>Ga0157302_10000006_pt1 | contig 101145 bp, 86 predicted proteins | sample NitcycUS103311B2_FD_108381 | JGI IMG/M metagenome (GOLD analysis project Ga0157302, IMG submission 108381) | Soil microbial communities from Arlington Agricultural Research Station in Wisconsin, USA - Nitrogen cycling UWRJ-S103-311B-2 | ecosystem: Environmental > Terrestrial > Soil >... | reverse complement strand
TCCGGGCACCGCGATCGAGCAGCTCATCGGGGTATTTCTTCTTTCGTGGCATGGCTTGGGAGTTCCCTTCTTCCAGGTAGGAATCCTGGTTTCGGGGCCTCCGTCAAACCCGGCCTGGCTCACCGAGACTGCGCCAAAGCTTTTGGGTATCGCCGACCACCCACGCCTGCTCGATCAAGCCTCCATTCAGCCGGAAGAAGGCAGCTCCCGCATATTCGATGCGTTGGTCGGTCGGCTTGATGTCTCCCAGTGCACCTCGATGCGTGCCGCTCCACATCATTCTTGTCACGACTCGATCGCCGAGCGCGAGGATCTCGTCGATGCGGTTATCCCAGTCTGGGAAGGCCACGCGAACAGTTCCGGCATAGAGTTTGAACTCATCTCGTCCCTCGCATTCGGTGCCGAGGGAGCCCCGGAAGCGAAGATCCTCGGACACGATCTCGTCAGCGAGATCGAGTTGCCAGCGATTCCAAAGCTCGTTGTAGAAACGCTGAACCAGAGCTTTGTTTTCGTTCTCTTGCCGGTTCCCAGGCATCAACCAATTTGCTCGGCAGCGCAGATCTTTGTCCCTTCGATCAGAGAAAGCGTCTCTCCCCTATTAAGTGTGGGCTCGGGCAGATCGGAATAGCGAAACCCGGCTGCCCAGGGAGTCAGATCCGGCAGCCTGTCGGCCTGCTCGGGGCGAGGGATCTTGGAACTGTCCAGCAATGTGAGCAGGTAGGTGATGTTGTGGGTGCGCTCGTACGAGATGTCGTTGCTAGCAAGCACTGCCTTGATCATCTTCTCGACGGCCTGCTGGGCGTGGAACCCGAGGACGTCGTCGGGCACATCGTCATCCTCGATGAGCCGCACCAGCACGATCTCATCGCCGCCCGCCTTTCGCATCAGGACGCGGGCGAGCTCGTCTCCGCTACGAGGCTCTGCCGCCAACGACCTGCCCCTCCGTCAGAGCGTCGTGGAGCATCGTCCCCTGCACAACTCCCCATCTCCGAGCGTGATCCTCGGTGACCACGACCACATCTGCAGGTACCCCTAGTTCCCCAACCAATCTTCCTAGTCTCACCGACTCGCCAAATCGATCTGCGAGATCCGGCTCGATCACAAGGAAGTCCACGTCGCTGTCGGCCTTCTCGTCTCCTCGTGCGTAGGAGCCGAAGAGAATTACCTTGGAATCAGCACCGGCCGCCTCAGCCAGTGCCTTTCCCGCGCGCTGAATCAGATCGCGTGAAGCCATGCGGACACGGTAGCCGAGCCGAGGGCGGCTGTCTGCAATTGATTGGGCAGCGGCTGCCCAAATCGACATCAATCCCGCCTGATCGAGGCGAATCTACGCTGAAAATCGACGGTTGGCTGCTGAGAAAGGATTCACCGGTTTGCACATGGCCATTGGCCGCAGCCGCTACCGCCGCGACCCGCTTGAGGTTCTCAATATCTGGGGCAACGACGATGTCTACGTCCTTCGTTCCGCGGACCACCCCCCAGGCGTTGACGGCCAGCCCACCGATTAGTACGAACTCGACGCCTGCCTCCGAGAGCCGGCGAAGGAGTTGATCGAAGGCGGCTTCGGTCAATGTGGACGAGCGGTACCCACGAATTGCATCAGCTTGTGACTCAGCGCAATTCCCTCGGCCAAGTTGATGCTCATTGGTCGCTGGGCGTCATCGCGCAGTCGCTGCACACGAACTGCCTCGGCTGCCTCTGCAGGACCCTTCGAGGCTTCGCTCGGCTGTTGGATCGACGCCACGAAGAGACGGTAGCGGAGCGGAACGGTTCTCTCCTGTTTGGGCAGCGGACGGCTTTCGCTGCCCAAACCATCGTCAATCGGCGGAATAAGAAGCAATGAATCGAAGAGCTAACTGTCGGAGCAGCATCGAGGTCCTCGATGTCTGCGAGATCGTGGGGACGAGCAGGAGATAGACAGTCATGTTTATAGTGCTGAGTCGTGTACGGCTCCTGACTTTCCTCAAGGGGCGACACCAGCCATCTCTCAGGCAGGCATGGACGACGCAGCGCAGAGCCAAGACGGGTTCGCAGACGCCTTCGAGTCGGCATTCGCCCGGCTGCGAATTCGCATCGAGACGGCATGCGCCGGCCAGGGCGACTGGCCCGCGGGCACGGCCGCCGGCATTCACGCGGCGCTGACCTTCGCCGCAGCCGATCCCGCCGCCGCCCGGGCACTGACGAGCGATGCCCTCGCTGCCGGCAAAGCGGGCTTCGCGCGCTATGAGCGCCTGATCTCCTACCTCTGCGATTTGCTCCGCCCCGGCCGGAGGGAGAGCGACGTCGAGCCCCTCCCCGCCGAAACGGAGCGGGCCCTGACCGGCGGCGTCGCGATGCTGGTTGCCCAGCGCATTGACCTGGACCGGCACGCCGAGTTGCCGGAGCTCGCCGCCGAGGCGGCCCAGTTCGTCCTCACCCCCTATCTGGGGATGGACGAGGCGAGGCGGGTTGCCGTCGCTAACCTCAATCGGGGATGGGACGAAGCAAGACCACAGCGGTGACGTCGGCTGTGGCCGCGCTGTTGGTCCTGATCGTGCCGCTCGCCCACGCCGAGCTGACCGAGCGGGGCGACCTCTTCGTCCGCTTCAAAGGGGGGATAAGCCCACGCGCCCTGCCGCGCACCAAACTGGCTCCGATCGCGGTCAGCGTCGCCGGCACCGTGAAAAGTCTTTCCGGTGAACGCCCGCCGGCCCTGCGCCGGATCAGGATCGAACTCAACCGCGGCGGCAAGCTCGACCCCAGCGGCCTTCCTCTATGCCGCTACGGGCAACTGGTGGCCGCTTCGCCCAAGCAGGTGCTGGCCGAGTGCGGCGACGCGCTGGTCGGCGAAGGCTCCTATCACGCCAAGACCGCCTTTCCCGAACAGGCAACGTTCCCCTCGGCAGGGCACATGCTCGCCTTCAACGCGATCTACGAAGGGCACAGCGCGATCCTGGCCCACATCTACGGGCGCGAGCCGATTCCGATCAGCCGCATCATCGTCTTCCGCATACGTCGCAGCGGCGGCACCTTCGGCACCATCCTTACCGGCACCCTGCCCGACGCGGTCAACCACTACGGCTACGTCGCCGGCATCTACCTGCGGCTGTTTCGCCGCTTCGACGTCGACGGTCGGCGGCGCAGCTACCTCAGCGCCGCCTGCGCGGCTCCGGCGGGCTTTCCAAGCGCCGTCTTCCCCTTCGCCCGCGCCTCGATGAGCTTTGCCGACGGCCGCACCCTCTCCAGCACGCTGACCCGCAGTTGCAGGGTCAGCGGCTGAGCGTTAGGAGTAGAGGCTCTCGGATGCCAGCTCCTGGGCGCGACGGTTCCAGAGCTTGACCTCCATCAGGATCTCGTCGCCGTAGCCCTCGAGGGCGTCGAGAGCGACGAGGGTGAAACGGCCGTTGGAGACGACTTCTTGGTCGACGGTCTCCAGATCCAGCTCCGCCGCCGCCGCCACGGCGCCCTGGACGAGGGGACGACCCCAGACCAGGGTGACGGCGCCCGCCCGCCCGTTCTCGCCGCGCCAGCGGCCGATCACCTCGTCGTTGAGGTCGATCTTCCAGTCCGGGTTGTCCTCGGCCAGCACGTCGGTGAAGTCGACGACGGCACGGAGATCGCTGGGCTCGCCACCCTCTGGCTGGACGTAGGAGACGTGGCCGAACAGCTCCAGGCTTCCCTCGGGCCCGTCGGCGCGAGCGGAGCAGGGAACCCAAACTCGGCCGCCCCAGGTGCGCTCGGGAAACCAGTCGAGCTCGGCGGGCGCCTCGACGCCGTCCGGCAGGTCCTCGATCTCCCCGCAAGCGTTGCGAAATGCCTCGCCGAGCTGCTCGGCGAAGCGCCCGTGCGGGATCCCCTCCTGGGTCGAGTCGGCGATGAAGCGCGGGATCGGGCGTGGGTTGGGGGGCATCGGCTGGGGAGCCTATCTGGGAAGTGTTAACCCTTATCCAACTGGCATATCTGAGCAAACCGCTGCCGCTACGCTCCGTACACACTCCGGTTCGCAGAGCCGATAGGGGATCGAAGGACGGCAAGGGAGGCCAAGGGGATGAAGGACTTTACGAGGCTGCCAGGCAAGCTCGGGAGCGCTCGCCGACTGCTGCGCGCACAGATGCTGGCAGTGGCGCTGTCGTTCACCGCACTTGGGGTAGCGGCCCCGGCGGTGGCCCAGGCAGCGCTCGGCTACGAGCCCGATGGGGCAAACCCCTCGATCGCCCTGGCCGGCGAACTGCCGCACGGCGTCGCGATCGACCAGGCAAGCCAGCGCATATACGTCTCGGTGCTCTCGACCAACACCAGCACCGGAGCCTCCGGCCAGATCGATCAGTTGGAGAGCACGGGCGCCCCGACCGCCGCCTCACCCTTCGCCCTCGGCACGGAAGCCTTCCCAACCGGCGTCGCGGTCAACCCGATCACCCAGGGCATCTACGTAGCCCAGTTCATCGCCTCGACGCCGCAAGGGAACAAAGGCAGCTCGAAGATCGTTCAGCTCTCCGCCGCCGGGACAATGGGGACCGAGTTCGCGACGAGCAACAATCCCGGCAAGGCTCCGCAGATCGCCACCGACTCCGCCGGCAACGTCTACTTCCCCAGCGATGCCACCAATGCGGTCCAGGTGTTCAACTCGGCGGGAGTCCTGCAGAGCACGATCAGTTGCGCCGGTTGCCCTGGCGGCGCGTTCGGCAACCCCGCCAGCGTCGCGGTCGACTCCGTCGGCAACGTCTACGTCGTCGACCTGGAAACCGACCGGGTGGTGAAGTTCACCCACTCGGGGTCGTCCTACTCATTTGCGTCGGTGCTGCAGAGTGGGCGCGGCGCGGTTGCCGTTGGTGTGGATCCCGCGGACAACGCGGTCTTCGTCGGCGACCTCTCCGCCGGGGAATACCACGTCGTTGCCTACGACTCTGCTGCGGTCCAGTTCGACGACTTCGGCGGCGGCCTCTTTGGCGCTCCCAGCCAGGGCCCGGCGGGTGCGGGTCAGATCGCGGTCAACGCCACCACCCACAAGCTGTATGTGAGCGAACCCAACACCCACAAACTCCTTGTCTTCGCCAAGGTCACGATTCACCCGCCGGTTGCATCGACCAATCCCGCTTCTTTCGTCGGCCAGGTCTCGGCGAGGCTGAATGCCACCGTCAACCCCAAATTCCACGCGGTCACCAGCTGCCGCTTCGAGTACACCAACGCAACAGATTTCCAGACAAACGGCTACACCAACGCGATTGACGCCCCTTGCTCATCGCTGCCCAGCGGCTCGGAAGACGTTGTGGTCAACGCGACGCCCACCGGGCTCTCGCCCAGCACCACCTACCACTACCGGGTAGTGGCGGCGAACAACGCGGGCTCGGTCGAAGGCAGCGATGCCACCTTCACCACGCTGCCGACCACCGCCGCCACGGTCACGACCGAAGCCGCTTCCAGCGTGACGCAGATCGGGGCCACCCTCAACGGCAAGGTCAATCCCCACGGCGGGTCCGTCTCCGACTGCCATTTCGAGTACGGCGTCGGTCTTTCCTACGCGACAAGCGTTCCCTGTACCGCGGTCGGCGTGGTCACGACGGACGTTGCCCAGAAAAAAACGGTCGCCGGTCTCTCCGCCAACACGACCTATCACTACCGGCTGGTGGTGACGAGCAATGCGGGGCTTGTTAACGGCAACGATCGCGAATTCACGACTCCGCCGCCCGCGCCCCTGGTGACTACAGAAGCGGCATCGGGAATCACCCAGACCGCCGCCACTTTGGCCGGCACGATCGACCCCAAGGGCGGCGCCGCGAGCTGTCGCTTCGAATACGGCACGACCGCGGCTTACGGGACTGCGGCGGCCTGCGCCACCGATCCCGGCGCCGGCGAAGGGCCGGTCCCCGAGCAGCTCAGTCTCACCGGTCTCAACGCTGGGACCACCTATCACTACCGCTTGGTTGGCACCAACGGCGGTGGCAGCACGAACGGGTTGGACCTCTCTTTCACGACTCTGCCGCCACCATCGCTACCGCCGATCGTGCAACCCCTACCCCAGCCGCAGTTGCCGGCCCCCAAGCCGAAGCCGTTGAAGTGCAAGAAGGGCTTCCACAAGAAAAAGGTCCACGGCAAGGTCCGGTGCGTCAAGATCAAACGCCGCAAGAGCGGGCGGCGCTAACCGTCGCGTAGATCGGCGGCCGCGCGCTCCGGTGGGTAGGTGTTGATGTCGACCCCGGTGGCAAACTCGAACGAGGCCTTGATCGTCAGCCGTGGGGCGATGTCGACGTGCCAGTGGAAGGCCTCGGTCCCGCGCGGCGCCGTGCGGACCCAGAGGTTGAGCTCGGGCGTCTGGCCGAAGCGCTTGGCGAGGAGGCGCAGGGCAGTGTGGATCATCGCCGCGCCGGCGCCGTCCTCGGCGAAGCTCGCCGCCGCGGTCCGCGGCACGACCCGCAGCTCGAAGGGCGAGCGCGAGGCCCAGGGGCAGATCAGCGCCGCCTCGTCGTCGATCGCGACGAGGCGCTCGCGCCGGCGCACCTCCTCGACCAAGACGTCGCTGAGCAGGCTGCCACCGGCCGTGCGTTCGGCGTAAGCGCCGGCCCGCTCGCGCTCACGGGCCACGGCGGCCGGGACGAAGTCGAGCGCGTAGAGCTGGGCGTGGCTGTGCTCGAGTGAGGCGCCGGCGCCACCGCCCTCGTTGACGATCAGCTGCACGTAGGCGGCATCGCCGTGGGCGCGCATGCGCTCGCGCCAGGTCGCCACCGCGGCAGCGAACTGGTCCTCGTCCAGCTCCGCCATCGTGGTGAGGTGTTGGGGGGCGTTGATAACGACCTCGTGGGTGCCAGTAGCGGGACGCGAAGCAAAGAGATCGGGTTCGCCCGCCCGCCGAGACTCAAGCAGCGGGTCGCCGGCGCTGGCGAAGGCGCCCGCCTCGCCCCCGGTACCGCCGCCGGGCTCAGCCGCGGCCTCGCCCCCGAGCGCCGGATAGAGGTTGGGCACGACCCGCGTCGTCCAGCCGGGGCTGTCGGCCGCACCGCCGCCCGCCCGCGTCGCGTAGACCTCGGGCGGCGTGCGGTCCTCGCGCCCCTCGCAGAAGGGACAGTTCTCCGGTCCCTTCGGCTCGCTCGCGGACGTTTTGAATCCCTCGGGTCGGTCCGCACGGCCGGGCGCCAGGATCGCCGGCAAGCCCGAGAGTTGATCGATGCGCAGCTCGGGGGAGCTCAGGAGCGGGAGGGGGGGAGGTCGTCTACGTCGGGCACTGGCGGAACCGCCGGCGATGGAGGCGGTGGCTCCGTCGGCGCCGGCCGCTTCGGTCTTTTCCTGCCCTGCTCCCCGCCCAGGAACGGTTCGATCATGTCCATTGGTAGGGGGAAGACAACAGTTGTGTTCTGGTTGCTGCCGATTTCCAGCAGCGTCTGCAGGTAGCGCAGCTGCAGCGAGGCCGGGTTGGTGCTGATGATGTCGGCCGCATCGGTGAGCTTCTGCGCCGCCTGGTACTCGCCCTCGGAGTTGATGATCTTGGCCCGCCGCTCGCGCTCGGCCTCGGCCTGCCTGGCGATCGCGCGCTGCATCTGTTCGGGGATTTCGACGTCCTTGATCTCGACCGCGGTCACCTTCACGCCCCAGGGCTCGGTCGACTCGTCGATGATCTTCTGCAGCTCTTCGTTGAGCCGCTCGCGCTCGGAGAGCAGCTGGTCGAATTCGGCCTTGCCGAGCACCGAGCGCAGCGCCGTCTGGGAGATCTGCGAGGTGGCGATGAGGAAGTTTTCGACCTCGGTGATCGCCCGGTTGGAGTCAACCACGCGGAAGTAGGCGACGGCGTTGACGCTGGCCGGGACGTTGTCGCGGGTGATCACCTCCTGCGGCGGGATGTTCAGCGTCACCGTGCGCAGGTCGACCCGGACCATGCGGTCGATCATCGGGATCAGCAGGATCAGGCCCGGCCCCTTGGTCGCGATCAGGCGACCGAGGCGGAAGATCACGCCGCGCTCGTACTCGCGCAGGACCTTCACTGAGGAGCCGATCGCGATCAGGGCGAAGATCGCCACCACGATCAGCACTCCTCCAACGACTGCCATCAGCTTGCTCCTTGCTCGGCTTGGCCAGCGGGCGGCTCGGCACTCACCACGAGGGTCAATCCCTCGACCGCCTCGACCCTGACTCTATCCCCAAGCTCGACCCGGCTCGCGCTGTCTGCAACGCGGGCGTTCCAGAGCGCCCCCTCGATCCAGACCTGGCCTTCCGGGTCGAGGGTACCCCGGGCCTCAGCCGCGGCCCCGACCAACTCCTCAGCGCCGGTGCGCGGCGGCCTCTCGTGGGCCTCGATCACCTTGCGGGTAATGAAGTAGAAGGCGACGAGGGAGAGCACGCCGAGCGCGATCAGGGCCGGGCCGACGTAGTCGGCGGCGCTGCTGTCGGACTCCAGGGCGAGGACGCCCCCGGCCATCAGCCCGAGCGCTCCCAATGCCGCCAGCACGCCGCCGGTCGAGAGCAACAGCTCGCTGACGAGCAGGGCGATGCCGAGCAGAGCGACGATGACGGCTGCGTCCATGGTCCGATTATCCGCTTTCGGGGGCGGCACCTTCGCCGAGGGCGTAGCGCTCGATGTCTTCGCGCAGTTGCGCGTCGTCGGTATAGGGCTTCTGCTGCAGGAAGACGAGCTTCCCCTGGCGGTCGTAGAAGGCGGTGACGGGAAGGCCCCTTCCGCCAAGTTCGTTGGCGATTCCTCCGTCTCCGTCGGTGTAGCTCGGATACGGGACGGGGGCCTCTTCGAGGAAGGTTTTCGCCGCGTCGTCGGCGTCTTGACTATTGACGCCGAGGAAGGCGACGCGCTTGCCGAATTCGGCGGCGCCCTTCTGCAGGGTGGGGAACTCAAAGCGACAGGGGCCGCACCAGGAGGCCCAGACGTTGACCACGGCGGGGTAGCCGTGCAGCGCGGCGATCCGCTTGTCGAAAGCTTCGGAGCCTCCCGGCAGCAGCTGGTCGGCCTGCTTGTGCAGCGCGGCAAGCGGCGCCGGTGAGCCGGCGAGGGCCTTCGCGTAATCGGGGTGCTGACCGCCGTAATCGCCGCCGGAGTTGGCACCGCAACCAGTTCCAACCATGGCCGCGACCGCTGCCAGCGCAAGGCAAATTGCCAACTGTGGACCCGCCTTGGTCAATTCCTTGATTACAATACGTATGTTCGGTTCGTGGGTGCGATCGCGGATCGGACTGCTGAGAGCGCCGGGGGGAGCAGATAGGCCGTCCGGCATCCTCGTCCTAATGCCCTCGCCCACGTCTACGTGCGGCAGGGACGGAACCCGAAAGCCTTCATGGCCAAGACCAGCGACGTTGCCGCGCCAGCGGCAGTTCCATCGAGTGCCGACATTGAGCGGGCCGCTAAGTTCGTCCGCGAGCCCTTCCTGCTCGACGGTGAGGGACCGGAGGCGCTTGCTCCGGGGACGGCCCGACGCCGCGCGCTCGACGCCGCACTGAAGGAGCTCGACGAGGGGGCCGAGGATCCCTCGATCGAGTGGCGCCGCGCTTTCTCGTTGCTGCTGGGGCTGGAGCGGCTGCTTGCCGACGAACCGCCGAAACTGCGCGACGGGGCAGAACTCAATCCCCACCAGGTCGACGCGCTCTCCGGCACGCTGACCGAGCTGATGGCCGAGCAGCAGATCGCGATCGTCGCCGAGGCCAACGGCAACGGCGCGGCGGCAGCTGCGGCCGATAAGGCAGCGCCGACGAAAAAGGCTGTGGAGCGGGAAGCCGAAGATGCTGAGGAAAACGGCGACGGTGATGAGCTCGAGGACGAGGACCTCGCCCCCGACGAGGAGCCGATGGATTGGGAGGAGCAGCCCGCCGACGACGAGGAGACGATCGAGGAGGCCCCCGACGACCCGGGCGCCGAGCGGCGCTTCTGGTTTGAGCACGCGACCGGGGCCGGCAAGACCGTCGCCGCGGTCGGCTTCATCGACGCCACTCGCACCGGCGGCGTGCTGATCCTCACCCACCGCCGCAACCTCGTCGACCAGTTCATCGGTGAGATCTCCGACCGCGGTTACAAGGAGCGCCTGCGCCCGCCGCTGATGGGCGACCGCGACGACCCCGACGGCCCGGTCACGGTTGAGACCTACCAGTGGTTCGTGCGCAACCACAAGAAAATCTCCGACGCCTACTCGATCGTGATCTGCGACGAGGCGCACACGGCGCTGGGCGAGAAGACCAGCGCTTGCATCCGCGCCTGGGTCGGCCCCGTCTTCATCGGCATGACCGCGACCGGGGCGCTGATTGCTCGCCACGTCGCCGACCTCTTCCCGACCCAGACCTCGCGCTTCGACTTGATTCAGGCGGCGCGGCGCGGCGTGATCTCACCGCTGCGCTGCATGCGGATCCCGCCCGGCCCCGGCGTTCGCACGATCGCCAAGGTGCCGCTGCGCAAAGGTGAGGTTGACCAGGACTTCGACCAGGAGGAGCTGGCCGCGCTGCTCGACCAGGAGCCCTTCAATGTCGCGATCGCCGACCTCTACAAGACCCGCTTCGACGGCATGCCCGGTGTCCTCTACACCGCCGGCGTACAGCACGCCAAGAACGTCGCCCGGGCGCTGGTTGCCGCCGGCGTCTCCGCCCGCGCTGTCTCCGGCGAGACGCCGAAGCGCGAACTGGCCGAGATCCTCGCCGGCTTCGAGCGCGGCGAGGTCGACGTGCTCTGCAACGCGATGCTGCTCGCCGAGGGTTGGAACTCGCCGCGGGCGACGCTCTGCATGCACCTGGCGCCGACCGCCTCGCGGCGGATCTATCAGCAGCGGGTCGGCCGCGTGACCCGCCGCGCCCCGGGCAAGGAGGCCGGCCTGGTGATCGACTTCGTCCACCCGGCGACGACCCACGACGAGACGATCGTCACCCTGCACAGCCTGCTCGACCGCGACGTCTACCGCGGCGGCGCGATCGTGATTGGCCCGGTGCGGCGGGCGCGCGGGCGGCGGATCCGGGTCGAGCGGCGGATCGTCCCGGTTGCCGACTCCGAGGAGCGCCGCATGCAGGTGCTCGAACGCGAGCTCTGGCGGATCGCGGTGGAGAACCTCGACTATCCCGAGCAGCACGCCTGGGCCGCACTCGCCGGGGCGCGGGTCAACCCGCAGGGCTGGCGCCGCGGGCGGGCGATCCTGCAGGGTTCCGGTTCGAAAGAGCTGCGCCGCCGCTTCCTGCTCACCTGCGTGCAGCGCAACCGTAACTCGCAGCTGAAACTGAAAGCGCTGAGCGAGATCGCCGACCTCGGCGACGCCGAGGCCTTCGACGATGCGATTGACATCGTCGGCACCTGGAGCCGCGAGGACAAGCGGGCGGGGACGAAAACACTTCTGCAGGCGCTGGTCGACAAGCGGATCGGCCGTCGCGACCAGGCGCAGGCGTGGGTCTGGCGGCTCGCTTCCTACACCCCGGAGCTGCACGAAGAGTACGCGGTGCAACGCTGGCCGGAGACGAAGCGGCTGCTCGGATTGCTGGTCAACTCTTCCGGACGGGCGCACGGGCGCAACGCCCGCCGGCTGGTGCATTCGGCGCGCAAACAGGACCGCCGCCTCGCCGTGGCGCTGCTCGCCGGTGCGGTCTCGCACACGCCCGAGGGCGAAGAGGTGCTGCGCGGGGCCCGCATGCGGATGGCCCGCAAGCCCTCGGCGATCGCCCGCGAGCTGCTGCGCAACTTCCCCAAGGGCGGCAAGCGCCGCTCCAAACGCGGCAAGCGCAAAGGCGGGGGGGAGCAGGGCGAGGGTCAGGGCAATAAGTCGAAAGGTCAGGGCAAAGCCAGGGCCAAACGCAAAGGCCGCTCGCGCGCCGAGAAGGCGAAAGCCGAGGCCGAGGCAGCGAAGAAGAACGGCGCCGAGGTCGAGTCCGACTCAGAGGCGCAGCTGGACCTCACCGGCGCCGAGGCTGACCCGGTCCCCGCCGGGGACGACGACGATCAGGTTGCCGCGGTCGTCGATTCCGCTGGCGACTCCTGAGCCGTCCTCCCAGGAGACCTCGCGCCCGCGCAGGCCGTCGCGGCGGCGCCACTCGGCGAGCACGTCCTCGTCGCTTGCCGTGACCCAGCGGTCGAGGTGGTCGCTTAGGACTTCGGCGGCCGCGTGGGGGGTCGGGGGGAGTCCCGTCGGAGCAACAGCGGGGAGGCTCCGTCGGGACTCCCCCCGAGTCCCTGGGGTCGTGGCGAAGAGCGAGACCGCCGGGTGACGGAGGTCGGCGGGGAACTCGTCCGGAGCAATGGTGAGGTTCAGGCCGATTCCTATTACGGCCCAGCTGTCTTGGGGGCGGGCCTCGATCAGGATGCCGGCCAGCTTGCGCCCGTCGAGCCAGACGTCGTTGGGCCACTTGACCATGCACCCGGCGCCGGGACGAAGCGCCTCAGCCGCGGCGCAGACCGCGAGCGGAACCGAGAGCGGCAGCAGTAGGTGGCGCTGGTCGAGCGGGCGCAGGATCGCCGAGTAGAGCAGTGCTTTGCCGTCGGGGGCGGTCCAGACCCGGCCGACGCGACCGCGGCCCGCGGTCTGTTCGCGCGCGGTCACCACGGTGCCGCTCGGAGCGCCGGCCGCCGCCAGCTCGCGAGCGCGAGTGTTGGTCGAGTCGGTGACGCGGTAGTGACGGTGCGGAGCTCCAAACGTCACTTAGGGCCTGTCCGGTAGGGGTTCCGCTTAACTTTTTGGATGGAAACAAACCTGCTGACGCCGCGAGGTGGACGCCCAAAAAGTACAAGACGCTCCACTCCTACCGGACAGGCCCTTAGCTCGCCGCGTCTTGCAGCAGCGCTGCGACTAGGCCCTCGATGTCGTGGCGCTCGGCCTCGACCCCGACCTCAAGATCAGCGTCCCGGGCGGCCTCGCTGGTTACGGGGCCGATCGAGACGATGCGGGCGCTGCTGGGGAAGCGCCCGCCGAGGGCGCCGGTGATGTTGCGCACGGTCGAGGACGAGGTGAAGGTGACGTAGTCGGCGGCCTGGGCCGCCTCGACGGCGTCGGGCGTTGGCTCCTCGCGCACGGTCTCGTAGAGGGCGACGACGTCTACCTTGGCGCCGCGGCCGGACAGATGCTCAGGGATCACGTCGCGGGCCTCGGCCGCGCGGGCGACGAGGACGCGCTTGCCGCTGACCTCGACCTCGCCCAGCGACTCGACCAGCGACTCGGCGACGAAGCGCTCGGGGACAATGTCGGCGGCGATACCATGCGCGGCTAGAGCCCGTGCTGTGCCGGGCCCAATCGCCGCGACCACTGGGCCGGGCTCAACCGCGACGCCCGATTCCCCCTGCCCTACCTGCTGCTTTTTCGGCCCGGCGAGCGCTCGCGCATCGAGTCCAGCGGCGCTGAGAGCCTCGAACAGCAGATGCGCCCCATTCGGGCTCGTCAAGCAGATCAGGCTGTAGTCGCCAATCCTCTCCACTGCACTCCGTACCGCCTCGCTTTCGAGCAGCGGCTCGATCCGGATGGCCGGCAGCTCGACCACCTCGGCGCCGAGCCCGCGCAGCCGCTTCGCCAGCCCGCTTGCCTGCGCTCGCGCGCGGGTGACGACGACACGGCGGCCGTGGAGGGGACGGCGTTCGAGCCAGGCCAGCGCCTCCCGTCGTTCGACGACTCGGCCGACCACGATCAGGGCTGGGGCTTTCACATCCTCGCGCTCGACCACCTCGGCGAGCGTGCCGAGGGTGGCAACGACGGTGCGCTGCCCATCCATCGTGCCGCGCTCCACCGCTGCCGCGGCCTCGTCCGCGTCGCGGCCGGCCTCGATCAGCGCCGCCGCGTTATCGGCGAGGTGCTTGACCCCCATGTAGAAGACGAGCGTGCCGGGGAAGCGGGCCAGCGCCTCCCAGTCGAGCGCGCTCTCCTGCTTCTCGGGATCCTCGTGGCCGGTGATGAAGGCGACGGCGGAGGCGTCGTCGCGGTGGGTGACCGGTATGCCGGCGTACGCAGTGGCGGCAACGCCGGCAGTGATGCCGGGAACGACCTCGAACTCGACCCCGGTCGCGCGCAGCGCTTCGCCCTCCTCGCCACCGCGGCCAAAGACGAACGGATCGCCGCCCTTCAACCGCACGACGCTCTTGCCGGCCTGGGCGGCCTCGATCAGGCGCTTGCCGATCTCCTCCTGGGGCACCGAGGGCTTGCCCGGTGCCTTGCCGACGTAGATCAGCTCGGCGTCGGAGCGAGCCCCGTCGAGCGCTCCTGGCGGAATCAAGCGGTCGTAATAGATCGCGTCGGCCGAGCCGAGCAACTCCAGCGCGCGCGCCGTCATCAGCCCCGGATCGCCGGGTCCGGCACCGACCAGATAGACGACCCCCGACCGAGCGCTCATCGCCCCACCCTAAGGGGGGTGTCTGAGCTAACCCACGGTATGACGTGGGTTAGCTCAGACACGTCCGCTCCACTTCTCGGCCCGGTTGAGGATTTTGTGAGCGCCGGTGTCGAGCAGGCGCTTGGCTAGTTCGGCGCCGAGCAGGGTCGGTTCGGCGGCGTCGCCCTCGACGCTGTCGCGGAGCCACTCGCTGCCGTCGGGGAGGCCTACGAAGGCCTCGATTCGCATCTGCTCGGAGCGGGCATCGACCTTGGCGTAGACGCCGAGGGGACTGTTGCAGGTCGCGCCGAGCAGGGAGACGACGGTCCGCTCGGCGGTCAGCTCGCGCAGCGCCGCTTCGTCGACGATCGCATCGACCGCCCGCAGCGCCGCCTCGTCGCCATCGCGGATCTGCAAGAGCAGTGAGCCCTGGCCGGCGGCAGGGGTCATCGACTCGGTTTGGATCGGGAAGGAGATCTCGTCGGCGCGGCCGAGTCGCCGCAGGCCGGCAACGGCAAGGACGATCCCATCGAGATCACCCTCGGCCAGCTTGCGCAGTCGCGTGTCGACGTTGCCGTGCAGCTCACCAACCTTCAGGTCAGGACGGGCGGCAAGCAGCTGTGCAGCCCGTCGCAGGCTCGCGGTGCCGACCTTGGCGCCCTCGGGCACGTCGTCGAGCGAGGTCCCAGCGCCGATCCAAGCATCGCGCGGATCCTCGCGCCCGGGCACCGCAGCGAGCATCAGCCCATCAGTCAGCTCGGCCGGCAAGTCCTTAGCCGAGTGCACCCCGATCTCAGCCTCACCATCAAGCAGCGCCCGCTCAACACCTCTCACAAAGCGCGCCTTGTCGCCAACCTCTCCATCAGAAGCGACCTCGACCAGCTCAGCTCCGCCAAGCATCTCGCCGACTTGGCTGGCCTGAGCTATTGCCAGTGCGCTGCCTCGAGTGGCGATTCGCAGCATCAGCGCGCCAATCCCGGTAGGGGTGGAACGTCTTGTACTTTTTGGGCAGGCGCTAGCGGCGTCAGCAGGGAACTCTCGACCCAAAAAGTTAAGTGGAACCCCTACCGGGATTGGCGCGCCGCAGCTCGGTCACGTTGCTCGCGTCGTCGCCCTCGGGCGCCGTCTCAACATCAAGCCCGAACAACTCGCGCAAGGCGCTGACATACAAGTAGGCCTCGTCGCTTCCAGCACTCCGCTTCATCCGCAGCGTCGGCTCGTGCAGGAGGCGCGAGGCGATCGCCTTCGCCATCGCGCTCAGCCGTTCGCGGTCCGCCTCGCCGAGGCTCTCCCAGCGGCCCTCGTTCTCGGCCAGAACCCGCCGCACGACCTCGTCGGCGCGCTCGCGCAGGGCGCTGATCGTCGGCACCACCTCGAGCGAGGCGAGCCAGCGCTCGAAGCGGTCCTGCTCCGCGTCGATGATGCGCTCCGCCCGCCGCGCCTCGGCCTCGCGGCCGCTGGCGTTGCGCTCGGCGATCTGCTGGACGTCGTCGATGTCGTGCAGGCTGACGCCGGCGATCTCGCGGCAGGCAGGCTCGATATCGCGCGGCACGGCGATGTCGACCAGCAGCAGCGCCCGCCCCTCGCGGGTCCGCATCACCTGCTCGAGGTCGTCGCGCTCGATGATGTGGTGCGGGGAGTTGGTCGCCGAGACGACGATGTCGGCTTGCTCGAGCTGCTCGGGCAGCTCCTCGAAGCGCACCGCATTGCCCTCGAAGCGCTGGGCAAGGCCGATCGCGCGGTCGTAGTGGCGGTTGGCGACGAAAACGGTGGCGACGCCGCGCCGGACCAGGGCGCGGGCGACCAGCTCGGCGGTCTCGCCGGCGCCGATCACGAGCACGCGGCGATCGCCAAGGTCGCCGAGCGTGTGGCGCGCCAGCTCGACCGCGACCGAGGGGATCGAGACGTTCTTCTCGCTGATTCCAGTCTCGTCGCGGGCGCGGCCGCCGGCCGCGAGGGCACCGCGGAAGAGCCGGTTGAGGATCGGCCCGGTGCCGCCCTCGACCAGGGCCAGCTCGTAGGCCCGCTTGACCTGGCCCTGGATCTCGGCCTCGCCGACGATCATCGAGTCGAGCCCGGCGGTGACGCGGAAGAGGTGGCGGACGGCCTCGCCGGAGCGCAGCGAGTAGAGGTGGCCGAGCAGCTCGGTCGGGCGGATCTCGGCCTGGCGGGTGAGCACGCCGAGCGCGGTCGACTCGGCCTCGACCGGATCGGAGACGACGAGGTAGAGCTCGGTGCGGTTGCAGGTCGAGATCGCCGCGGCCTCATGGATGCCGGCAGCGCCGGTCAGCTCGCGCAGCGCCCCGACCGCGCGGCCCTCGGTCAGCGAGAGTCGCTCGCGCAGATCGAGCGGCGCGGTCTTGTGGGAGACGCCGAGGGCGAGCAGCTCACTCATCAGATGCCGCCTCCTCTGCTCCCGTGAGGGCCAAGGAATCAGATATGGATTGGCCCTCACTCCCGCGTCCGGGGGCGGCTTGATCGCCTTGCGCGCGGTGCTCGGCGAATCCAGCCAACTCCCGAAGCTCCTTCTCCATCCGCTGCAGTTTGCTCGCCATGATCGCGACGTAGATCACGATCAGGGCGAGGAAGACGATGTAGGCGCCGGCGACGTACTTGCCCGCCTCGTCGAGGGGCAGGGCCGGCGTTGCGCTCAACAGGACGATCACCTAGCTCACCTCCGGCGCGATCCGCGAGGCGCCCGCTCCCGGCGCGGGCGCGTCGAGGGCGCGGCGCAGGCGCTTGAGCTGGCCCGAAGTGCTCTTCGCGGTCAGCTCGAGCTTGACCAGGGTCACCCAGAGCAGCGCCACCGCGGCGAGACAGACGAGGAAGGTGAACATCATTTCGCCCGGCAAGCCGCCGTTGGCGGTGCCGAAGGTGCGCGGGTGGACCAGGCTCTGCGCCATCCGCACCGCCATGAAGTTGAGTGGCACGAAGGCGCCGGCGGTGACCGCGAATACAGAGGCGTAGCGCCCTTGGCGCTCGGGGTCCTCGATCGCGTAGCGGAAGGGGTAGTAGGTCGCGTACATCAGGAAGACGATTAGGAAGCTGACCAGGGTCGGCTCGTCCCAGACCCACCAGTGTCCCCAGGAGGCCTTGGCCCAGATCGAGCCGGTGATCAGGACGGCGACGCCGAAGATCACCGACATGTGGATCGCGACATACGAATAAGCGTCCCACTTGCGGTTGCCGCTGCGCAGGTGGAAGATCGCGAAGACGCCGCCGATGACGAACCCGATCAGCGCCGTGATCGCCAGCGGCACGTGCAGGTAGAAGATCTTCTGGATGAAGCCCTGGTCGGCGTCGAGCGGTGCGTAGAAGAAGACCAGCGAGAGGGCAGCCAGAATCGCGACGACGGTCGCGATCGAGAGTGGTCTCAGTCCTTTGCCGTACATGCGTTTCGGGCGGTGCGACGCGGCGTGCGTCTCAATCCTCCAAGAGGAAGTCGAAGACGGCGTAGCCGACCAGGAGGAAGATCAGATCGTATAGGGAGAGCACCGCCAGCCAGGTGCCGAAGCGGTGGTAACCGGGACCGCCCAGCGCCAGCAGCGGCTCGCTGGCGCCTGTGGCGGCGATCATCAACGGCACGACTAGGGGCAGCAGGACGAGCGGGCCAAGTAGGTCGCGGGCGCGCGAGTGGACCGCCATCGAGGAGATCAGGGTGCCGGTCGCGGCGATGCCGAGGTTGGCGAGGAGGAGGACGAGGGCGAGCGGCAACAGCGCCGCGGCCGAGCCGAGGAAGAAAAGGGCGAAGATCGGCACGACGACCAGCTCCAACACCATTAGGTAGACGAAGAGCGCCGTTGCCTTGGCGGCGAAGAGGGCGCTGCGGTCGATCGGGGCGAGGCGGATCGCGTCGAAGCCGCCCTCCTCGCGCTCGCTGACGAAGAGGCGGTTGACGCCGAGCAGGGCGGCGAAGAGCAGGGTCGCCCAGAGCACCCCGGAGGCGAGGCTGCCGGAGAGGCTGGTGCGGTCGAGGCCGAAGCGGAAGATGACGAAGGTAGTGGTGGCGAAGAGCGCCATCGCCGGCAGCGACTGCAGGGTGCGCAGCTCCGCCCGCAGGTCCTTGGCGAGGATCGTGGCAAAGGCGATGCGGGAGGGCGTCATCGCTCCCCCTTCCGGTGCGCTTTATGTACCCGTGGGGTCCAAAAGGACCACCGGAAGCTCATCGGAACGCTCCCTTGCCGCCGGCCTCGAGCCGCAGCACTTGGTCGGCCTCGGCTTCGAAGCGCTCGGGGTCGTGGCTGACGATGACCCGGGTGCGGCCCTCACTGGGGCCGATCAGCGCCCGCGCCAGCTCGCGCCCCGCGGCGTCGAGGTTGGAGTCGGGCTCGTCGAGCAGCAGCAGCTCGGGCCGGTGCAGGACGCAGCGGGCGATCGCCAGGCGCTGTCGCATTCCGGCCGAGAGCTCGGCGACGCGTCCCTCGGCGCGGCGCTCCATGCCGACCGCGGCGAGCAGCTCGTCGATCCGCGCCTCGCCGTCCGCGCCGCGCATGCCGTGCAGGCGGGCGTGGAAGCGCAGGTTCTCGCGGCCGCTGAGGTCGCGGTAGAGCAGTGGCTCGTGGCCGAGGAAGCCGATCCGGCCGCGCAACTTCCAGGTCTCGGCGGGGATCGAGCAACCCAGCGCCCGCACCTCGCCGCCGCTTGGTCGGAGCAGGGTCGCGAGGATCCGCAGCAGCGTCGTCTTGCCCGCCCCGTTCGGTCCCAGTACCAGCAGCGTCTCACCGCGCGCGAGCTCGAAGCCGATCCCGTCGAGGGCGGTCCGTTCGCCGTAGTCGCGGCGCAGCCCGGCGAGGCTGAGCGCCGGTTCGTCTGTCGCCTGGCCGGGCTCCACTGCGGGGATTGTGAAGGTCCGAGGGGGCTCGGGGCGGGGCCCCCGGCCCGGCGGCGAGGATCGAGATCGCCCTCCCCCTGCGGTGACTTCGTGTTTCTTCGCCTATACCGCGACTAAACACGAAGTCAGCACCAGTCTGCTCGCGGTACGCTTTGAGTTTCATGAGCGATCACGCCCCCCTGCTGAACGAGGTCGACACCTATGGGCCGGCCTATATGCGCGTCGCCGATCAGCTTGGCCGCTACGAGGGCAACGAGGAGGAGGCGCCGCTGGCGATTGACCTGCTCGGGCTCTCCGAAGGCGACCGGGTGCTCGACGCCGGCTGCGGCCTCGGTCGCTTCGTCGCCGCCCTCGCCGAGCACGGCATCGACGCGGTCGGGGTCGACATCTCCGAGATCGCGATCGCCGAGGCCAAGCGCGTCTACCCGGGGCCGATCTACTACGTCGCCGACCTGATGCAGCCGCTGCCGCCGGAGCTGCGTGGCTTCGACGGCCTGGTCAGCCTCTCCTCGAGCTTCGGCTTTGGCGAGACGGTGGCCGAGGATGAAGCGATGCTGCGCGCCTACCACGACGCGCTGCGGCCAGGAGGAAAAATGGCGATGGAGCTCTCTGACCTCGAGCGCTCGCGTCACCGGCTCAAAACCGACATCGGCGTGGTCGAGCGCGAGACCAACGGCGTCAAAGAAACGCTCGACGTCAACTTCTCGACCGGGATGCTGCACGTCCACTACGTCTATGGCGACGACGTGGTCGACTCGCGGATCCGCATGTACGAGGCCGACGACCTCCAGCGCATGTCCGAAGCCGCTGGCTTCAGCGAGGTCGAGCGCTACGGAAACTTCGCCGGCGGTCCGAAGCGTCCCGAGGACCGCCTGGTGCTCGTCGCAACGGCATGACCGTGCACGGCGCAGCGGTCGTGGTCGACGCCTACTCGACCGGGGCGCGGCTGGCGCCGCGCTTTGCCGCAGCCGGGTTGCCGGTGGTCCACGTGCAGAGCAGCCCGCGACTGCCCGAGTTCTACTCGCGCGCTTTTCGCGACGGCGATTTCGTCGAGAACGTCGTCCATGAAGGTGACTTGGAGGCGACCGCGGTGCGGCTCGCCGCTCACGACCCGGCCTTCGTCGTCGTCGGCGCCGAGCCCGGGGTGCCGCTAGCCGACGCGCTCAGCGAGCGGCTTGGGCTGCCCTCCAACGGCAGTGCCCAGAGCGCGGCGCGGCGCGACAAGAACGCGATGTCGGAAGCGCTGCGCCGGGCCGGCCTGCGCACGGCCGAGGCGCTGAAGACCGCCGACGCGGCCGAGGCGGTCGCCTGGGCGGCGGCGCGCGGCGGCGCCCCCGTCGTGGTCAAACCGCTCGACAGCGCCGGCACCGACGGGGTCAGCATCGGCAAGGACGCCACCGCGATCGAGGCCGCCTTCGCCGCCAACCTCGGCCGACCCAACGCCCTGCAGGGCGCCAACGAAGAGTTGCTCGTCCAGGAGCTGCTGCAGGGCACCCAGCTCTTCGTCAACTCGATCAGCTGGGACGGGGTCCACCACGTCTCCGAGGTCTGGCGCGACAACAAGCTGCGCGTCGGCGCCAACTTCATCTACGACTACGAGGAGCTGCTGCCGCGCCACGGCGAGCAGCAGGACCAGGTAGTCCCCTATGTCGAATCGGTCCTTGACGCGCTCGGCATCCGCTTCGGCCCGGCCCACACCGAGGTGATGCTGACCGCGACCGGGCCGGTGTTGGTCGAGTCGGGGGCGCGGATGCACGGCTCGGTACCGGACGAGATCGTCGACCGCTGCACCCCCAGCCACCAGACCCTGACCGCCGAGGCGTACCTCGACCCGCACTCAGTCCCGCGCCGCGCCGAGCAGCCTTACGAGCTGGCGGCCGGCGCCTACTGCGTGATGCTGATCTCCCAGCACGAAGGCCGGATCGTCTCCGACGCCGGAATGCGCGAGATCGAAGCGCTGCCTTCATTCGCCGGCACGATCTCAATGCTCGGCCCAGGCGACCAGCTCAAAAAGACGATCGACCTCTTCTCCTGCCCCGGGATCATCTATCTAGTCGACCCGGACCGAGCTCGACTCAAAGCTGACTATGACCGCATCCGAGAGCTAGACGCAGCTGGCTCCGTTTTCGAGCTTGAGCAGCTAGTCGCTTCGTGAGGGGCCGGTCCCGGTAGGGGTGGAACGTTTTGTACTTTTTCGGCGCAACCTTGTGGCGTCAGCAGGCGACTCTCCACCGAAAAGTGGAACCCCTACCGGGACCGGCCCTTACCCAGCGTTCGGCGCCCAATCTTGAGCAACGGCCCGGCCCCGTCCCGAAGCGCCTTGGTCCGCACCGCCCCCTTGCCGTAGAGCAACTTCGCGGACGCCTGCACCGCTTCGCCGAGGGTGCGGTCGTAGGGGTGCCACCAGAAGTCGCGGGTCAGGCCCGGCTCCCAGGCGTTCATCTTCACGTTGACGCACTCGTAGAAGCCGAATTTGGAGTGCGAGCGGCCGACGCCGGAGTCCTTGACCCCGCCCCAGGCGCACTGGCAGGCGCCGTGGCTGAAGGAGTGGTCGTTGATCCAGACCATGCCCGACTCGATCCGCCGCGCGATCCGCTCGCCCTTCTGGCGGTCCTTTGTCCAGACCGAGGCGCCGAGGCCGAACTCGGAGTCGTTGGCGAGGTCGATCGCCTCCTGCTCGGAGTCGACGACGACGATCGGCAGCACCGGGCCGAAGATCTCCTCTCTCATGATCCGCATCGCGTGGGTGACGCCGGTGAGGACCGTAGGGGCGACGAACTTGCCGGGCAGGCCGGGGACGTCGGTTGGGCCGCCGCAGAGCTTGGTCGCGCCGGAGGCCTCGGCGTCGGCGATCAGGTCGACGACGATCTCGTACTGGCCGTCGGAGGTCATTGGGCCGATCTCGGTCTCCCACTGGATCGGGTCGCCGAGGCGCAACCGCTCGGCCTCGCGGGCGACGCCGGCGGTGAACTCGTCGGCGACCTCGCGCATGACGTAGACGCGCTCGATCCCCGAGCAGGTCTGGCCGGCATTGGCGAAGCCGCCCCAGACGGCGCCGGAGATCGCGTTGGGCAGGTCGGCGTCGGCGCAGACGATCATCGGGTCCTTGCCGCCGAGCTCCAGGACCGAGCCCTTCAGGCGCGTTGCACAGACCTCGCCGACCTTGCGACCGACCTCGACCGAGCCGGTGAAGAAGACCTTGCCGACGCTCGACTTGGCCAGCGCGTCACCGACCGCACCGCCGCCGTGGACGACCCGGATCAGGCCCTCGGGCAGGCCGCCCTTCTCGAAGACGCGGCGGATCGCCTCGCCCAGCAGCGGGGTCAGGCTGGCCGGCTTGAGCACGACGCCGTTGCCCGCCATCAGCGCGATCGCGACCTCGCCGAAGGGGATCGACCAGGGGTAGTTCCAGGGCGCGATGACGCCGACCACGCCGATCGGCTCGTAGGAGAAGTGACTTTTCTTGGTCAGCAGGAAGGACTGGGTCATGCGCACCTTCTCGTCGGCCAGGATCTTCGGGCCGGCCTTGGCGCACCAGTGCAGGGCATCGACCGTCGGCAATAGCTCCATCGTGTAGGCCTCGGCGCGCGGCTTGCCCTGCTCCTGGACCAGCAGCTCGGCGATCTCGTCGATGTCGTCGAGCAGCGCGTCGGCGGCGCGGCGCATGTAGGCAGCGCGGGCCTTCAGCGGCAGCTCGGCCCAGGCTGGCTGGATGCGGGCTACGTCGTCAACTACTGCCTGGACTTCGTCCGGCGTGATCGTGGCGACGGAGCCGACAAGCTCGCCCGTGGCGGGGTTAAACGACTCGAGGGTGGACCGGACAGTTTGGCTCTGCGTTGCGCTCTCCATTGGTCGATTGTAGGTGGTGTGGGGGGGAGCCGGGGGGAGGTCTCGGGGGAGCCTGTGTTCGCTTCGCTCACCAATAGCGAGCCGCTTCGCGGCTGATGGTCACCTTGCCGGGGGCCGCTTCGCGAGGCTCCCCCGAGACCTCCCCCCGGCTCCTGCCTACGCGGCCGTTTCTTCCAGCTTGTGATTCGGGACGCCCGCTGGCTCCGTGGTCATACTCAGCCGCAGTGACTGATCGGCTGTTCGATACGGGCGAACCCGCCAGGGCTGAGGTTCCAGCTGCGGATGCGCCGCTTGCGGTGCGAATGCGGCCGCGGAGCTTGGATGAGCTTGTCGGGCAGGAACACATCCTTGGTGAGGGCTCTGCGCTGAGGACCTCGATCGAGTCGGGACATCCGCATAGCTCGATTCTCTATGGGCCGCCTGGGGCAGGGAAGACGACCTTGGCTCGGATTGCTGCTGCCGGGGCGGAGGGAGCATTCGAGGAGGAGTCGGCTGTTAATGCTGGGCGGGCCGAGATTCGGGCTGTGATCGAGCGGGCTCGGGAGCGGCGGCAATCCAGTGGCCGGCCGACGGTGCTCTTTCTCGATGAGATTCATCGCTTCAACAAGGCTCAGCAGGATGCGTTGTTGCCCGCGGTCGAGGAAGGGCTTTTGACTTTGATCGGGGCTACTACTGAGAACCCCTACTTCGAGGTCAACTCGGCGCTGCTCTCTCGCTGCCAGGTCTATGAGCTCCAGCCTCTGGACGCAGCTCAGGTCGAGGAGCTGTTGCGCCGGGCGCTCGCGGATCCTGAGCGCGGGCTGGCCGATCCTCCGCCGGTCGAGGATGCGGCGCTGGCGATGCTGGCCAAGCGCAGCGGTGGCGATGCGCGGGTGGCGCTGGCGGGGCTGGAGAGGGCGGTCGAGCGCGCATCCGATTTTGACCCCGCTGGAGGTGGGTCAAAGTCGGAAGCGATCGACGTCACCGCGATCGAGGATGCGTTGCAGCGCAAGGCGCTCGACTACGACCGCCAGGGCGATCGTCACTACGACTTCGTCTCTGCCTGGATCAAGGCGACGCGGGGCTCTGACGTCGATGCCTCGCTCTATTACCTGGCGGTGATGCTGGAGGGTGGGGAGGACCCGCGCTTCATCGTCCGGCGCATGGTCATTCTCGCCTCTGAGGACATCGGCAATGCCGATCCCCAGGCGCTGCTGGTTGCAGACGCTGCGGCCCGGGCAGTCGACCGGGTCGGTCTGCCCGAGTGCGCGCTCAACCTCGCTCAAGCCGCCGTCTACCTAGCGCTGGCGCCAAAGTCCAACGCCTCTTATAAGGGGCTCGAAGCGGCCCGGGCCGAGGTGCGTGCGAACGGGGCTAAGACACCGCCCGATTATTTGCGCGACGCGCACTACCCCGGCGCCAAGTCGCTCGGTCGCGGCGAGGGTTACCGCTATGCCCACGATGAGCCGGGCGGGGTGAGCGACCAACAGTTGCTGCCCGACGGGCTTGAGGACCGGCGCTTTTACAGCCCGACTGACCGTGGCTTCGAGACCGAGTTGGGCGCCCGCCTGGAGGCCTTGCGAAAACGCGTTAGTAAGCCTTAATTCCGCCTCAACCTGCAAACGATTGCCGCAACTTCGCAAGGGGGTAGGTGTTTCAGAGTGCGGCTTTCCAAGCTAGAGCCAGGGAGAGCCGACACACCGGCCGGAGGCCTGGACTGGGGGCCTCCGGCCGGGTTCATAAGGGACACAGGGGGGAACGGTGATTGCGCCTTTTTGGGCGCAGTCACCGCGTTCAGGGGGAGGCCGCTTCTTGCCTCCTCTATCGTGCGGCTATGGCTTCGGAGAAGCTCAGGCTGGGCGGGATGGCCCTTCGCAATGGGTTGTTGATCCATGGGCCTACGCACTGGGCCGCGGCGGCGCGGCGGCCTAATGGGAGCCTCGAAGTTGCTTCTGAGGCCAAGCCCGAGCTCGCTCCCGGACTTGCGACGCGGCTGCCAGGGCTGCGCGGGCCGCTGAAACTTGCCGAGGCGATGGCGGTGCTGCCAATGGTGCGACGGCGGATGCCGGCCGCGCGCCTGCCCTTTGAGGATCCGCGCGTCGTCGCCGCGATTGGGGGTTCCTTGCTCGCGACCGCGGCCCTGCGCAAGCGCTTCGGCAGCTCGGCCCTGCGCGAGGGCGCGGTGCAGGCGATCGGCGCGCTCCCCGCCATCGTCGCCCTGCTCGACCGCGACCTCGCTGCCTACCACGGCGTCGAGCACAAGGCGATCGCCGCCTACGAGCAGGGCATCGACGATCCAAGCGGCGTGCCCAAGGAGCACGACCGTTGCGGCTCCAACCTGCTGGCGCCGATGATGCTGCTCTCGGCCGGCGGCACGGTGGTGCTGGAGCGCCTGGTCGACCGCCCGAGCCCGGCGACGCGCGCCGCGGTCGGCCTCGCCGGCGCCTCGATCGCGGTCGAGATGTTCGCCTGGAGCGACCGCCACCACGGCGACCCGCTGGCCGAGGCGTTCCACACGCCAGGCCGCGAGATCCAGCGCCTGATCGCGACCAAGGAGCCGACTCCGCACCAGCTCGAGGTCGGCATCGCCGCTCTGGCCGAGATCCTCCGCGCCGAGAACGGTGCGTAGACTGCCGCCTCGTGTTTGGACGGATCGACCACATCGGCATCGCCGTCGAGGACCTCGACGCCGGGATCGAGCTCTACGAAAAGCGATTTGAGATGGAGCTCGGCCTGCGCGAGACGGTCGAGGAGCAGGGAGTCGAGGCGGCTCTGCTCAACGTCGGTGACGGCCACGTCGAGCTGCTGGCGCCGCTTGGCCCCGACACACCGGTCGGCAAGTACCTGGTCAAGCGCGGCGCCGGCCTGCACCACGTCGCCTACGCGGTCGAAGACATCGACACGACGCTGGAGCGGTTGGCGGCAACAGGGATCGAGCTGATCGACGCTAAGGCGCGGGTCGGCATCGGCGGCAGTCGCGTTGCCTTTCTGCAGCCGCGCTCGACCGGGCGCGTGCTGACCGAGATCGTCGAACCCCCAGGAGGAGAGCACTGATGGCAGAAGCGCAGCGAGTGGAGATCGGCTTCGAGGGCGGCCAGGTTGTCTCGGTGAGGCTGACCGACGACGAGCTGAAGGACCTGCGCAAGCAGGTCGAGAAGGGCGGCTGGCACGACATCGTCACCGAGGACGGGACGCTCGCCGTCTATCTCGGCAAGGTCTCCTTCCTGAGGATTGATTCCGGCGACCACCGCGTCGGCTTCTCAGGGGGCGCGTGACCGGCGCATTTCGGCGTCCTCGGTCGCTCGCGTGCAGAGCACGCCACGCGCCCTGCGTCCTTGAACTGCTTGGTCAGGCGCCCCCTGAGCAATGAAATTCCGGACCGCAATCGGTTTGACAAGCGCGGCGGTCCTGGGCGCCGCCCTCTGGTGGCGCAAGAACCCATCTGCCTGCCCCTACGGCCAGCGCTTCTGGGTCGAAGCGCCGCACCCGGTCATTAGCCGCGGCCGCCTGCGCTCGATCCTGCGCCCAGAGCCGGGCGAGCGCATCCTCGAGATCGGCCCCGGCGTCGGCTACTACACCCTCGACATGGCCGAGTGGGTGGGGCCCGAGGGAAAGATTGAGATCTTCGACCTGCAGCAGGAGTTTCTCGACCACACGACCGCCCGCGCCAGCGAGCAGGGCCTGACCAACGTGATTCCCACCCAGGGCGACGCCACGGCCCTTCCCTATGAGGACGACTCGATGGACGCCGTCGTCCTGACCGCGGTCCTCGGCGAGATCCCTGACCCGGTTGCCGCTCTGCGCGAGATCGCCCGAGTCCTCAAGCCTGCGGGTCGCCTGATCGTAGGTGAGCTCTTCGGTGACCCCCACTTCACCACCATCGGCAGCCTCAAGAGCCGATCCGCCGAAGTCGGCCTCAGCCTCGATGACCGCTCCGGCAACTGGTTCGCCTACTTCGCCCGGCTCTCCGGCGTCTAGCCGCGGATCGCCTTGCCGGCGATGCTCTTCAGCCGGGTCCGGTCTCGTTGAGAGAGGTTGCCCGGGCGGCCCTTCGAAGTCTTGACCAAGTTGAGCAGTTCCTGCTGTTCCTTCTTGGTCAGGTTGCTCTGGACCCGGTCGCGGCCTTTCTCTACCAGCCAAACGGAAACGACCCAGACCATTTTCCAGGGGACGCGCTTCCAGATGGCTGGCGCGGCGCGGCGGGCGATCCAGAAGGGCATGCGGGGGTTGTACCCGCTCGGAGCGGTGGACAACCTCTAACCGCCGCAGGAGGCCGACTGGCAGACCGGGCACCAGTAGGTGGTGCGGTTGGCGTCGCCCTGGCCGCGGGAGATGATCGGGGTGCCGCAGGTGGGGCAGGGTTGGCCTGCCCGGCGATAGACGGCGCGGCCCTGGCGGCCCTGCTCGACCGCATCGTGCATCAGCTTGTGGGCGGCTTTGACAACGCGATCGAGCTGCTCATCGGTCAGATTTTCGGTCGACTGCCAGGGGTCGAGCCGGGCGGCGAAGCAAGCCTCGCTCTTGAAGATGTTGCCGATGCCGGCGACCAGGGTCTGGTCGAGCAGGGCATCGCCGAGGGTTCGATGGGGGTCGGCCCGGAGCGAGCGGACGACCACCTCGGCGTCGAAGTCCGCGGCGAGAATGTCCGGGCCAAGGCGGGACAGAGTGGGGTCGCGACGCAGCGACTCGGTCCTGAGCAGCCTCAACGTCGGGCCGCCGAACTGGGCTGCTTCTGAGCTGACGCCCCTCAGCACCGCCCAAGCGGCGGCAGTCGGCTTGCGCCAGGCGGAGCCGCGCCGGTAGACGTGCCAGGAGCCGCTCATGCCGAGGTGGCTATGGAGGGTTAGGTCGCCAAAGTCGAGCAGCAGGTGCTTGCCGTGAGCACTGGCTCGCTCCAGCGTCCTGCCGTCCAGACGCTCCACTCTGGTCGAGCGTCCGCGCGGGCTAGGAGCGCTGACCTCAAGTCGCTCGCCGCCGACTGCCGCCTCGATCCGCCTCGCCGCCCGCAGGATCGTGTCGCCCTCGGCCACTGTTTAGGCGAGGGCGGTCCAGAGGCGGTTCTCGGCCTCGGCGACCTGCTGCGCCGCGGCGTCGATCTCGCGCCAGAGAGCGGGGTCGGGATCGTCGCGCTCGCTGGCGGCGTGGAAGGCGGCGGCGAGCTCTGTCCAGCGCGTCGCCGCCTCGGCCGCGAGCTCGGCCTCCGGCCGGCCCGCCTCCGCGAGGAAGCGCGAGTACATGAGCCGGAAGGCGCCACCACCGGTGCCGCGCTTCTCAATCACCTGGTAGCCGAAGCGGGCGCACCACTGCCAGTCCTCGGTGACCTCGGGCCAGCTGCCGGCCTCGGCGGCGAGGCGGTCGACCGCACCGAGGCCGGAGAACTCGCCGAATTCCGACGCGACCATCGCCTTCGTCGCGCGCTCGATCGCGGCCGGGATCGCCTCGCGCAACTGCTCCTGGCTGACCCCGCCCGAGGCGGTGAACATGTGGCCGGCAAGGGGGTAGGCCGGATGGCCGCTGTGGCGCGCGCGGTCGAGATCCTCCAGCCGCGTCGTCGTCTGCAGCTGCTCGAAACCAGTATCGGAGAGGTGGGCGAACTCCTCGTCGTAACCGGCGAGGACCACGGCGTGGCCGGGGAAGTGGGCCGAGTTGCCGTAGTGGTCGAGGTAGTAGAGGTCGGTGAGCAGCAGCACCGGCTGGCCGGCGTCGACCTCTGCCCGCGCCGCCTCCCAGGCCGCCTCGTCGCCCTCGTCGAAGGTGCGCAGCTGCAGCGCCGCGCCGGTTAGCTCGCTGAAGTTCTCCTCGAGGCGGGCGGTTCGACCGTTGAACCAGCGGCTGGGCGAGGCGTCCTCCAGGGAGACGTAGTAGAAGCAGGCGCCGGCGCCGAGGCCGAACGCCATCTCCTCGCTGATCTCGGCGCCGTGGAACGCGAGCAGGTTGCGCAGGGCGGTCGAGCCGCAGTGGTGGCCGGGGGTGTGGACGTAGTTCGGGACGGAGGGCATGGCGGTGATTCTGATTGACCTCGAAGGTGGGCGGTGCCCGACACCGCATATCCTGCGCGACCGATGAATGACCTCGACTTCAGGCTCCTCCGCGTGATGCGGACCAAGGGGCATTCGCCCGGCCTGGAGAGAGCTGCGAAAGCGTTGGGCAAGGCCGGGAACAATGGGGCTATCTGGGTTGTGCTCTGCCTGGTCGTTCTCGCTCTCACCGATTCGAATGGCGAAGCTTGGTTTATCTGCGCTCTGCTGGCGCCGATCGCTATTGCGCTCAACTACGTGGTCAAGCTGGTCGTCAAGCGGCCGCGGCCGGTGCTTGAGGGGTTGCCACCGCTTGGCGGGGCCCCCAGCTCGCTCAGCTTTCCCTCGGCGCATGCGACATCCTCATTCGCCGTGGCCACCGCAATGACTCGCGTCGATTCTCTGGGGGCGCTGGCTTTCATCCTCGCCTTCGCCCTCGCGCTCGGCCGTCCCTACCTGGGGATGCACTACCCGTCCGATGTCCTCGCCGGCGCCGCGCTCGGCGTCGCCCTGGGCCTGATCGTGCCGCTCTCGCTATGAAGGTCGGGATCGTCGGGCTGCCCAACGCGGGCAAGTCGACTCTCTTTAACGCTCTGACCAAAGGCGGGGCGCAGACCGGCGACTACCCGTTCACGACGATCGAGCCCAATGTGGCGATCGCTTCGGTGGTCGACGAGCGGCTCGAGGCGATCGCCGAGACCGTGCGCAGCTCGAAGCTGGAACCGGCGACGATCGCCTTCCACGACATCGCCGGCCTGGTCAAGGGCGCCTCGGAAGGGGAGGGGCTGGGGAATCAGTTCCTCGCCTCGATTCGCGAGACCGACGCGATCTGCCACGTCGTTCGCTGTCACGCCGACTCCGGCGTGCCGCACCCCGATGGCCGCGTCGACCCGCTTGCCGACATCGAGACGATTGAGACCGAGCTGATGCTCTCCGACTACGAGCAGGCCGAACGCCGCCTGCACCGGGTCGGCAAGGGGGCGAAGACTGGCGATGCCGAGGCCATCGCCGAGCGCGATTGGCTGGAGAAGGTCGTCGCGGCGCTGGCCGAAGGCAAGCCGGCCCGCTCAATCCCGGTCCCCGACGCGGCCGCCAACGGGCCGCGCAACCTGCAGGCCCTGACTTCGAAGCCGATCCTCTACGTCGCCAACGTCGACGAGGGCGACGCCGAGGCGCCGGAGGCGGTGGTCGCCCACGCCGAAGCGGTCGGCGCCGGCGTGGTCGCGGTCAGCGCCCGGATCGAGGGCGAGCTGGCCGAGCTCGATCCGGCCGAAGCTGAGGAGATGCGCGAGTCCTACGGGGTCGGCGGCTCGGGCCTGGCCCGCCTGGTCCGCGGCGCCTACGACCTGCTCGACCTGATCACCTTCTTCACCGCCGGTGAGGACAAGGAGGCGGTGGCCCGCCCGCTGGCTCGAGGCTCCAGCGCCTGGGAGGCGGCAGGGACGATCCACACCGAGATCCAGGACGCCTTCGTCAAGGCCGAGGCGATCGGCTGGCAGGAGCTGGTCGAGTGCGGCGGCTACTCCCCGGCGCGCGATAAGGGCCTGCTCCGGGTCGAGGGCCGCGATTACGTCGTCCGCGACGGCGACGTGATCACGATTAAGGTCTGAGCATGGACGAAGGCGCGCGCTTTCCCAAGCTGGCCGCGAAGGCCGGCCACTACGAGAGCTTCTACATCAAGGCCTGTCGGCCGGGCGGCGGGCAGGGGATCTGGATCCGCCACACGGTCCACAAGCGCCCTGACGCCGAGCCCAACGCCTCGATCTGGTTCGTCCTCTTCGACCGCGAGGCCGAGGGGCCGCGGGCGACGAAGGTGACCGTGCCGGCAGCGCAGCTTTCGGCTCCAGCCGGCTCGTGGATCAAGGTCGACGAGGCCGAAATCGGTCCTGGTCGGGCTGTCGGTTCAATTGAAACCGAGGCGCTGACCGCCTCCTGGGACCTGAGCTTCTCTGGCGACGCTGAGCCCTGCAAGTACCTGCCGGCCGACTGGCTCTACGAGGCGCCCGTTCCCAAAACCAAGTTCGTCGCCCCTTACCCGGACGCGACCTTCAGTGGTCGCCTGCAGGTCGACGGCGAGGAGATCGCGATCGAGGCCTGGCCGGGGATGATCGGCCACAACTGGGGCAGCGAGCACGCCGAGCGCTGGGTCTGGTTGGAGGGAACCGGCTTCGCGGACTCGCCCGACACCTACTTCGACGCCGGCGCCGCCCGGGTCAAGGTCGGCCCCAAGACGACCCCCTGGTTGCCCTCGGGGATGCTCGTCCTCGAGGGCGAGCCCCTCCGCCTCGGCGGCCTCGGCAAGATCAGCTCGGCCTCGATCGAGCCCAGCCCGACCGGCTGCGAGTTCACCCTGCCCGGCAAGGACATCGTCGTCCACGGCCGCGTCTCCGCCCCGCAGAAGGACTTCGTCGGTTGGGTCTACGCCGACCCCAAAGGTCCCGAGCACAACACCGTCAACTGCTCGGTCTCCGACCTTGAGCTGACGGTCGAACGCCCGGCCCTTCCGGTCCGCCAGCTCACTCTGAACGCTGGCGCGGCCTACGAGTTCGGCATGCGCGAGACCGACCACGGCATCCCGATCCAGCCCTACCCGGACGGTTGATTTGCTGAGCCGTGCAGGGGCGCGCCGCTACTGGTTGATCTGGGCGGCGGTGATCCCCATCGTGATCTGGACCGCGATCCGCCTCTTCGGCCTGGAGGGCGGCTACCCCCTGGTCGCGATGATGGCCTTCACTCCCTATGTGGCGATCGCGGCGCTGCTCGTCGCCGGAGTGGCAGTGGCGCTGCGCAACTGGGCTGCCGCGACGGTTGCAACCGTGACGATGCTCTGCCTTGCAAGCGTGGTCCTGCCGCGGACGATCGGCAGCAATACCGCGCAGGCTGCGGGGCATGAGACGCTGACCGTGCTCTCGACCAACATCCACCACGGCACCGCCGATCCCGCTGCGGTCGTCGCCCTGGTTGATCGCTATCGGCCCGACCTGCTCAGCGTGCAGGAGCTGACCCCCGCCTTCGCCGCAGAGCTAAAGCGGGCCGGGATCGGCAGGCGCCTACCGCAGTCGATGCTGCTGGTCCACCGCAGCGCCAGCGGCGCCGGCCTCTACTCGCGGCTGCCGTTGACGCCGCTGTCCCGCCAGACCCGCTTCTTCTTCCGCATGCCGCGGGCGGCCCTGACCATGCCCAGCGGTCGGCGGTTGCGCGTGATTGGCGTTCACCCCTATCCGCCGCTGAGCAGCCACGACGGTGTCTGGCAGGCCGCGCTGGAGAGCCTGCCGAGCGCGGGCGAGGGCATACCTTGGGTGCTGGTCGGCGACTTCAACGGGACCTTGGATCAGGCCGAGTTCCGCGATGTCGTCGACCGCGGCTACGCCGATGCCGGCGACGTCACCGGCAAGGGCCTCGAGCCGACCTTCCCGACGATGGGCCACAGGTTGTTGCCGCCGTCAATCGCGATCGACCACGTGCTCGCCGACCGCCGCCTCGGCATTGCCGACTACGGAGTGGTCGACCTGCCGGGCAGCGATCACCGGGCGATCCACGCGGAGCTGGTGCTGCCTTAGCCTGTCCCGGCGCCGCCGACAGGCCCGGACGGCTCGGTGCCTTTGGCGCCTTCCTCGGTTTCGCCACCACCGACGGCTTTGCCGTTGACGACCTTGACGAAGCTCATCCAGTCGCTGTACGTCCCGAGCGCGGCCTCGAGCTGGTCGCCGCGGGCTTTGGTAACGCCGCCGGTTCCGTAAAGCTTTGCCCAGATGATCCGGGGGGAGACCCCGCGCTGGGTGGTCACGACCTTCTTCAGCGAGCCGTCGAGGTAGCTGCCCAGCTTCGAGCTGATTTCGGACCCCGAGAATTTGAGCGTCCAGTCGTGCAGCGGGCAGTAGTAGTCGTAGGGGTCGGGGACGCCGACGAGGTAGGGGATCGAGGGGCCGAAGAAGACGTTCTGGACGCTCTCGGTGTGGCCGCCCGAGCAGGCGGAGAAATAGGTTTCGGCGATGTTGCCGCCGTACATCAGGACCTGGCCGCGGGTCGCGTCGGCCGCGGCGTTGGTCGTGGCCGTCTCGCTGGCGAGGCCCTCGTAGACCTGGCTGCGGGTGTCGTTGTAGAGGCCGAAGCCGTTGCCGCCGACGCTGACGCTGAGGGCGAAGGAGCGGGCCGCCACCGCCTGGGCTTCCAGCGCCGCCGCGGGCCAGGAGGGCGGCGACTCGTTCGGAATCACTCCCTTCACGTATTGGTCGACGGGCAGCGCGTTGATCACGTTGAGCGCGCCGGCGTCGCTGGCGGTCGGCACTACCTCGAGCGCGCCGCGGTAGTCGCCGATGCCGGCGATCGCGACGCGCCCATGGCCGGCGGCGCGCAGCTTGCCGTCGCAGTCGGCTATCGGCGCCCCGGCGGCGCTGCGCAGCTTGACGCTGGAGCCGGCCCGGTGTGCCCCATAGGTGCGGCTTGGGTCGAGCGCTTGCCCGCAGGCGCTGGTGGCGCCGCTGAAGCCGACGTCACTGCCTGAGATATCGAGCAGGACGCGGACAATCCGCACCCCGTCGACCTGTCCGACGCTCGTTCCCGAGTAATAGTGGCCGAGGATGAAGCGGTAGTCCTTGCCGTGCTTGGCGTAGCCGTAGGCGCCGTACTGGCTCAGGCCGACACCGTGGCCGAAGCCGTGCCCCTTGACCAGCCAGGAGACGCTCGCGCCGGCCGCGGGCGCGAGGGCAAGGACGGCCACGACGGTGATGAGAAAGGCTCGAAGGGCTGTGCGCGGGATAGCAGACATCTCTCGGATCAACAGATTCGCCTTGCGCGAGTCGCGGCCTGCTCTAGGCTGAAATCAAGCGACCAAAAGGAGTCCAGGCATGGCAACGCAGACGGTGAAGGCGGTCGATCACAAGCTCCTCGCCGCGGGCGAGTGGATCGAGACCGGCGAGTGGGGAGAGGTGCGCAGCCCCTACGATGGGACCACCGTCGGCCGGGTCGCCGAAGGCGACGCAGCGCTGGTCGACCGCGCCGCCAAAGCCGCGCAGGAGGCCTTCGAGTCAGCCGCCTTTCCCCAGCACGACCGCGCCGCCGTGCTCGACCGCGCCGCCCACCTGGTCGGCGAGCGGACCGAGGAGTTGGCGCTGACGATCGCCGCCGAGGCCGGCAAGCCGCTGAAGACGGCCACGGTCGAGGCCGAACGCTGCGTCGACACCTTGACCTTCTCGGCGACCGAGGCGCGCAAGCTGACCGGCGGCACGGTGCCGATGGAGGCCTCGCCGGCAGGGGCCGGCAAGCTCGGCGTGATGCTGCGCGTGCCCTTCGGGGTGGTAGGCGCGATCAGTCCCTTCAACTTCCCGCTCAACTTGGTCGCCCACAAGCTCGGCCCAGCGATCGCCGCCGGCAACGCGGTCGTGCTCAAGCCGGCCGGGCAGACGCCGATCTCGGCTCTGAAGCTGGCGCAGATCCTCAGCGAGGCGGGGTTGCCCGACGGCTGGCTCAGCGTCATCCCCGGGCCCGGTTCGGAGGTCGGCAACGCGATCGTCGAGCACGAGCTGACCCGCGCGCTCAGCTTCACCGGTTCGGCCGGGGTCGGCTGGGGGATCCGCAGCAAAGTCCCGCACAAGAAGGTCAACCTCGAGCTCGGCTCCAACGCGCCGCTGGTCGTCCACGCCGACGGCGACTGGGAGACGGCGGCCGACAAGGCTCAGATCCACGCTTTCTCCCACGCCGGTCAGAGCTGCATCTCGATCCAGCGGATGCTGATCCACGAGCAGATCGCCGATGCCTTCACCGCGCGCCTGATCGCCAACGTCGAGAAGCTGACCGTCGGCGATCCGCTTGACCCGGATACCGATGTCGGTCCGCTGATCACCGGCGAGGACCGCGATCGGGTCAAGCAGTGGATCGACGACGCGGTCGGCGCCGGCGCCGAGCTGCTTTGCGGCGGCGAGCTGGCCGACGAGGGCCGCTGCCTGGCGCCGACCCTGCTCGGCGCCCCGCCTCGCGACGCCAAGGTCTGGTGCGAGGAGATCTTCGGCCCGGTGGCGACGATCGACCGCTTTACGGACTTCGGCGCGGCGCTGCAGTCGGCCAATGACTCGAAGTTCGGCCTGCAGGCCGGCGTCTTCACCAGCGATATCGGCCGCGGCCTCGAGGCGGCCCGCACCCTTGAGTTCGGCGGCGTCCTGATCAATGAGGTGCCGACCTTCCGCGCCGACCAGATGCCCTACGGCGGCGTCAAGGACTCGGGCAACACTCGCGAGGGCCCAGCCTTCGCCGTGCAGGAGCTGACCGAGGAGCGCTTCATCACGCTCCAGTAGTTCAACTCTCCAGTAGTAAAAATTGGGTACCCTCTCTCCAATCCAGCGAGCAAAGGGAGAGACGAGATGAAGCTGCGCGGAGTATTGGCCCGAGCGGGTGCCGCCCTGGGAGTCCTTGCGATGTCCTTGGCAATGGCCGCCGCGGGCAGCGCGGCCGTATCGGATACGGAAGGGCAGACGACGCTTGAACAGCGGGTCGTCCCGGCCGCGTCCGGTGCTTATCGCTTCCTTCAGCTCGGCGAAGGCGAGCCCTACACGGTGCGCGAAGAACTGGCCAGCGCTAACCCGAGCCGGACTGAAACCCGCACCTCGCTTTCTTACTTCGGCCAGCTCTCGGACTTCCAGCTTGCCGACGAGGAGTCGCCCGCGCGGCTCGAGATCATCGACCCACTCTCGACCCCACTGAACCTTCCCTTCGGCGCGGCCTGGCGCCCCTGGGAGGCGCTCGAGCCCCAGATCGATGACTCGATGATCCGCCAGATGGACCAGTTCGCGACAGCCGCCCCGGTCGCCGACGGCAGCGGCTCGCACCCGCCGATGGACTTCACGATCGACACCGGTGACTCCGCCGACAACCAGCAGCTCAACGAGACGGAATGGGTGCGGACCCTGCTCGAGGGTGGCACGCTGAACCCCAACAGCGGCGTCGACAAGAAAAAATATTCGAACCTGCTCTGCCCGAACCTGCTGGTGCCAGGCGCCGCCGAGGCCGCCCGCTACACCGGCGTACAGGATTACAACGACTACTTCGAGGGCATCTTCCCGGAGTTCTACGACCCCAACAGCCCGGCCGGACCGCACGCCGCCTGGCCCAAATACCCGGGGCTGATGGACAAGGCGCAGCAGCCCTTCACCGCCGCCGGGCTCGACGTTCCCTCTTACGTCGCCTTCGGCAACCACGACGCGCTGGTGCAGGGCAACGCCGCGGCGAATGCCGCTTTTGAGCAGGTCGCGACGGGCTGCCTGAAGCCGATCGGGCCGGTGCCGAACCCCGAAAACGCCCCGGCGCTGCTGAGCTCGCTACTCAACCCGACGAACCTGCTTACCACCCTGCTGACCAACCCCAAAAACCTGATCATCGTGCCGGGCGACCCGAAGCGCCAGTCGGTCTCCAAGAAGCAATACAAGGACGTCTTCAAGACCGGCAGCCAGGCCGACGGACACGGTTTCGACTACATCGAAGCGGCGCAGGAAACGGCCTCGAAAGGCGCCGCCGGCTACTACTCCTGGAGCCCAGAGCCGGGGATGCGGTTCATCGCCCTCGACACAGTCGCCGAGGCCGGCACGATCGTCACCCCGACCGGTCACTTCACCGCCGACGGCAACATCGACGATCCCCAGTTCAAATGGCTGAAAGGACAGCTGGAAGCGGCGACCGCGGCTAAAGAACTGGTCGTGCTCTTCAGCCACCACGCGCCGGAGAGCCTCACCGCCGACGCCGCCGACGAGCTGGCGCCGCCGTGCCTGCTCAACGATGCCCACGGCCATGACATCAACCCCGGCTGCGACCTCGACCCGCGCAACTCTCAGCCGATCCACCTCGAGGCCGACACGGTCGAACTCCTGCACAAATTCCCCAACGTGATCGCCTGGGTCGCCGGTCACTCGCACATCAACGTCGTCGATCCCTTCCCCAATCCCAGCGGGCCGGGCGGCTTCTGGAGCATCCGCGTCGCCGCTGAGGCCGATTGGCCGCAGCAAAGCCGCCTGCTCCAGGTCTTCGACAACCACGACGGCACGCTCTCGATCTTCGGCACGATCGTCGACCACGTCGGCCAGTCGGTCGCTCCGCCTCCTGGAACGGCCGCAAGCGGCATGGATCTAAACGACCTCGCCTCGGTCGGCAGGACCATGAGCTTCAACGACCTCCAGTCCGGAGCTCCCGAAGGAGAAGGGGAAGCTCAAGACCGCAACGTGGAGCTCCTCGTCCCGGACCCCCGTTAGGACAAGGCCGTATTGGGAAGGGAGGCGGGGAGGCCCCTCCCAGGACACTCAACCGCGAGCCATAGGCGAGCGGTGTCCTGGGAGGGGCCTCCCCGCCTCCCCCTACTCATGTGGTCGAGCCATCCGCCGGTGGTCCAGCGCCTCCTCGAGCACCGCCGGCTCAACTCCTTGCTCGAGCGCGACCTCCCTCAGCGAGCGCCCCGACTCCGCCGCCACCTTGACGATGTCGGCGGCGCGGTCGTAGCCGATGTGGGGATTGAGCGCGGTCGCCGTGGCCAGGGTCGCCTCGGCGTGGCGCGTCGTCATCTCCTCGTTGGCCTCGATCCCGGCGACGCACTTCTCACCCAGCAGGCGCGAGGCGGAGGCGAGCAGCTTGATCGAGTCGAGCAGGTTGCGGGCGATCAGCGGCACCCGCACGTTGAGCTCGAACTGGCCCTGGCTGCCGGCGACGGTGATCGCGGCGTCGTTGCCGATCACCTGGGCGGCGACCTGGATCACGACCTCGGGGATCACCGGGTTGACCTTGCCCGGCATGATCGAGGAGCCCTTCTGCAGCTCCGGTAGGCGTAGCTCGGCGAGGCCGGCGCGCGGGCCCGAGCCCATCAGGGCAAGGTCATTGGCGATCTTGTTGAGCGAGACCGCGTAGACCTTGAGCGCGCCGGAGAGCTCGACCAGCGAGTCGCGGTTGCCCTGCGCCTCGAAGGGATCAAGCGGCTCGGAGATCTCCAGGCCGGTCTCGCCGGCGAGCTTTGCCCGCACCTTGGCGGCGAACTCGGGGTGGGTGTTGAGGCCGGTCCCGGTGGCGGTGCCACCGAGCGGGATCTGGCCGACCCGGCGCAGCGTCGCCTCAATCCGCTGCACGCCGAGGCGGACCTGCGCGGTGTAGCCGCCGAACTCCTGGCCGAGGGTGACTGGGACCGCGTCCATCAGGTGGGTGCGGCCGGCCTTGACCACGTCAGCGAACTGCGTCGCCTTGGCCTCCAACGCCGCCTCGAGACCGCCCATCGCCGGCAGCAAGTCGTGGGTGACCTCGGCCAGCGCCGCCAGGTGCACGGCGGAGGGGAAGACGTCATTCGAGGACTGGCCCATGTTGACGTGGTCGTTGGCGTGGACCCCCTCGCCGGCGAGCTTGGCGATCACCTCGTTGGCGTTCATGTTCGAGGAGGTGCCGGAGCCGGTCTGGAAGACGTCGACCGGGAACTGGTCGTCGTGTTCGCCGGCGGCGATCGCGTCGCCGGCGGTGGCGATCTTCTCGGCGAGGTCCTTGTCGAGGCCGCCGAGCTCGCCGTTGACCGAGGCGGCGGCGCCCTTCAGCCGGCCAAGCCAGCGGACGACGGGAACCGGGACGCGCTCGCCCGAAACCGGAAAGTTGTCGACGGCCTTGGTGGTCTCGCCACCCCAGAGCTGCTCAGTCAAAGTCGTTGCCTCCATCGAAGTCGTGGTCGCCCCAGGGTATTCAGCCGGGCCCACCGCTGGCGTTCCAGCCAAGCAGCTTTGTCTTCGTCGTCAGCCCATCGGGGGAATGCTCCGTGGCGTTCATCGCGCACAATCCGTGTCGAGTGAGCCGGCCGCCTAGTCGCGAGGCGAACCTCCCTTACGACTCTCGGCCGGATATTCGGGCTCGGGATCGTCCTCCCTGACCACCCTTCCCGGACCTCAATCAGGTCCAGTGGGGCTATCGGTCAGTCGTGCACCCACACCGCTTCGCGTCAGCCCCCGATTCACACCGGAGTTCCCCGCGCCATGAGTCGGCGCCACGCTAACACGGGCCGCGCAGGCGGCTCAGCCGCGGGCTCGACCGGCGTCGAAGCCTTCGCGGTAGGTGCTGAGAAAGACGGCCGGCAGCGGGCGGTTGTCGGGGCTGTAGCGGGCGGCAGCGGCGAGGCGGCGGATCAGGTCGGCGTGAATTCCGTTGGTGCTATCGGCGCCTCGTTCCGCGGCGCCGAGGAGGTAGCCGAGCTGCAGGTTGGCATCGTTCCCCGGTTCGCTCCGCGCTTCGGCGTTGAGCCTGATCGCCGCCGTGACCATCGTCGTGCCGACGGTCGCGAGGTCGCCGGCCTGTTGGTTCTCGGCCAGGCATTCGCTGATCAGTGCCTCTCCGCGCAGCTTGACGACGCCCGGGGCTTTTGCCAGGGCCTTGAGGTAGGCGCCCGTCCCTTCCAGGCAGGCGACCGGCGTCGAGTCGCTTGGTTTGCCGCAGCCGACCACCGCAAGGAGGAGACCGGTGACCAGGATCGCGATCAACTTGCGCATCGGCGCCATCCTAAGACCGGAGCGCCCAGCCTCGGCAGGTGCAACGTTTTGTCTCTCTATACGGGGGAGAAAACGTTACGCCGCGGCGAGTTAGTCGCCGCGGGGAGAAAGGCCGCCCGAGCGGACGCTTGAGATGCCGCCGGAGGGACCCGGCGGCGGCTTTGGCGGCGATTTGGGACGGGGGTGGCGCGGCTGGCGCGGCGTGACGCTGCCGGTGGGGAAGACTTCAACCCATTCGGCGAGTTCGTATCGGAGCGCCGGGGCGTGGTTCCAGGAGAGGTGGAGGTGATTGCCGCAGCCGTGGCCGGCGTCGCCGTCGTAGCCGATCCAGCGGAAGGGCAGGGCTGGTTTGTTCTGGACCGGCTCTGCCCAGAGGGCCAGCCGCGTGATCCCGGCCCAGGTGGCGTCGCATTTGCCGCTGGTGCCGTTCAGCGGCACGACGTCGACGGCGAGGCCGTTGTAATGGTCCGACCCCCTGACGTGGCAGTTGTTGCAGCCGACGTGTTCGCCGTTGGGCAGCGGGCCGGAGTAGCCGTCGGTGACGTAGATCGAGAAGTGCTGGGCGAGCCAGCGCAGGTCAGGGACAATCCGGCTGTCGACCATGTCGTCTTCTTCGTGCGGGATCGCCGCCGGGATCGGCACGATTTCACCGGGAACTTCAACGATGCGGGTGGATGTCGGCCCGGCGCTCGAAGAAGCCGCCGCCATCAAGCCGAGCGCCAGTACCGCTGCCAGCGTGAGCAGGGCCCGACCGATTTTCTCCGCTGCCGTTGTCATCGCTCTTCCCATCGGACCGATGAGGGGTCCACTTGAGAACCGCAAGGCACCGGTAGGGTTGCGGCCGGGATGACGACGGTCAGAGAGGCCAGCTTCGAGCTTTTCCGCGAGCAGGGGATGACGACGATGTTCGGCAACCCCGGCTCGACCGAGCTGCCGATGCTGGCCGACTTTCCCTCCGATTTCCGCTACGTGCTTGGCCTGCAGGAGGCGGTCGTGGTCGGCATGGCCGACGGCTTCGCCCAGGCCTCGGGCCGCACCACGATGGCCAACTTGCACACCGCGCCGGGCGTCGGCAACGCGATGGGGGCGATCTTCAACGCCCAGGCCAACCACTCGCCGCTGCTGATCACGGCGGGTCAGCAGGCGCGGGCGCAGATAACCCTGCAGGCGAACCTGACCAACCGCGACGCGATCCGCATGCCACACCCGCTGGTCAAGTGGTCCTACGAGCCGGCCCGGGCCGAGGACGTGCCGCTCGCCCTCGCCCACGGCGCCCACCTCGCCGGCCTGCCGCCGAAGGGCCCGGTCTTCGTTTCGCTGCCGATGGACGACTGGTACGCCGAGGTCGACGCGGCCGACGCCCGCGAGGCGATCGGGCGCAAGGTCAGCGGCCGCGCCGTCGCCGACCCGGCCGCGGTCCGCGTCCTCGCCGATCGCCTCAACGCCGCCGCCAACCCGGTGATGGTCGCCGGCCCCGACATTGACGCCTCCGGCGCCTGGGAAGACGCGATCGCCCTCGCCGAGCGCCAGCGCCTGCCGGTTTGGGCAACGCCGGCACCCGGCGGTGGCCGCATTGGCTTTCCCGAGAACCACCCCAACTACCGCGGCGTGCTGCCGCCCGCGATCGGCCCGGTTGGCCAGACGCTCGAGGGCCACGACCTGATCCTCGTCGTCGGCAGCTCGGTCTTCCCCTACTACCCCTACATCCCCGGCCCGCTGCTGCCCGAGGGGGCGAAGCTGGTCGCGATCACCAGCGACCCCGACGAGGCCGCCCGGGCGCCGATGGGGGACGCTCTCGTCGCCGACGTGAAGCTGACCCTGGCGGCGCTGCTCGCGGACATGCCCGAGTCGACCCGTCCGGCGCCCGAGCCGAACCAGGGCCCGCAGGAAATCCCGCCCAGCGACCCGCTCAACCCCTCGACCGTGCACACCGCCCTGGCCGAGGTCTTCCCCGAGGACGGCATCGTCGTGCTCGAGTCGCCGACCAGCACCCTGGCGCTGCGCAACCAGATGCGCCTCTCGCGCCCCGGCAGCTACTACTTCGCGGCCGGCGGTGGCCTCGGCTTCGGCCTCGCCGCCTCGGTCGGCGTCCAGCTCGCCCAGCCGGACCGGCCGGTCGTCTGCGTGATCGGCGAGGGCTCGGTCCAGTACGCGGTCAGCGCCTTCTGGAGCGCCGTCGCCTACAAGACCCCGGTCACCTTCCTCGTCGTTCGCAACGAGGAGTACGGGATCCTCAAGTGGTTCGCCGAAGTCGAGGACGTGCAAGGGGCGCCCGGTCTCGATCTGCCGAAACTCGACGTCGCCGCGATCGCCGAGGGCTACGGGATCACGGCGCACCGGGTCAAGGACCGCGACGAAGTGCGCGGCGCCCTCGCCAACTCGCTTGCCTCTTCGCAGCCGGAACTGGTCGAAGTCCCGGTGACGCCGGGCATGGCGCTCTTCTAAGGTGGATTGACGATGGCGCTGCTGGAGCAAAAAATCGCTCCGCCGCCGTCCGAGCCTGCTTCCGACCGCGCGCCGGACTCGCTCGCTGGCGGCGTCGCCCAGCCGCTGCGCGGCGAGCTCGAGGGGCTGCTCGGCGCCGAGCGTGTCCTGGGCCGGGTGAGCGACATCGTTCGCTACGCCTCCGATGCCAGCCCCTACCGCCTCTTCCCGCGGGCGGTGGTGATGGCACACGACGCCGAGGACGTTGGCAAGGTTCTCGCCTACGGCCGCCGCAGCGGTGTCCCGGTCACCTTCCGCGCCGGCGGCACCAGCCTCAACGGCCAGGGTCAGAGCGACGGCATTCTCGTCGACGTGCGCCGCCACTTCGGCGGCGTGGCGGTCGAGGACGATGGCGCGCTGGCAAGGGTCAAGCCGGGCACGGTGCTCGGCCACGCCAACCGCGTCCTCGCCCCGCACGGCCGCAAGCTCGGTCCCGATCCCGCCAGCACCGACATCGCCTGCGTCGGCGGCGTGATCGCCAACAACTCGGGCGGCATGCGCTGCGGGGTGAGCAAGGACTCCTACTCGACGGTGCGCGCGATGACCCTGGTCCTTGCCTCGGGCACAACGATCGACACCGCCGCCCCCGATGCCGCCGAGCGCTTCGCCGCGGCGGAGCCAGAGCTTGCCGCCGGCCTCGCCGCGATCCGCGACGAGATCTGCGCCGACGCCGAGCTGAGTGAGCGCATCCGCCGCAAGTTCGCGATCAAGAACACGACCGGCTATCGGCTTTGCGCTTTCCTCGACGCCGATGAGCCGCTGGAGATCTTCCGCCGCCTCGTAGTCGGCTCCGAGGGCACGCTCGCCTTCGTCGCCGAGGCGGTCTTCGAGACCGTCCCGCTGCCCGCCCGCACCACCACCGCCTGGGTCCACTTCCCCGGTATCGACGAGGCGATCGCGCCGGTCCGCGACCTCGTCGACAGCGGTGCCACCGCGGTCGAGCTGATGGTCGCCCCGGCCCTGATCACCGCCGCCTGGAACATGGTCGGTGCCCCCGAGGAGTGGAAAGAGCTGCCGCCCGAGTCGGCGGTGCTGCTGGTCGAGTACGGCGCCGCGACCGACGAGGAGCTCGATGCCTACGTCGCCAAAGCGGGCGAGATCTTTGCTGGCCACGAGACGATCAAGCCCTACGAGTTCACCCGCGAGGCCGAGGGGATCGAGCTCGCCTGGCGCGTGCGCGAGGGTCTGCACGGCCTGATCGGCCGCCTACGCTTGCCCGGCACATCGCTGATCGTCGAGGACGTCTGCGTGCCGCCGGAGCGGATCGCCGAGGGCGCTCGCGACCTGCAGGCGCTGCTCGGCGAGCACGGCTTCCTGCCCGGCGTCGCCGGGCATGCTTCCGCCGGCAACCTGCACTTCATGCTCACTCCTGACTTCGCCAAGCAGGAGGACCTCGAGCGCTACGAGGCCTTCATGGCGAAGCTGGTCGAGCTGATCGTCGGCAAGTACGACGGTTCGCTCAAGGCCGAGCACGGCACCGGGATCAACATGGCCCCTTATGTGGAGAGGGAGTGGGGGGAGGCGGCGACCGAGCTGATGTGGCGGGTCAAGCAGCTCGCCGATCCGGACGGCGTGCTCAATCCCGGCGTGGTGCTTAACCGCGATCCCGACGTCCACCTGCGCAACCTCAAAACTACGCCGCAGATCGAGGAGTCGGCGACGACGTGCGTCGAGTGCGGCTTCTGCGAGCCGGTCTGCCCGAGTCGCAACCTGACCACGACGCCGCGTCAGCGGATTGTCTTGCGCCGCGAGATGGCGCGTCAGCCGGCAGGTTCGCCGGTGCAGCGAGCGCTGCTCGATGAGTACGAGTACGACGCGCTCGACACCTGCGCCGCCGACGGCTCCTGCCAGCTCGCCTGCCCGGTCGGGATCGACACCGGCAAGCTGGTCAAGGAACTGCGCGAGGAGAAGCATCCGCCCCGGGCCGAAGCCGCGGCGCTGGCGACGGCGAAGCGTTGGGGTGCGGTCGAGGCGGTCTCACGGCTGGCTCTGCGCTTCGGAGGTCCGCTTGTGCGCCGGACCAAGCGCGGGCGTGGCTTGCCTGGAGCCGCCCGGTGGGGAGGAGGGGGTGACCCTCTCCCGACAAAAGCGGGGAGTGTCGGGAGGGGGTCACCCCCTCCCCCCCGAAGCGCCGCCGCCGCTGTCTATGTGCCTAGCTGCACCAACCGCATCTTCGGTGGGAGCCCGGTTGAGGCTTTGGTGGCAGTTTCCGCTCGGGCCGGGATGCCGGTCTGGATTCCCGACGACGTGGCCGGAAGCTGTTGTGGCTTGCCTTGGAGCTCGAAGGGGTTCGGCGATGCTCACCGTCACAAGGCGAACGAGATGGTCGAGCGACTTTGGGCCTGGAGCGGCGAGGGGGCGCTGCCCGTGGTGATCGATGCCGCCTCCTGCACGGAGTCGATCGGCAAGCAGGGAGAGGGAGTGCTCAGTGAGGAGAACGCCGAGCGCATCGCCCAACTCGAGATCCTCGACTCGGTCGTCTGGGCGCACGACCGCCTGCTGCCAAAGCTCGAGATCGGCTCCAAGGTCAGTTCCGCCACCGTCCACCCGACCTGCGCCACCCGCCACATGGGCTTGGCGCCGCGGCTGCGAGCGATCGCGTCGGCCCTCGCCGACGACGTCTTCGTCGCCCCGTCGTCCACTTGCTGCGGCTTCGCCGGCGATCGCGGTATCTCCCACCCCGAGCTGACCGCAGCGGCGACCCGTCCCCAGGTCGAAGAGCTTGCCGGCCGCCAATTCGACGCCCATCTCTCCAGCAACCGCACTTGCGAGATCGGCCTCAGCCGGGCAACCGGCGCCGACTACGAGTCGGTTCTGATCCTGCTCGAGCGGCTCAGTCGCTGATCAGGCTTTTGCCGCGGCGACCGCGGCGGCGCCCTGCTCGTCGGCGTCGGCCTCGACCTCGAGCACCGCGGCGACCATCCTGCGATCCTGCTCCATGCGCCGGTCGAGCAGCGGGTTGAGGATGCCGCGCAGGGCGGAGACGTAGCGCCACCATTTCGGCGCGAAGATCCTTGGCGCCCGCGCTTCGATGCCGCCCACGATCGCCGCCCCGGCGGCGCTGGGGGGAATTCGTTTGAGCAGAAAGTCGGGCGTGTTTTCCTGCAGGCGGTTCGAGCCCGGCCGAGCGACGGCGTCCTGGACCATCTTGGTGTCGACCCAGCCGAAGTAGGCGACGCTGGCGCTGGCGCCGAGCGGCGTCAGCTCGACCCGCAGCGCCCGGCCCATCGACTCGACCCCCGCCTTGGCGACCGCGTAGGGGCTGTTGAGGACGCCGTTCATGAAGGCATAGACCGAGGAGGTGACGACGATGTGACCGCGGCGCTCGACGATCTGCGGCAGCGCCGCCCGCACGGTGCGCCAGACGCCGAGCAGGTCGACCTCGAAGACCCGCTCCCATTCCTCGACCGAGATCCCCCGCGTGGTCGCCGTTTGTCCCTGAGCGATACCGGCATTGGCGACGACGACATCGAGGCCGCCGAAGCGCTCGACCGTCTCGGCAACCGCGGCCATGATCGCGGCGTGGTCGGTGACGTCGGTGCCGATCCCGATTGCCCGCTCGCCGATCCGCTCGGCCGCCTCGCGCGACTGCTCGGCGTCGAGATCGACGACCGCGACTGAGGCCCCGCGCAGGTGCAGCTGGCGCGCCGTCTCAAAGCCAATCCCACGCGCGGCGCCGGTAACCAGCGCCACCTTTCCGTTCAGGTCGTAGAGCGGCATGCGGCGAAGAGCCTAGACGACCGGCGGCCAATTGCCCTGCCGCTCCTAGAATCACCCGTCATGCCCGGCTTCCGCCCAGTCGACACCAAGCAGTCCTTCCCGGAGCTGGAGGAGCGGACGCTGGCGCGCTGGCGGGAGCGCGACGTCTTCAGGCGCTCGCTGGAGAAGCGCGAGGGCGCCGAGCTCTGGAACTTCTACGAGGGACCGCCGACGGCGAACGGCCGGCCCGGCTCCCACCACGTCCTCGCCCGCGTCTTCAAGGACGTCTACCCGCGCTACCGCTCGATGTGCGGCTACCGCGTGCCGCGCAAGGCGGGCTGGGACTGCCACGGCCTGCCGGTCGAGATCGAGGTCGAAAAACAGCTCGGCATCTCCTCCAAGCAGGAGATCGAGGAGTACGGGATCGACAAGTTCAACGCCCGCTGCCGGGCCTCGGTCTTCGAGTACGTCGAGGAGTGGAACCGCCTGACCGAGCGGATCGGCTTCTGGATCGACCTCGAGGACCCCTACGTCACCCTCGACGACGACTACATCGAGTCGGTCTGGTGGTCGCTGAAGCGGCTCTGGGAGGACGACCGCCTCTACGAGGGCCACAAGGTCGTCCCCTACTGTCCGCGCTGCGGCACCGCCCTCTCCTCGCACGAGGTGGCGCTCGGCTACAAAGACGTCGAGGATCCCTCGATATATGTGCGCTTCCCGCTGCTCGCCGAGGACGGGAGCGAGGCGGGCGAGTCGCTGCTGGTCTGGACGACGACGCCGTGGACGCTGCCGGGCAACGTCGCCGTGGCGGTGGCGCCGAGCGTGACCTACGTACGAGCGCGCCTGGACGGCGAGACCGTGATCCTCGCCGAGCCGCTGGTCGAGAAGGTCCTCGGCGAGGGTGCCGAGATCGTCAACCGCTTCCCCGGCTCCGAGCTCGTTGGTCGCAGCTACCGCGGACCTGTTTTCGCGTTGGAGGACGGCGGTCCGGCAAACGCCTTCCGCGTCCTCGGCGGCGATTTCGTCACCACCGAGGACGGCACCGGCCTCGTCCACATCGCCCCCGCCTTCGGCGAAGACGACTACGCGATCGCCGCCGAGAACGAGATCTTTGACCCGACCAGCCACGGCACCCTCTACAACCCGGTCGGCCTCGACGGCAAATTCGACCGCCGCGTCAGCGGCTTCGAGGGCGGCTTTGTCAAGGACCCCGAAGTCACGCGGAGGCTGATCGCCGACCTCGACACGAGAGGCCTGCTCTTCCGCGAGCAGGTCTACGAGCACGCCTACCCGCACTGCTGGCGCTGCGACACGCCGCTGCTCTACTACGCCAAGTCGAGCTGGTACGTCGCCACCTCGCAGGTCCGCGACCGCCTGTTGGCCAACAACGAGACGATTGGCTGGCGCCCGGAGCACATCAAGACGGGGCGCTTCGGCAAGTGGCTGGAGAACAACGTCGACTGGGCGCTCTCGCGCGACCGCTACTGGGGCACGCCGCTGCCGATCTGGGAGTGCGGCGGCGAGGGCTGCGACGGCCGCTTCTGCGCCGGCTCGGTTGCCGAGCTGCGCGAGCGCTCGAAGGGTGAGGTACCCGAGGACCTGCACCGCCCCTACATCGACGCGGTGACGGTCGAGTGCGAGCAGTGCGGGGGGGAGATGCGCCGGGTCGAGTCGGTGATCGACACCTGGTACGACAGCGGCGCGATGCCCTTTGCCCAGCTCCACTATCCGTTTGAGAACGAGGAGCTGTTCAAGGAACGATTCCCGGCCGACTTCATTTGCGAGGCGATCGACCAGACCCGCGGCTGGTTCTACACGCTGCTTGCCGAGTCGACCCTGCTCTTCGACACCTCCAGCTACCGCAACTGCGTCTGCCTCGGCCTGATTCTCGACCCCGACGGCCAGAAGATGTCGAAGAGCAAGGGCAACGTGGTCGAGCCCTGGGACGTGATCTCCACCCACGGCGCCGACGCCTTCCGCTGGTACTACCTGACCGCCCAACAGCCCTGGTCCGGATACCGCTTCTCCGTCGACACGGTCGGCGAGTCAGTGCGCCAGTTCCTGCTCACCCTCTGGAACACCTACTCCTTCTGGGTCCTCTACGCCAACGCGGAGGACCTCGGCCCGGCTGACTTCCCGTCGAGATCTCGGTTTGCCGCCGATATCGCGCAAAAACGAGGTCTCGTCGACGACCTCGACCGGTGGGCGCTCTCGCGGTTGCAGGCCACCGTGGCCACCGTGCGCGAGCGGATGGATGACTTCGATTGCACCGCCGCCGGCAGGGCGATCTCGGCGTACGTCGAGGAGCTCTCCAACTGGTACGTGCGGCTCTCGCGCCGGCGCTTCTGGGAAGGCGACAAGGCCGCGTTCACGACCCTGCGCCACTGCCTGCTGGAGACCGTGGCACTGCTCGCCCCCTTCACCCCGTTCCTCGCCGACGAGATCCACCTCAACCTCGCTGGCGGCGAGGCGGAAGAGGCGGGGGAGGGCGGCGACTCGGTCCACCTGCGCGACTTTCCCGAGGTCAACCCAACGCTCGCCGACCCCGACCTCGAGGAGGCGATGGAGGCGGTCCGCCTCACGGTCGAACTCGGCCGCGCCGCCCGCGCCCAGGCGAAGACGAAGATGCGCCAACCGCTGCGCCGCGCCGTGATCGTCGCCAACGATGCCGAGCGCGAAGCGATCTCTGCCCGCGCCGACCTGGTCACCGCCGAGCTCAATGTCAAGGAGCTCGACTTCGTCTCCGAAGAGGCCGACCTGGTCAGCTACGCGGTCAAACCCAACTACCGCTCGCTCGGCCCCCGCTTCGGCAAGCGGATGCCGCAGGTCGCCGCCGCGGTCGAGGCGCTCGACGCCGTGCACGTCGCCAAGGTGATGGCCGACGGTGGCGAGATCGGGATCAGTGTCGAAGGCGACGAGCACACGATCGGCCCCGACGAGGTTAGCCTCGCCCTGCAACCCCTCGACGGCTACGAGGTAGAGGCCGAGGCCGGCCACGCGGTCGCCCTGCAACTGGAGCTCGACGACGAGCTGCGCCGCGAGGGCCTGGCCCGCGAGATAGTCCACGCAGTCCAAAACGCCCGCAAAGCCGCCGGCCTAGACATCTCCGACCGAATCAATCTCTCCCTAGGCGGCGACGACGAGCTCCTAGCCGCCGCCCGCGAGCACCAGCCCTATATCGCCGGCGAGGTGCTCGCCACCTCAGTCGCCTACGACGCCGCTGAGGCCACTGCGGTTCGAGTCGACGGCCACGATCTGCAGATCTCCGTGACGCGAGCTGAGGACCAATCTCAGTAGGTCGGAGCGTCTTGTACTTTTTCGGCGCGCGCTCGCGGCGTCAGCGGGACACTCTCCACCGAAAAAGTTAAGCGGAGACCTACTGAGATTGGTCCCCCACCGACTCGCCGATAATGAAGTCGGCCCTCTTCGAGTCGGAGAACTTGACCCAGCAGTGATCCGGCGCGACGCCGGCCACCTCGACCAGCGCCGCTTCGATCCGCTTGGCGATCTCCGCCTTCTGCTCGTCGCTGCGGCCCTCGAACCAGTTGACCTCGACGAATGGCATGGCGCGCTTGGGCCGTCGCCTAGGCCAGGGCGGGCTCGAGCTCGGCCTCGAGGCGACGCTTGGGCATCGCTCCGATCACCTTCTTGGCGATCGTCCCGTCCTTGAAGAGGATCAGGGTCGGGATCGAGAGGACTTCGTACTGGGCGGCCGTCTGCTGGTTCTCGTCGACGTTGATGCTGACGATGTGCAGGTCGTCGCGCTCGGTCTCCATCTCCTCAAGGACCGGGTGGACGACGCGGCAGGGGCCGCACCAGGGGGCCCAGAAGTCGACCAGCACGGGTCCCTCGGCCTCGAGGACCTCGGACTTGAAGGTGTCGTCTGTCACGTCTTGGAGCTTGCCTGTCACTGGAATCGGTCTCCTGGGGATCGAGGTTCGGCGCTCAATACTTCATAAAGTATAGCGAGGTTCGCGAGGTCCCAAAACGCCTCCCCGAGCGCTCACCGCCCATAGCGTAGAAGAGGCACCCGCCAGATCGCCTCGAGCACGATCGAGCGGCTCATCTTCGAGCTGCCGGCCTGCCGGTCGCGGAAGATGATCGGCACCTCGACCACCTCGAAGCCGAGCTCGATCGCGCGGTAGGTCATCTCGACCTGGAAGGCGTAGCCGCGCGAGCGCACCGCGTCGAGGTCGAGCGCCTCAAGCACCTCGCGGCGGAAGCACTTGAAACCGCCGGTCAGGTCGCGCACCTGGAGGCCGAGCACGAACTGGGCGTAGGCGCTGCCGCCGCGGCTGATCGCGCGCCTGACGGGTCCCCAATCGCTGACGCCGCCGCCGGGCACGTAGCGCGAGCCGATCACGATGTCGGCGCGCTGGGCGGCCTCGAGCAGCCGCGGCAGGTAGGCGGGCTCGTGGGAGAAGTCGGAGTCCATCTCGACGACGAGTCCGGCGCCGCCGGCCAGCGCCCGCCGGAAGCCGGCGATGTAAGCGGGGCCGAGGCCTTCCTTGGTCGGCCGGTGCAGGAAGTGAACCGCCTCGTAATCCTCGCTGAGCCGGGTGGCGATCTCGCCGGTCCCGTCGCGGGAGTTATCGTCGACGATCAGGACCTGGGCGTCGGCTGGCAGCTTGCCGCGGGCCTCTTCGACCAGCGACTCGATGTTGGTCGCCTCTTCGTAGGTGGGAAGGACGAGCCAGACTGGCCCTCGCTCGGGCTTGCTTGGAGTCATTTGCCGGGGCGATGCTAGTGACGAAGCTGTGCGACGGCTAAAGAGCCGCACCCGCTCGCTAGCTTGCAGGGGTGACCAACGCCGAGATCGCCGCCGCGCTCGATGAGCTTGGAGTGCTCTACCAGCTCGACGGAGCGGTCAAATACAGGGTGCTCGCCTACAGCACCGCGGCGAAGGCGATCCGCGAAAGCCCGGTTTCGGTCGCCGACCTCGCCACGGCGGGACGGGCGACCGAGGTCCCCGGCGTCGGCAAGACGCTGGCGGAAAAGATCGACGCCCTGATCGAGACCGGCGAGATCCCCGCGGCGGTGAAATTGAAGGCGAAGTTCCCGCCGACGCTGGTCGAGGTGACGCGGGTGCCCGGGGTGGGGGCGAAGACGGCGCGGCGGCTCTTCGACGAGCTCGGCGTCGCCACCTTGGAGGACCTGAAAGCGGCGGCGGAGGGGGAGCGCATCCGCGAGCTGAAGGGGCTTGGCGCGAAGGCCGAGGAAAACGTCCTGGCCGGGCTGGAGCGGCTCGGCGATCCGGGCGAGGCCTCGGGCCGGGTGCTGCTCTCGATGGCCCGCCCGATTGCCGAGGAGCTGGCGCGAACGCTGCGCGAGCATCCCGCCGCCGACCGGGTCGAGGTGGCGGGCTCGGTGCGGCGCTGGGCCGAGACTTGCAAGGACATCGACCTGATCGCGACCGCGGAGGACCCCACGACGCTGTCCGAGCACTTCGTCTCCAGCCCGCTGATCGCCGCGGCCGGGAAACCGGGTCCCAACGGTGTGCGCGCGCAGACCCAGAACGGGATCTCGGTCGACCTGCGGATCGTCGCGCCGGAGGCCTTCGGCAACCTGCTCCAGCACTTCACCGGCTCGCAGGCCCACAACGTGCAGCTGCGCGAGGAGGCGGTGAAGCGCGGCCTCTCGGTCTCCGAGCACGGCATCACCGAGGTCGAGAGCGGCGAGGTAGAGCTCTGCGCCGACGAGGAGGCGGTCTACGAGCGGCTCGGTTACGCCTACATCGTGCCCGAGCTGCGCGAGGGCCGCGGTGAGCTGAAGGCCGCGCGGACGGGCGAGCTCCCCGAGCTGATCGAGCTCGACGACGTCCGCGGCGACCTGCACTCGCACACGACCCTCTCCGACGGCCGCAACACGCTCGAGGAGATGGCCGAAGCCGGCCGCGACCGCGGCTACGCGTACATGGCGATCACCGACCATTCCGCCAGCCACGGCTTTGGCGACCACGTCACCACGGAGATGCTCTGGGAGCGGATCGCAGAGGTCGAGGCGTGGAATAAAGGCAAACGCGGCTTTCGGCTGCTCGCCGGCTCGGAGATCAACATCGGCCTCGACGGCGGACTCGACTACCCCGACGACGTGGTCGGCGCCCTCGACTGGGTCGTCGCCAGCGTTCACACTTCCTTCGCGATCTCAGAGAAAGAGATGACGGCGCGGGTGCTGGCGGCAATCGAGAACCCGCTGGTCGACTGCATCGGCCACCTGACCGGCCGCCTGATCGGCCGCCGCGAGCCCTACGGGGTCAACATCGAGGCGGTAGCGGAGGCGGCGGCGCGGACCGGGACGATGCTGGAGATCAACGGCAACCCGAACCGGCGCGATCTCTCCGAGCATCACGCGCGGTTGGCGGCGGAGGCGGGGGCGACGATCGTGCTCAACACCGATGCGCATGGGGTCGAGACGCTGAACAACATGGACTACGCGGTGGCAACCGCTCGGCGGGCCTGGTTGAGCGCGGATCAGGTTGCTAATACGAAGAGTTGGGGGGAGTTCCAGAAGTTGCTCAGGCGGTAGGTAGGTGGGAGCGCTTACAGCAATGCGAATACGACGCGGACCGTGGCGGTGACTGTGGAGTTGCCTGGTTTGACCGGCGGAGAGGGAGAAGCTTCTGGGGCTCCCTTGGCGTCGGCGCTGAATGGCGTTTCGCTCACTTCCGTGCCTTCCTCGATGCTGAGGACTTGGCCCAAGGTTGCTCCGGCGCTGCTAGCTAGAGCTGTTGCCTTTGCTTTGGCCTGGGCGAAGGCGGCTAGTAGGGCGTTGTTGAAAGCCGCTTCGGGGTTGCCGGCGAAGAAGTTTGGGCCGCGGGTGCCGGTTGCTCCGGCCGCTATGGCGGCGTTGACCAGTTCTCCGGCTCGGTTTGGCTCGTGCAGGATCACGCCGATTCCCTCGGCTGCGCGGTAGAGGGTGCGCTTGCCTTTAGTTGTTTTTCGCACCGAGATTTCGCCGGTGCTGATGTCACTGGGGCTGACGCCGGGGGTGCCTTGAACGGTTGCAATCACCTTGCGCAGATCCACCGCGACGGCTTCTATGGCCGCCTTTCTCGTCTTGCGTTCCTTGCTCACGGAGAAGCCGAGCGAGGCGGTGTCGTTCGGGACCTTCAGCGTTGAGGTGCCGTGGACGCTGACCGTTCGTTCTGCCGCTGCGGCAGTGCTCGGCAGGAGCAGCACCAGCATTACGGTGGCGATCGCGGTTAGGGATCGGGGGTTCATTGAGTCCACGCTACCCGGCAGGCGCGACGCTCACTCAGGCCTGGGCGCGGCGGCCGGTGCGCAGGCCCGGCGTGCGGACCAGCTGGATCGGCCGCAGGGCGGAGTTGGGGACCACGTAGAACTTGACCCCGTCGCGTTGCTCGATCGCCAGCACCGCGGCCTCTTGTGAATGCCAGGCAAGCGAGACGAGCAGCGCGAAGCCGGCGCCGATCGCCGCCACGCCGGGGAAGAAGACGCCGAGGACTCCGGCCGCGATCGCGCTCACGGCGATCGGCCAGAGGCGGCCGAAGGAGATCCGAGCGGGCGTCTCTACCGGCAGCGAGGTGGCCGTCTTCGCCCGCGCGAGGGTGTCGCGGAGGGCCTCAGCGGCGCGCGAGGGGCGACCGATGTAGAAGCCGATCGCCAGCGACAGCAGCCACCAGACCGCGGCGACGATCAGCGTCCTCGTGTCGCTGTCGCGGTTGGCGGCGATCGCCGTGATCGTCGCCAGCGCGGTCGCCTCGGCGCCGGTGAGCAGGACGGTCACGCGCAGCAGGTCCGTATACGGCATCGCTACCCCGCCAGTGCCTCGAGCATCGTCAGCCAGCCAGCCGGCCCGTCGACGAGCAGGTCCGCTTCTTCGGCAAGCTCGGGGGGAGCCTCGGGTGAGACCACGCCGACGCAGACGGCGCTCTTCAGCTCGCCGCCCTCGCGCAGCTCGCGCAGGCGGCGGAAGGCGTCGAGGTCGGTGCGGTCGTCGCCGGCGTAGACCGCGGCCGTGACGCCGTCGGTGGCGAGCAGCGCCGCCACCGCCGCGTCCTTGCCGCCCCCACCGATCGGACGCAGCTCCAGCACCTTGCGGCCCCAGCGCGGTTCGAGCTTGGCCCGTCCCGCCTCGGCGCCGATCTCATGGGCGCGTGCCTCTGCACCGCGCTCGTCCTCGGCGCCGCGCCAGTGCAGGGTCTGGATCGGGCCCTTGTCCTCGAGCCGCAGGCCGGCCGAGGCCAGGTTCGCAACGTCCAACCCGGCGACGAACTCGGCCGCGCTGTGCTCCTGCCCGGCCAGCGCCGGGTCGAGCCGCGGCTCCTCGTCCCCGGGCAGCAGCAGCTCGAGGCCGTGGTTGCCGGCGTAGGCGATGTCTTCGACTCCGACCAGCCGCCGCGCGTCCAGTGCCTGGCGGCCCGAGATGCAGCCAACGAGGCCGAAGCTGCCGTTCAGCGCCGCCAGCAGCTCGGTTGCCCGCGGCAGGACCGTGGCCTGCTCGGGCCGCTCGACGATCGGGGCCAGGGTGCCGTCGACGTCGGTGAGGATCGCCGCCCGGGCCGGGTCCGCGCGCAGCGGCTCCAGCAGCGAGTAGGCCCCCGCGCCTGTCTCGGATTCGAGCGACACTGCATCTAGTATCGCGGCACGATGCCCGCGGACCCGGCGCTGCCGTCCCATCCCGTTCTCAAGCTCGCCGCGATTGGCACGCTTGCGGGAGCGTTCAGCGGCCTCTTCGGCGTCGGCGGCGGCACCGTCATCGTCCCCCTGCTGATCTTCTGGTTCGGCTACGGCGAGCGGCTGGCGACCGGGACGAGCCTCGCCGCGATCGTCCTGATCGGCCTGCTCGGCGCGATCGCCCAGGGCGGCATCTACGGCAACGTCCACGTCGTCACCGGGTTGCTGCTGGCGATCCCAGCGGTGGTCGGGGTCGTGATCGGCACCGCGGTGCAGCAGCGCATCTCCCAGCGCATGGTCTCGATCCTCTTCGCCGCCCTGCTGATCGGGATCGCGATCGAGCTGGTGCTCAAATGAGCGGCGACGAGCTGCTGGCGGCGCTGATCTGCATGGCCGGTGGCTTCACCGGTGGCATCGTCGGCGTCGGTGGCGGCGTCCTCTTCGTCCCGGCGCTGACGATCTTCATCGGCCTCACCCAGGTCGAGGGCGAGTCGACCTCGCTGCTGATGATTGTGATCGTCGCCCTGATCGGCGCCTTCCGCCAGAACTCCTACGGCAACGTCAACGTCCGCAACGCAGTCATCATCGGCGTCCTCTCGCCGCTCGGGGTGCTGATCGGCGTGGCGATCGCCAACCATGTCTCCGAGCGCGTCCTGCAGCTCTCCTTCGCCGCTCTGGCGCTCTTCATCGCCTATCGCCTAATCAGGAGGGCGATGGCGGTGCCGGCGTAGCGCCGCATTCCAGCGCGGCCGCGGCCCATCGGTAGTCTCAAAGTGTGGATTCACTCAGCTGGGAGGGCGACATCCCGCAGCTGCGCAACCCGATCCTGGTCTGCTCGTTTCGGGGCTGGAACGACGCCGCCGCGGCTGCCTCGACGGCGCTGACAGCGGTCGAAGACGCCTTCGACGCGGAGCTGGTCGCCAGGGTCGACGCCGAGGACTACTTCGACTTTCAGGCGACCCGGCCGACGATCGTCCTCACCGAGGGTCAGGCGCGCCGCATCGACTGGCCCCAGAACGACCTGATCGCCGTCCGCGCGCCCGGCGCCGAGCGCGACCTCGTGCTGCTCGACGGCACCGAGCCCAACCTGCGCTGGCGCACCTTCTCGGAAACGATCGCGACCGCCGCCGACGCGCTCGGGGTGGAGATGGTGATCACCCTCGGCGCCCTGATCGCCGAGGTCTCCCACACCCTGCCGGTGCCGATAACCGGCCTCGCCTCCGACCAGAAACTGGTCGAAGAGCTCGACCTGCAGCGCTCCAGCTACGAGGGGCCGACCGGGATCGTCGGGGTCGTCCACGACTGCTGCCGACAGGTGGGAATGACCTCGGCCTCGCTCTGGGCCGCGGTCCCTCACTACGTCGCCGCCGTCCCTAACCCCAAAGCGGCGCTCGCCCTACTGCGTCGCTTGGAGGGCTTGACCGGCGTTGCGGTCGACGCCACCGAGCTCGAGGAAGAAGCCGACAACTACGAAGACCAGATCAACCGCGCGATCGCAGCCAACCCGGAGATCGAGGAGCTAGTCGATCGAATAGAGACCGAACAGTCCGAGGCAACTGAAGGCCCCGAGGACATTCCATCTGCGGATTCGATCGCACGCGAGTTTCAGCAGTTCCTGCGCCAGCAGCAGGGCGATCAGTAGCTAGCTCTCGGCCGCCGGGCAGATCAGCCGGTAATCGCACCAGCTGCAGGTCGTGGGCGAGGGCCGCGGCTCGAAGTCTTGGCTCAGCACGCCCTCGCCGACTGCAAGCACGGTGCGCTCGACCCGCTCGGCGTCGTCGGCCCTGACCGGCGCCGCGACCTTGTCGGCGTCGAGCACGTAGTAGTAACTGCCGGTTCCCGCCTCCAGGCCCCAGGCCTCGCGGGCGGCGAGGCGGTAGAGCGCTAGCTGCAGATCGTTCTCGAGCTGCGCTTCGCTCCTGCGTTCGCCGGTCTTGTAATCGATCAGCTCGTAGCTGCCGTCGGGGTGGCGGTCGACCCGGTCGACGCGGCCCCGCACCTGGTGCGGACCGATCCTGATGTCGAACTTGCGCTCGAGCCAGACCGGCTCGCCATCGCTCTCGCTCTCGCGCTCCCAGTAAAGGCGCATCGCTTCGCGGGCGCGGTCGCGGAACTGCAACTCGTCGTCGCTGCTGCCAAAGCCGGAGCGGCGCCAGCCGGACTCGAAGAGGTCCATCAGCCCTGCCAGCCCCCCCTCCATGGCTTCGTTCTCCCCCGAGTCCTTGTGGAAGCGTTCAAGCACGCTGTGGATGAGGATGCCGAAGCGCTGGTTGATCGTCGGCTCCTGCGGGATGCCGAAGACCCGGCGGAACTTGTACTTGAGCGGGCAGGTCAGGTAGAGGTCGAGGTCGGAGGCGGAGAGGCTGAGCGCGCCGTCGCCGCGGCGCGGCAGGAAGGCTTCGAGCGAGGGCTCGTGGCGGGCGGCGATCAGCCGGCGGCGGCCGTCACGCTCGTGCTCGGAGTCGAGCAAGTAGGCGTCGAGAGGGGAGGCGTCGAGCTCGGCCTGCTGCTCGGGCGTGGCGACCTGCCGCAGCAGGCCGTTGACCGCCTCGATCGCCTCCGCCGTCGCCTCCTCGCCGGGTCGCTGCGCCAGCGCCGCCAGCTTCAGCAGCTCGAGGTGGCGGGCGATCGCCCGGTTGACGTCGACCACGGTGTCCAGGCGCGGCTCCGAGAGCTCGCGGCCCGCCTTCCAGGACGCCTCTAGCACCTCCTCGCGCAGCTTGCGATAGGTCGCGTGCAGACCCTCCGCCGGTCCGAACAGCTCCTCCTCGTGCAGCTCCTCCGTCTCCTCGCCTGCCCCCTCGCGCTCGCCTTCGATTCGCGAAAGAACGAGGCTGGAGCGGGCCTGCGGGTCACCCGACTCGACCCCGAGTATGAAGACGTGATCGAACTCGGTGCCCCTGGCGCTGCTGGCGTCGAGGCCGCGCACGGTGCCGGGGGATCGCGGCTCCTCGCCGCCCGCCGGCTCGACGCCCGCTTCGGCGACGGCGCTGAGGTAACGGACAAAGTCTCGGGTCGAGCCGTGCGGTTCGCGCCGCGCCCAAGAGGCGGCGAGTTCGGCCAGCCGTGAGAGGCCGAGCAGGCGCTCCGCCACCTCCGGCTCGGCGGCGAAGAGCCGCTGGCGGCGCAGGCCGATGCGCTCGATCAGCCGCCGCACGAACACATCGGCGCGGCGTTCCTCCATCGCCGCCGAGGCTTCACCGTAGAGCTTGAGAAAGGACTGGATTCGCTCCCGGCCCTCGGGCTGTATCTGCGGGCTCTCCAGGGCGGCATCGCAAGCCGAGGCCATGTCGATCTTGCGCCGGCGCGCGATCGTCGTCAGCCGCGCCAGGTCGGTGGAGCGGAGCTCGACCGGCGGCCGGGTCAGGGCTCGCGCGGCGGCGGCGGAGTCGCCAGGGTCGGCGAGCACTCGCAACCAGGCGATTGCGTCGCGGACCTCGGGACGCTGGAACAGGGCCGCCGGTCCGGCCAGGTGAAACGGGATCCCGCGCTCCTCCATTGCCGCGGCGACCGCACCGCCGTCGGTTGCCAGGTTGTCGAGCAGGACGCAGATCGCCTCGGGTGAGGTGCCGCCGACGAGCAGGTGCTCTACCTCGCGGGCGACAGCTTGGGCCTGAGCTCTCTCATTGGCGCAGCGCCACAGCCGCACTTTGGGATCCCGAAAAACCTCCTCAAGGACGAGAACGCTCGGCTGCGGGTCCTGTCGTGGGTGAGGGGAGCCCTGCGGGCGGGTCAAAACCGTCCTCGACCCCCCCTCACCCGCGCCACCCACAGAAGAGTCGCCTTCCGCGTAGAGATGATTGGGATTCTCGGTGGCGAGCTTGGCGAGGATTGCCCGCTGAGCGGTCGTCACATCCTCGAGCTCGTCGACCATTACGTAGGCGAAACGGGTCGCGATTTCTGTTCCCACCCTCGGTTGCTCGTGCAGGAGCTTGTTGAGCGTGAGGAAGACGTCGCCTCGGTCGAGGTTGCCGGACTCGGAGAGAATTCGATCGTGGGTGGCGCAGAACTCGGCGAGCTCGGGCTCTGGGGGCTCGGATCCAGCCTTCAACTCGTCGATTTGGGCCAGCAGCCTGGCAAGTAGGCCTGCGGGATTGCCGCGGATCTCCTGATTACGAAGAGGTAGATCGTCAAGGCGGTCCAGGAGCATTGCCAATCGCTCGGCGGGGCCGAGGACGTCGAAGAACGGATCGAGGCCGGCGGCCGTCGAGTGCTCGCGCAGGAGCCGCTCCCCGAGCTCGTCCCAAATTCCGATCCAGAGTTCCTCATAGGAGTTCGAGAGCAGCACCTCGACGCGTTTTTGCAGACGCCGCGCGGTTGGCCGGTTCGAGGCCAAAACCAGGATTCCCTCCGGGGGGACACCTTCCTCGACAAGGCGGGCAAAGCGGCGCGAAAGCGCCTCGGTCTTGCCGGTTCCAGCCGCGCCCTGGAGCAGCAGCGGACCCTCGCCGTGCTGGACGGCGCGTTGCTGGGCCTCGGCGAGAGCGAGCATGGCTCCAACGCTAGCGAGTGCGCGACCTCCATAGGATGGCCTCGGTGGACGTTTTTTCCGCAGACTGGCTGGGAATCTGCCGCCGCGCCGTGGCAGCGCAGCGGGCAATCTTCGACGAGGTGCGCGGAGTCAGCGCCCGCACGGTCTACGAGGGCGTCGGCGAGGGCGGCGATCACACGCTGGTAATCGACCGCCGCTGCGAGGACGCGGTCTTTACCGAGCTCGAGGCCCTGGCCGCGCAGGGCGCCTCCTTTGTCGCGGTTTCCGAGGAGCGTGGCGAGGTCGCCTTTGGCGACGGCGGCCCGGTCCGGGTCGTGATCGATCCGATCGACGGTTCGCTCAACGCCCGCCGCACCCTTCCCTCCCACAGCCTCAGCATCGCGGTCGCCTCGGGCAACTCGATGGCCGCGGTCGAGTTCGGTTACGTCTTCGATTTTGGCGCCGGTGAGGAGTTCGCGGCCCGGCGCGGCGAGGGTGCGATGCTCGGCGATGAGCGAATTGAGGTTGGGCCGGACGCCGAGAAGATCGAGCTGCTCGGGCTCGAGTCGGCGGAGCCGGAGTGGGCGCTACCGGCGCTGGAAGCGCTTGCCGGGCGCGTCTACCGCCTGCGTGTGGTCGGCTCAATCGCGATCAGCGCCACCTACGTCGCCGCCGGTCGCTTCGACGGGATGGCCAGCCTGCGATCCTGTCGCTCGGTTGACGCCGCCGCTGCGCAACTGATCGTGCGCGAGGCCGGCGGCCTGGTGAGCTTTGGCGACCTCGCTTTGGAGCAGGCCCCGCTCGGCCTCGATGCCCGCTACCCGATCGCCGCGGCCGCTGGCGAGAAGGGCCTGGCAATCGCCCGCAGCGCCCAGTAACCAAGCGCGGCCAAGGGTTTAAGAACGTGTGTTCGCAAAAGAACGTATGTTCGTTACACTCGCGAACTTCCTCTGGCAGGAAACCCGCATACCGAAGGGATTCAACTTAATGGCAACGCAGACCAAAGCATCAAAAAGCAACGGCACGGCGCCGAAAGCGAAAGCTCAGCGCTCGACCAAAGCTTCGACTTCCGAGAAGAACCAGGCGCGCACCGTGGTCGAGACCGCAGTCGACATCCCCGTCGGCGCCGTGCTCACGGTCACAGATCGGGTCACCGATCTGGTCGAGCCGTTCACAGGCCGCTCCGCTGCCGAAAAACAGCTCAAGTCCTACCGCGCCGAGCTGCGCCGCCGGGTCAAGCGCACCGAGCGCCGCGGTACGACCGCCCGCCGCAAGGCGACCAGCGAGGCCCGCAAGACCCGCAACCGGGTCGAGCGCGAAGCCCGCAAGCATCAGCGTACGGTCGAGACGACCGTGAAACGCAACCGCAACGAGCTCGAGCAGCGCGTACGCAAAGCAATGGACCTTCTCCCGGTCTAAGGCCTAGTGGCCCAGTACCTGTACCGGTAGTGAGCCGGCTGGCTCGAAGGGCCAGCCGGCTTGCGCCGGGGCATACGCCCTGAACTGAAAGCGCACGCCGCGACTGTCGTCGTCGGCGAAGCGGTAGGCGTAGTGGAAGTGACCGTGCGGGTCGGTGTGGACCGTGCGGAAGTCGCTCCAGGGCAGGCCGGGCAAGCGGAACTGCAACTGCACCGTCTTGCCCTCGGTCGGGATCGTGGCGCCGTTGGCGGCAACCCCGCCGCGGAAGACGACCGGCGCTCCACCGACCCTCGCGACCGTCGAGGAGACCCGCATCTTCACCCCGCTGCGCACGGTCAGCCGCAACGGCCGGCTGCTGGCGCCGCGCATGGTCGCGGTCGGCGCCACTGCGGCGACCAGGTCGCGGCTGGGTCCCGGGGCAAGGTGGATACTGAAGGCGCCCCCGGCCCCCGTCCTGACCGTCGATACGCGTTCCCGCGGAACGGCTCCGGGGTCGAAGCGCTCGATCACCCGCACCGGCATCCCAGCCAGCGGCGCGTGGCGCCCGGCGATCAGGCGCCCGGCGAACGTGGCGCCGCGGCCGTAGCGAACGGTGCGCGAGCGAAAGCCGCTGAGCAGCTTGGTCGCGACCTTCAGCGGGCTCGAGAGGCGCATCGGCGAGCCATCCCCCTTGCTCAGACTGGAAGCCAAGTTCCCGGCAGCGTCGTAGGCGGTGGCGCGGAATTCGTATTGGCCAGGCGGATAGACCTCGGAGTCCCAGCGGGCGCGCAAGAGGGAGCCAGAACGCTCGACTGGAAGCTCGACGAAGCGCTCACCTGAGCCGGCTGGACGGACGCCGATCGAACCCTGCGCTGGGTCCAGTCCCGAGAGCCGGTCTGAGGCCCGCGCCTCGATCAGCTCCGGATCAAGCGGGTTCGGAGCACCCGCGAAAGCGACCCGCGGTGGCTCGCGATCGATCCTCACCGCGGCAATCGCGGGCGCGTGATTCGCGTGGCCGTTGGCGATGCCCCCGTCGGCGACATTGCCGGCCGCGTCGCACGCGTAGTAGGCGATCGAGTGGAGGCCGGACGCGATCACGGTCGCCGAGACCTCGTCTCCCTCTGCCCGTATCGGCGCCCCACCGTCGATGCGGATTGCCGTGAAGGGCTCGCCGCCGCCCGCGATCGCGACCATTCCCGAGGCCGCGTCGGCGGCGGTCGCGGTCAGGGTCAGCGGCCGGTTCGACCAGCCGTCGGGGTTGCCGGAAAGCAGCACCACAGGGTCGGTCTTGTCGACGTGCAGGGGGGTGTGGGTCGCGGTGGCCGAGCGCGTGCCCGAGCCGGAGACCGCGACCGCGTGCAGGTAACTCGTTCCTTCCGGCAGCTCGGTGACCGTCAGCGAGTCGCCGGCTATGCCAGCTTGAAGCTCGACCTCGGCAGCCCCGCAGGTGCCGAGCAGGCAGGCACCGCCGCCGAGCACCGCGTCGATCGTGGCCGCGTAGCCACCGATGCCGGAGAGCGGCGACGGGCCTGGAGGGTGGCCAAGGTGGAGCGTGTAGGGGAACGCCGTGCGGCCGATCCAGGCGGGGACCAGGGCGGGGTCGATCTGAGCGGGCTTGCCGTCGTCGAAGCGCAGCTTTGCCGTGATCGGTGTGCCCTCGGTTCCTTTGTCGTCCTCCAGCCAAACCTCGGCGGTGTAGGCAGCGGGAGTAGGGGGGACGCTCAGGTGCTGGATCGCCGTCGCCGCCCAGTCGATCGTCGTCTCGTTTACCGCGACCTGCCCAGACGGGTCGAGCACGCGGTAGTGAACCGCGGCGACCGATCCGGGTGGGTTGCTCCAGCGCAGGGCAAACGAGCGCTGCGGGTGCCAACTCTCCTCGCCGCCGTCGACGCTGAGGTCGATTGGCTGCAGTGCCGCACGCGCCGCGGGCGCGCCGGCCAGTGCGAGGACGGCAAGGCTCGCGATCGCCGCACCGGCCTTGAGCCACGCTTTCACGGGCCGAACTCCCCGGCAGGCGACCCGCTGGAGCTTTCAGCGCTGTTCGTGGCCGATTCTTCGGGCGCCGCAGCCGGTGCTTCGTATTCGACCGCTCCCGCCGGGGCAGCGCCGACTTCCGGGCTGGCGCTTTCCGCTTCTACCTGCGGCGCTGGCACCGGCTTCGGCTCGGGCTGAGGGGTCGGCGCGGGAGCGGGTTCGTATTGGACGGCGTCGTCGGTTTCAGCCGCGGCCGGCCGAACCAAGGACCGCTCGAGCGTGGGCTTGCGCGTGTGCTGCGGGTTCAGGTCGGGCGCCGGCAACACCCCGGTCGCCACGCAGGCTGCGGCGCCGCCTGCCGCCCCGGCGCACAGCGCCAGCAGTTTGGCGAGAGCGACCATGCCGGCACCCCGGGAACCGCCGCTGACGGCGATCTGGGCGGCGGCCGAGTCGGCGCCGCTGCCGCCAATCCCGGGCAGTCGTGACCCCAGGCCGGCAAGGAACTCGTGCGCGCGCCCCAACAACGGGCGGGCGGGAGGCAATGCCGGCGCCAGCGCGATCGCGATCCGCGGCGCCGCCCGGTAGGCGCGCATGGTCGAGCGACAGCGACCGCAGGCGCGCAGGTGCTCGCGAACCGTCTCAGCCTCACCTGCACTCACCTCGCCGTCGCAGAAGGCCGAGAGCAGTGGGCGCAGTTGGCGGCAGCGGCTGCCATCCTCGCTGCTGGAGACGAGGCTGCGGAAGCGATCGCGGCCCTCGGCCAAAACGCGGTTGATCTTGGTTTGACTAAACCCGGTCAGCTCGCCGATCTCGGCGTAGGAGTAGCCCTCGGCGAGCAGGCTTAGGGCCCGCAGCTCAGCCGGCTTCAGCGCCTGCAGCGCCTCGCGGCTGCGGGCGATCGCCTCGCGCCGCTCGACCTGCTCCTCGGGGCTGTCGCCGGCCGCCGGGATCAGCGCGACCAGGTCCGGACTCGCTCCCCTGGGCGCCTTGTGTGCGCCGTAGCCCAGCAGCCGCTCGCGGCTTTGGCGCAGGGCCAGCGCCTCGTGCTTGGTCACCGTCTGAGTCCAGCGGATCAGCTCCTGCGCGTCAGTGGTCGGCGCTTTGGTCAGGACGATCTCCAGCGCCCGTTGATAGGCGTCCTCCGCGTCCTCGCCATCGAGCGAGTAGCGGCGCGCCGTGCGCTTCAGTGCGCCCTCGTGCTCGGCGATCATTTCGATTGCTGCCCGTTTGCGCGCGGCATCGCTCTGCGCTCGCGCAGGATCGGTTGGTGCGAGTCGTCGTGCCCGCGGTATTGCTGCCCCCTGCCGTCCCTGGCTCATTCCCTCGAAAGTCCCCTACCAGTCAGATCTATGGCTCCAAGATGCCTGGTCAATGCGGAGGCGGTCGGAGGTTCTCCCCCCTTTTGGACGGGTTATTGGTCACGGAACTCGCAAATTGCGCAATTCTTGGTCGCGAGACTGTTCCGCCGGCCGGTCGATAGCATCAGCGGCGATGAGTACCTGCGTGGTCACCGGCGGCGCCGGCTTTCTCGGCTCCCACCTTTGCGAGCACCTGCTCGGCGAGGGGCACAGGGTGATCTGCATCGACAACCTCGAGACCGGCTCGCTGCAGAACATCGAGCACATCCGCGACGGCGACTTTGACTTCCGCCACATCGACATCATCGAGCGCGTCGACATCGCCGAGGACGTCGACTTCGTCTACCACCTCGCCTCGCCGGCGAGCCCGATCGACTACCTGCGGCTGCCCTTGCACACGCTCAAGGTCGGCTCGCACGGCACCCACCACATGCTCGGCGTGGCCAAGTTCAAGCGCGCTCGTTTCCTGCTCGCCTCGACCAGCGAGGTCTACGGCGATCCCAAGGTCCACCCGCAGACCGAGGACTACTGGGGACACGTCAACCCAATCGGGCCGCGCGGCGTCTACGACGAGGCGAAGCGCTACGCCGAGGCGATGACGATGGCCTACCACCGTCAGCAGGGCGTCGACACCTCGATCGTGCGCATCTTCAACACCTACGGCCCCCGCATGCGCGCCCACGACGGGCGCGCGATCCCAACCTTCTTCCGCCAGGCGCTCGAGGACCGGCCCCTCACCGTCTTCGGCGAGGGCGAGCAGACGCGCAGCTTCTGTTACGTCGACGACCTGATCCGCGGCATCGTCTCGCTCGCCGAGTCCGACGTGCACTCGCCGGTCAACATCGGCAACCCGAAAGAGTTCACCCTGCTCGAACTGGCGAAGACAGTGATCGACGTGACCGGGTCCAAATCAGAGATCGTCTTCGAGCCGCTTCCCGTCGATGACCCGCAGCAGCGCCGGCCCGACATCACCCGCGCCCGCGACCTGCTCGGCTGGGATCCGCAGATCGAGCTCCACGAGGGCCTTCAGATGACGATCGACAAGTCCGGCGTCGAGCGTTTGCTGGGCGCTTCGGCCTAAGCGGGAACCGGGACGCTCTGCGGCGCAGTGACGTCGCTGGTCCTGTAGAAGGCGATCGAAGTCGGCACGTTGGTCAGCTCCTCGCGCATCGCGTCGAGGGTTCGCTTTGCCGCCGTTTCCGTCGGCCAGCCGTAGCGGGCCAGGAACTCTTCCGAGCCTGTCTCGTCGGGAGCGCCGACCGTCGACTCGGTGAGGGCGCCGGCCAAAGCCACCATGCCGCGGCAGAAGTCCTCCTCGTTCCAGCTGATCCTGCCCTTCCCGTCGATCTCGACGAAGCCGTTCTCGGCGAGGAAGCTGAGTTCGACGTAGGCGGCGCCGGGGTCGCCGAAGTACTGGGGCCCGCGGCGTAGGTAGTGCAGCAGCTCGGCCATGTGGGTCGCGCACATCTCGAGCCGAGTGAAGCCGCCGATCTTCGACCAAGGCTCCGAGATGCACATCAGGAAGCCGTAGACGTCGGCGATCGCCTCCTGCAGGGCCATGAAGGGCTCGATTCCGAGCGTCTCCATCCAGCTGTCGTAGGTAGTGGAGGGGACGATCACGTTGTGGCCGTGGTCGTGCCCGCGGATCCACGGCATCAGCGTCGTCTCGACCGGGACGTCGGCCGCCTTCATCGGACCGTCGAGCAGCGTTTCCGCCAGCGGGATCGTGATCTCCGAGTAGCGGGCGAGGTGAACGTTGCGCATATAGAGCGTGCGCTGTTCTTCCAGCGGCAGGCCATCAACGCCTTCGTCCTCGGGCATGAAATAGGCGAAGTGCTTGGGGTGACCCGCCGCCTCGCCGGCCGAGAGCAGCAGGTTGGTCACGTTCATCGGCAGTTTGAAGGGAACGCCCATCCCCTCGGCGCCGATCTCCGCTTCGACCGCCCGCAGCGCATCGTCGAGCGAGTCGTCGAGCTGGTCGAGCAGTTGCTGCTGTTCCTCGTCGCGGGCCGCGGCCAGGAACGAGTGCAGGCCGATCCGCGTCTTCATCCGCCAGGTGCAGAGCGGTCCGCAGACGATCTCCAGGGCGGGTGGCGAGCCGCCGCGGGCGACCTCCAGGGTCATCTCGCGGTGCCCGATGCCGCCGGCGAGGCCCTTGGCCCGCAGGCGGACAACCTCGGCGCTCTCCTCGTCGATGAGCTCGGCAAGTTCACGCAGCCCTTCCGCCATCTCGCCGCGCAGGGCGGAGGCGGCGCTCTCGGAGAGGTCCTCGCCCTCGGCGCTCTGCAGGCTGCGCATCGCATCGCTCTGGGCGGCGAGCTTGAGCAGCAGCGGCATCACCTGGGCGGCATTGGCCGGCGGCTCGCCCTCGAGCCGCACGTGGCCGACCCCGTGCTGGTCCTCGAGCGGCCAGAACGGCGATAGCAACTGCGGGGGCTTGCGACTGGCCAGCTCCGACATCTCCCTACTCCCTTTCCCCTCCAGCATGGCTCGGCGCCATGCGCGCTTGAGTCCACAGATCCGGGACGCCTGAGCGTCAATCCGGTACGGCTGAAGGTACACAAGGGAATACGCAAATGCAACTCAAATATTTGAGCAACTTAGACCCCGACTCTGCCGGGCCAAAAGAGAGGGCGGCCATCTGGCCGCCCTCTCTTTGGATCTAATCCGCGTGGGCTATTCGGTCTGCGCGGTGAATGAGAAGACGCCGAGCGGATCGCCGCCGGCGAACTTCGTCTGCGGCTGTCCCGTCGCTTTTTCGATCGGCGTGATGAACACCGAGTTCAGCGTTTCGGCCGTCACCGCCTGCAGCGTCGCCGAAGCGTTTTGGACGCTGACCGTTCGCGTGGCCGGATCCGAGGTGATCGTCGCCCCGGTCAGGTTGATGTCGGCGATCGAAGCCCGGCCAAGGTTGCCGAGGTTGGCTTCGGGGGTTTTCGGGTTCGTGATCGTCACTTCGACCGAGGCGGTTTTCGCGCCCAGGTCGACCCAGATGTTGCCCATCACCAGGTTCGTTTCGCCTTTGCCGACCGCTTCGAGGTTCTGGGTCAGTTTGAGGCCGCCCGCGGTCTGCAGGACGCCGGCCGTCGCGGTCGGGCCCATGGTCCCACCGCTGATCGGGAAGACGGCGGTAACCGGAGACAGCGAGACGATTTTGGTCGGCTCGACCGGCGCCAGTTTCACCGCGAAGGGATGATTGCCAGAGGCGGGCGGATTTTCCGGCCCCACCTGGGCGAGCTTTTTCAGCGCCTCGGGGCTGAGCACGAGCTGCGCGTTGCCCGTCGGCAACACGCCGACAATCTTCGGCTGCGTTTCGCTGGCCGAGCTGCCGAGGACCTGGTTGCCCTTAAACGGCGGCTGCAGTGCCTTGCTCACCGACGCCCGCTTGTTGCCTTTGGCTTTCCCTTTGCCTTTTTTCTGCCCGCTGAAGCCGAGCTTCTTGTTCAGCTGCTTGGCGGCCTTGCCGGTCAGCTTCAGCGCTTTGATGCTGACGTTGGCTCCGAAGCCGTTGCGGGCGACCGTGAAGCCCTTGACCGAGGCGAACTTCATGCTCTTGCCGGCGACCTTGGCGTTGAGCGAGCCGGTCGTGGTGTCGAGCACGAGCGTGTTGACCGGGGCGCTCTTCTTGCCGGCCTTGAACTTGATCCCGCCGCTGTGTTCGATGGTCCCTAGGCCCGTGATTGGGTCGAGCGATCCGCCGCTCACCGGCAGGCTGACGAGACGGCCTTTGACCGTAGCCGGGCTGATCTTCTTGACCTTGACGTTGTACTTCTTCAGCTTCTTGACGAGGCCTTTGTTGAGGCTGATCGTTGTCGTTCCGCTGGCGAGCGGGTTGCTGGCCGCGGATGCGAAGGGAGCGAAGGCGAGCAATGCGACCAGCGCAGCGAGCATCGCTACAGCTGACAGCATCAAGCCCCGGCCCCTTGCTGGCTGGGTCACATCGTTCATGTCGATCCTCCGTTTGCTGCCGCCCCCTGCTGCCCATATGGCGACTTACGGCAAGTCGATTTGCAGCCAAGATTATTCCCGGCCTGCTCTCTCACAAACCGTAATTGGCCGCAATGTTCCGCTCCCCCATATTCTGTTGCCATGGCTACTGAAGAGACCCACCGCACGATTGCCCCCCTGGTCGGGCCCGACGACGAGCGCGTCTTCACCGATTCCGGGATCGAGATCGAGCGCGTCTACGACGAGGACGACGTTGCCCCGGGGCTGCAGGAGCGCCTTGGCGAGCCCGGAGAGCCCCCGTTCACGCGCGGTATCCACGACGGCATGTACCGCGACCGGCTCTGGACGATGCGCCAGTACGCCGGCTTCGCCACGCCCGAGGACACCAACGAGCGCTACCGCTACCTGATCGAGCACGGTTCGACCGGGCTCTCGATGGCCTTCGACCTGCCGACCCAGCTCGGCCGCGACTCCGACGACCCGCTCTGCCGGGGCGAGGTCGGCCGCACCGGCGTCCCGATCGACACGATTGAGGACATGCGGATCTGCTTCGACCAGATCCCGCTCGACAGCGTCTCGACCTCGATGACGATCAACGCCCCGGCAGCGGTGCTGCTGCTGCTTTATGAGCTGGTCGGCGAGGAACAGGGCGTGCCCTCCGAGAAGCTGCGCGGCACGGTCCAAAACGACGTGCTCAAGGAGTACATGGCGCGGGGCAACTACATCTACCCGCCGGTTCCGACCATGCGGCTGACCACCGACATCTTCGAGTACTGCCACCGCAACGTGCCGAAGTGGAACACGATCTCAATCTCCGGGTACCACATCCGCGAGAAGGGCTGCTCGGCTGTGCAGGAGGTGGCGTTCACGCTCTCCAACGCGATCGCCTACGTCGAGGCGGCGCTGGAGCGGGGCCTCAAGATCGACGAGTTCGCCCCCCGCCTCGCCTTCTTCTTCAATGGCCACAACAACGTCTTCCAGGAGATCGCCAAGTTCCGCGCGGTGCGGCGGATGTGGGCGAAGATCGTCGAGGAGCGCTTCGGGGCAGAGAACCCGAACTCGATGAAGATCCGCTTCCACACCCAGACCGGCGGGGTGACGCTGCAGGCCCAGCAGCCCGAGGTCAACATCATCCGCGTCGCCCTGCAGGGCTTCGCCGCCGTTTGCGGCGGTACCCAGAGCCTGCACACCAACGGCTTCGACGAGGCGCTGGCGCTACCGACCGAGCGCTCCGCCCGGATTGCCCTGCGCACCCAGCAGGTGCTCGCCCACGAGTCCGGTGCCGCCGACACCGTCGATCCCTTCGCCGGCTCCTACTTCGTCGAGTCGCTGACCGACGAGGTCGAACTGCGCTCCTGGGAGTTGATGGAGAAGGTCGAAGAGCTCGGCGGCTCGGTCGAGGCGCTGGAGTTCATGCAGCGCGAGATCGAGGAGTCGGCGCACTCCTACCACGAGCGCTACAAGAGCGGCCAGGACATCATCGTCGGGGTCAATAAGTACGTCACCGACCAGGTCGATGACGTCGACATCCTCCGCGTCGACCCCGAGGCCGAGCAGAGCCAGCTGACCCGGCTGAAGGCCTTCAAGGAGTCCCGCGACCAGGCGGCGGTCGAGGCCAAGCTCGAGTCGCTGCGCGACGTAGCCCGCGGTGAGGGCAACCTGCTGCACCCGATCCGCGCCGCGCTGGGGGCCAACGCCTCGATCGGCGAGGTCTGCGGCGCAATGCGCGACGTCTTCGGCGAGTATCGCGGCGGCGCCTTTTTCTAGGCGCCGCCGGTACTCCGCGAGCCCATCCGATATTGACCCACTTCAGGGGTGGTCAATATCGGATGGGCTCGCCAAGCAACGTGGCGATTCGGGTTAGCTCGGCTTGGACTCGAGGGCGCTCGTACTTAATCTCGTAGTGGGTGAAGCGGAGCGGAGTCAGTCCGGCGAGCGTGTGGGTGCGGTCGCGGCGGGCGTCTCGAGCTTGGGTCGAGGGCGTGCGGTGGTAGCGCAGGCCGTCCGTCTCGACGACAAGTCCCAGATCGGGCCAGTAGAAGTCGACTTCGAAGCCGTTGAGCATCTGTTTGGTGAGCGGTAGAGGAAGCCCGGCCTTCATCGCGATCGGCCGAAAGAGAATCTCGAGGTCTGAGTCGGAAAGGCGAAAGGTGCGCTTGTCCAGCAGGCGGCAGAGCAGCGGTGCTCCTGGTTCCCCGACACGGCTATCGAGTTCTAGCCGCAGAGTCTCCGGGTCGACGAAATCCCGCTTGTCCGCCTCGTTGATGGCCCGCTCGACCTCGCGCTCGGGTAGTTCGGTCGCGAGATCGAGGAGGGTCTGAGTCGGACTTGTGACTGGGATGCCGTCCCGGGCCACAGTGTCAGTGGTGGAGAGGGAGGGGCGCCCCCGAACGCGCAGTCCCGGCCGCTTCAGTTCGGCGCGCCGCGTCAGGCTGATGTCAACTATCCCGTTTCTCTCGGTCCCGATATTCCAGAGAGCCGCTGCGCTGCGGTGGCTCAGAACCGCCCGATCACCGCAGGCGAGCACGGCGGCCATCCAGCGCCGCTCCTGCGTCATCTGCGGCCAGCCAACCGCATAGACCCCGCGCATCACCAGGTGCAACCGTCCCCGCCCAACCCGGTGCTCGATTTCTCGCGCGTTGAACCCCAGCGCCAGCAATTGCCGCCGCGCGACGACCCCATGCTGCCGCCCCGTCAGCTCCCAGGCCTCCCTGCTCCGCTTGTAGTTGCGCCCTTCCGACATTGACCACACCTGAAGTGGGTCAATGTCGGAAGGGCCCCTCTTTCTCCCCCCTGAAGGGTCTCGTTCAGCGCAATTTGGGGGGAGGAACCCGGATGCTTCGGTTGAAGTCGCGGGGATGATTGAGGCCGCACGGACGCTGATGAAGTCCGAGCCAGAGCTGGTCGAGCAACTCGCTTCCGTCGAGGGGGTCGAGGTGACGATGGCCGAGAAGGGCTTTGGGACCCGCGTCGAGCTGCGCGCGGGCGAGAGCTCCGGACTCGTCGAGGTCGATCTTGAGCGCCTTCTCGATCGCCTCGCCGAGCCGCAGAAGCAGCCGTTCGCCTAAGGCTGCCTCCGGAAGCACGGGCAAATAGACTTCCGCGCCCCGATGCGCGAGAAGAACCCGATCACCCACGAGGAGAAGCTCTCCTACCTGCGCGAGCTGCGCGACGCCGCGATCAACTCGGCTTCCGAGGAGGCAGTGGAGAAGCAGCACGCGAAGGGCAAGATGACCGCTCGCGAGCGGGTCGAGAAGCTGCTCGACCCGGGCTCCTTCGAGGAGCTCGACACCTTCGTTCGTCACCGCACCTACGACTTCGAGATGCAGAAAAAACGGCCTTGGGGCGACGCCGTCGTCACCGGCCACGGCACCATAGAAGGAAGAACTGTTTTTGTCTTCTCTCAAGACTTCACGGTGTTCGGAGGCAGCCTCGGCGAGGTGATGGCGGAGAAGATGTGCAAGGTGATGGACCTCGCCGCCCAGGTCGGGGCGCCGGTCGTCGGTATCAACGACTCGGGCGGGGCCCGGATCCAGGAGGGAGTCGTCTCGCTCGGTGCCTACGGCGACGTCTTCGCCCGCAACGTCAAATGCTCGGGCGTGATCCCGCAGATCAGCTTGATCATGGGCCCCTGCGCCGGCGGCGCCGTCTACTCGCCGGCGATGACCGACTTCATCTTCATGGTCAAAGAGACCTCGCACATGTTCATCACCGGCCCGGAAGTGATCAAGACCGTGACCGGCGAGGAAGTCGAGTTCGAGGAGCTGGGCGGGGCGATGAGCCACAACTCGAAGTCCGGCGTCGCCCACTTCGCCTCCGAGGACGAGGAAAGCTGCCTCGAGGACGCCCGCTACCTGCTCAGCTTCCTGCCCTCGAACAACCTCGAGGCGCCGCCCCGCTTCGAGCCCTCCGACGACCCCGAGCGCGAAGACGAGTCGCTCGACTCGCTGGTCCCCGACGACCCCTCCAAGCCCTACGACATGCGTGAGGTGATCGCCCGCGTCGTCGACGACGAGGAGTTCTTCGAGGTCCACGAGCACTTCGCCAAGAACATCGTCTGCGGCTTCTCCCGCCTCGACGGCTTTCCGGTCGGCATCGTCGGCAACCAGCCTGCCTTCCTCGCCGGCGTCCTCAACATCGAGGCGTCAGAGAAGGCCGCCCGCTTCGTCCGCACGTGCGACGCCTACAACGTCCCGATCCTTACCTTCACCGACGTTCCCGGCTTCCTGCCCGGCACCGACCAGGAGTGGAACGGGATCATCCGCCACGGCGCCAAGTTGCTCTACGCCTATACGGAGGCGACCGTGCCAAAGCTCACGATCGTCACCCGCAAGGCCTACGGCGGCGCCTACGACGTGATGAGCTCGAAGCACATGCTGGCCGACTTCAACGTCGCCTGGCCGACCGCCGAGGTCGCCGTAATGGGCCCCGAGGGCGCGGTCAACATCATCTACCGCAAGGACATCGCCTCCTCGCCGACCCCTGAGGAGCGCCGTCAGAAGCTGATCGACGACTACAAGGCCCACTTCGCAAACCCGTACTCGGCGGCCGAGCGGGGCTACATCGACGACGTGATTGAGCCGCGGCAGACGCGCCCGAAGCTGATCAAGGCGCTGCGAATGCTGCAGACCAAGCGCGTGCCCCAGCCGAAGCGCAAGCACGGCAACATCCCGCTGTAAGCCGGTTCGCTGTCAGCCCGGCAGCTGAGAGGCGGCGTCCCGGCGTGAGTGCCAGGTCGCTACTGGCGCCGCGGTCATCTCTTTCCAGGCCGCTTTCTCGCCGAAGTACTGCATGACGACGAAGTAAAGGAGGCCGGGAAGCATCTCGGGGGCCTTGGCTGCGTCGCCGTCCATCAACTTGGCGCACACAAGGGTGTCGATAGCGCCTACCATGAAGGTGGACGTAACAGGAGGTGGAGCTTGGCGAGAGGGAATCTCGCGGCGCGCGCTGTCAAGTGCGCGGGAGAGGCGCTCCATCAAATCGCGCCGCTGGGTGAGCGACCGCTCGCCCGCCGCATGGACCTCGACGAAGATCGCTTTCGCGATCGCCGGCTGGTTGGCGCAGAACTCGAGCAGCTCGGCCATTGCCGCGCGCAGGCCCTCGCGCCAGGTCGGCCGGCGCCGAGCGGCGCCGATCAGGCGCTGGTAGAGCCACTCGCTGGCGTCGTGGTAGGCCTGCGCAAAGCAGTCCTCGCGGTCCTCGAAGCGCTTGTAGAAGGTCGCCCTGCTGGCCCTAGCCCGCTCGATCACGTGTTTCACCGCGACCTGCTCGTAGCCGATCTCGCCGCTGACCAGCAGCATCGCCTCCAGCAGTCGCTCCCGCGGCGGGCGCGAGCGCAGGCCGGGGAAGGGAACTACCGGGGCAATCTCGTCGTCTCTATCGAGGGCGCTGGAGGTTTCTTCCGACATTACTCACCTCTTTGCAAACAAGAACCTTTTGTCTAGGTATACCAGCTTTCAGAAACTCCGGATGACCAGAACGCAATGTTTTCTGTAAAAGAAGGAAGTAGACATCAGATGAATCTTTTGGTACCTTCTTGGAATGGCGGATTCGCGATCGCTTTCCGAAAGGCTCGCCAAGTTGCCCCCGGGGCGCCACCTCGTGCCTCGCGACTTCGTCGCCCAGAACCAGCGCGAGCGCATGCTGTTGGCGACGGCCGAGCTGGTCGCCGAGCGCGGCTACCAGAAAACGACTATCGAGCTGATCGCCAAGACCGCGCGCGTCGCCCTCTCGACCTTCTACGAGCAGTTCTCCAGCAAGGAGGACTGCTTCCTCGCCGCCTTCGACGAGACCGTCGCCGGAGCGGCGGAGGTCTTCGACGAGCTGATCGACGGGGAGGAGCCATGGGCCGAGCAGATCTCGGCCGGGATCGAGGTCTTCCTCGAGATGGTTGTCAACGAGCCGGCGCGGGCGCGCCTTTGCATCGTCGAGTCCCAGGCGGCCGGCGGCGCCTCGCTGGCCCGCTACCAGGCGATGCTGGAGCAGGTGGCGCCGAAGCTGCGCGAGGGTCGCCTCCACAACCCGCGGGCGAGCCGGCTTCCGGATGGGCTCGAGACGGCGATCGTCGGCGGGCTGATGTGGCTGGTCCACCAGCGCCTGGTGGGGGATCGCGCCGAGGAGATCAAGGGCCTTCTGCCCGAGATGCTGCAGGTGACGCTGACGCCGTACGTCGGCGAGGTGGAGGCGGGCCGGGCTGCCGACGCGGCGCAGGCCCGCGTCGCCGCTTGACCCCGACGAGTGCAGGGGGAGGGGCCGGGCGGATGTGAGCAGCGCCAACGGACGCTCGCCCGGACGCCTCCCGGACGACCCCGCCCGCAACCGGATCGCGGCCGCGATGATCGCCCTGGCGGGCACGCGCGGCTACGCGCAGACCAGCGTCGAGATGGTCTGCGAGCGAGCCGATACGCGGCGTTCGCACTTTGACCGCTGCTTCGCGGGGAGGGAAGACTGCTTCCTCAGCGTCCATGACGAGGTCACCGCCGAGTTCTGCGAGCGGGTCCTCGCCGCCTACTCCGGCGCCTCCTCTTGGCACGACCGCGTCTGGGCGGCCGGCTGGGCGGCGATGCGCTTCTTCGAGGAAGACGCGGCCCGCGCCCGTTTCCTCATGGTCGAGGTCAACGGCACCGGCAGCGGCGCCCAGGAGCGGCGCGATCGCACCCTGCAGCGGCTGGCCGACATCCTCGACGGCGGCCGCGAGGAGCTTGAGAAGCCCGACTCGGTCTCCCGCTGCACCGCCGAAATCGTCGCCGGGGCGATCTACGGCACCGTTCTCGCCCGGATCGAAAGCGGCTGCGTCGAACGCGGCGAGGACTTCCTGCCCGAGCTGGTCTACATGGCGGTGATGCCCTACCTCGGCTCACGCGCGGCCGAGGACGAGCTGCTGGTCCAGTCGCTGCGGTAGGCCTCAAAGACAAGTCTAGCCCCCGTATTGTGGCAGTTTCGTGACATATTCACGCCTATAACGGACATACAGCTCTCTATAATGAGGGGATGGGTCCGATCCAGGAACTGGCCCGCCATATCGGCGCAGAGGAGAGAACGCTCCGTCGAGCGGCTTCTCAGGGTGCCCTGCACGCCCACCGGACTGGACCAAGACGGTTGCGCCTGGCAGCGGGGGAGCGGGAGTATCTGCTTACGCATTGGCAGTTCCTTGCCTTGCTTCGAGAGACGCTGCGCACCCAGCGTCAGGTGCGCCTTGCCGTCCTATATGGCTCGCTCGCGCGGGGCGACGAGGACGGAGGCTCCGACCTCGACTTGCTGGTATCGCCCGCTGGCGAGGCTTCTTTCGGGACGGGCGCGTTGTCCGCCCGCTTGATGGAGATCACCGGTCGCGGAGTTGACATCGCCTTTCTGGGGCGGGTCGAGGAAAGCGCGCCGCTCCTTCTGGATCGCATTCTGGATGAGGGGCGCGTCCTCGTCGACAGGGACGGGCAGTGGCGCGACTTTCACGAACGTAGACGCGCGATTCGAGCTCGCGCCCAGCGCGCCCATCGCCGTCAAATGACCTCCGTGGCTGAGGCGATCGAGGAGCTGACTCAATGAGCGGGAGTTCGATTCCGAAGATTGGCTCCAAGGCCCTGCGGGCAGAGCAGGCTCGCCTCGCGCGTTTCTTCGAGACGATCAACAAGCACCGCAAAGCGCTCGAGCTGGCTATCGCCGACAACTTCGGCGGCGAGCTCGATCCGGCGGAGTGGAGGAGGAGCTTCGAGTCCAACGAGCCGCGCGACGCCAACCGCACGATGGTGGTCACCGGCGATCACTCGGCGATGCTCAACGCCTACGTCGAGATCCTCAAGACAAGTGCCGGTTCGCGTCTCCTGGGACTGCTGCCCCATCGGCGTCCCGGCGCGGATCAAGCCTTTGAGGCCCTTGTAGAAGACGGCGGCCTGACAAAGGATCAGGCAAAGTTGCTGAAGGAGGTCTATGCGGTCGAGGGTCGCCTCGAGCACGCCTCACCGAATGTCGGCGCAGAGGAAGTGCTGATCGCAATCGAGCGGTTCCGCGAAGCCCTTCCCGGTCTGGTCGAAGCTACCGTTTCCTGGCTGCGCAACTCCGGCATCGAACTAGGCTGACCTCGGGTATCGTCAGCCTGTGGCAAAGGGGACGGCAAAGGGCGCTGCGAAGCGGGGCAAAATAAAAGCCGAGGAGCCGGCGTCGCCTGCCGACGCCTCACCTCGCCTGCCCGCCGGCCGCCACGGCCTGCCGCGCGAGTTCATCACCCAGAACCAGCGCGAGCGGATCATCACGGCGCTGGTCGACACGGTAGCCGAGCGCGGTTACAACGCAACCACCGTCGCCCACATCACCAAGGCGGCCTCGGTCTCCCGCCGCACCTTCTACGAGCACTTCGCCGACAAGGAAGCCTGCTTCCTCGCCGCCTACGAGATGGTCGCCGACCACATCCGCGCTTCGATGGGCGCCGCGGCGAAGTCCTTCGGCGAGTGGCCGCAGCAGGTGCGGGCGGCGCTGGCGACGATGCTGCGCTTCCTCGCCTCCGAGCCAGAGCTGGCCCGCCTCTGCATGGTCGAGCCGGTCGCGGCCGGGGGAGAGATTGCTGCCCGCCACCGGGCGACGATGCAGGACTTCGTCAGGATCCTCAAGGCGGGGCGGCCAGAGCACAGCGGCGAGCGGCCGCTGCCCGAGGCGACCGAGGAAACCTTGGTCGGCGGCATCGTCTCACTGATCGTCAGGGAGATCAGCGCCGGTCGCAGCGCGGAGCTGGAGAAACTCTTGCCCGACTTGGTCGAGCTGATCCTCTCCCCGTATCTGGGGACCGAGGAAGCCGAGCGGCTGGCCCGCACGGACGCGGCTCCCACCGCGGACTAAAAACCGCCGCTCTCTCTGAGATCCCTGCGTTTTTCTGCAAACGCCCGCGGTACGCGGCGTCTTAGAAACACGATCTTTTCCTTGACACTCTGAAACACCTCTGTTCTAATCTCGCCATGGTTCATGTACGCGGTAGTTCAAGCCGCGCTTGAATCACAGGGAATAAACAGGGACAACCGAGCTCACGGGGGCCGCTAAGGGAAGCGGCCAGGCAGAGGAGCTCGAGGACAAGGAGAGAGCTACGTGAGAAGCCACGTGAAGGCACCGTCCGCGGGATCCATTCTGCGCCGTGCGGGCGAGAGGAAGAAGCTGGGAGTGCTTGCTCTCGCCGCCGCTCTTCTTACGGCCTCGATCCTGCTGAGCGCCTCCGCCTCCGCCTCCAAGAGCGTCGTCAACTGGATCGGCTCCCCGGGTAGCGAAGGCGGCCAGTTCTCCTCCCCCCGGGGCGTCGCGGTCAACTCGACCGGGGCGGGAGGGGTCGCCGCCGGCTCGACCTACGTCGCCGACACTTTCAACGACCGCATCCAGCAGTTCAGCCCCTCGGGCTCCTTCGTGCGTGCCTGGGGCTACGACGTAATCCAGCCAGGCAAACCCGGTGACCTCGGCGAAACGGCATTCGAGGTCTGCGAAGTCGCCGCGGACTGCAAATCAGGCACCTCCACCTCCCCCGCGATCGGCGGGATGATCAGGAACCCGCAGGGCATCGCCGTCGATCAGGCAACCGGCGCGGTCTATGTCACAGAACAGAACTTTCTGCGCGTGGAGAAGTTCTCCGCGTCGGGCGCCTTCCAGGCCGCCTTCGGCAAGGACGTGGTCTCCGGCGGCTCCACCGCCACCGAGGTCTGCACCGTCGCCTCCGAATGCCAAGCCGGCGCCGCCGGCGAAGCGGGCGGCGAGTTCACCTTCGGCCCCACCGGCAATATCGCCGTAGCCCCCCCGGGCTCGCCCGATGCGGGCGACCTCTACGTCGCCGACCCCGGCAACCGCCGGGTCCAGCACTTCGATTCCTCCGGCGCCTTCGTCGCCGCCTTCGGCGCTGACGTCGAAAACCCGTCCGGTGGAGCCGCCTTCGAGGTCTGCACCGTGGCGGCCAACTGCAGGGCGGGTTCGGAAGGAAGCGGCAACGGCCAGTTCGCCGCCGAATCTCCGCAACGAGTGGCGGTGGACGACGCCGGTCGCATCTACGCGGTCGACAGCGGCAACGGCCGCGTGCAGCGCTTCAGCCCCGCACCGGCCTTCGACACGATCTACGGCGCGACCCAGCTCTCGGGCTCACCCGCTCCCACTGAGATCGCGATCGACCCAGGCGCCGCTTCGGCCGGCGATGCCTCCGACGATCACGTCTTCGTCGTCAAGCCCAACAACTCGCCGGCCGAGCAGCGCGTCAAGGAGCTCGGCACCGCGGCCGACCCCTCTTTGATCGACACCCACATGTCCGGCGCCGGGATCGGCTCGGTCAACGGCCTCGCCGTGAACACGGGCTCCGACCGCCTCTTCGTCTCCTCCGAAACAGGCGGTCAGCGCGTCTACCTGCTCGACACCCCGTTGAGCGCCCCGACCGTGACCACCGATCCGGTCACGACCACGACGGACACCACCGCGACCGTGACCGGGAACGTCAACCCCGAAGGTGGCCACGTGGTCTGCACGCTCCAGTACGCGACCAGCTCCGACTTCAGCGGCGCCACCGACGTCGCGGTGCCCGATTGCGAAACGCTCTCCCTCGCCGGCGGAGCCCAGGCCGTCAGCGGCGATGCCACCGGTCTCACCCCTAACACGACCTACTACGTGCGCTTGCGGGTATCGCGTCCGTTCGTCTCGGGCTCGACCGTGGCCTCGAGCTCCCAGTCCTTCGCCTCCGATTCGGTGCCGCCGGTCGTCACCGAGGTCGGCGCCGTGGCAGTTGAAGACACCGCCGCGCGCCTGGTCGGCACGATCGATCCGCGGAACGCCGAGACCAGCTACGTCTTCGAGTACGGCAGCACGCCGGCGCTCGGCTCCTCGACCGCCCCGCTCGCGGTCGGCGGCGGCACCACGCCGGTCGTCGTCTCGCAGGTCATCACCGGCTTGGCCAAAGACACCACCTACTTCTTCCGGCTGACCGCGACAAACGACTTCGGCCCGACCCCCAGCCCGCAGGCGAGCCTGCACACCCGCGCCGAGCCCTTCGCGCCAGCTGACCACCGCGCCTACGAGCAGGTCAGCCCGGTCTACAAGAACTTCGGCAACGCGGTTCCAGGCACGGGGTCTTTCATGCCGGCCACCGAGTACGTCGCTCTCAACGGCCAGGCGGTGGTCTACGGCAGCCAGAACGCCTTCGCCAATCCTCCCGGCCAGATCCTCAAGAGCATGGCCTCCTACGTAAGCCGCCGCGACGCGGACGGTTGGCACACCCAGCCGGTGTTCCCCAACACCTGCGCGGCCGACGCGGACAACACGGATTTCTTCGAATTCGCGAGGCAGGTCGAACGGGCCGCCGGCATCTCGCCAAACGCCGATTACGCGCTGATCCCGCAGCGCGAGTACGCCGGCTGCGCGACCCCGCCGCTCGACCCCACCGCGCCGCTGCCCGCGACCAACCTCTACCGGGCGAACTTCGATGACGATCCGGTCAGCTACGACCTGATCGTTCCCTCGTTCGACGAAGCGCCCCCCGTGCAGCACGTCGCCTCCCTGACCGGCGAATACATCGGCACCAGCGACGATTTCAGCCACATCTATTACGGCACCAGCGCAGCGGTGGCGAACAGCGAAGCTCCATACGGGGACGCCTTCACGAAGCTCTGGGAGTGGGACAACGGCGTCGTGCGGCTCGCCTCTGTGGACCCGAGCGGAACCCCGTTCACGGGCAAAATGAGCATGGTCACCGGGGTGGGAGGCGCCCTCCAGCGCATGTCCGATGCGACCAACTCGGTTTCTGCCGATGGCAGCAGATTTTTCTTCGAGGCCCCGATGAATCCCAACAACTCGGGTCCAAACGACATCTACATGCGCGAAAGCGGCGTCGCCACCTACAACGTCTCTGAATCCGAGTGCACAGTGTCCTGCGGACCAGATGAACCGTCACAGCGAAGGCAGCGGTTCCGGTGGGCGTCCGCCGACGGTGCGGTGGTGACCTTCGAGACCCCCGCGAAGCTGCTCAACGCGGACACCAACGACGCGGGCACCAACAACTACGGTCCCGATCTCTACGCCTACAGGCACTCCCCCAACCCGACCGCCGAATCCAACCTGACCCTGCTTAGCAAGGACAACGAACCCGCGGACGGCACTTCATCCGGATTCCAGGAAGTGATCGGCATGGCGGACGACGGCAGCTCCGTGTTCTTCATCGCCAGCGGCCAGCTCCTCGCCGGCGAGCCGATCGCGCCCGGGCCGAAGGTCTATCGCTGGAGCTGGAACGGAGGCGCGCCCACGCTTCAGTACCTGGCTTCAGCCAAGAACGAGGGGCAGCATAAATTGGAAGAAATACTCAGTTTCGAGCGCCGGGTAACGCGGTCGGGCGATGCACTGATGATGGAGGCCACGGCCAGGATCGATCCGGTTGCCGACCACGACGACGACACGGACGTCTACCTCTGGCGCCTGGGCAAAGGATGGTCCTGCATTTCCTGTCAGACGCCGGGGTCGCCATCGAGCGGGCCCTCGACGACGGGAAGGACGGGGCCGTCGGTGAGCGGGATCGCCGGCACCGAACGGTCCGTCGCCAGGGAGCTGGTCAGCGCGATGAGCGAGGACGGCTCGCGGGTCTTCTTCCAGACCCAGGACGCCCTGGTTCCGACCGACACCAACGGTCCCTGCTCCCTTGACACCGACGTCGGCTACTACACCTGCACCGACATCTACGAATGGAACGACGGCAGGATCTCGCTGGTCACGACCGGCACCGGCTCGAGGGACCTCGGTCTGATCGGCGTCGGCGAGTCGGGCGACGATGTCTTCTTCTACTCGGCCGAGCAACTGGTCGGCTGGGATCGGGACAACCTGATCGACGTCTACGACGCCCGCGTCGGCAGCGGTCTGCCCGAACCGCCGCCACAGCCGGCGGCCTGCGAAGGAGAGGCGTGTCGTGGAGCGACCTCCTCGGCCCCGGGCTCCTCCGGCGCTGGCACGGCGGTCTTCCAAGGGCCCGGCAACTCTGCCAATAACACGAGCAAAGCCTGCCCGAAGGGCAAGCGCAAGGTGCGGCGGGCGGGCAAGACCACTTGCGTCAAGCGCCACCCCGCGCGGAAACACAAGCGAGCTGCCAACAACAACCGGAGGACCGCACGATGAGCGCGACGAAGACCTTTAGCCGCAAGTTGAGCGTTGTCCTCGCCGCCGCCGTCGCTGCCCTGGCGATGGCCGCGTTCGCCGCCCCGGCGAGCGCGCTGATCGGCCTCGAAAAGTTCGACGTGACCAACCTGGAAGCCAACGGCGACCCGGCCACGCAGGCGGCCTCGCACCCCGACGCCAACGCGACGGAATTCGCCGTTGCCTCGGCTTTGGGCGCGGAACCGTTCAACTTCCCCTTCCCGATCGAGTCGCTGAAGAACAGCGTCACCGAACTGCCGCCCGGGTTCGTCGGCAATCCGCAGGCGTTCCCGAGGTGCAGCTCGGCCCAACTGGCTCAAGCCGTCGACATCGCCCATTACGAGTCCTGCCCGGTCGACGCGCAGGTCGGCTGGGTGCGCCTCGATCTGGGCGACGTCTACGGGGCGGTCGACATGCCCTGGTTCTTCCCGCTCTACAACCTGGATGCGCCCCCCGACACCCCGGCCCTGTTCGGCTTCACCGTCCTCGGCACTCCCGCCTACCTTTCCTTCAAAACCCGCACCGGCGATGACTACGGACTCAACGCGATCAACTCCAACACGCCGGCGGTGCTGCCGATCATCGGGGTCAAGCTCGTCTTCTGGGGCGTTCCCTCCGACCCGGCCCATGACGTCGATCGCGGCTATGGCGAAGGTTTCACCTGCGCGAATCCGCTGGCATCTTCCAGCTGCACCAACTCGACTTCCGCGCCGCTCAAACCCTTCCTCAGCCTGCCCACCTCTTGCACGGGCGTCGGGCCGAACAACTCGGTCGAGACGACGATCCACATGGAAAGCTGGGATGACCTGGGCGTCGCCGAAACGGCGACGAGCCTCAGCCACGACAACGAAGAACCGCCCAACCCGATCGGCTTCACCGGCTGCAACTCGGTCTCCTTCGAACCCTCGATCGAAGCGCGGCCGACGACCACGGTCGCCGATTCGGCCTCGGGCCTCGACGCGGATTTGCACCTGCCTGTGCGCGAAGCCTGCGACCTGGGCCCGCCGGTGTCCTGCGAGAACTCCGAGGCACACTTGAAAGACGCCACGGTGACCCTGCCGGAAGGGTTCGTGGTCAACCCCGCGGGAGCCAACGGCCTGGACGGCTGCTCGGCCGAGGAGTTCGGCTACACCAGCACCGGAGAAGACGGCACGGTCCACACCACGCCGGACCCCGCGAGCTGCCCCGATGCCTCCAAGCAAGGGACGGTCGAAGTCGAAACGCCGCTGCTCGAAGAGCCGTTGAAAGGCGGCGTCTACCTGGCCGATCCGTATGACAATCCCTTCGGCAGCCTGTTGGCGGTCTATCTCGCCGTGGATGACAAGCAGACGGGCCTGGTGATCAAGCTCGCCGGCGAGGTCGAAACCGATCCGAAAACGGGGCGGATCACGACCACCTTCAGGCAGAACCCCCAGCTCCCCTTCGAAGACTTCAAGCTGCACTTCTTCGGCGGAGCCGGAGGCGCCCTCCGGACCCCGGCGACCTGCGGCAACTACACGACGACGACGAGCATGACGCCGTGGAGCGCGCCGGATTCCGGCCCGCCCGACACCCCGACCGACACCTGGGCGATCCAGACCGCTCCCGGCGGCGGCGCCTGCCCGACCGACAAGAGCCGGCTGCCGAACTCACCCGATCTGGACGCGGGTTCGGTATCGCCAGTGGCGGCGACCGCAACCCCGACCGTGATCAACCTGAGAAGGGCTGACGGCACCCAGGAATTCTCCTCCATCTCGCTGCAGCTGCCCCCCGGCCTGACCGGCAAGCTGGCCGGTATCGGGCAGTGCTCGGACGCTGCGTTGGCGAGTGCCGAATCGAAGTCCGGCAAGCAAGAGAAGGCCGCTCCCAGCTGCCCGGCCTCCTCACGCGTGGGAACGGTGGACGCCGCCGCGGGAGCCGGCCCCGCCCCCTATAACACGCAGGGCGCCGCCTACCTCACCGGCCCCTACAAAGGCGCCCCGCTGGGAATGGCGATCGTTACCCCGGCCACGGCGGGCCCCTTCGACCTGGGAACGGTCGTGGTCAGGACCGCCCTGCGCGTCGACCGGAACACCGCGCAGATCACCGCGGTCTCCGATCCGATCCCCTCGATTCTGCAGGGGATTCCCCTCGACCTGAGGTCGGTATCGGTGAAGATCGACCGGCCGGACTTCACCCGCAACGGAACCAGTTGCGACCCCTCCTCTTTCGAGGGCAACCTGGTCACCACGCTGAGCCAAACCGTGCCCCTCTCCGAGCGCTTCCAGCTCGGCGAGTGCTCGGGGCTCGCTTTCAAACCAAAACTGGGCATCCGCCTCTTCGGCGGCACCAAGCGAGGGGCGCACCCGGCTCTGCGAGCGACTCTGCAGATACCGCCCGGCGCCACCATCGCCAGCGCCACCGTGGCACTGCCTCACTCGGAGTTCCTCGACCAGAGCCATATCGGCACCGTCTGCACCCGCGTTCAGTTCGCGGCGAAGGCGTGCCCGGCCGGATCGATCTACGGCTCGGTCAAAGCGACCAGCCCCCTGGTCGACTACACCCTGGAAGGAAACGCCTACCTCAGGTCCTCCGACAACAAGCTGCCCGACCTGGTCATGGCCTTGCACGGGCCACCCAGCCAACCGGTTGAAGTGGACGCGGTTGGAAGGATCGACGCGATCAAAGGCGGCATCCGCACCGCCTTCGAGGGCACGCCTGACATCCCTGTATCAGCACTGGTCCTGAACATGGAAGGCGGCAGAAAGGGCCTCCTGCAGAACTCGACTGACATCTGCAAGGGCAAGCATCGGGCCAGCGCGGAATTCAAGGCCCACAACGGCAAGACCGCCGAGCTCAAGGTGCTGCTGAAGAGCAGCAAGTGCGGCAAGGCCAAGCGCAAGGCGGCCAAGGGCCGCGGCGCCCGCTGATCCGGAGCCTCGGTCACGGTGTCCGAAAGCGAGAAGCCGCGCCGCCGCCTCAAAAGAGGCGGCGGCGCTTTGGCCCTGCTCATGGGCGCGCTCGTCCTTACGTTCGTCCCGCGGGCGAGCGCGGCCCCGATCGTCGTCGAAACCTGGTCCTCGCAAACCTTCTCCTCGACCGCTCGCTTGCAGGCGAGGATCAATCCCAACGGCCTCGCGACCTCCTACCACTTCGAGTACATCACCAAAGCCCAATACGAAGCCAACGGCAACGACTTCACCGGCGCCTCGCGCGTGCCGGTCTCCTTCGACTCCGGCATTGGCGCGGGCGTCAACCCCGTATCGGTCCAACAGCAGATCTCCGGCTTGAAATCCGATACCCCCTACCGCTACCGGATCGTCGCCAAAAACACGACCACGATCACGGGTCCCGAGAAGGAACTCCACACCCAGGCGATTCCTCCCGGCACCGATTCCTGTCCCAACGCCACCGCTCGCTCCCAGACCGGGGCAAATGGATCCGAACTGGCGGACTGCCGTGCTTTCGAGCTGGTCTCACCGATCGACAAGAACGGGGGGGAGGTCGCGGTTCCGGGTGGGATCGCGGGGGGAGGGGTCCTGCAAGCCGGGGCTCAGGGCTCGTCGGTTACCTATGGATCGGAAGCCTCGTTTGCCGGTGGCGCCGGAGCGGCGCCGGCCTCTCAATACCTCGCGACTCGCAACAGCGGTGGCTGGTCCACCCAGAACCTCACCCAACCGATTTTCTCGGGGACATATGACGCCGTCGACCAAGGCGTCCCCTGGCAGCTCTTCTCGGCCGATCTCTCACGGGGAATTCTCCTCAACGGCGATCACTGCCGCGGCGAAGGCGACGACTGCGCCGTCGCCAACCAGCCTTTGGCCGGAACCGACGCTCCCGCCGGGTACCAGAACTATTACCTGCGTGCCGGGGGAGTCTTCACCGCTCTGCTGGGTAGCGCCAATGCGGGCTTCCTCTCACTCGAGCCAAAGGACTTCGACCTTCGCTTGGCCGGCGCCTCACCCGACCTCTCCCGCCCCATCCTCTCCACCTGCGCGGCCCTGACGACGGACGCCGTGGAAGTGCCCGACGGCGAAGGTTGCGACCCCGAAGCGCAGAACCTCTACCTCTGGAGTGGCGCGGGCCTTTCCCTGGTCAACCTCTTGCCCGCGCAATCGACGGGAACGCCTGGCGCCGAGCTTGCCGCTCAGAGTGGGGCGATCTCCTCCGACGGCTCCCGCGTCTACTTCACCCAGGGGGGCAATCTCTACCTGCGAGCTTCGGGTCAGACCAAGCAGGCTGACGAAGATGCGGGAGGGGGAGGGACCTTCGAGGTGGCTTCCTCGGACGGCGCCGTCGCCTACTTCAGCAAGGGCGAACACCTCTGGCGCTACGTGGCAGGAGCCGACGCCGCGATCGACCTCACCCCAGTGGGCGGAGTCAAGGGAGTGCTGGGCGCCTCCTCCAGCGCGAACGTCATCTATTACCAAGACGCGACGGCGCTGAAGCGCTGGAGCAACGGCATAATCTCAACGGTCGCTTCGGGCGCTGAAGCCTCCGAAGGGGCTTGGCCTCCCACCACGGGCGCGTCGCGGATCTCCCCCGATGGCTCAAAGCTCCTTTTCGTCTCGAAGCAAGGCCTCACCGGCTACGACAACACGGACCTGAACACCGGACAGCCGGACTCCCAGGTCTTCCTCTTCGACGCGGGTGGCAGCTCGCTCACCTGCGTCTCCTGCAACCCGACGCTGGGACGCCCCGTCGGCTCCGCCACGATCTCGGGCTCGGTCGCCAACGGCGGTGCCGAGGGCTCCACCGACTCTTATAAGCCGAGGGCCCTCTCCGCGAGCGGCGGACGGGTCTACTTCGACTCAAAAGACGCCTTGGTTTTGGCCGATACCAACAACGCCCCCGACGTCTACGAGTGGGAGGCCCAAGGCGAAGGCAGCTGCAGCAAGCAGGGGGGCTGCGTTTCCCTGATCTCGGACGGTCGCAGCGCCGGAGGCTCCTCCTTCGTCGATGCCTCGGGTGACGGCTCCGACGCCTTCTTCCTCACCGCGGGCTCGCCGGTCAAAGCGGACCCCGGCGCCACGGATCTCTACGACGCGAGGACGAACGGCGGCTTTGCCGAAGGGCCGCCGGAGATCGTCTGCGAAGGCGATGCCTGTCAGCCGCTTCCCTCGCCGCCGACGGATCCCACGCTGACCACACTGCTCACCGGCCCGGGGAACCCCGGCGTCCGCTTGCCGAACGAAGGGCGCAAACGCTGCCCGAAGGGCAAGGTCAAGCGCAAGGGGAAGTGCGTGAAGAAGGGCAAAGCCGGCAAAGGCAAGAAAGCGAAACGGGAAAACCGGGGGAGCGCACGATGAGAAAGCTGACGACACTCCTCGTCCTCGCTGCGGTGACCCTGCTGCTCGCCGCCCCGGGTGCGAGCGCCGTTCCTCCTTCCCTCGGCCCGGTATCGGCGACCGATATCCAGGGCGTCTCTGCCCTGCTCAAAGGCGTCGTCGACCCCGAAGGCCTCTCCACCACATACCTCTTCGAATACGGGACCGCCTCCGACTTCTCCGGCGCGACAAAAACCCCGAGCCGTCCCGCAGGCTTGGCTTCGGATCCCTATCCCGCCAGGGCGGCGATCTCGGGCTTGAGCCCCGACACCACCTACTTCATCCGCCTGGTCGCGACCAACTCCTCCGGAACCACGAGCGGAACCGCTTCTTCATTCACAACCACCAAAGGCTTCGGCTTTCTTGACGGAACCGAAGGCTTCGCGGTCAAAGCGACCGCCAATGGCAACGTTCCGGCGACGAGAGCGGGTGAACACCCTTCCCGCATCGACTTCCACGTCGGCCTCAGGCAGGGAGGCGAATTCGAGGACCAACCGGGAGCGCCGTTCTCCGACGGCGACATCAGGGACCTCCGGATCGAGATGCCGCCAGGGTTGATCGTCAACCCGAGCGCTTTGGAGAAGTGCACGCTCGATCAGTTCCATACGCCGAGGAGCTCTCCCTTCGAAACCAGCCTCTCCGGGGAGAGCTGTCCCGACAAGGCGCAGGTCGGAACGGTCGAGGTGAAGACCTCTCGCGGCGGCGGCACGATCCGCCGCTTCGGCCTCTTCAACCTCAAGCCCGCGCCGGGAGTCGCAGCCCAGCTCGGCTTCTCCCCCTTCGGCGTCCCCGTCGTCTTGGACGGAGGTTTGAGGCCGAGCTCCGACGGCTCCTACGTGTTGACGCTGGAAGCCTCCGATATCGCCCAGTCCCTCGACCTCTACGGAATCGACGTCTCCCTCTGGGGCGTCCCCTGGGCCGTCTCTCACAACGGTGAAAGAGGCAACTGCCTGAACCAGGCGGAGCCCGAGTTCCCCTGGGCCAAATGCTCGACCGGATCGGCGTTCATCTTCCCGCCCCTGGCCTACCTGACCCTGCCCACGGCCTGCTCGGGCCCGCTCTTCTTCGACGCCAGCGCCGATTCATGGCAACAACCGGCGAGCGTGAGCGCAGCTGCGATCAACAGGACCGCCGGCGGAGCCGAAGCGCCGATGACCTGCAAAAACCTCGTCTTCGAACCGCAACCGAGTGGCCTGCTGAACGACAGCAAGGCTTCCTCCCCGAGTGGCTACAACTTCCGTCTCTCAGAAAATCTCTCCCCGCTTACCGACCCCTCCCTGCTCGGCCGCCCGCCGGTCAAGAAGGCGGTCGTCTCGCTTCCTCCCGGCGTCTCGGTCAACCCATCCGTGGCGGCCGGTCTCGCGACTTGCTCTCCCTCGCAATACGCTGGCGAGTCGGTCAACAGCCGCCAGGGCGAAAACTGTCCCAACGCGTCGAAGCTCGGCGACTTCGAAGTCGTCTCACCGCTCTTCGAAGGCCGCTTCGACGGCTCGATCTACCTCGCGACGCCGCATGACAACCCGTTCGGGACCCTGGTGGGGGTCTACCTCGTGGCCCGTCTTCCCGAGCGCGGCTTGATTGTCAAGCTCGCCGGTCGGATCGATACCGATCAAGGGACCGGCAACCTCGTCGCCAGCTTCGACGGCCTGCCCCAGATCCCCTACACCGATCTCGACCTCACCTTCCGCACGGGCCAGCGCGCCTTTCTGGTCACTCCTCCCGCCTGCGGCCCCGCCATCACCACTATCGACACCACTCCCTGGGCGCTCGCCCTCTCCCCGGGCCAATCTACGGTCGGCGCCTTCACCCCCTTCCACACGACCAGCTCGACCCAGATCTCCTCGGGGATAGGAGGCGGCCCCTGCCCACAGGGCACCCCTCCCTTCAACCCTTCCGTCGTCGCGGGAGGCGTCAACTCCAACGTCAACTCCTACACCCCCTACTTCATCCACATCTCGAGACAGGACACCGAACAGGAGATCACCTCCTACTCCCTGACCTTGCCCGAGGGGATCACCGGCAAGCTGGCCGGCATCCCCTTCTGTCCCGATTCGGCGATCGAAGCGGCACGGCGTAAGAGTGGAACAGCCGAGGAACAGAGCCCTTCATGCCCGGCTGCATCCGCGGTGGGCCGCGTTGAAACAGGCTACGGCGTCGGCAACTCCCTGACCTATACGACGGGCAAGATCTATTTGGCGGGTCCTTACAACAACCAGCCCCTCTCCCTCGTCGTGATCAATCCCGCCACGGTCGGTCCCTTCGACGTCGGCGTCGTCGTGATCCGCTCCGCCTTCAGCGTCAACCAGAGAACCGCCCAGCTTCAGATCGACAAGTCCGCCTCCGATCGCATCCCTCACATCCTCAGCGGCATCCCCCTGCACCTCAGGGACGTCCGCATCTACATGGACCGCTTCCAGTTCATCCACAATCCCTCCTCTTGCGCGCCGGGCAACCTGATCTCGACCCTTACCGGGGCGGGGCTCGACTTCTCCTCCGAGGCAGACAACTCGAGCTCCAGCTCGTCCAGGCACTTCCAACTCTTGAACTGCAGGACGCTCGGTTTCAAGCCGAAGCTTGGCATCCGCCTCAAGGGCCCGACCAGGCGAGGCGCCTACCCCGAACTGAGGGCCACTTTCGCCGCCAGGGGACAGGGCGATACCAACCTGAAGGAAATCAAGGTCTCGCTTCCCAGATCGGAGTTCCTCGCCCAAAACCACATCAAGGGCATCTGCACCAAAGCGCAGTTCGCCAGGGAGGAGTGCCCCGCCAACTCCGCCTACGGTAAGGCCGTTGCCTATACCCCGCTCTTCGACGAGCCCCTGCGCGGAAACGTTTACCTGCGCTCCTCTCAGACCAAGCTCCCCGACCTGGTCGCATCGCTGCGCGCGGGGGAGATCCGCATCGTCTTGGAGGGAGAGATCGGGCCGACCAAGCAGGGAGGCATCTCGGCGTTCTTCAGGGGCCTCCCTGATCAGCCGGTCGATCGCTTCGTGATGATCCTCAACGGCGGCAGGAGAGGCCTGCTGCAGAACTCCGCCGACATCTGCAAGGTGCCGCCGGAAGCGACGGTGCAAGCGTTGGGGCAGACGAACCTCGGCGATCGCTTCACCACGGTCCTGAGGGGCCAGTGCAAAGGGAAAGGCAAAGCCAAAGCCAAACGACAGAACGCAAAGCACAGAAGGGGCTTGAGATGAGAAGGCTGATCACGACGTTGCTCTCGGTGGGACTCGTATCCCTCGCCGCGACGGCCCCCGCGCAGGGAGCCTCCGAGCCCCTCTTCGTCTTCACCCCAGTCCCTCCCCCACCCACAGAAGGACCCACGGTCCCCCCGCCGGTCGGGCGCTTCGAGGGCCCCTGCGGCCTCGCTGTGGATTCCGCCGGGCGCTTCTACGTCTCCGACTACTACCACCACGCCGTCGACGTCTTCACCTCGAACGTCGACCCTGCCAAACCCTGGAAAGCGTACGTCTCCCAAGTGGCGAACGTGGATCCCTTCGACGGCCCCTGCGGCCTCGCCCTTGACTCGACCGATCGCGTCTACGTCAACAACTGGCACCGCAACGTCACGCGGTTCAACGCGTCTCCGTCTTTCGGGACGGGCGCGGTCTTCCCGCTCCCGACGGAAGACACCGTTCATCACCTGCCGACGGGCGTGGCCGTCGACACCTCCACCGACCGCGTCTACGTCAACCACCGCACCTACGTCTCCGTACTGGACCCCAACGGAGCCCCGATCGAAGAATCCGGTGAGCCCGTGGTGATCGGCGAGGGTTCCCTGCTCGACGGTTACGGGGTGGCGGTATCCCAGTTCCCCGCCACCGCGGGAATGGTCTACGTCCCCGATGCCGCCACGAACACGGTCAAGGTCTATGACCCGCTGCTAGACAAAGACAACCCGATCGCCTCGATCAAAAACCAGCTGAACCAGCCCTTCACCTCGCTCAAGGACGCGGCGATCGCCGTCGACCGCGTGACGGGCCAGATCTACTTCACCGACGACCAGCAGCCCGAAGCGACCGAGAAGCCGCAGGCAAGCATCTACGCTTACACCTCCCTGAACTCCTACGCCGGCCGGCTCAAATACAACGTGGTCGACGCGCACCCCCCGGGGCTTGCGGTCGACAACTCGGCCCAGGCAACCCAGGGCAGGGTCTACGTCACTTCGGGGGACGTCTTGAACGCCTCCGTCTACGCCTACGGGCCGGGCTCGGCGGTCCTCACCGCGCCCTTGCCCCCGATCGGTTCGGGGCTGCAGCCGCCGGGGTCGACGAGCGGCTCGGTGGGCGGAGCAGGCGAGGAAAGCGAGGCCACCGGCAAAGCCGCTGCTTCCTCGGCGGCCAACTCCGTCGTCACCCAAGAGGACAACCTCCGCGTCTCCGTCGAGGGCAAGCTCTCTCCGAAGAAGCTGCCGAGAAAAGGCTCGGCGCCGATCTCAGTCTCGATCGGCTGGGACATCGCAACGATCGACGAATCGCCCCCGCCGGACCTGAAAAAGCTCCGCATCGAGATCAACAAGAACGGACGCTTTGAAACCGAGGGGCTCCCCACCTGCCCCTACGCCAAGATCCAACCGGCGACGACCAAGCGAGCGCTCTCGAACTGCCGCTCCGCATTGGTGGGGAGGGGAGACTTCTCGGCAAATATCGCCCTAACCGGCCAGGAAGGCGAAAGCTATACGGCAAACGGGCAACTCCTGGTCTTCAACGGAGAAGAAAAAGGAAAGCCCGTTCTCTTCGGCCAGATCTACTCGGCAAGTCCTTTCGCCACCTCTTTCGTGATCGTCTTCAAGGTCTCCAAGATCAAGAAGGGGGACTTCGGAACCGCGTTGACCGCGGTTCTTCCCGCCTCGCTCAGAAGCTGGGGCGATCTGACCGGCATCCAGATGAGCCTCTCGCGCCGCTACAGCTTTAAAGGCGAGAAGCGCTCCTACGTCTCCGCCGGCTGCCCCGCTCCGAAAGGCTTCAACCTCGCTTCCTTCAAGCTGGCGCGGACGAGCTTCTCTTTCGCGGGGGGCGCGGAGCTCTCGACGACGGCGACGGGGGACTGTCGGGCAAAGGGTTAGGGAACCGCGGTGGCCGCGGTCTCGTCGCCGCCACCCTCGATCCGGCCGCCGCGCCCGCCGCGGGCGGCAGCAACGCCGCCTTCCTCGCGGGTTAGCCGGTGCGCGAGGTAGACCGGCACGATCGAGATCAGCACGACGAGCACCGCGACCGCATTGACGATCGGCAGTTCGTTGGGGCGGAAGAGGCGGGAGAAGATCCAGATCGGCAGGGTTTCTTCGCCGGCGCCGATCGTGAACGTGGTGACGATGATCTCGTCGAAGGAGAGGGCGAAGGCGAGTAGGGCGCCGGCTCCCAGCGCGCTCTTCAGGCTGGGCATGGTGACGAAGCGGAAGGTCTGCCAAGTGTGGGCGCCGAGGTCGGCCGAGGCTTCCTCGTAGGAGGTCGAGACGCGGCGCAGGCGGGCGACGACGTTGTTGTAGACGACGACGATGCAGAAGGTGGCGTGGCCGACGATCACGGTCAGCAGGCCAAGCGGGACGCCGAGCACCTCGGTGAAGGTGTTGCTGATCGCGACGCCGGTGACGATCCCGGGCAGGGCGATCGGCAAGATCACGAGGAAGGAGATCGTCTCGCGGCCGAAGAAGCGGTAGCGGGCGACGGCGAGCGAGGCGAGTGTGCCGAGCACGATCGCGATCGCGGTTGCCGCGAGTCCCGCCTTCAGCGAGGTGAGCAGGGCCTCGTGGACAGAGGGGCTTTCGATCGCCTTCGGGAACCAGTCGAGGGTCAGCCCCGGCGGCGGCCATTCGAGGATGTTGCTGGCGTTGAAGGCGTAGATGAAGATCACGATCAGGGGGATGTAGATGAACGCCAGCCCGACCCCGATCGCGAGGCGAAGCAGCACGGTTGAGCCGCGGGAGAGCCTCATCTAAATGTGCTCGAAGGCGCCCAGCTTGCGGGCGACCAGGAGGTAGGCGATCATCACGACGATCGGGACGAGCGCGAGGGCAGAGGCGAAGGGCAGGTTGTTGGAGATGTTGTTGAAGATCACGTTGCCGATGAACTGGTCGTTGGAGACCAGGCGCGGCGTGATGTAGTCGCCGAGGGTGAGGGCGAAGGTGAAGATCGAGCCCGCCACGACCGCCGGGAAGGCGAGCGGCAGGATCACGCGGCGGAAGGTGGTGAAGGGCGAGGCGCCGAGGTCCTCGGAGGCGCTGATCAGTGAGTTTGGAATGCGCTCGAGGCCGGCATAGATCGGCAGGATCATGTACGGCAGCCAGAGGTAGCTCATCACCAGCCAGACCGCGGTGCCGCCGAAGCCGGGCCCGCTCAGCCCGAAGGGCTCCAGCGCCCAGTTGATCACCCCGCCCGCTGAGAGCATCGTGCGCCAGGCGTAGACCTTGACCAGGTAGCTCGACCAGAGCGGCAGCAGCACCGCGACGACAAGGATCGCCTTGCCGCGGCGGCTCGCCACCTTGGCCATGTAGAAGGCGATCGGGAAGGCGAGCACGGCGTCGGTGACCGTGACCAGCGCCGCGATCAGGACGGTGCGTTTGACGATGTCGCGGTAGACCGGTTCGTTGAGCAGCGTTTCGAAGTTTTCGAAGCTGAGGCCGTGGACCAGTTCGCCGCTGAGCGGGTCGACGGTCCAGAAGGCGGCGATCAGCAGGACCGCGAGCGAACCCAGGTAGCCGACGACCAGCCAGCCGACCGGGCCGGCCAGCAGGCCGGAGATCTGCAGGCGGGGGCGGCCGTGGAAGAAGCCGGCGAGCCTGTGGCCCACCGACCTCCTCTCCACGACCGCTTCAGTCGCCATCGACTACGAGCTGCCGCTCAGCCCTTGATCGAGGTCCAGGCCTGGACCCAGTCGTTGTAGTCCTTGCAGTCGCTCGACCCGTTGCCGCAGTCTGCGAGCGGCGTTTCCCAGTAGTAGACCCGCTTCCAGAACCCGGGGTTGTCGGCGTGGTACTTGGTGCAGAATTCTTTGTCCGCGGTCTGTTCGCAGGCAAGACTCTGGGCCGGCGCCTCGCCGAAGAATTCCGCCACTTCGGCGTTCACTTTCGGTTCGACGATCCAGTCCATCCACATGTACATGCAGTTGGGATGCTTAGCTTCTGAGCTGATCATCCAGGTGTCAGACCAACCCGTCGCGCCCTCCTTGGGCAGGAAGCCCTGGCTCGCCGGGCTCGCCGCCACCGGCTTGCCGGCGTTCTTCAGTTCGAAGTACTGGTACTGCCAGGTGGTGCCGACCTGGTCATCGCCGCCGGCGAAAGCGGAGATCTGCTTCGCCGCTTCGGACCAGTATTCGCCCACGTTCGGCCGCTGTTCCTTGAGCAGGTTGACGGCGGCTTCGAACTGTTCTTCGTTCAGCTCATAGGGGTTTTCGATCCCTAGATCGGGCTGGTGGGCCTTGAGGTAGACGGCCGCGTCGGCGATGTAGATCGGGTCGTCGTAGGCGCTGATCTTGCCCTTGTATTTGGCCGCCACTTTCGGATCGAGCATCACGTCCCAGGAGGTGGGAGCGGGCTTGACGTCGTTCGTGTTCCACATCAGCAGGTTCGCCCCGCGGCCGTGCGGGATCCCGTAGTTGACCCCGTCGAAGGTGTTGTAGGGCTGGTCCTTGAGGTCGCTGAAGATCGTTTTGTAGTTGGGCACGAGGTCGACGTTGACCGGGTCAACGTCACCGCCCTCGACCAGGCGCGCGGTGGCATTGCCCGAGGCCGATACCCCGTCGTACTGGCCACTGCGCATCAGCTCGACCATTTCGTCGGAGGTACCGGCGACCTTTGGGCTGACTTTGCAGCCGGTCTTCTGTTCGAAGGGTTTGGTCCATTCCGGTTCGACATAGCCGGCCCAGGCGATCAGGTTGAGCGAGCCCTCGCCCTTGCCTACCTTCTGTAGCTCGTTGCCGGACGTGCTGCTGTCACTGTCCGACGATCCACAGCCGGCGAGCAAGAGCATGGTGGCGATCAGGCCTCCGATGATCAGCCAGGCCGTCCGTGCGGGGTGTGCGTTACGCGTTCTCACGATGATTCCTCCTCTGTAGTCGAACTCCCACGGACGGCGACCGCCTGCTCCGGGCGCCAGCCCACAATGACCTCCCTACCCTGCTCGGAGGCCGCGTCAATCGACGTGCCCTCCACGTTTTGACGGATGACCTGAAGCTCGCCGCCGGCGTCGAGAGCGACCGTGTAGCGGGTCACCATGCCGGCGTAGGCGACCTCGGCGATGCGGCCGCGCTCGCTGCGCAGGCCGTCGAGTGCCGCGCCGGGGTCGGCCAGCTGGATCTTCTCCGGGCGGATCGTGATGCGCTCGCCATCGCGCTCGATCAGGTTGGAGACGCCGACGAAACCGGCGACGAACTCGCTCGCCGGGCGCTCGTAGAGCTCGACCGGCGGGCTGACCTGCTCGATCCGGCCCTGGTTGAAGACGGCGATCCTGTCGCTCATCGTCAGCGCCTCGTCCTGGTCGTGGGTGACGTAGACGAAGGTGATGCCAACCTCGCCCTGGATCGCCTTCAGCTCGACCTGCATCTGCTCGCGCAGCTTCAGGTCGAGGGCGCCGAGCGGCTCGTCGAGCAGCAGCACCTTGGGACGGTTGACGATCGCCCGCGCCAGGGCGACGCGTTGGCGCTGGCCGCCGGAGAGCTCGCCCGGCCTGCGCTCGGAGTAGCCGGGCAGGCGGACCATCTCCAGCGCCTCGTCGCGGCGACGCGCCCGCTCGGCCTTCTCGACCCGGGCGATGCGCAGGCCGTAGGCGACGTTCTCGCCGACGGTCATGTGGGGGAAGAGGGCGTAGTCCTGGAAGACGGTGTTTATGGCGCGGTCGTAGGGGGGGACCCCACTGACGTCCTCGCCGGCAAGCTCGATCGTGCCGCCGCTGGGGTCCTCGAAGCCGGCGATCATCCGCAGCGTCGTCGTCTTGCCCGAGCCCGAAGGCCCGAGCAGGGTGAAGAACTCCCCTGCCTCGACCTCGAGGTCAATTCCGGCAACCGCAACCACCTCGCCATAGTGCTTGGAGAGGCTGGTCAAACGGATGTCGGGCGTAGCAGCTACGCCTTGACGTTATCCGAGTGGTTGAGGATGTAAAGGCCAAACTCGCCCCGGCCAGTTGGCCGGGGCGGAGTACGGCGCAGGCGTGGCTAGAAGCCTTCGGGGTGTCGCGCGACGTAACCGACGTTGTCGCGCAGATCCGCATGCCAGCGCGGACCCGTTTCGTTTGCGGCGTCGCCTGAGGTGTCCCAGCGGATACCAGCGATCACGGCGTAGGCGTGGCCGGCGTTGGCGTAGACGGTGATCCAGCGCCCCGTGCCGGCTAGTCCCCACTTTTCCATTGGGCCGGAGGGCAGCGGGCTTCCTAGGAATTCACCGCCGTGCAGCGCGTAGCTGACGGAGCCCGAGCAGTCATAGCCGCTATCCCACCAGCGGGCGTGGCCGCCACCGAGAATGTAGGGCTTGGTGCGGATTTTGTTTGCCGCCGCGATCACGTTCTTGACCTGGAGCGGGGCGGACTTGGGCGGGATCAACATCCCGTTGGGGAGCAGCCGTGCTTTGGCGGTGGGGGTGCAAACGTCGGTTTCAGCGGGCGAAACGCCGCCGCCACCGCAGTTTGCCGAGGCTGCCCCGGGGGTAAGAATCAAAGCGACGAACACCCCTGCTGTCGCTATGCCTAGCTTGAACTTATTGCTGTTCTTGCGCAAACCGATCTCCTTCGTCGGCCTACGGGGTTAGCTGTCGGGCTGGCGCTATAGGAGCCTGCGCCCCCGCCTGTACCAGGCGAGTTAGCCCCGAAAACGTGGTTCCCCCGCTCCCGTAGCGCATGAGGCGCACAGGACTCGGCGTTTCGGTTATTCGGAACGGCGGCAGTGTAGACGATCGTCCGGCCGCTTGCTCATGAAAAACAAACATTTTGTGGCCTTTCGCACTTATGCGGCCTCATTCCTTTCGACGTCGCGGCTGGTAGCTTGCTTGCTGGGATGGAACTTGCGGGGAAGACAGCGCTGCTCACCGGGGCCACTGGAGGCCTCGGCCGGGCGACCGCCAAGGCGCTGGCCGGCCGCGGCGCGACCCTGATCCTCAGCGGCCGCAAGGCCGAGGCGCTGGAGGCTCTCGCGGCCGAGCTGCCCGGCAACGGCCACCGCGTGGTCCCATCGGACCTGGCTGAGCCAGGCGCGGCCGAGAAGCTCGCCGCCGAAGCCGGCCCGGTCGACGTCCTCGTCGCCAACGCCGGCCTGCCGGGGACCGGGCGCCTGCCCGACTACACCAGCGAGCGCCTTGAGGGCACGCTGCGCGTCAACCTCGAGGCACCGATGCACCTCGCCCGCGCGGTCGAGCCGGCGATGCTGGAGAAAGGCTCGGGCCACATGGTCTTCATTGCCTCGCTTTCAGGCAAGTCGGCGACCCCTCTCTCTTCTGTTTACAACGCGACCAAGTTCGGCCTGCGCGGCTTCGCCCTCGGCCTGCGTGCCGACCTCGACCCGGTCGGGATCGGCGTCTCAATCGTTTCCCCGGGGACAATTCGCGAAGCCGGCATGTATGCGGACTCCGGTGCTAAACCAATTCCTGGCCTCGGTACCGGTTCGCCCAAGCAGGTAGCGGACGCCGTGATCAAGGCGATTGAGCAGAACAAGGTCGAGATATCTGTGGCCCCGTTCCAGCAGCGCGCCCTCGCTCACTTTGCGCTCGCGACCCCAGCTCTCTCGGTCAAGATCGCTAGCGGCGACGCCGGCCAAAAAGCTGCCGCCTCGGTCGCCAAAGGGCAAACAGACAAGTACTAGCGGGACGATCGTGAGGCGGTTTGGGTGCCTCTCGACCGGGCGGATACTCAAATCGTCGGTCTAATTAGACCGACGATTGGACGGGCGAGAGGCACCCAACCCGCCCCCTCGCCCCGTTGCCTAGGATGAAGTTGTGAGCACCACCAACTCCTTCGGCGCCCGCTCGACCCTCGAGGTCGGTGGTCGCTCCTACGAGGTCTTCCGCCTCGATGCTCTGCAGCAGCGCTTCGACGTCGCCCGCCTGCCTTACTCCGTCAAGGTGCTGCTGGAGAACGTGCTGCGGCTCGAGGATGGCGTCGCCGTAAGCGCCGATGCGGTTGAGGCGATCGCCTCTTGGGATGCGGCGGCGGAGCCCAGCGTCGAGATCCCCTTCCAGCCGGCGCGGGTGCTGATGCAGGACTTCACCGGGGTGCCGGCCGTGGTCGACCTGGCGGCGATGCGCGACGCGATGGCCGAGATCGGCGGCGACCCGGAGACGATCAACCCGCTGGTCGACGTCGACCTGGTGATCGACCACTCGGTCCAGGTCGACGCCTTCGGCAACGCCCGCGCCTTCGCCGTCAACGCCGAGCGCGAGTTCGAACGCAACCGCGAGCGCTACTCCTTCCTCAAGTGGGGCAAGGAGGCCTTCGACAACTTCAACGTGGTGCCGCCGGCGACCGGGATCTGCCACCAGGTCAACCTCGAGCACATCGCCCAGGTCGTCTACAGCCGCGAGCGCGACGGCTCTCTGCAGGCCTACCCCGACACCCTGGTCGGCACCGACTCGCACACGACGATGGTCAACGGCCTCGGCGTGCTCGGCTGGGGCGTCGGCGGGATCGAGGCCGAGGCGGCGATGCTGGGCCAGCCGGTCTCGATGCTGCTGCCGCAGGTGGTCGGCTTCAAGCTCAGCGGCGAACTGCCCGAGGGCGCCACCGCCACCGACCTCGTCCTCACCGTGACCGAGATGCTGCGCGAGCGCGGCGTCGTCTCCAAGTTCGTCGAGTTCTTCGGGCCCGGGCTGCCGACGCTGGGGCTCGCCGACCGGGCGACTATCGGCAACATGTCGCCCGAGTTCGGCTCGACCTGCGCGATCTTCCCGGTCGACGCCGAGACCCTGCGCTACCTGGAGCTGACCGGCCGCCCGACCGAGACGATCGAGCTGGTCGACGCCTACGCACGCGAGCAGGGCATGTTCCACGACGAGAGCACGCCCGACCCCGTCTTCTCCGACTTGCTCGAGCTCGACCTCGGTGACGTCGTGCCCAGCATCGCCGGGCCGAAGCGCCCACAGGACCGGGTGCCGCTGGCCGACGCCAAGCGCGCCTTCCTCGCGGCTATGGAGGAGTTCGACCCCGAGGCGGCCACGCAGATGGGCAACGGGCGCGACCACGCGATCGAAGAGTCCTTCCCCGCCTCCGACTCTCCCGCCGAGGGGCACGACGACGAGCGCGGCAAGCCACGCCCCGCCGTCAGCGGCCCCGCGGCGACGATGTCTCCGGGCAGCGGCGACGCGATCGAGATCACCCTGGAGGACGGCACAGCGGTCGAGCTCGACCACGGCCGGGTCGTGATCGCGGCGATCACCAGCTGCACCAACACCTCCAACCCGAGCGTGATGGTCGGCGCCGGGCTGCTGGCCCGAAACGCAATCGAACGGGGGCTGACGCGCAAGCCGTGGGTGAAGACCTCACTGGCGCCGGGCTCGACCGTGGTCACCGATTACCTCGACAAGGCCGGCCTGACCCAATATCTCGACCAGCTGCAGTTCAACCTGGTCGGCTACGGCTGCACCACCTGCATCGGCAACTCGGGACCGCTGCCCGAGGAGATCTCAAAGGCGGTCGAAGAGAATGACCTGGCGGTTTGCGCGGTGCTTTCAGGCAACCGAAACTTCGAGGGGCGGATAAACCAGGACGTCAAGGCGAACTACCTGGCCAGCCCGCCGCTGGTCGTCGCCTACGCCCTGGCCGGGCGGATGGACCTCGACCTGACCAGCGAGGCGCTGGGGGAGGGCAGCGACGGAGAGCCGGTTTACCTGCGCGACATCTGGCCCGACGCGGCCGAGATCAAGGAGCTGGTCGGCCGCTCGATCGCCTCGGAGATGTTCACCCGCAACTACGGCGAGGTTTTCTCCGGCGATGAGACCTGGAATGCGGTCGAGATCCCCGAGGGGGATCGTTACACCTGGCCCGACTCGACCTATGTGCGCCGACCTTCCTTCTTCGAGGGGATGCCGGCCGAGGCGCCGGGGGTCGAGCCGATCAAAGCAGCGCGGGTGCTGGCGCTGCTGGGCGACTCGATCACCACCGATCACATCTCGCCGGCGGGGGCGATCAAGAAGGAAAGCCCGGCCGGACAATGGTTGATCGAGCAAGGCGTCGAGGCGCGTGATTTCAACTCGTACGGCTCGCGGCGCGGCAACCACGAGGTGATGATCCGCGGCACCTTCGCCAACATCCGCCTGCGCAACCTGCTGGTCGAGCGAGCCGGTGGTTTCACCCGTCACTTCCCCGATGGCGAGGAGACGACGATCTTCGACGCGGCAATGGCCTACGCGGATGAAAGCGTGCCGCTGGTTGTGCTGGCGGGCAAGGAGTACGGCTCCGGCTCCTCGCGCGATTGGGCGGCGAAGGGGACGAAGCTGCTCGGCGTCCGCGCCGTGATCGCCGAGAGCTTCGAGCGAATCCACCGCTCCAACCTGATCGGGATGGGCGTGCTGCCACTCCAGTTCCCGACAGGGGAGACCATCGAGTCACTGGGCCTGAGCGGCGAAGAGGTGTTCGACATCAGCGACCTCGAAGACGGCGAAGCCAAGAAAGTCACAGTGACCGCCAGCGATGTCGAGTTCGAGGCGACCGTTCGCCTCGACACGCCCAACGAGGTTTCATATTTCCAAAACGGCGGCATCCTCCAAACGGTTCTGCGCAACCTCAAGAATTAGTCCTGTGAGAGTCCAGACGGTGCCGGGCCAAGCGAGGCAAGGACGCAAGGAGCCTGAATAGCAGCGCTATTCAGGCGACTGAGGACGCCGCATCGCGCCGGCCCGCCATCGTCTGAAACCGCAAAAAATGCGGTGCGGTGAGGGCCGCGGGAGGCAGGGGGGTCCGCGCGACCCTCACTGCACCTGCGCGTCGGTAGCCAGGGAGGGATGCCGACGCGGCCGTTCCCCTAAACGGGACTGCTCAGAGGAACAGTCAGCCTCTAGCTATACCGCGTCAACCGCTTTGGGTCAAGCCTGTCTGAGCGGATCTACGGCGATTCCGCAACTCTTTGCGGAGAATCCGCAATGCCCCAACCCTTGCGTTCGATCAGCTCAATGCCGATAACGCTGCCGACCGGTCCGACCGGTGTGAGTGTTGCCGCGAGCAGTGTGTAAGGCGCCTGCCGCTTGCCACAGGCAACCCAGATCACAATGCAGAGGACGATAAAGCCAAGTCCGTGCGCCCAGCCGAACAGCATTGTCTCTGTATCGAACCCGGGTACTAGCCAGAACAGGATCAACAGACTGAAAATTCCCAGCTCAACCCAGGAGAGCCACTTGACCCAGGTGAACATTGGGCCGGGAACCGGCTTGGGAAGCGCACTCACAACTTCACGATACCCAGGGTCAGGCGCGGCGCCTACGCGCCGGGGGTGAGAGCGGTGAGCACTATGCGCTCCTGCTCTCTGGCGTGAGCTACTGAGTAACCCTCGCCGGGGCTGGCGCGGATCGGGCGGCCGATGTAGCCGAGCTCTACTCCCTCGGGGAGCAGGTCGGGGAGGCGACGCGACATCACCTTCCAGCAGCCCATGTTGCGCGGCTCCTCCTGGACCCAGGTGATTTCCTTCAGGTTCGGGTAGGAGGCGATCAGCTCGGTCAGCTGTTGCTTGGCGAAGGGGTAAAGGAGCTCGACCCGGGCGATCGCGACGTTCTCCGCCTTCTCGCGCCGTTCGCTGGCATCCATGTCGTAATAGACCTTGCCGGTGCAGAGGACCAGCCGCTCGACCTTCTCGCGCCGCTCGGCGGCGGCCGGGTCGTCGAGGATGAAGTGGAAGTGTTCCTCGGTCAGCTGCCGCGGGGTAGCGGCGGCGCGATCGAGGCGCAGCAGGCCCTTGGGGGTGAAGACGATCAGCGGCCGCGGCTTGCGGATCAGCGCCTGGCGGCGCAGCAGGTGGAAGTACTGGGCCGCCGTGGTTGGGTTGGCGATGCGGATGTTGCCCTCGGCAGCGAGGGCGAGGAAGCGCTCGATGCGGGCGCTGGAGTGCTCGGGGCCGGAGCCCTCGTAACCGTGTGGCAAGAGCAGGGTGAGGCGGCTGGTCTGGCCCCACTTGGCCTCACCGGAGACGATGAAGCTGTCGATGATCACCTGGCCGGCGTTGGCGAAGTCGCCGTACTGGGCCTCCCAGAGGACCAAGGCGTTGGGCATCGCGGCCGAGTAGCCGTACTCGAAGCCGAGGCAGGCGGTCTCCGAGAGCGGGCTGTTGAAGAGCTCGAAGGGAGCGCTGGCGTCGTCGAGGTTCTGCATCGGCGTGTACTCGAGGCCGGTGTTCTCGTCGTGGAGGACGAGGTGGCGGTGGGAGAAGGTGCCGCGCTCGGTGTCCTGGCCGGTGAGGCGGATGTGGACGCCCTCGGTCAGCAGCGAG
>Ga0157302_10000005_pt1 | contig 123762 bp, 122 predicted proteins | sample NitcycUS103311B2_FD_108381 | JGI IMG/M metagenome (GOLD analysis project Ga0157302, IMG submission 108381) | Soil microbial communities from Arlington Agricultural Research Station in Wisconsin, USA - Nitrogen cycling UWRJ-S103-311B-2 | ecosystem: Environmental > Terrestrial > Soil >... | reverse complement strand
GGCACGGTCGTGGTCGAGCGGGTGGTCGACACCGCGCTGCCGACCGAGTTCGGCGACTTCACCGCGGTCGGCTACCGCTCGCTGGTCGACGACAAGCATCACGTGGCGATGGTCAAGGGCGACGTCGACGGGGCCGAGGATGTGCTCGTCCGCGTCCACAGCGAGTGCCTCACCGGCGACGTTTTCCACAGCATGCGCTGCGATTGCGGCGAGCAGCTGGTCGCGGCGCTGACCCAGATCGAGCACGAGGGTCGCGGTGTCCTGCTCTACCTCTCCCAGGAGGGGCGCGGGATCGGCCTGCTCAACAAGCTGCGCGCCTACAAGCTGCAGGAGGAGGGGGCCGACACGGTCGAAGCCAACCTCAAGTTGGGCCTGCCCGCCGACCTGCGCGACTACGGCATCGGTGCCCAGATCCTCGGCGACCTTGGTCTGACCAGCATCCGCATCCTCACCAACAACCCGAAGAAGATCGTCGGCCTCGAGGGCTACGGGCTCTCGGTCAGCGAGCAGGTGCCGATCGAGTCCTCGCCCAACACCCACAATGAGGCCTACCTGCGCGCCAAGCGCGACAAGATGGGCCACTCATTGCACCACCAGGGCCTCGCTCTCGACGAGGAGATGATCCGCGACGAGGACGAGCGCGACGCGGCGGCGGGAGACGAGGCGACGAGTGGCTGAGTCGACCGCCTTCCTCGAGAGCTTTAGCGACGAGGAGAAGGCCTCGCTGGAGGGCCTCGAGTTCGCCGTTTGCGTCGGCCGCTTTTACGAGGACCTGGCCGAACGGCTGCTGAACGGCGCCCGCGAAGGCTTCGAGCTGGCCGGTGTCCCGGCTTCGTCGGTCAGCGAAGTCGCGGTCCCCGGCGCCTACGAGCTGCCCTTCGCCGCCAAGCTGCACGCGACCAGCGAACGCTTCGCCGGCGTCGCCTGCCTCGGCGTCGTCATCCGCGGCGAGACCGACCACTACGACTTCGTCTGCGCCGAGGCCGCCCGCGGCATCCAGGACGTGCAGTTGGAGACCGGCACCCCCTGCGCCTTCGGCGTGATCACCTGCGACACCATGGAGCAGGCCCTCGCCAGGGCCGGCGGCGGCAAGCGCGACCAGGGCCGCAACGCCGCCCTCACCGTCACCCGCATGGCCCTGCTCAAACGCCAGATCAACCCCTATCGCTGGCAGAGCCGCGACGGGTAGCGGTATTCCTAGGTCGCCGGCATCAACGCGACCGGATAGCGCCTCATCGCCCGGTCGGAGGTGACCAGTGTCAACCCCTCCGTTTGTGCCTGGGCGACGAGCATGCGGTCGAACGGATCGTGATGTTGGTAGGGCAGTGACTCCACCGCAAGCGCATGGCGCAGGGTCAATGGGAGAGGATCGAACTTCTTTGCGGCGACCATCGACTCCAGATTGCCGGGTAGCTCGAGCTTCCCCTTGGCCCGCTTCACCCCGATCTCCCAGGCGCTGACCACGCTGACAAAGACCGTGTTTGCCTCGTTTCGGATCGCTTCGGCGGCGTGATCTGAGAGCCGTTTCGGATCACCGAATGTCCAGATCAGTGCATTCGTGTCGAGTAGCAACCTCACTCCCCGGGGGTGTCCTCTTCTTGCGGCCACTCGTCCTCGGGCCCGTAAAATTCTTCGGCAATTTCCTTATCGACCTTTGCCATCTCCTCGTCGGAGGCCATCCAGAATTTGTCCTCCCAGCCGCCGAGCTTGCGCCGTCCGGGCATCTCTTGAGGAATGGGGATCAGCCTTGCCGCCGGCTTGCCGGCACGGGTGATCACAATCTGCTCTCCGTTCTCGACGCGGGCGACCAGCTTCGACAAGTGCGTCTTGGCCTCGTGCATGTTCACTGTGTCCAAGTCTTCGGCGGCCATTTCTCTCCCCCCTTCTGAATGGAGGTCGGAAATCCAATTCAGCATTAGTCCACTTAGCTAACTTGAGATCAAGGTAGCATGCTCGACCCGATGGCCAAGGTATGCCACAGCTGCGGCAAGGGACCGGCGTTCGGCCAGTCCCGAAGCCACTCGATGGTCGCGACAAAGCGGCGCTTCGATCCGAACCTGCAGAAGGTGCGGATCCAGGAGAACGGCCGCAAGCTGCGCGCCTACGTCTGCACGCGCTGCCTCAAGGCCAACAAGGTAGTTAAGGCCGCGTAGCTCACTGATCTCGAAGGTGGGGGAGCCCGGTGGGTCTCTGGGCGAATTGATGTCACACGCGCCTAAAAGCGCGCAGAGCGCGCGTGCGACATCAGTTCCGGATGAGGGCCACCGGCACCTCCCTAGGGTGCCGTCCGAATTACTCAGTCAGCCGCCGCGACCACGGGATGCTCGCCCGTTGGCGCTGGGTCGCCCTCTGCCGGCTCTACGTGCAGCCTGGGGAGGATGCGATCCAGCCACGAGGGTAGCCACCAGGCACTCTTGCCGAATAGCTGCATCAGGGCTGGAACGAGGACTGAGCGGATGATCACCGCGTCGATGAAGATCGCCGAGGCGAGACCGAGACCGAAGAGTTTGATGATCCGGTCTTCGCCGATCATGAAGGAGAGGAAGACGGTGACCATGATCGCTGCCGCCGCGGTGATTACGCGGCCGGTCAGGGCGAGGCCGCGGGTTACCGCCAACGTCGCGTCGTGGCTGTTCTCCCACTCCTCGTGGATCCGCGACATCAGGAAGACCTCGTAGTCCATCGAGAGGCCGAAGATGATCGCGAAGAGGAAAATCGGGAAGAAGGAGATGATCGGCCCGGTGCCGTCGACGCCGATCAGGCTCGCTCCCCAGCCCCATTGGAAGACGGCGACGATCAGGCCGAAGGCGGCGCCGATGCTGAGCAGGTTCATCACAATCGCCTTCAGCGGCACCAGGACCGAGCGGAAGACGGCCATCAGCAGCAGCGCAGAGAGCAGCACGACGACGCCGATGAAGAGCGGCAGCTTGTCGGTGATCGCGGTGCCGAAGTCCTCGAAGATCGCCGTGATGCCGCCGACGTGCACCTGGGCGCCGGTCTGTTCCTCCACCGCCGGGATCAATTCGCCGCGGATGTGGTCGAGCAGTTCGGTCGTCTTCTCGCTCTGCGGGGAGGTCGCCGGGTAGACCTGGAAGACGCCGGTGTCCTTGGCCGGGTTGAGCATCACCGGCGTTGTCTCGGCGACGTTTTCGTCGTCGGCGAGCGTGCTGCGCAGCTCGGTGAGCGCGGCGTCCTCGCCCTTGCTGGGCAGCGCCGCGACGATCGAGAAGGGCCCGTTGAATCCCGGCCCGAAGCCTTCGGCGAGCAGGTCGTATGCCTCGCGAGTCGTCGTCCCGGCCGGGTCGGTGCCGGCGTCGTTGGAGCCGAGGCGCAGCGAGAGGGTTGGGATGCAGAGGATGAGCAGCAGGCCGCCCGAGAGCAGCGCCGAGGCCACCGGGCGGCGCTGGATCTCGCGACTCCAGCGGAACCAGCGAGTGTCTTCGGCGGTGGACGGCGCGCGCTTGAGGCCGGGAATCCGCAGCTTGTCGACCCGGCGCCCGGCGATCGTCAGCAGCGCCGGCAACAGCGTGAGCGCCGCGATCATCGTCATCAGTACGGCGAGGGCCGCCGCCACCGCCACGCCGTAGAGGAAGGAGAGGCCGAGCAGCAGCATCCCCATCAGGGCGATGATCACCGTCACCCCGGCGAAGAGGACGGCCCGCCCCGCCGTGTCGACCGCCGCGATCGCCGCCTGTCGCGACTCGAGGCCCTCGTCGAGTCCGTTGCGGAAGCGGGTGAGGATGAAGAGCGCGTAGTCGATGCCGACGCCGAGGCCGATCATCGCCGCCAGCTGCGGCGCGAACTCCGCCGTGTCGAAAACGTGGGTGCCGAGGGTGACCAGGCTGAGGCCGACGCCGAGGGCGAAGAGAGCGGTGACGAGCGGCAGGCCCATCGCCACGACCGAGCCGAAGGTGAGCAGCAGGATGATGACCGCCGCTAGTAGACCGATCATGAAGGAGGCGTCGCCTTCTTCTTCGGCGCGCGCTTCCTCGATCGGCTGCCCGCCGAGCTCGACCTGGAGGCCGTCGCCGCTAGCCGCCCCGGCCTCGTCGATCAGCTTCTTGGTGTCGTCTTTTTCGAGTTCGTTGGTGAAGACGTCGTATTGGACGGTCGCGTAGGCGATCTTGCCGCGCTCGTCGATCGCGGCCGCGCCGCCGCCCGCGTAGGGGCTGGCGACTTCACTCACGTGGGGGAGCGTTTCCGCTTCGGCGAAGAGGCCCTCCATCGTCTTGCGCACCGCCGGCGCCTTGACCCCGGTATCGGCCTTGAAGACGATTGTCGCCGTGTCGCCTGACTGCGCTGGGAACTTGCTTTCCAGCAGGTCGAAGGCATCGGTCGAGTCAGAGGCCGGCAGCTTGAAGTCTTCGGAGAAGGCGGAGCCGACCGCGCCGGAGATCGCTATGGCCCCGACCAGGGCGACGATCCAGCTGAGGATTACGGTCTTGCGGTGCCCGGTGCACCAGGTTGCGAAGCGTCTCATCGAGCGTCGCACCGTAGCGAATTCGCAGCCTCCATCCCGATAGCTAGATTGCGGAGCAATGCCCGATCCCTCGATCGTGCGCTTCCGGCGCGTCATCAGCTCTGCCTACGCCAATTTGGAGGCACGGCGCCAGGAGGTGAACGACCTCAACGTCTTCCCTGTTGCCGACGGCGATACGGGCGACAACATGGCGATGACGATGCGCGCCGTGATGGAGGAGCTCGACCGCCTCGACGGCCTCGAGGTCGACGAGGTCGGTCGCACCAAGCTGGTTCAGGCCCTGGCGCGCGCGGCGCTGATGGGCGCTCGCGGCAACTCCGGCGTGATTCTCAGCCAGATCGTCCGCGGCGCCGCCGAGGAGCTGGCGAGCCGGCCCGGCGAGCTGATCGACCCGGTCCTCGTCGCCTCCGCCTTCGCCAGTGCCGCCGATGCCGCCTACGACTCGGTGCGCGAGCCGGCCGAGGGGACGATGCTGACCGTCTTCCGCGAGATGGCGCACTCGATCGCCCGCCAGCTTTCCCGCCTCGACGCCGAGAAGCAGCGGCTCAACCACGGTGTTACCGACGAGGAGCAGGACGCGATCCTCGCCGAAGTGCTGGAGCGTGCGATCGCCGACGGACAGCGGGCGGTCGAGCGCACGCCCGAGCAGCTCGAGGTCCTGCGCGAGTCGGGCGTCGTCGACGCCGGCGGCTACGGGCTCGTCCTGATCCTCGCCGGCGTCGTCGCCGGCCTGCGTGGTGACGGCGCCGAGGTTCCCGAGGTCAACCACCACGAGGCGCCTCGCCTCAGCCGTCCCCACCACGAGGACAGCCGCTTCCGCTACTGCACCAACTTCATCGTCTCCGGCACCGGCCTGAGCAGCCGCGACTTCCTGCCGCGGCTCGAGGGCCTGGGCGACTCGGTGCTCGTCGTCGGCGATGAGGTGACGCTCAAGGTGCACGTCCACACCGACGAGCCCGAGGAGGCGGTGGCTCTCTTTGAGGATGCCGGCAAGGTGACCAACCTCGACGTCGCCGACATGCGCGAGCAGATCGCCGAGCGCCGCGCCCGGCTCGAGGGCGGCCGCACCGGCGCTCTCGCGGTGGCCGCGGGAGAGGGGTTGGAGCGACTCTTTGGCGAGCTCGGCGCCCACGTCGTCCCCGGCGGCGAGACGCTCAACCCATCGACCTACGAGCTGCTGGCCGGCATCCACGAGATCGCGGCCGAGGAAGTGCTGGTCTTTCCCAGCTCCGCCAACGTGATCATGGCCGCGGAGCGAGCCTGCGAGCTCTCGGAGAAGCCGGCGCGGGTCGTCGCCGCGACGTCCCAGCAGACGAGCCTGCTGGCTTTGGTTGAGCTCGATGCAGCGGCGACCGCGAGCGAGAACGTCGAGCGGCTCGACGAGGCGCTGGCCGGCATCGGCACCGGCGGCGTAGCGCCCGCGGCCCGCGACGACGCTCAGGGCCGCTTCAAGAAAGGCGACGCGGTCGGTTTCGTCCGCGACGAGATCGTCGCCTGGGGCGGCACCGGCTCGACCCTGGCGACGACGATCGAGAAGCTGGCAGAGGGCGCCGAGATCGTCACCGTGATCGCCGGGGAGGGAGCCCCGATCCCGATCGACGAGATCGACCCCCACGTCCCCGACGGGGTCGAGATCGAGACCCACGAGGGCGGCCAGCCGAGCTGGTGGTGGCTGCTCGCGGCCCAGTAGTGCGCTCCTTCGCCGGCGCTTCCGACCCAACCAAGGCTCAGCTGCGCGCGGCCCCAGTCCATTGGCCCCGGCCAGGTGCGCTCGATGTCTCGCTGCAGGCGCTGGAGGGCGTCGGCCCGAAGCTGGCGGAGGCCGCCGCCGACGCCGGCATTGCCACCGTCGGCGACCTGCTCATCCGTTTTCCCCATCGCCACCGCGACCGCCAGATCGTCCCCGTCGCCAGCCTCGAGCCTAAGCAGCAGGCGACGATCGCGGTCGCGGCGCTCGCCAACGCGCCGCGACCCTTCCGCCGTCGCGGCCTCAGCATCCTCAGCGTTAGGGTCGGCGACGAAAGCGGATCGGTGCGAGCGACCTGGTTTAACCAGCCCTGGCTAGCGCCGAAGCTGACTGAAGGAGCCCAGCTGCTGCTCACCGGCTCGCTGGACAAACGCGGCTTCCGAGTCTCTGAATACGAGTTCAGCGGCGATCCGAGCGAAGGCCTGATGCCGGTCCATCCAGGTACCGAGCAGCTGAAAGCGCAGAAGCTGCGGCAGTGGATGGAGCAGGCGATCGCCTCGGTGGGCAACGTGCTCGAGCCACTGCCCGCGCGGTTGCGCGTGCGACGTGGGCTGGCCGGCGCTCCGGAAGCGATCAAGGCCGTGCATTTTCCCGAGACGACAGTGGAAGTCGAGCAGGCCCGCGAGCGGCTGCGGTTCGAGGAACTCTTCCTCTACCAGGCGATTCTGGCCACCCGCAAGCGCGCGCACAGAGCATCACGGCCGGCGCCGAGGATGGGCAAGCCGGGCGAGCAGGTCAGCCGCTGGATCGAGTCGTTGCCCTTCGAGCCGACCCGCGATCAGCTCAAGGCGTTCGACGAGATCGACGCGGACCTCGACTCCGGCGAGCCGATGCAACGGCTGTTGATGGGAGAGGTCGGCTCCGGCAAGACGGTCGTCGCCGTCTACTCGATGCTGCGAGCGCTGGAAGCCGGCTTCCAGGCCGTTCTGATGGCGCCGACAGAGACCCTGGCCGAGCAGCACGCGGTGACGCTGGGTCGGCTCCTGGCCGAAGAGGCGACCCCTTTCGCGCTGCTCACCGGCGCCACCCCGGCGGCGAGGAGAAAAGAATCGCTGGAGCGCCTCGCGACCGGGGAGCTGGGCCTGCTCGTCGGCACCCACGCCCTGATCGAGCCGTCGGTGAAGTTCGCCCGGCTCGGCCTCTGCGTTGTCGATGAGCAGCACCGTTTCGGGGTCGAGCAGCGCAAGGCGCTCGACTCGAAGGGGGTGGAGGGGATGGCCCCACACGTGCTGCACATGACCGCGACGCCGATCCCGCGCACCCTCTCGCTGACCACCTACGGCGACCTCGACACGACTGCGCTGCACCAGTTGCCGTCGGGGCGCAAGCCGGTGAGGACCCGGATCGTCGAGGAGGGCGACCGCGCCGGCGCCTACGAGTTCATTCGCAAGCAGCTGCGGCAGGGACGGCAGGCTTTTGTCGTCTGCCCGCTGGTCGAAAAGTCGGAGAAAATGCAAGGGCGGGCGGCCGAGGTTGAGGCGGAGCGGCTGGCGGCGACGGAGTTGCGCGACTTCTCCGTCGGCGTGATCCACGGCCAGATGCGCTCGGCCGGGAAGGCTGAGGCGATGGAGGCCTTCGCCGCGGGCGCTACCGAGGTGCTGGTGGCGACCACCGTGATCGAGGTCGGGATCGACGTCGCCAACGTGACCGTGATCGTGATCGAGGGCGCCGAGCGCTACGGGGTCTCGCAGCTGCACCAGCTGCGCGGCCGGGTCGGCCGCGGAGAGCACGAGTCGATCTGCCTGCTCTTCCCCGAAGACGCTGGAGCCCTGGCTCGTCAGCGCCTGAAGGCGGTCGAGCGCGAGAGCGACGGCTTCAAGCTGGCGGAGGCGGACCTCAGCCTGCGCGGAGAGGGCGAGGTACTGGGCACTCGTCAGCACGGCCTGCCGCGCTTCGCCATCGCCGAGCTGCCCGAGGACACGTCGACGATGGTCGCTGCCCGCGACGAGGTGCTGGCCCTGCTGCGCGAGCACGGCAGCCTCGACGCCCCCGAGCTCGGCCCGCTGCTCGAGGCTGCCCGCCGCCGCTTCGGCGCCGGCGCCGCCGACCCGATACCACTCTGAGACGTGTCTGAGCTAACCCACTTCATTTCGTGGTTTAAGTCAGCCACCCCCCTGGGGGCGTGGCTGTGCGGGTGATTGCGGGAGAGCTGAGAGGGCAGCGGTTGGTCGCGCCGCGGGGCTGGAAGGTGCGGCCGACCTCGGACCGGGTGCGCGAGGCGATCTTCTCTGCGCTTGGCGAGCGGGTGCTCGGCGCCAGCGTGCTCGACCTCTACTGCGGCACCGGCGCGCTCGCGATCGAGGCGCTCTCGCGCGGTGCGGCCCAGGCGACCCTGGTCGATCGCGACACCCGCGCCGCGCTGGGCAATGTCGAGCACCTTGGTCTTGGCGAGCGGGTCGAGCTGGTCCGGGCCGACGCCTCCCGCTGGCTCTCCGATCGAGTCGAAAGCGCCGATGCTCCGCTCTTCGACCTCGTCTTCATCGATGCCCCCTATAGACTCGCCGACCGCGTGGGGCAGGAACTGGATACTCATCTTCCCCGCCTGCTCAGCGACAGCGGGCGGGCGATCGTCGAGAGCGGCGCGCGCCAGCCGCTCCGCATTGAGTCGCTGCCCCGCCTGCGCCAGCGTCGCTACGGCGCCGCCGACGTCGCCTTTTACGGAGAGGACGGCTGATGGGCGAGCGCGAGGGCACCGTCGTCTGTCCCGGCAGCTATGACCCGGTGACCAACGGTCACATCGACATCATCACCCGCAGCTCCGAGGTCTTCGAGCGCGTCGTTGTCGGCATCGTCAACAATCCGATGCGCAAGGACAAGACGCTCTTCACCGCTGAGGAGCGCCGGGATCTGATCGAAGAAGCGACCGCCAGCCTCGGCAACGTCGAGGCGCGGATCTTCTCCAACCTGCTGGTCGAGTTCGCGCGAGAATCCGGCGCGAGGGCGATCGTCAAGGGCCTGCGGGCGATCTCCGACTTCGAGTACGAGTTCGAGATGGCCCAGCTCAACCGCAAGCTCGACCCCGGGATCGAGAGCATCTACATGATTGCTTCGCCGCAGTACAGCTTCCTTTCCTCGACCGGAGTGAAGGAAATGGCCACCTTCGGCGGCGATGTTTCCGACCTCGTGCCAGCCCCCGTTTCGGCCGCGATGACACAGCGCCTGGGCGACAGGTAGGCTTTTTCACACGGAGCGGAGTGGGAGAGAGCTTGCAAAAAGCCGAGGAAATCACCGCTTCTTCACCGAAGATGCCGCTGACACGTAGGCTTACGACCTGCTGATGGACGTTCTCGTTCTAATAGACAAGCTGGATGACGTTGTCCACAACGCCAGGCCCGTCCCACTGACGGACCAGGTTCGCGTGGACCGCGAGGAGATCTACGACCTCCTCGACCAGATGCGGGCGACGATCCCCGAGGAGATCAAGCAAGCTCGCTGGATCGTCAAGGAGCGCCAGGAGATGCTGGCCGAGGCCAAGCGTGAGGCCGAGCGGATCGTCCGCGAGGCGCGCGAGCAACAGGCCCGCCTGATCTCCGACGAGGAGGTCACCAAGCAGGCCGAGCGCGCCGCCGATGAGATCGTCGAGGACGCCCGCTCACGCGAGCGCGAGATTCGCCTCGGCGCCGAGGACTACGCCGACGAGATCCTCAACACGCTTGAGGTCAACCTTCAGAAGTTCCTCGCGGCCGTGCAGCGGGGTCGGGATCGACTGGCTGGGCGGGACGAAGAGCAGCAGCCCGTTCCAGAGCTGGACGAGCAGCCTTAATCAGTGCAGGTGGGGAGAGGGCGCTGGCCCCTCCTCAAAACGCGCGGCGGAGCCGCGCTTGAGTGTTTTGAGGAGGGGCCAACGCCCTCTCTTCTCAGTACGTGGCGGCTACTACGGCGAGATCCTCGGCTTGCCAGGTGATTTGGCCACCCGACCAGTCGAGTAGGGACTGGAGCTTGTTTGGCTCGAAGGCGTCGCCTATGACCAGGGAGCGGGATTGCTCCTTTACTCGGCGGCATAGGGCTTGGAGCTGGTCGTCGGCCAGGTCGCCGGCGGAGAGGACCGAGATGACGAGGTCCCAGGGACCGTCCGGGAGGGGGTCCTCGATGCGGGCTAGTTGGACGTCGTCGTAGGACTGGCGGGCGCGGAAGACCATGTCGGGGCTGGCGTCTAGGCCGATTACCCAGGCGTCGGGATGGGCCTCGATCAGGCGGCGGGTGGTCTCGCCGGTGCCCATGCCCAGCTCGAGCACTCGCTCTGGGGCGAACGGAATGGCCGCTATCGCCTGCTCCTGCAGTTCGTCGTAGCGGGGGATCTGCGAGCGGATTCGCTCGAGGTAGACCTCAGGTGTCCAGTCGAATCGGTTCATTCCGTAATCTCGTCGGAGGCAGTCATCGTAAGCCTGGCTGAAGCGGAGGAGCGGCAGTGGCCCAAGCGACAACGATCATCGACCTTGCGCGACTGTCCCTCTCCCATGGCGAGGGACGCCGGCTCGAGCTGCCCGTGTATCTGGAGCCGCTGGAATTGGCGGGCCAGCCCTACGCCGTCTCGCCCGAGTCGGTCGCCGTCCGCCTCGACGTCTCCCGTCCGAGCAACGGCTGGGCATTCCGCCTCCGCTTCCCGCTCCGGATCGAGGGGCCGTGCATGCGTTGTCTGGAGGGCGCTGCACTCGAAACCGAGGTCGATGCCCGCGAGGTTGCCCAGGAAAACACCGACGACGAGGACCTGCGCAGCCCCTACGTCGAGAACGAGGAGCTCGACCTCGGCCGCTGGGCCCACGACGCCGCGGTCCTGACTATTCCCACCCAGTTCTTCTGCCGCCCCGACTGCGCCGGCCTCTGCCCCGACTGTGGAGAGCCCCTCAACGACGCCGACCCCGCCGACCACGAACATGGAAGCGGGATTGATCCGCGCTGGGCGAAGCTCAGGGAGTTGGAGCTGGAGTAGGTGAGAGCCGGGTGCCCCTCCCAAAACGAGCGGCAGGAGCCGCTCTGGAGTGTTTTGGGAGGGGCACCCGGCTCTCCCTCGACCCGCTACCATGCGCCACTGCTTATGGCTGTCCCAAAGAAGAGAACCTCAAGTGCCCGCCGCGACAAGCGCCGGGCGAACCACAAGGCCGGCAAAGCACGGCTGAATCAGTGCCCCCGTTGTCACAGCCCGCGCTTGCCCCATCGCGTCTGCCCGACCTGCGGCACCTATGCCGGGCGTGAAGTGATCAAACACACCGTTGCCGAGCCTTCGGCGGCGCCCACCGACTCGGAGTAGCGCTCTTGGGTCGCGGCGCGACCGTGGCCCTGGATGGTTTTGGGGCCGAGCAGGGCTTTGACGTGCTCGCCGCGGGCGCGCGGATGGCGGCGGCGGACGGAATTGGATTGCGGATCTTCGGCCCGGCCGACCAGCTTGGGCTGACGGGGGTCGAGGGGATCGAGGTTGTGCCGACGGCGGAGTGGATCGGCAATAAGGAGGACCCTGTCGCCGCGGTTCGGGCGAAGAAGGAGGCCTCTGTCGTTCGCGCTGCCGCCGATGTCGCCGAGGGCCACTCCGACGCGATGGTCAGCGCCGGCTCGACCGGGGCGGCGATGGCAGCTGCGACCTTCGGGTTGCGGCGATTGAAAGGCGTGCAGCGGCCCGCCCTCGGGGTGCAGCTGCCGGTGCCCGGCAGGCCGGTCCTCTTCCTCGATGTCGGCGCCAACGTCGAGGTGCGCGCCCAGCACCTGGTCCAGTTTGCTTTCCTCGGTGCCGCTTTCAGCGCCGCCGTGCTCGGGGTCGAGCGGCCGCGTGTGGGCCTGCTCTCGGTTGGGGAGGAGGCAGGCAAGGGGCGCGAGGAAGTGGTCGCCGCGCACGAGATCCTTTCCACCGCACCGGGGATCGAGTTCGTCGGAAACGTCGAGGGGCGCGACCTGCCAAGCGGCGTCGCCGACGTCGTCGTCACCGACGGCTTCACCGGCAACGTCGCCCTAAAGCTGATGGAGGGCACGGCGAAGACGGTCACCGGAGCGATTCGCGACGCGGCCCGCTCGAACCCGCTGGCGGCGCTCGGCGGCCTGCTGATGCGCCCGGCGCTCGGCGGCCTGCGTCGCGAGCTCCACCCGGACACCACCGGCGGCGCGATCCTACTCGGGCTGCGCAGCATCGCCGTGGTCGGTCACGGCAGCTCCGGCGCCGAGGGGATCGCCAACGCGGTGCGCCTGGCGGCGCGCTGCGCAGAGGCCGAAGCCGTTGCCCGCACCGCGGCCCTGCTTCGCGAGGGCGGCGCCGGCCGCGGCGAGCTGACCGCAAATAGCGATATCGCGGAGGGCTCGTGATAGGAACCCGCCGATGACCCACGAGGAAGTCCTCACCCTGGTCCGCGAGCACCTCGCTGAGGAGCTCGAGGTCGACGCCGCCAAGATCAGTGAGGGCACCCGCTTCAAGGAGGACCTCGACGCCGACTCACTCGACCTCTACGAGCTGGTGATGGAGCTGGAGGACACCTACGGGATCTCCGTCTCCGAGGAGCAGGCGGCGAAGATCGCAACCGTCGGCGACGCAGTCGCGTTCGTGCTCGAGCACGCCCCCGCGTGAGCGCCGCGACGCTCTCCGAGCTGATTGCGGAGCTCCCCGAGGACCTGCGCCGCCAGGCGCTGACCCACTCGTCCTGGACTGAGGATCGGAATGCGTCCTACGAGCGCCTCGCCTACCTCGGCGACAGCGTGCTTGCCCTCGCGGTTGCCAGCCACCTAATCGATCACTTTCCCGGGGTCGATGCGGGCGGCCTGACCAAGATCCACAACCAGGCGGTCAGCGGCGTCTCCTGCGCCGAGGTCGGGCGCGAACTCGACGTGCCGACGATGTTGCGGGCGAACGAGCCGGAGGAGATGCCGGTCGGGATTCCCGCCGAGGTGCTGCTCAGCGGCGAGCGGCCGCTGCCCGAGGCGACCGAGGCGCTGATCGGCGCCTGCTTCTTAGCTTTTGGCTTCGAGCGCGCCGCCGCCGCCGTGGCGGCCGCTTTCGAGCCGCGGATCGAGCACGCAAGCGAGACCAGGATCGACTTCAAGTCGGCGCTGCAGGAGCTTCTGGCGCGGCGCCGGGCGCGCGTAAGCTACGAGGTCAGCGCCGAATCCGGCCCGCCGCATCGGCGCCGCTTCGAGGTGGCGGCGGTCGTCGACTCCGAGAAGGTCGGCGAAGGGATTGGCCGCAGCAAGAAGGCGGCTGAGCAAGCTGCCGCCGAGCAGGCGCTAAAGCGCTTGGGAGGCTAAATATGTCGTTGCGTCCGACTCAACCGAGAGCCTTGGAACTGGCAGGGTCGAGGGACCGCCACCGGAGAAACCACGCATGTATCTGAGATCAATCGAGATGAAGGGGTTTAAGTCCTTCCCCGAGCGGGCGAGGCTTGAGTTCTCGCCGGGCGTCAGCGTGATCGTCGGCCCCAACGGCTCAGGCAAGTCGAACATCACCGATGCGGTGCTCTGGGCGCTGGGCGAGCAGAGTCCCGGCGCGATTCGCGGCGCCTCGATGCAGGACGTGATCTCGGCCGGCGGCAAGGGCATCGGCCAGCGCCGCGCCGCCGAAGTCGAGGTCGTGATCGACAACTCCGAGGGTCGCGCCGCGACCGAGCTCTCCGAAGTCGCGGTCAAGCGCACGCTCGACCGCTCCGGCGAGGGCTCCTACCGTCTCAACGGCGCCCGTTGCCGCCTCGTCGACGTGAGCGAGGTGCTCTCTGACACCAACCTCGGTCGCGAGATGCACTCGGTGATCAGCCAGGGCCGGGTCGAGTCGATCATTCACTCCAAACCGCGTGAACGGCGCCTCCTGATCGAGGAGGCGGCCGGCCTCGGCAAGCATCGCAAGCGCCGCCGCCGCTCCGAGCTGAAGCTGCGCGCCGCCCGCGACAACCTCGACCGCGCCCTCGACCTCGAGCGCGAGGCGCGCGCCCGCCTGCGGCCGCTGAAGCGCCAGGCGCAGGCAGCGGAGCTGGGAGCGCGGATCGAGCGCGAGGAACTGGGCCTGCGCGGCCAGCTCGTCGCCGAGGAGCTGCGCTTCGGCGCCGACCGCGCCGCCGCAGCGGAGAAAGCCGCGGTGGAGGCGCGCACGCAGAGAACCGCGATCGAGAAACGCCTGGCCGAGGTGAGCGAGAAGCGCCGCGCCGCCGAGGAGCGCTTCGCCGCCCGCGACCGCGATCGCACCGAGGCCTGGGGAGTACTGACCAAGCTGCGCGGCGATCAGCAGCGGGTCGCGATCCGCGCCTCCGGCCTCAGCGATCGCGAGGGCGAGATCTTCGGCGCGCTGGAGGCGCTCCGCGCCGAGCTCGGCCCCTTGACCTTCGACGTCGGCGGCTCCGCTGCCCCCGGCGAACGGGTGCGCAAACTTGAAGAGGAGCTGGGCGAGATCGACGCCGGTCTGGCCGGCGCCGGCGAGGGCCTTGCCCGGGCGCGCTCGGCCGACGCCAGCGAGGCCGCCCGCGAGGCGGCGCTGGGGGCTGTCCGCAGCGGTGCGGAGCGATCAATCCGCCACGCCCGCCGCGCCGAGGGTCTGCTTGGCGAGCGCCACCGTGAGGTCCTGCGCAAGCGCCTCAGCGCCGGCGAGGAACTGCTCGACGACGTCCGCGCCGCCGCCGCCGCGGCGACCGCGGCGGAGGCCGCGATTCGCGCCCGGGTCGAGCGGATCGAGCAGCGCGTCGTCGGTGGCGAGGGCGATGGCGACGAGATCGCCGAGGAGATGCGCGCCTGCTCGCAGCGCGAGTACGAGCTGCAGACCGAGATGACGGCGGCCTCCGACCGGCTGACCGAGGTCGAGGTCGAGGCCGCGCACCTCGGTGACCGCCGCGCCGAGGCCGCCAAGGAGCTGGCCTCGATCGCCGAGCGCCTCGGCGAGGAGGTGGCGCCTGCGGAGCTGGCGCTGAGCGACGAGGAGCGGGCGGAAATCGACCGGCGTCTGGAGCGTCTGGAGCGCCGCCGCGCCCAGATCGGCCCGGTCAACCCTCTGGCCGAGCAGGAGTACGAGGAGGCGCGCGAGCACGTCGAGTCGCTGCAGGCCCAACGCGAGGACACTGAGCGCGGGATGCGCGAGCTGGAGGCGTTGATCCGCGACATCGATCGCGAGATCGAGCGCGCCTTCGAGCAGACCTTCGAGGCGACGGCAAAGAACTTCGAGGAGATGGTCGAGCACCTCTTCCCGGGTGGCCGCGGCGCCCTGCGCCAAGTTGCTTTGCGGCCGGTGCGCGAGGCCGAGGCGGAGGGTGCCGAGGCAAGCGAGGAGGCGGCAATTGAGGACGAGGAGGGCGGGGAAGAACGCGAGGAGCTCGGGGTCGAGATCGAGGTCACCCCGGCCGGCAAGTCGACCCGCAAGCTCTCGCTGCTCTCCGGCGGCGAGAAGTCGTTGGTCGCGATCGCCTTCGTCTTCGCCGTCTTCCTCGCTAGGCCGTGTCCTTTCTACATCCTCGACGAGGTCGAGGCCGCCCTCGACGACGCCAACATCGACCGCTTCTTGCAGCTGATCCGGCGCTTCTCCGACCGCGCCCAGTTCGTCATCGTCACCCACCAGAAACGGACGATGGATGCCGCTGACGTGCTCTACGGGGTCAGCATGGGCGGCGACGGCGTGACCAAGGTCGTCTCGCGCAAACTGCCACGTGAAGTCGAGGCTGAGCAGGGTGGGGAAGAGGCCGCCGCTCCACCGCCTTTTGCCGGCGTTGCTGAGGAAAGTAGTGTCGAGGAGGAGCCGGTGGAGGTCCAGCCCCCGGGCCTAATCGGCGAGCAGGCCCCCGCAGCGCCGGCCCCACGCGGGTCTGCCGAAGCCGCCTAGTCGGCGCCAGGCCTGCATTTACCACCTATATCGGGGCAAATGCACGCCTCTTTGGGCGGCTGATGCTTAAGGAAAACAGAACGTTCCCGGCTCCGATGCCACGCTACGCTGTTCGCGGGTAAGGAAAGGAGGGGCTGTGGGACAACGCCACATGGACCGGTTGACGTCGTTTGACACGTCGTTCCTGGCCAACGAGAAGTCCAACGGACACATGGCGATCGGCGCCGTGCTGGTCTGCGAGGGCGAGCCGCCCAGCCACGAGGAGTTCCTCGCCAGTATTCGCAGCCGCCTGCACTTGCTGCCGCGCCTGCGCCAGCGCCTTGCGGTGCCACCGCTGCAGCTTGGCCGTCCCTTCTGGGTCGACTACCCCGAGTTCGATGTCCATGACCATGTGCGTCGCACGAAGCTGGATGCGCCCGGCAGCGAAGAGCAGTTCCGTCAGGCGGTCGCCGACACCTTCGCGCCGCCGCTGGACCGCTCGCGCCCGCTCTGGGAGCTGAACCTGGTCGAGGGTCTCGAGCGCAACCGTTTCGCGATCGTCTACAAGACCCACCATGCGCTTGCCGACGGCATCTCGGTAGTCGACATCGGCGTCCTGCTCTTCGACGTCGAGCCGGTCAGCGGGCCGATTCCCGAGGGAGCGCCGTGGAGCCCGAAGACGCCGCCCTCGCGGATCGGACTGGTCGGCCGGGCGGTCGCCGGCATCGGCGAAACCGCCGTGCGCGGCGCCCGCTGGGCGATCGCGGCGCTGCGCCACCCGCGGCGCGCGGCGGGGCGCTTCTCGAACGGCGCTATCGGCCTCTGGGAGGTCACCTGGAACCTCTTCAGGCCGGCGCCAAAGGTGCCGCTTAACGTCGACATCTCGCCGCGCCGCTGCTTCTACGGCACCCGCGGCGACCTCGAGGAGTTCAAACAGATCAAGAACGTCCTCGGCGGGACGGTGAACGACGTCTCGCTCGCCGTCGCCGCCGGCGCCCTGCGCAACTGGATGCTCGACCGTGACCTCGAAACCGACGGGGTCGAGCTGCAGGCACTGGTCCCGGTCTCGGTCCGGGCCGAGAACCAGCACGGCGAGCTGGGCAACATGCTGACCGCGATGCGTGGGCCGCTGCCGGTCGGGATCGCCGACCCGGTCGGCCGCCTGCACCGGATCACCGAGGCGATGGACGCCCTCAAGACCTCCAAGCAGCCCCTGGGCGCGGAAGCGATCTGGGGGCTCAACGATTGGTTCCGCGACTTCGCCCCGCCGCTGCTGCTCGGCCCGACCGCCGCGATCAACTTCTCCACCCGGCTTTTCAACCTGCTGGTCACCAACTTCCCCGGCCCGCAGGTTCCCTTCTACGTGCGTGGCCGCGAGCTGGTCGAGGTTTACCCAGTCGGCTTCCTCGCCAAGCGCCACGCGCTGGCGATCGCGATCTTCAGCTACAACGGCTCGATCGGCTTCGGCCTGCTCGCCGACCGCGAGTCGCTCGGCGACCTCGATCGCCTCGGCGGTTACGTCGAGGGGGCCGTGGAGGAGCTCCGGGCCGCTGCCGGGATAGCCTCCCCGAATGGCAACCAGCTGGCAGGAGATTCTCGACCTGGGGTCGCGGACGGCGACGGAGGCCTCGTCCGAGGCTGAGTCCGAGGACGAGCGCCGCGGCGTCTTCCGCCGCCTGCGCGAGAGCCTCTCTAAGAGCCGTAAGGCGCTGAGCGAGGAGATCTCGGCCAGCCTCTTCGATCGCATCGACGAGGAGACCTGGGAGCGCCTCGAGGAGGCGCTGATCCTCGCCGACGCTGGGGCGACGACGACGGCCAAGGTGGTCGAACGGCTCGAGCACGAGGTCGAGGGGGGCAGCGTCGCCGCCGATGGCGAGGCGGTGCGGGCGCGCCTGATCGAGATCCTCGCCGAGGTCGCCGGTACCGCCCGCGCCCCGATCGACCTCAGCGGCGAGCCCGCCGTGCTGCTGATGGTCGGCGTCAACGGCACCGGCAAGACGACGACGATCGGCAAGATCGCCTGGCACCTCTCAAAGGAATTCGGCCTCTCCGTCGTCCTTGGTGCCGCCGACACCTACCGCGCCGCCGCCGCTGAGCAGCTTGCTGAGTGGGCCGACCGGGCCGGGGCGGAACTGGTGCGCTCGGCCGAGGGCGGCGACCCCGGCGCCGTCGCCTTCGACGCGATCGCCGCTGCCCGCGCCCGCGGCGCCGACGTCGTCATCGTCGACACCGCCGGGCGCCTGCACACCCAGAGCAACCTGATGGACGAGCTGGCCAAGGTTCGGCGGGTGATCGCCAAGCAGATGCCCGGCGCCCCCCACGAGACCCTGCTCTCGATCGACGCCACCACCGGCCAGAACGGTTTGCGCCAGGCGAAGATCTTTGCCGAGGCGGCCGAGGTCGACGGGGTCGTCCTGACCAAGCTCGACGGCACCGCCAAGGGCGGCATCGTGCTCGCGATCGCGGCCGAACTGGAGATCCCGGTGAAGCTGATCGGAACCGGCGAGCAGCTAGAGGACCTGCGCCCCTTCGACCCGACCGACTTCGCCAACGCCCTGCTCGCCGAGTAACGAAACCTCGTTTTTAGGCGACTAACGCGCATTATCGAGATCTCGCTGCCGTAAGCTGCGCCGGGGATGTTCGACCAGCTTTCAGACCGGCTGCAGGCGACGCTCTCCGAGGTACGCTCGCGCGGCAAGTTGAGCGAGGCCGACGTCGATGGGGCGATGCGGGAGATCCGCCTCGCGCTGCTCGAGGCTGACGTCAACTTCAAAGTCGTCAAATCCTTCACCGCGACGCTGAAGGAGCGCTGCCTCGGCGCCGACGTGCTGAACAGCCTCGATCCGGGCCAGCAGGTGGTCAAGATCGTCAATGAGGAGCTGACCGGGCTGATGGGCGGCACCGGCCGCGAGCTCGCCTTCGCCTCCAGCGGTCCGACCGTGATCCTGATGGCCGGCCTGCAGGGCTCGGGCAAGACCACCGCCTGCGCCAAGCTCGCCCGCCACCTGCGCGAGTCCGGCAAGAAGAATGTCGCCCTCGCTGCTTGTGATGTCTACCGTCCCGCCGCCGTCGACCAGCTGGTCACCGTCGGCCGCCGCGCCGGCGCCCACGTCTACGAGAAAGGCACCGACGCCGATCCGGTCGAGATCGCTGGCTGGGCGCTCGACCGCGCCCGCGAAGAGAACCGCGACGTGCTGATCGTCGACACCGCCGGCCGCCTCCACATCGACCAGGACCTGATGGAGGAGCTCTCGAAGATCCGCAAGCGAGTCAAGCCGCACGACGTGCTGCTCGTCGTCGATGCGATGACCGGCCAGGACGCCGTCGGCGTCGCCGAGTCCTTCGCCGAGGCGGCCGAGTTCGACGGCGTGGTGATGACCAAGCTCGACGGCGACGCCCGCGGCGGCGCCGCGCTCTCGGTCAAGGCGGTGACCGGCAAGCCGATCCTTTTCGCCTCGACCGGGGAGAAACTCGAGGCCTTCGATCGCTTTCACCCCGACCGCATGGCCTCGCGCATCCTCGGTATGGGCGACGTGCTCAGCCTGATCGAGAAAGCCGAGCAGCAGATCGACGAGAAGCAGGCGCTCGACCTCGAACAGAAAATGAAGAGCAACAACTTCACGCTCGAGGACTTCCTGCAGCAGCTGAAGCAGGTGCGGAAAATGGGGCCGCTCAGCGGCCTGCTCGGGATGTTGCCGGGGATGGGCGCGATGAAGCAGCTGAAGAACGCCGACGTCGACGAGCGCGAGCTCGACCGGGTAGAGGCGATCATCCTCTCGATGACGCCGGAAGAGCGGGCCAACCCGGGGCTGATCAAGGGATCGCGGCGCAAACGCATCGCCAACGGCTCTGGAACCAAGATCCAGCAGGTCAACCAGCTGGTCAAGCAGTTCGACCAGATGCGCAAGATGATGCGCCATATGGCCTCCGGCAAGATGCCCGACCCGCAACAACTGGCGCAGATAACGGGGGCCGCGCCGCGCCCGAAGATACGCAGGCGCTAACCTGCCGCAGTCCAGATGGCCGTAAGAATCAGACTAAGACGAGTCGGGTCGAAGAAGAACCCGATCTGGCGGATCGTCGTCGCCGACAAGCGCTCGCCGCGAGACGGGCGCACGATCGAGACGATCGGCCGCTACAACCCGCAGACCGAGCCCTCGACGATCGAGCTCGACGAGGAGCGCGCCAAGCACTGGCTCGAGCACGGCGCTCAGCCCTCGGAGACGGTCGCCACCCTGCTGCGCACCAAGGGCATCGCCGCCTCCGGCAGCTAGGACGGCTGGTCGATGACCGAGCTGCTGGAGTTCCTGGTCAGGTCGCTGGTCGAGGACCCCGCCGCGGTTGTGGTCGAGGAGATGGAAGAGGACGGTGACCTGGTCTATGAGATCACGGTGGCCGAGGACGATCTTGGGCGTGTGATCGGCAAGGGTGGGCGTGTCGCCAACGCGATCAGGACGATTGCGAAGGCAGCGGCAGTGCGGTTGGACCGGCGAGTTATCGTCGACATTCTTGATTGATTGACGGGGGCGGGTCGGGGGTGTCTGGGCTCGGGCTGGGTTTTTCGCCTTTAAGTCTCGCGTCTCTCGCTGAGTGGTCTTTTGCGAAAAACATGACGCCGCCCGTGCCCAGACACCCCCGACCCGCCCTTGCGCTCGGCAAGATGAAGGTATGAAGCTCGACATCTTCACTTTGTTCCCCGAGGCTTTCGACTGGTTTCAGTCGCAGCGGTCGGTGCAGAATGCGTTGGCCGAAGGGAATGAGCTTCGGTTGTTCAACTATCGCGATACGACTCCGCTTGGGGCTGGGCAGGTTGATGACGCGCCGTACGGGGGCGGAGCTGGGATGGTTCTTCGGGTCGATGTTGTCGATGCTGCGCTTCAGGCCGCGTATCCGAACGGCGAGAGACCGCGGGTGGTGCTGCTTTCGCCGACGGGTCGGTTGCTCGATGATGAGCTTGCTGATGAGCTGACGCAGGAGCCTCATGTGACGTTGCTCTGTGGGCGCTACGAGGGCTTTGACGAGCGGGTGCATGAGCACTTTGCTGATGACGAGGTTTCGATTGGGCGCTATGTGCTGGCCGGGGGGGAGATGCCGGCGATGGTGGTTGCCGATGTCGTGATGCGGAAGCTTCCCGGTGCCCTCGGGCATGAGCGCAGCGCGGTTGAGGAGTCCTTCAGTCAGGTGCTGGAGGGGATGCCCGAGTACCCGCACTACACCCGTCCCGCCCAGTACCGGGGATGGTCTGTGCCGGACGTTTTGGTCTCCGGTGACCACGAGCGAGTGCGGCTCTGGCGCCTGGAGCAGAGCCGGGTTCGAGCCGGGCAGTTCGAAAAAGACCCCAAGTAGGTACGATTGCCCGCACCGCGCGGCGCCCAGGTCGGGCCCGGCGGTCTTTTTTCGAGCTATGAGTGGCGTAATCCAAGATATTGAGCGAAGTCAGCTGAGGAAGGGACTCCCTTCCTTTGACCCTGGCGATCGCGTTCGCGTCCACTTCCAGGTCGTCGAGGGCACTCGCCGCCGTACCCAGGTCTTCGAGGGAATCGTCCTGCGGCGACAGGGCTCGGGCGCGCGTGAGACCTTCACCGTGCGCAAGCAGTCCTTTGGCGTCGGCGTCGAGCGGACCTTTCCGCTGCACTCGCCGAAGATCGAGAAACTCGAGATCGCGGCGCGCGGCGCCGTGCGGCGAGCGAAGCTCTACTACCTGCGCGGACGGATCGGCAAGGCTGCGCGCGTTGCCGAGCGGCGCTGGGGCATCGACGATGAGTTGATCTCTGCTCCGACGGCGGCGGCTGAGCCCGAGGCGGTTGACGCTGACGGCGTTAGCCAGGCCGAGGAAGACGCGGCTCAGGCTGAGGGCGCCGGGTCCGCGGGTCCTGTCGCGGAGGACGGCGAGTCGTCCTCGCAAGCTGCGGGCGACTCCCCATCCTCCACGCCACCCGCGGAAGAGGCGTCTTCGTCCGATGAGACTTCTGAGGAGCCGGTCGCAGAGGTCGAGGCACTGGAGGAGAGCAGCGCGGAGACATCCTCCGAAGCTGGCAGTGAGGTTGAGCAGGGCACGGACGCTGAGGCGCCTGAGGCGGGGGAGACCGAGGACAACGCCGCGGCTGAGGATGCCGAGGACGAGGCGCCGGACGAGAAGTCCGACGACTCCGGCGGGGACCCGGCCTGAAACTCGCGATCCCGAAGCCGAAAAGTCGAGGCGGCGGGTTCGTAGAGCTGGTCGTCATCGTCGCGTTGGCCCTGGGGCTGGCGCTCGCGATCCAGGCTTGGCTGATCAAGCCCTACCAGATCCCCTCGCAGTCAATGGAACCGACGCTCGACGTCGGCCAGCGGGTGCTCGTTAACCGCTTTCTCTACCACTTCACCGATCCCAGCCCCGGCGACATCGTCGTCTTTCATCCACCCAAGGGCGCTGACAACGGCACCGAATGCGGCGCCCCGCACGGCGAACGCGAAGCCTGCTCGAAGCCGACCCCCGAAGAGTCGGACCAGAACTTCATCAAGCGGATCGTCGCCGGCCCGGGCGACACGCTCAGCGTCCGCGATGGGCACCCGGTCGTCAACGGGGTCGAGAAGAGCGAAGAGTCCTACGCTCGGCCTTGCGGCAGCGCTCCTGCCTGCAATTTGCCGAAACAGATCAAGATTCCACCCGGCTATTACTTCATGATGGGCGACAACCGTGGCGAAAGCGACGACAGCCGCTTCTGGGGACCCGTACCCCGTGGATGGATCATCGGTAAGGCCTTCGCCACCTACTGGCCGCCTGACCGCATCGGCATCCTCTAAGCCCCCCAAAGGGGGCAAGGCTCACCAGCGCCGCTTGGCGCGGACGCGGCGGCTCTTCGCCTTCGACCGTGGCCTCGGCAGCCGCCTCGTCGCCGGCGCCGACGAGGCCGGCCGGGGCTGCCTCGCCGGGCCCTTGGTTGCCGCCGCGGTGTTGATCGATTACGAGGCGCTCTCCCATGCCGATCGCCGCTCCCTCGCCGGCCTCCACGATTCGAAGCAGATGACCGTAGAGAAGCGCGCCGAGCTCTTCCCTTGCGTGCTGAGCGCCGCCGCACGGGTCAGCGTCGTCATCCGCTGCGCCCGCGGCATCGACGACCGCGGTCTTCACGTAACCAACATCGAAGCCTTGGCGAACGCCCTCGAACGGCTGCGCCCCGAGGCCGAGGCCACTTGCCTGGTCGACGGCTTCTCGCTGCGCGACTGCGTCGTCCCACACCGGGCGGTGGTCGGGGGTGATGGAACCAGCGCTGCGATCGCCGCCGCCTCGGTGATCGCCAAGGTCACCCGCGACCGCTACATGCATGGCGCCGCCGACGACCACCCCGGTTGGGGCTTCGAGGAGCACGTCGGCTACTCGACTCCCGAGCACCGCGAGGCGATCGAGCGGATCGGCATCTCGCCGCTGCACCGCCGTTCTTTTCAGTCGGTGGCCTACTCACAGCTCGAGCTGGCCGGCTAAAACGCTCCCTCGATGTGCTCAACCTCGACTGCGCGGCCGGTGCGGTTGAAGGTGACGCCGACGGCGTCAAAGCGGATCTCGGCGTAATAGGGAGCGTCGCGACGTTCGCCCATCCAGGCGGTTGCGAGGCGCCGCACTTGCTGCTGCTTGCGATGGTCGACGCCGAGGATCGGCCGCTCGGGGCCGAAGGCGGAGTGCTCGCGCCCGGCCTTGACCTCGACGAAGACGAGCGTGTGGCGGTCGCGGGCGACGATGTCGAGCTCGCCGAAGCGGGTGCGGGCGTTGCGCTCGACGATCTCCCAGCCGGACTCGGCCAGCCGAGCGGCGACCAGGTCCTCGGCGGCTCGGCCGATCCGCTGTCTTTGCACGGTCATCGCGGCTGACGATAGGGCCGATTCCGGGGCAATCGGGCGGTAGCGCGCCTTTCGTGAGAAAGGCTGCCCGGACTCGGGAATAACTGCGCGCCACGCGTCGGATTTGGCTCCCTAGCGTGGTTCCAATGCTCGCCACGGCGCAGACATTCAGCCTCGATGGCATCTCAGCCCGGCCGGTTCGGGTCGAGGTCGACGTCCACCGCGGCCTGCCCGCCTTCTCCGTCGTCGGCTTGCCAGACGCGGCCGTGCGGGAGGCGCGCGAGCGGGTGCGGGCGGCGTTGGTCAACTGCGGCTTCGAGTTCCCCTTGAGCCGGATCGTCGCCAACCTGGCGCCGGCCAGCCTGCGCAAGGTGGGGCCGGGGATGGACCTTGCGATCGCCGCCGCCCTGCTTATCGCTTCCGGCCAGCTCGACCTCGGCCCCTCCGCGCGCCTGGCTCTGGTTGGCGAGCTGGCCCTCGACGGTTCGGTGCGCCCGGTGCCCGGAGTGCTGGCGATCGCTGAGGCGGCACGAGAGAGGGAGATGGAGGCGATCGTGGTACCGGCGGAGAACGGCGCCGAGGCGGCGCTTGCGGGCGACATCGGGGTGATCTGCCTGGAGAGCCTGGGGCAGCTCGCGGCTCTTGCGGACGGTAGTTGGACGCCGCGGCGTCCGCAGCCGTTGCCGCTTGCGCTCAGCGCTGGCGACGACGGTCCGGACCTCGCCGATCTGCGCGGCCAGCGCCATCTCCGCTACGCGCTCGAGGTCGCCGCTGCCGGGGGACACAGCCTGCTGATGGTCGGTCCCCCCGGCGCGGGCAAGTCGCTGGCGGCCAGTCGGCTGCCGTCGATCTTGCCCCCGTTGGCCGCAACTGAGGCACTCGAGGTGGCGCGGATCGCCAGCGCCTGCGGCCGGCTCGGCGAGGCTGCCGCCGGCGGCAGGCCATTCAGGGCGCCGCACCACACCGTCAGTCCGGCCGGTCTGGTCGGCGGCGGCAATCCGCCGAGCCCGGGTGAGGCCACGCTCGCCCATCGCGGGGTCCTCTTCCTCGACGAGCTCTGCGAGTTCCGCCGCGACACCCTGGAGGCGCTGCGGGCGCCGCTGGAGACCGGCTGGGTCTCGATCGCCCGCGCCGGTTCCTGGCGCCACCTGCCCTGCCGCTTCATGCTGGTCGCCGCGGCCAATCCCTGTCCCTGCGGGCGCGGCGAGGTCGACCCCGAGTGCAGCTGCGCGCCGCTGGCGGTGCAGCGCTACCAAGCCCGGCTTAGCGGTGCGCTTGCCGATCGCATCGACGTTCTCGCTGCGATCCGCCAGCCCAGCGCGGAGGAGATCGGCGGCCCGGCGGGAGAGCGATCGGCCGCTGTTCGCGAGCGGGTCAGCGCCGCCCGCGAGCGCCAGGAACGCCGCCTCGGCGCTGGGCGCTGCAACGCCGAGATGAGTCCGGGCGAGGCGCGCGAGTGCGCCGTCGAGGAGGAGGCCGCCTCGCTGCTTGCCGACTCCTACGCCCGCCGCCGCCTCAGTGGGCGCGCCCACGACCGGGTGTTGCGCCTGGCTCAGACGGTTGCCGACCTCGCCGGCCGCGAGGCGATCGGCCGCGAGCAGATGGCACAGGCCCTGCAACTGAGGCGCAGGGACCAGGAATGAATCAGCCAAGCGCCTGCCCCGACTGCCTGCGCCGTTCGCGCCTGCTCGCCCATCTCGCCCCCTACATCGAGAAGGTCGCTACCGGCGCTCCCGGCTCGCGCTCGCCCGAACTGCTGCGTCTCTCCAACGAGGACCTCGCCGAGGCGGTGGCGCCGAAGATCGCGGCGCAGATGCTCTCGCAGATCGCCGCCGTGCCGGAGAGTCGCCTCACCGCGGATCTTCTGGCGGCCCAGTGCTGGGCCTGTTGCCGGCACGACCGGGATTTTCCGGTCGGGCTGCACGACGCTGCCGATGCCCCCTGGGCCCTGATCGGGCGTGGCGATCCGGCGCTGCTGGAGCGGCTCGCGCCGGAGGCGACGGTGACGATCGTCGGCGCCAGGCGGGCGAGCACCTACGGTCGCGGCGTGGCGCGCGACCTCGGGCGGGAGCTAACTGCGGCCGGCCTCCTCGTCACCAGCGGCCTTGCCTTTGGCATCGATGCCTGCGCTCATCGCGGCGCGCTCGACGCCGGCACCACCGTCGCCGTCCTCGGCTGCGGCGCCGACGTTGCCTATCCCGCATCGCACCGCTCGCTCTGGCGGCGGATCTGTGAAGTGGGGCTGGTCTTCTCGGAGCTTCCGCCCGGGACTGGCGCCTGGCGTTGGACCTTTCCGGCGCGCAACCGAATCATGGCGGCGCTTGCCGGAATGACGGTCGTGGTCGAGGCGGCCCAGCGCTCGGGCTCGCTGATTACGGCCGACCTCGCCGCCGACCTCGGCCGCGACCTGGGAGCGGTGCCGGGGCCGGTCAACTCGCGCGGCTCGGCGGGAGCCAACGACCTGCTCGCCGGCGGCGCCTGCCTGGTCCGCGATGCCCAGGATGTGCTCGACGCGATGCTGGGCCCGGGGGTGCGCAAGGCTGAGCGAACCGGCTCGAGCCTCACTCCCGAGCTGCTGAGCGTGCTGTCGGCGGTCGAGAGAGGAGAGGGGGCTTGCGACGCGATCGCCGCCGAGCTCGACCTCTCGGGCGCCGCAGCCGCCTCCGCCCTCGCCAGGCTGGAGGCGCTCGGCTACATCACCTGCTCGCTGGTGGGCACCTACGCGCGAACGCTACTTGCGACGCCCCGGTGACGGCTGTGGCCAAGCAGATCAAGGACGCAGGGAGGGTGGCGTGCTCTGCACGCGAGCGACCGAGGACGCCGAGATGCGCCGCGCCACAGTCGTCACCGGATCGAAGAACTAATCTGGCCGGCGTGATCCCCACCGTTCTCTCGATCGCCGGCTCGGACTCCGGCGGCGGCGCCGGCATTCAGGCGGACCTGAAGGCGTTTGCACGATGTGGCGTGCATGGGATGACCGCAATCACCGCAATCACCGCGCAGAACACGGTTGCGGTTGAGGCGGTTGAGACCGTCTCCCCCGAGATGATTCTCTCGCAGGTCGGGGCCGTTGCCGAAGACATCGGCGTCGACGCGGTGAAGGTCGGGATGCTGGGAACGGCGGAGACGGTCGAGGCCGTGGTCGAGGCGCTTCGCTTCGTCGGCGATGCGCCGGTCGTGGTCGACCCGGTGATGGTTGCCGAGAGTGGCGCCGTGCTGCTCGACGAGGAGGCCCGCGCCGCGCTGGTCGAGCGCCTGCTGCCGCTCGCCACTGTGGTTACGCCCAACATTCCCGAGGCGCGAGCTCTTACCGGAGACGAAGAGCGCGACTCACAAGAGGACCTCGCCCGCGAGGTCCTGGCCCTGGGGCCGCACGCCGTGGTCGTCACCGGCGGCCACAGCGAGCGGGTCGTTGACCTCTTCTTCGATGGTCGCGAATCGGCGGAGATCACCGGCGAACGTCACCCGGGGGGTGCCGCTCACGGTTCCGGCTGCACCCACTCGTCGGCCCTCGCAGCATTTCTCGCCTTGGGCGAGACGCCCCTAGAGGCCGCGCGCAAAGCTCGCCAGATTGCCTCGGCGGCGGTGGCTGCGGGTCTGCAAGATCTAGGCGAGGGTCCCGGTCCGGTAGATGTCTTCGCTCTGACCTCTGGACGGCCTCAGTAGATTTCGAGCATGAGCTCAAACGGCGCCACTAAGACCAGTCTTCCCCGTCCCCGTTCCAGCACAGTCTTCGACGGGCCCGACCGCGCTCATTCGCGCGCCTACATGAAGGGCGTCGGTTACGACGACGACGCGCTGAGCCGGCCGACGATCGGCATCGCCAACACCTGGGCCGAGGCAAACTCGTGCAACTTCCACCTGCGCGGCCTCGCCGAGCACGTCAAGCAGGGCGTCCGCGCCGCCGGCGGCACGCCGCTGGAGTTCAACACCGTCGCGATCTCGGACGGGATCACGATGGGCACCCAGGGGATGAAGGCCTCGCTGGTCAGCCGCGAGGTGATCGCCGACTCGATCGAGTTGATGGCACGCGGCTACCAGTTCGACGCGATCGTCGCCCTCTGTGCCTGCGACAAGACGATCCCGGGCTGTGCGATGGCACTGGCCCGCCTCGACGTTCCCTCCGTTGTCCTCTACGGCGGCTCGATCGCCCCAGGCCACTGGCACGGTCGCGACGTGACGATCCTCGACGTCTTCGAGGCGATGGGCGCCCACAACGCCGGCGACATGAGCGACGAGGAACTGAACGAGCTGGAGGGCGTCGCCAGCCCAGGCGCCGGCGCCTGCGGCGGTCAGTTCACCGCCAACACGATGGCCTGCGCCTTTGAGGCGCTGGGCGTCAGCGCCGGCGGCTCGGCGATGGTGCCGGCCGAAGACGGCGAGAAGGGCACGGTGGCGGCGCGGATCGGCGAGCTCGTGCTCAACGTCCTGGTCGATGACATCCGGCCGAGCAAGGTGATCACCCGCGACTCGCTGGAGAACGCGATCGCCTGCGTTTGCGCCTCGGGCGGATCGACCAACGCCGTCCTGCACCTGATTGCGCTGGCCCACGAGCTTCAGATCGACCTGAGCATGGACGACTTCGAGCGAATCTCACGCGCGACGCCGCTCTTCGCCGACCTCAAGCCCGGCGGGCGTTTCGTAGCCACCGATCTCTACGCGGCAGGGGGCGTGCCGCTGATTCTCAAGCGCCTTGCCGAAGCCGGCCGCCTTCACGCCGATGCGATCACCGTGACCGGCAAGACGATCGGCGAGGTCGCGGATGAGGCAAGCGAGGCGCCCGGGCAGGAGGTGGTGCGCCCGCTGGGGAACCCGGTCAAGAGCGAAGGTGGCCTGGCGATTCTGAAAGGCAACCTCGCTCCCGAGGGCGCGGTGGTGAAGCTCGCCGGCACTGAGCGGACCCAGCAGGTCGGGCCCGCCCGGGTCTTCGAGTCCGAGGAGGAATGCTTCCGCGCGGTCAAGGATCAGCAGATCAATCCGGGCGACGTAGTGGTCATCCGCAACGAGGGCCCGTCGGGCGGCCCGGGCATGCGCGAGATGCTTCAAGTCACCGCCGCAATCGTCGGCGAGGGCCTGGGGGAGAGCGTCGCGATGGTCACCGACGGCCGCTTCTCCGGCGCCACCCGCGGCCTGATGATCGGCCACGTATCCCCCGAGGCAGCAAAGGGCGGCCCGATTGCGGCAATCCAAGAGGGCGATCAGGTTACGGTCGACATCACCGGCCGCCGCCTCGACGTCGACCTCAGCGACGAGGAAATCGCCAAGCGTGTGAGCGAGTACAAAGCGCCCGAATCGCCGTTCGGCAGTGGGGTGATGAGCAAGTACGCCGCGGTTGTCTCCTCCGCGTCCCGCGGCGCGGTCACGTTCTGATCGGGCTGGCCAGAAACTCTTCGAGCACTGCGTTGAACCGCGCCGGCCGCTCCATTTGCGGCACGTGGCCGGTGTCCTCGAACGTCTCCAGACGCGAGTGCGGGATGCGCCGCTGGTAGCTGAGGGCCGCGGCCGAGGGGATCACCCAGTCGTCGCTGCCCCAAACGATCATCGTCGGGATCTCGATCTCTTCGAGGCGGTCACGGGCGTCGTATTCGAGCACGGCGTCGAGCGCGTCGGCGAAGCCCGGGCAGGGCAGCCCTGAGGCCATCTGCTCCCAGAGCAGCTCCTTGCCCAGTCGGTCCGGGTGGCGGATGAAGAAGCGGAACATCAGGTAGCGGGCACGGCGATGGCTGACGACGAAGCGCGCCGCGGAGCCAAATGGACGGCCGAAGGTGTTCCAGGCGTGCGAGGTTGCCACCCCGCGCTGGTGCGGCAGCCAGGTGTTGATGAACCCGGCGGCCGAGACCAGGACCAGGCGATCGAAGCGCCCCGGCGTCGAGAGGATCGCCTCCGCCGCGACCAGGCCGCCCATTGAGTTGCCGACCAGGGTGGCGCCCCCACCGACCCCGAGCTTCTCGCAGAAATCGTGCAGGAGGCGGCCGTAGGCCGGCATATCGATCGGCCAGGAGGGCATTGGACTGGCGCCGAAGCCGGGCAAATCGAGCGCGATCGCCCGGTGGTTACGGCCGAAGTGGGGGAGGTTTTCGAGCCAGTTCTGCCAGGAGCCCGAGATGCCGTGGACGAAGACGATCGGATCGCCCTCGCCGATCTCGGCGTAGTTGACCTCGCCGCCGGGCAACTGCACCCGGTGCAGGTGCGGCCGCCAGTCGAGCTTCAGCCAGTCCGGATCCGGGTTGCCGTAGTCGTCAGGCATAGCCCATACGTTCAAGTATGGGTATTTCGCGTATCTGCGGCGGCTGCAGGTGATCCCAGAGGATTCCGCGCGGGCGCTCGTACTGGCGCTCGACCTCGATCACGGCGCGCGGCGTGGCGATCACGTCAACCGGCAGGTCGTGCGAGGTCATCATCAGGTGGCTGCGCACGACCTGGGTCGGGTGCGCCGTCGTCGCCACCGTGGTGTGACTATCGATCTTGCCGGCGTCGATCAGAATTCCGTACTCCAGGTCGGAGTAGCCGCCGCCCTTGCCGACCCGCGCTCCGCTGAGGTTGACCGCGACCGAGCCGCAGAGCACGAAGTCGATCTCGGGCAGCTCGTCGAGGGCGATCACGCGGCCGTGTTTGAGCGCGCCCTTGATCGTCGCCGCCTCTTTCATCGCGCGTTTGGAGAGCTTCTTCGGATCGAGCACCCGAAAGGGATGGGCGTCGCGCAGACGCGGCACCGCCATGATCACGACCTTGCCCTCCTCGAGGGCGATGCGGCGGGCGTAGGTCTGGGGTGAGTCGGGATTGGCCTTGATCACCCGGGCGCGCTTCCAGAGTCGCTGCCCGGCGAGCTTCTCGGCCGCCATCTTCGCCCCGGCGAAGTTCGGGATCCGCCCCTCGGCGCCGGGAAAGCGGGACACGCCGGCGCGGTCCATCGCCTTCCAAACCTCCTTGCGGACGTCGTCCTTGGAGCGCACCCGGAGAAAGATATCCGCCTCGACCGTCACCCTGCCGAATGCGGATTTGCAGGGAAGGATGCTGATTTAGCCGAATGATCCATATGCCTAAACTCTTCGCAAGTCAATTTGCGGTTGAGCCGATGACGAGTTCCGGGGAAAAGTGATGGGGCGAAAGACTCAAATCGCGATTGTCGCCCTTGTGGCGTTGCTCCTCTTTGGGGTCGCTGTCGGCTACGCCTACGACAGCTCAGAAAAGGACAAGATCGCCGAGGGCGTCACCGTCGGCGGTGTAGACGTCGGCGGCATGGATGAAGCCGAAGCCAAGCAGGCTGTCGGTCACGAGCTGCTCGGCCCGCTGCGGCACTCACTGCGGGTCGGCTACGACGGCGAGAGCTGGACGTTGTCGGGGGAGAGCCTCAAGGTCCACGCCGATCTCGACGCGGCAGTCGAAGAAGCCGTTGCCGATAGCCGCGACGGCGGTTTCCCCGGGCGCCTGGTTCGCTACGTGACCGGTGGCAGCCTCGACAAGCAGATCGGCGCCGACGTCACCTACTCTCAGCCCGCGATCAACCGCTTCGTCCGCAAGGTCGCTCGCCAGGTCGACCGCGAAGCGCGGGATGCGTCGGTCGAACCGAGCGCCGACTCGCTCGAAGTTGTGGCCGCCAAGAACGGGCGCAAGCTCCGCGACCACCTGCTTACCCGCGAGTTGAAGGCCGCGGTGCTTAACGCCAACGCCGACCACACGATCGCCGCCCGCACCCACTACACAAAGCCGGATGTGACCACGAAAGAAGTGGCTGCCGCCTATCCCTCCTACCTCACCCTCGATCGCTCCACGTTCACCCTGCGCTTGTGGAAGAACCTGAAGCTGGCAAAGACCTACACCGTCGCGGTCGGCCAGGAAGGCCTGGAAACGCCCGAAGGCCTCTACGCGATCCAGGAAAAGGAAGAAAATCCAACTTGGCACGTGCCCGAATCCGACTGGGCCGGGAGCCTCGCCGGCCAGGACATTCCACCGGGTCCCTCGAACCCGATCAAGGCCCGCTGGATGGGGATCTTCGAAGGCGCTGGCATTCACGGCACCGAAGAGACCTACTCGCTCGGCTCCGCCGCCTCGCACGGCTGCGTGCGGATGGCGATCCCCGACGTCGAAGAACTCTATGACCAGGTCGAAGTAGGGACGCCCATTTTCATTGGCTAGCGGCGAGCGGCGCGAGGACCGGCGCATATCGGCGTCCTCAGTCGCTCGCGTGCAGAGCACGCCACGCTCCCTGCGTCCTTGATCTGCTTGGTCCTCGCGCCGCTCGCAGGACGTGAGTGAGAGAAGACGAATCCGGTCTTTGTGACCTGGGCCGAATCTCTGATCGCCTACGACCGTGACCTGAGTGGGCGTGGTGCGGCCGAGCGGACCCGGCGAGCCTATGCGGTCGATCTCGGGCAGTTCGTCGAGTGGGCTGGGGATCGCAACCCTGGCGACCTTCGCCACCGTGACGTGCGGCGCTATGCGGCCGGGCTCTCTGCTGGCGGCGCCGCGCCGGCCACAGTCGCCCGCAAGCTGGCGGCGATCCGTGGCCTTTTTGACTTCCTCGTCCGCACCGAGCGGGTTGGGCAGAATCCGGCTGATCTCGTCTCCTCTCCGAAGCGGGAGGAAAAGCTGCCGCAGGTGCTCAGTAGCGAGCAGATGCGCTCGCTACTGGAGGGGATCCCGGCGCGGACGCCGCTGGAGCTGCGCGATCGGGCGATGCTCGAGCTCGCCTACTCCTGCGGGCTGCGCTGCGAGGAGATCGTCAACCTCGACCTCGGTGCGCTCGACTTCGAGACCGAGCAGCTGCGCGTGCTCGGCAAGGGCTCAAAAGAGCGGATTTTGCCCGTCGGCGAGCCGGCCCAGCGGGCGCTGGAGCGCTACTGCGCTCGCGGCCGGCACGCTCTCTCCGCCGATCCGCGCGAGCCGGCGCTTTTTCTTTCCAAGAGCGGCCGCCGCCTCTCCAACTCCGACGTCACCCGCCGCCTCGGCCTCTGGGTGCGCGAGGCGGCCCTCGCCGCCGGGGTCTCGCCGCACTCGCTGCGACACAGCTTCGCCACCCACCTGCTCGAGGGCGGTGCCGACCTGAGGGTGATCCAGGAGCTGCTCGGTCACGCATCGATATCGACCACGCAGGTCTACACTCGCGTCGATGCGGCACGCCTGCGCGACGCGTACGCTGCCACCCATCCGCGCGCATGAGCCGCAATAACTTGTCAGCGACCATAGAATCGGGCCACAGGGCATGGAAACAGGCGTAAAAGAGGTAGAGCTGCGCGATCTGTGGCGCCGCTACAAGGACGAGGGCGACGCGAGCGCCCGCGAGCGGCTGGTCGTCGCTTACTCGCCGATGGTCAAGTTCGTCGCCGGGCGCCTCGGCGCCGGTCTGCCCTCTCACGTTGATGATGCCGACCTGATCTCCTACGGCCTGATGGGCCTGATCGGCGCGATCGAGCGCTTCGAGCCCGAGCGCGGGATCAAATTCGAGACCTTCGCGATGACCCGTATCCGCGGCGCGATCATCGACGAGCTGCGCTCGCTGGACTGGGTGCCGCGCTCGGTTCGCTCGCGGGCTCGCGAGATCGAGGCGGCGCAGGCGGCGCTCGAGCATCAGTTGCAGCGGGCGCCGAGCGAGACGGAGCTAGCGGCGAAGCTCGGCATCAGCGAGGACGAACTGCAGACCTCGCTGCTGGAGATCGCCAACTCCTCGGTTTACGCGCTCGACGAGCTCTGGACCGTCTCCGACTCCTCCGGCGATCAGGTCTCGCTGCTCGACACGATCTCCGACCCGCGCGCCGCCGACCCGCAGGAGTCGCTCGCCAGCAGCGAGGTCAAGGACCGCCTCACCGAGGCGATCGCCTCGCTGCCCGAGCGCGAGCAGCTCGTCGTCGCGCTCTATTACTACGAGAACCTCACCCTGCGTGAGATCGGCGAGGTGCTCGGTGTCACCGAGTCGCGCGTCTCGCAGCTGCACACCAAGGCCGTGATGCGGTTGAAGTCCGGTCTGCAGCCTGCTTAGACCCGCCTGACCCGTATTTCACCCCGATTGCACCACGCCGTTCGGGGTGTACCTTCAAATGCGTGCCGCATAGGGCCGCAGACCGGATTCGCAATGTCGCCCTGGTAGGGCACCGGGGCTGTGGCAAGACGAGCCTGCATGAGGCGATGTTGTTCGAGGCCGGCGCGGTCACGCGGCTGGGCACGGTGGGCGAGGGGACGACCATCTCCGACCACGAGCCCGACGAGCAGGAGCGGGCGATGTCGATCAACGCGGCGCTTGCCTGTTTTGAGCACGGCGGCCGTGAGATCAACCTGATCGACACCCCGGGTGAGCCGAGCTTCGTCGCCGACTCGATCGCGGCCCTGCGCGTCGCCGACGCGGCGGTGGTCGTCGTCAACGCGGTGACTGGGGTTGAGGTCAACACCGAGCGTCTCTGGCGCCGCGCCGACGCCGAGGGTCTGGCGCGGCTGGTCTTCGTCAACATGCTCGACCGCGAGCGCGCCGATTTCTACCGCGCGCTCGACTCGCTCAAGGTCGCCTTCGGCCCGCACGTCGTCGCCACCGAGATCCCGATCGGCGTCGAGCAGGGGGTGAGCGGCGTGATCGACCTGATCGACCAGAGGGCGTTCGTCTACGAGGGACCCGGTCCGGGCGCGGCAGAGGAGGTCGAGATACCGGCCGACCAGCGCGCCCGGGCCGAGGAGTACCGCGAGAAGCTGATGGACGAGGTGGCGGAGAACTCCGATCAGCTGATGGAGCGGTATCTGGAGGGAGAGGAGATCGCCCACGACGAGATCGTGCGGGTGCTGAAGCAGGGCGTCACCGCGGGGCGGATTTTCCCCGTCACCTGCGGCGTGGCGACGCGGAATCTCGGCACCGGCCGCCTGCTCGAGGCGCTGGTCGAGGATCTGCCCTCGCCGGCGATGCGCGGCGCGGTCACGGCGAGCGGCCCCGGCGGCGAGCCGATCGAGATCGAGCCCGATGGGGAAGGGCCGCTGGTCGCCTACGTCTTCAAGACGCTCGCCGATCCTTACACCGGCCGGGTCAATCTCTTCCGCGTCTATCGCGGCACCCTCGGCTCGGATTCCCATGCCGTCAACGTCACCCGCGCGGAGAAAGAGCGGATCGGGCAGCTCAGTCAACCACTCGGCGGCAAACTGGTGCCGGCAGCCGAGTTGGGCGCGGGCGACATCGGCGCGGTCGCAAAGTTGAAAGAGACCCGCGCCGGTGACGTGCTCTGTGCCGCCCCGGAGGAGGTCGCTTTCGCTCCGCTCGACCTGCCCAACCCGGTGATGGCGTTTGCCTACGAACCGAAGTCGAAGGGTGATGAGGAGAAGGCGGCGGCCGCGGTGCGCCGCCTCACCGAGGAGGATCCGACCCTCGACGTCCACCGCGACGCGCAGACGGGGGAGCAGATCATCGCCGGCCTGACCCAGGTTCACGTCGAGGTGATCGTCGCCCGGATGAAGCGCCGCTTCGGGGTCGAGATCGAGCTGCACCCGCCGCGCGTCCCCTACCAGGAGTCGATCCGCCAAGCGGCGAGTGCCCACGCCCGCTACAAGAAGCAATCTGGCGGGCGGGGCCAGTTCGCCGATTGTCAGATCGAGATCGAGCCGGCCGAGGACGGCGTCGATCTCGATTTCGTCAACCAGATCAAGGGTGCCTCGATCCCCGGCGGCTTCATCCCCGCAGTGGAGAAGGGAGTAGAAGAAGCGATGGCGCACGGCACCGTCGCCGGCTACCCGGTCAAGGGGGTGCGGGTGCGACTTGTCGACGGCAAGCACCACGATGTCGACTCCTCCGAGATGGCCTTCAAGATCGCCGGGGCGATGGCCTTCAAGGAGGCGATGGAGGAGGCGGACCCGGTCTTGCTGGAGCCGATCGTGCGCCTTCTGGTCAGCTGCCCAGGCGACGTCGTCGGCGACGTGATCGGCGACCTCAACTCGCGCCGCGGGCATCCCTTGGGAATGGAACCCAAAGGCACGATGACCGCGGTCAGGGCCGAGGTACCAATGGCCGAGGTGCTCGACTACACGCCCCACTTGCGCTCGATCAGCGGTGGCCGCGCCGACTTCGAGTTGGAGTTTGACCACTACGAAGAGGTACCGGCCCACCTGGCCGAGAAGGTCGTCGCTTCAGCTTGATTCAGGCGGGTGGGCCGATCATCTAGGTTGGGGCCGTGAGCCCCGACGAGAGCTGTGGCATCTGCGGCCGGACGATCTTGGCCGGCGAGCGGACGCGAACCTACATGAGCCCGAAGCAGGGGCCGCGGATGGTCTGCGAGCTCTGCCGCGAGCGGGCCGAGCGGCTCGGTTGGGTCGACCCGGCGGCGCCCGGCGCCAACGTCGGCAAGCGCGACCCGGAGGCCCGCGAGGCGCCGCACAGCCGGCTTGAGCGCGCCGTCTCCCGCTTCAACGGCAGCGAGGCCGCGCGCACCGTCGCCGGCTTGATGCGGAGCCTGGGGGAACCCTGGGTCTCGGTCGGCGCCGCTGCCGGCTCACCGAATGAGGTGCGGATCACGGTCGCCTGGGAGCTTTCCTGGTACCAATGGGGCATCGACCTTGGCGATGAGCTGCGCCCGGCCTTCCAGCTTGACAAGGGCAAGGAGGTCGAGCAGCTCGACCGCTCGGCCCGGCAGTGGAACGCGAGCGCCGTCGAGGGCGGGCAGCTCGTCCTCGGCGGCCCGGCGGGCGGCCGCGAGCGCGATGGGGAACCGGTTGGCTGAGGCGCCCGAGAAGCTCATCGTCAACGTCGACGGTGGGGCCCGCGGCAACCCCGGCCCGGCGGCGATCGCCGCCGTCGTCCAGGCCCCGGGCGGCGAGGTGCTGGCCGAGCGCGGCGAGCGGATCGGCCGCGCCACCAACAACGTCGCCGAGTACAAGGCGCTGCTACTGGGGATCGAGCTGGCGGCCGCTCTGGGCACGCCCGAACTGGAGCTGGTCGGCGACTCCGAGCTGATCGTCAAGCAGGTCAAAGGCGAGTACAAGGTCAAGGACGCGACCATGCGCGAACTCCACGCCGAGGTAAAGCGGGCCTTGCGCGACTTCGATCGCTGGTCGATCCGCCACGTCCGCCGCGAGCAGAACAGCGAGGCGGACCGCCTCGTCAACGAGGCGCTCGATGGCTGAGCCGATCGATCCTGGCGTCGACATCGGCCACGTCCACCTCAAGGTCGCCGAGATCGAGCGCTCGCTCGACTTCTACTGCGGCGCGCTCGGCTTCGAGCTGCAGCAGCGCTTCGGCGACGAGGCGGCCTTCGTCTCGGCCGGTGGCTACCACCACCACATCGGCCTCAACACCTGGCAATCGAAAGGCGGCTCGCCGCCGGCGCCGGGCACGACCGGCCTCTTTCACTTCGCGATTCGTTACCCGACACGTGCCGCCCTCGCCGATGCGCTACGCCGCCTGATCGGTGCCAAAGTCGGCATCAGCGGCGCCTCCGACCACGGCGTCAGCGAGGCGCTCTACCTCAACGACCCCGACGGCAACGGGATCGAGCTCTACTGGGACCGGCCGAAGGACGCGTGGCCGCAGCCACAGCCGGGCCAGAAGGTCGAGATGTACACGCGGCCACTCGACCTCGAAGGCCTGCTCGCCGAGCCCGAGCTCTAGTCGGGAGCGCGCTCAAATACCTGGATGGACGGTCGCCTGACCCGAAAGCGCCCCAGCCATAGCGGCAGAGGGAGGGACCACCGAGGCGAAGGGCGCCACGAGGAACGAAATGAGGACTGCGAACTTGTTCATTGTTTGCGCCTCCAGTTGTCTCGTTAAGCCAGGCAACCGTCCTCCAAGCTGAGGCAAGACTACCAAATAATAAGTAGGACCCCCGAAGGCCCCGACATAAGGCTAGAATCCGCCACCGTGCGGCTGTAGCTCAGCTGGCTAGAGCGTCTGCTTGCCATGCAGAAGGTCGTGGGTTCGAATCCCATCAGCCGCTTTACGCGAGATCTCGCTCTAGGGCGGGATTTCGTCGTTTATAGAGGCGCGTCGGGGAAATGAAACCATCCCGTCATATCGCCTCCATTTTGGGCACTAGTGCCCAAAATGACGCGGATACGCGGGGATTAGCGGCGATTTCGGCCGATTCCGCCTCGCTTTCGCCCAGCAGCGGAGCTACGGTCGCCAGCGCCAAGACATAAGTGGCCCCGGCGGCGGTGGAACGCCCCGGGGCCTGGCACCGAAGCCAGTGACTTCGATGCAACGGAAACGGTACTGCCGTTGCCCCACCAGGGCAGCATTGGGACCGGCTTCGGTGCCCTACCGAGAGGAGGGGCGCCAGTGCCCGCCACCACGATCACGATCAACCGCGAGCAGCGCGACGGGCTTTACGAACTGGTTCGCAATCACCTTGGGTCAGTCAGCGACCTCTTCGACGCGCTGGAGCACGAGAAGGATTTCGGCAAGGCCGAGCGGCTCGGCCTTGAGCTCATCGAAGACCTCCGCCTGATGCAGGATCTCGGCTGGGGTGAGGACGAGGGGCGCGAGGGCGTCGAGCTGACGATGCAGCCGCACGACCTGATGGAACTACTCGAGCGCCTGCGCGGCGAAGCCGGCCTGGTCCTCGGCGACACGCAAGAAAGCCGCGAGGACGCCGAAACGATGCAGCGCTTCAAACAGGGCTACGAGGCCTGCGGGCAACTGCTCGCGACGATCGATCCACGGGAGCAGAAACAAGAGCCAGGAGGGGCAAAATGAGCGAGAAGAAGACAGTCGATCAACGACGGGACAGCAAACCGAAAAAGGCCGACTCGCCCGGATCGAAAAACGGTCGTCTCGGACCCGGTGAGCTGGACAAACTCGTCCTCGGCCAGATGCGCCGGCACAAAGGTGATGCTCCGCAAACGGCGAGCGCGATCGGCAAGGCGATCGAACGCTCCTCGGGCGCCGTGGCGAACTGCCTGGTGCGTCTGGAGAAGCAGGGCAAGGTGCGGCTGGCCAAGCCGAAGCCGCGCTCTTATGAGCTGGGAGTGGCGAAGAAGAAATGACCCACCGAGGTCGCTTTCATCGGCGGTTGTTCGAGGGTCGGGGCTCAGGCCACAGGGAGGAAGGGTTGCTCCCGTGCTGGTTGCGGGAGCCGCTTCCTGCCCCGGCCCTCGGAGAACCGCCGATCATTGCGATCCCATACGGGCGCCTGTGCCTCCGCACGGCCATGAAGAGCTGCTGATCTCAGGGGGCGGGTGTGAGTCGCAAGCGATCCGAGCGGGCCGAAGCCACTCGCGTCACCCGACGCTTCGCCAGAAATCTCGTTTCACGGCGTCGCCAGATGGACTTCTCACAGGTGGAGATTGCCGAGCGGTCAGGCTTGCACCGCACGCAGATCAGCCTGCTGGAGCGTGGTCTTCGGGTTCCGCAACTGGACACGATCGTTCAGGTCGCGGCCGGGGTCGAAGCCGAGCCATGCGACCTCCTCGTTGGGATGGCCTGGAAGATCGACCGCGATCGCCTCTATGACGCAGAGGCGCCGCCGGGATTCTTCGAGGTCAAGGTCGGCAGTCGATGGGTGAAGGTCTAGATGGACTCTTCGCGCCTTGCCGAACACTTCGGCCGTCGGCTCTGGCATCGTCGGCGGCTGGCTTGTCTATCCCAGGAAGAGCTCGGTCGCCTGCTCGACGTGCATCGCACCGAGATCGGCCTGCTTGAGCGAGGGCGGAGGGTGCCGCGTCTCGACACCGTTCTCAAGCTGTCGGCAGGGGTCGAAGTCTCGCCGTGCGAGCTGATCGCGGGTCTTCGCTGGCAACCTGGCTCCCGTGACCTCGTCGGCGGCGTCTACGCCGGAGGCAGTTCCGAAGCCGCTGCAAGTAGGAAGCGAGTCGCAGCATGAGACCCAAGCAGCCGATGCCGCCCTCAGACGAGATGAAGGAGCGATTCGGGGTCAACCTGCGGGAATGTCGGAAGCGGCTGGGCGTCAGCCAGCACGAGCTTTCCTTCCGCGCGGAAATGGGTCTGAACTCTGTTTCGCTTCTGGAGCTGGGAACGAAACAGCCGAGAATCGACACTTTCATTCGCCTGGTCGGCGCACTAGGGGTTACGCCGAACGAGCTTGCTGCCGGCATCCAATGGATGCCGGCCGAGGTCGTCGCAACGCCAGGCAGATTCGATGTGCCCGAAGACCCAGAGCTCGCCGCGGAGGTTGCAGCGTTGCGAAGTGCGGCTCCTGGCCGTGGGAGGCGTTCCAAGCGATGAGCAAATCCAAGGGGCGCAGAGAGCTGCCATATGAAGCCAGGGCTCGGATCGCTGACAACCTGTTCTTGCTGCGAAGGCGCGCCGGGCATTCGCAGGGAGAACTCGCCGAGCTCGCGAGGGTGTCTGCCGGTCAGATTGGGTCGATCGAGAGTGGGAAGGCCTTGGGAATGCTCGATACCTACGTGAGGCTCGCTGGGGCACTTTCGCTCACCCTCGACGACCTTCTCGCCGGGGTGGCGTGGACCCCTGGAGAGTTCGAGTTCGAAATCGACGCTGGCTACAAAGTCGAGTTCGAGGTGGAAGGCGCTGAGAGCTTCGGGTAGAAGCGCTGGTACTCGTGCTTGCTTCACGTCCAACCGCCGACCTCCTGGGTGCGATCCACGAAGGCCATTCTCGGCGTAGGCGCTTGAAACAGGCTGATTTACAGGGATATTCGTAGGTCGCGGCCAAGCGGTCGATCTAGTCGGATGCGCGGGGATTAGCGGGGATATGCGGGGAGTCAGCCACTTCTGGCGAGAAGTGGCTGAAAACGAAAAGGGTCGGTTGGAGTCTCGCCACAGCTGTTGCTGGTACATGCGGTCTGAGATCAGCTTGTACCCCGCGACGCCGACCAGCGCGAGGCATAGCGAGAGCCAGAAACAGGCGTGCGCCGAACCCAAAAGCGCCTACACGACGACGCAGAGCGTCCGTTTGTCGAGCGACCCATCTGAACTATCTGTTCATCGACTGCAGTGGACATAGCCATCTGCGGAGAAGGCGGCCTGGGTTCAAGTCCATCGACCTCGGGTCCCACTGGAGCACGACGGTGGTGGGTGCCTGAGGAATCCTGCCCGGCATCTGAAGCTCGCCAACGCCGACATCAGACCGGATCGCACACTCCACCCGGCTGAAAACGATGATTTCTCGACCACGATTTATTGTCTCCGGCCATGCCACAAGAAACCGATTCCGCCACCGCCACATCCATCGAGCAGCCCGACCTGACCGCGGCCGCCGCGGCCGTCGAGACGGCCGGCTCGGTCGTCGAGGGGGCCTTCAAGCACCTCGCCGCCGAGGGCGACGTCGATGCCGACCAGGTCGTTGCCTACGACCTCGCGCATGCCGCCTCTGCCGTCGAGAACGCCCGCGCCGTCCTCGATTACGGGGAGAAGGGCGATGATGAGGCCCGCATCGCCTGCGCGTTCGTGGCCGATGTCGTCCATGAGGTCGCCACCAAGCTCATGGGTCGCGAGCGGGAGTGGGGCGCCGAGCCCGGCGCCCTCGACCCGGCCCTCGCCTTTGCCGGCTCCTACCGTTCGCCCGAGTTCCTCGCGGATCTCTGCGGGACCCAGGGACCGCGCCACCTCGACGAGGACTTCGTGATGGTCCAGGACACCTTCCGGCGTTTCGCCGAGGAGCGGATCCGGCCGATCGCCGAGGAGATCCACCGGCACAACGAGGACATTCCCGAGGAGATCATCGAAGGCCTCGCGGAAATCGGGACCTTCGGCGTCTCGATCCCCGAAGAGTTCGACGGCTTCGCGGCCGAGGGCGAGGGCGAGTACCTCTCGATGGTCGCCGCGACCGAGGAGCTCTCGCGCGGATCGCTGGGCGTCGGCGGCTCGCTGATCACCCGGCCCGAGATCCTCGCCCGGGCGTTGCTGGCGGGCGGCACTGAGGAGCAGAAGAAGGAGTGGCTGCCGAAGATGGCCAGCGGCGAGCTGATGGTCGGGATCGCCGTGACCGAGCCCGACTTCGGCTCCGACGTCGCTTCGATGAGGACCACGGCCACCCGCGACGGGGACGGCTGGCGGATCAACGGGCTCAAGACCTGGTGCACCTTCGGGGCCAGGGCCGACGTCTACATGCTCCTCGCGCGGACCGACCCGGACCGCTCGGCGGGCCACAAGGGCCTCTCGCTCTTCATCGTCCCGAAAGAGCGCGGCAGCGGTCACGGCTTCGAGCTGACCCAGGAGGAGGGCGGCAAGATGGAGGGCGCCGCGATCGACACGATCGGCTATCGCGGGATGCACTCCTATGAGGTCTCCTTCGACAACTGGTACGTCCCCGCCGAGAACGTGATCGGCGGCGAGGAGGGGCTCGGCCGCGGCTTCTACATGCAGATGGCCGGCTTCGAGAACGGCCGCATCCAGACCGCGGCGCGTGCCGTCGGCGTCATGCAGGCGGCCTACGAGGGGGCCTATGACTACGCGAACGAGCGCAGCGTCTTCGGCAAGCCGATCATCGATTACCAGCTGACCCGCGCCAAGCTGGCGCGGATGGCGGTGATCATCCAGGCCAGCCGCCAGTTCGCCTACCGCGTCGCCCGGCTGATGGCCCAGGGCGAGGGCGCGATGGAGGCCTCGATGGTCAAGGCCTACGTCTGCCGGGTGGCGGAGTGGGTGACCCGCGAGGCGATGCAGATCCACGGCGGCATGGGCTACGCCGAGGAGTTCCCGGTGAGCCGCTACTACGTGGATGCCCGGGTCCTGTCGATCTTCGAGGGCGCGGACGAGGTCCTTGCCCTCAAGGTCATCGCCCGGCGGCCTGCGCGGTAGCAGGCTGGCGGAGTCCTCCCGGCTGGCTGTAGCTGCGCGGGCATGAAGCAAGTGGCGCTGTCCCAGCCGTGAGGCTCGGCGACAAGATCTCGCTGTCCACGATGTGGCTCACCGTCGCCGATGCGTCCAAGAGACGCCATGGAGGTCAAGACCGCGCCATCGGTCGGCAACTCTGCGATCAAAATCTGACGATGCCCCGCTTGGCGCAGGCTGCCCGACGAAAAGATCAGGGTCCTGCCCTGATGCGAACTACCGTGTGGTCACCGACCATCGGGAGCATGCGAATCGCTCCCAGGAACAAGAGGAACCGTCGCCGGGCGAAGCGGGCCGGGCTCGAGGCAGCGCAAACGCTCGCCGTCGCCGCGCAGATGGCCCTGCTCTGCCCGTCCGGAATGGATGTATGGATGCAGCGCGAGCTGACCGGCTGCACCGACCTGGATCGCTTCGACCGACGGCGGGCAGGTTGATCCTCGGCGAGACGATCCGGGCCGAGCTGGCTGAGCTCGGCGATCGAGTCGCTCCGTTCGATGTCCATGCCCACACCGGCGCGGACGTCGACGGGACGACATGCGGCTACGAGGAGCACTTGCGCGACCTCGAAGCGATCGGCGGCCGGTCGGTGATCTTTCCGCTCTGCGTGAAGGGAGGGTATGAGCCCGAGAACCGGCGTGTCCTCGCGGAGTGCGATCACGCGCCCGATCGCCTGACTCCGTTTGCTCGGCTCGATCCCCACGTCGAGGGCGTGGCATCGACCGCGGTCGATGCCCTCGCCGCAGGCGCGAAAGGCTTCAAGCTGCATCCGCGCTCGGAGGCCTTCCGGCTCGACCATCCCGGCGTCGATGCGATCCTCTCGGTCGCCGCCGAGGCGCAGGCGCCGGTCCTGATCCACGCCGGCCTCGGAGTCGGCTCGTTCGGCACGACGATCCTGAGGCTGGCCGAGTTTCATCGGGGCTGTCCGATCATCCTCGCCCACGCCGCGATTTCCGACCTCTGCTGGCTTTGGGAGGAGCTGCCCGCTCATCCCAACCTCTTCTTCGACACCTCCTGGTGGAACGCGAGCGACCTGATCGCCCTGTTCTCGCTCGTACCGCCGGGGCGGATTCTCTTCGGCAGCGATGCTCCATATATGAACCGTGGAGCCGTGCTGGCGATCGCTTTGCGGTGCGCTCGCTTCGCGGGCCTGTCGGCGGAGGCGATCGAGCTTGTCGTCGGGGGTCAGCTCGAGAACCTGCTGACGGGAGCGGCGGTCGCCGACGCCGGGCCGCCACCAGGTCCGCCGCAGGCAGCACCGTCGCCGCTGGCGAGCAGGGTGACGACGGCGCTGATCGCAGCCGGTGCCGCGAAGCTCAGCGGGGGCGACCCGGCGCAGATGGTGGAGTTGGCGCGGCTCACCCTCGGCGACGGGTCCTTCCTCGGAGAGCAGGGACCGATCGTGGCCGGGCTGTTGGAAGAAGGCGCGGCGGTGACCCAGGAAGCGCCCTGGGCGCTCGCGATGGCGATCACGATTCTCGCGACGCCAGGCCTGAGAAGTCCCGTCGCGCTCGTCTGAATCTGGTGAAGCGGCGTAGGATCGCCGCGAGCACCGATGCGGGCGACAAATGCACTGCTGGAGAGGGAGGAGGAGCTCGCGGCGATCGAGCGGGTGCTGCTCGGCGTCCTCGGTGGGGCCGGCGGCCTGCTGGCGATCGAGGGCGAGGCCGGGGCGGGGAAGACGGCGCTGCTGGACGCCGCCGCGCTGCGGGGCGAAGAGTCAGGGCTCCGGGTGCTCCGGGCCCGCGGCGGCGAGTTCGAGCGCGACTTCCCCTATGGCGTGGTGCGGCAACTGTTCGAGCCGTTGATCGCCGACTCCTCGCTGCGGCAGGAGTTGCTCGGTGGGGGCGCGGCGGCCGCGGCTCCCGTCTTCGACCCGCTCGCCTCTGCCGAGAGCGGCGACCCGTTCTCGATCCAGCATGGTCTCTACTGCCTCGTCCAGGCGCTGGCGGAAGCCTCGCCGTTGCTGATCCTGGTCGACGACGCTCAGTGGGCCGATCTCGCCTCGCTTCGAGCGGTCGCCTATGCCGGGCGGCGTCTCGAGGGGTCGCCCGCCGGGCTGCTACTGACCGTGAGGACGGGGGAACCTGGCGAGCACGAACCCCTGCTCGAGGAGCTGCGCCGGGAGCCCGGTGCCGTGACGATCGAACCGCCGCCCCTCTCGGCTGAGGCCGTCGGGAGTCTGATCGCTGCAGAATCCGAGGACGCGGCGACGGACGGCCTGGCCGTAGCCGCCCGCCAGGCCACGGGTGGGAACCCGTTCCTGTTGCTGGAGCTGTTGCGAGCGCTCGATCTCGAGCAGCTTGACGGCAAGAAGCTCGACGCCGATCGCCTCGCGCGCCTTGCCGGGTCCGGCGCCTCGCGGCCGATCCTCGGACGCCTGAACCGGCTTGGCGAAGCGGCGATCGCCACGGCGCGAGCCGTCGCGGTGCTGGAGCCAAACGCCACGGCGGGCCGGATCGCGGCGCTGAGCGGGCTATCGCTGGAGTCGGTTGCCGATGCCTGCGAGCGGCTCGTTGTCGCCAGGCTGCTTACCGACGCCCGGCCGGTCGGCTTCGTCCACCCGCTCGTCCGCGCCGCTGTTCTCAGCGAGATCCCGGCGCCGCGCCGCGCCGCCGGCCACAGCCGCGCGGCGCGTCTCCTCTCCACCGATGATGCGGCCGCCGACGCGGTGGCCGCCCACCTGCTGCTCAGCGAACCCGCCGGCGATCCCTGGCCGGTGGGTGAGCTGCGCTCCGCCGCGACGGAGGCCCTTGGCCGCGGGGCTCCGGCAGCCGCGGTCAGCTACCTGCGCCGGGCCCTGCGCGAGCCGCCGCCGAAGCCCGACCGGCTCGCAGTCAGCCGCGAGCTGGGGGCCGCCTTGCTGCGAGCCGACGAGCCGGAGGGGATTGATGTGCTGCGCACCGTCCGCGATGCCCTCGACGATCCGCTGGAGCGAGCCGCGATCGCCGCCGAGCTCTCTGTCTCGTTTGCCTTCCGTCATCCGGGGGGCAGCGAGGGGGTGGCCCTGCTTGAAGCGTCGCTGGCGGAGATCGGCTCCGGAAGCCCGGACCTCGCCCGCTTCCTGCGCGGGCAGCTGCTGATGCACCTGGTCAGCGGGCTGGAAGAGATTCCTGCCGGGGTGAGGCCGGAGCGAGAGGCGTGGCCGGACGGCGAGAACCGTTCGGGGCGCTTCCTCCTTCGCCAACTCTCCTATCTCTACGCGATCGGATTTGGCCGGATTGAGGATGCGCTCGAGTTGGCGACCAAAGCCGGCGTCGACCCCGATCTCTACGCCGAGGATGTCCGCGCCGGGATCCCGTCCCACTACGCGTGGGGTGCGATGACCCTGGCCGACCGCGGCGACCTCATCGCGGCGCCGCTGGCGATCTCGATGGAGGCTTCGAAGCAGCGCGGGGCCCCCGCCAGCGTTGCCGCCGCCTACGGCGTGCGCGCCTACTGCGGCTTTCTCGACGGCGACGTGAAGGCCGCCGAGGCCGACGTCGGCGTCGCGCTTCGGGTCATGCGGTCGAGCGAGTTCCCGGTGATGCTGGGCGCCTGGACCAGCACCGCGGCTGTGATCGCAGTCGAGCGCGGCGAGCTCAATGCCGCGCAGGAGCTGCTCGATGACGTCTGGCGGCGTCGAGCCCTGGGCCCCGGCCTTCCCGGGACCTTCCTGCTCTTCGCCCGCGGGAAGCTGCGCGCCGCGAGCGGCTGCCATGCCGAGGCGCGCCACGACTTCATCGCCGCCGGCGAACGGGTCGGCTGGCTCCCCTACGCCAATCCCGAGCTGCTCGGCTGGCGTACCGGCCTCGCCCTCGCCGAAGGGGCGTTGGGCAACGAGGAGGAGGCACAGCGGTTGGCTGCGGAGGCGGTGCGGCTGGCCCGCGAGGCCGGCGGGCAGCGCGGAATCGGAATCGCCCTGCGAGTTCAGGGGACTGTGATTCGCGGCGAGGAAGGGATCGAGCTGCTCCGCGAGGCGATGGACGAACTCGCTGGGACCAGGGCGCGGCTGGAGTACGCCAAAGCCTTGGTCGAGCTCGGCGCGGCGCTGCGGCGTGCCAACCGCCGCCGCGAGGCTCGCGAGCCACTGCGGGAAGGCCTCGACCTCGCCCATCGCTGCGGCGCGACCGCCCTGGCGGAGCGGGCACGCACCGAGCTAGGGGCCGCCGGAGCGCGTCCTCGTAAGACAGTCCTCTCGGGCATCGAGTCGCTCACCCCGAGCGAGCTGCGGGTCGCGCGCATGGCTGCTGAGGGAATGACCAACCGAGAGATCGCGCAGAGCCTCTTCGTCACTACCAAGACCGTCGAGACTCACCTTCGCCACGTCTACCAGAAGCTCGAGGTGGCGAGGCGAGGCGATCTCGCAGATGTGCTCAGGTAGATCGATGCAAGGACCAGCCAGTACTCAGGTCGGGCGGAGATCGACGGGGTGAGGAATGATGTGCGCCATGGCAGGTGTGGCGATAGTCGTGTTCAGCGACTTGGTCGATTCGACCGCACTACTTGCGAAGCTCGGTGACGATCGGATGGACATGGTCCGTCGGTCCCATGTGAAGGACGTGACCGATGCAGTCGTCCTCGGCGGTGGGCGTGTGATCAAGACGCTGGGCGATGGTGTGATGTCGAGCTTCGACAGCGCCCTCGGTGCGCTGAGGGCGGCCGCGGCCATTCAGAGGGCGGTCGAGCGGCAGGACGCGGAGCAGGGCGGAATCGGGATCGCGGCAAGGATCGGCGTAGCGGCCGGGGAGCCGATCCCCGACGGGGACGACCTGCACGGGATGTCGGTCGTTATTGCCAGCCGCCTCTCCTCGGCGGCAGGGACCGGAGAGATTCTCGTCCACGACTTGGTCCAGGCTTTGGTTGCCTCACGTGACGGGGTTGCGCTGGGGGAGATCCGCGAGCTCGGCCTAAAGGGAGTGCCGGGACCGGTGCGCGCCTCGGAGTTGCTCTGGCGGGAGGTGGCTCCCGTAGCAACCGACGAGGCCGAAGGAGGTCTGGACTCGGAGGCAGCTGAGCAGAGGGACGGGGAGGTGCAGCGTACCGGCTCCGGGGAAATCCGCTTGCCGCCCGTGCTCGCCGCCTACGCGGACGAGCCGTTGATCGGCCGTGACAGCGAGATAGAAGAGCTTCGGGAGGCAACCGCTCCGCGCGACGGCTGCCGAGCGGTTCTGATCCTGGGCGAACCGGGGATCGGCAAGACCCGCCATGCTGCTGCTGCGGCTGCTGAAGCTCATGGCAAGGGTGCTGTGGTCGTGCTGGCGCGCTGCCCCCCCGAGGCCACGATCGCCTTCGAGCCCTGGGTACGTGCGGTTGGTGAGCTGGCGCTAGCCGGCGATGACTCCTGGCGCGCGGAGCTGGCGAGGGCAGCCGGCGCCGAGCTCGCCGCGCTCGTGCCAGAGCTGAGCGAGCACGCGACGCTCGCCGAGCGCGCCGTCATCGACGAAGTCGTGGCCGCCGAGGGCGCGCGCTACCGGCTCTTTCGCGGTATAGCCGCCGCGCTCTCCTTCGCTGCGGGAGATGAGCCCCTGCACGTGGTTCTCGACGACGCCCACTGGTGCGACCCCGCATCCGCGCAGGCACTCGCTTCCCTGCTCGAGAGGCCCCCGGCCCGGCTAATCCTTGTCGTGACCGCCCGTGACCGGGAGATGGGGCGTAGGCATCCTGTCTCCAAGGCGCTCTCCGCCTTGCGCCGTACCGGCGACCTCAGCGAGCTTCGGTTGACCGGCCTCGACGCCTCGGGAATGGCGGCTTTGGTCGGGGCGAAGGTGGGCAGGGCGATAACGCCCGTGCTGGCGGAGCAGCTGCTGGCACGAACCTCAGGCAACCCCTTCTTTGCCAGTGAGTTGGCGTGTGATCTCGATGGGCAAGGGGCTCTAAGAGCGGGGGAGGTGCTCGAGAAGGCCCCAGCCCCCGAAGCGGTCACCGATTTGGTCGAGGAGCGCCTGGCGAGGGTGGGCCCAGACACCGAGCGCCTGCTGGTTGCGGTCGCAGCGATCGGGTCGGCGGCGTCCGTGGAGCTCGCGTCCAGAGTCGCGGGGCTCAGCTCGGAAGTGGCCGGGCGAGCCGTGGAAGAGGCGTTGTCGGAGAGGTTGGTCGATGACAAGGTCGCCCGCGAGCCTACGATTGGCTTCCCGCATGCCTTGGTTCGCGAGGCGCTGCTCGCCAGCACCAGCGATGCCGCTATCGCCAGGCTGCACCTCGCGATAGCCAGGGTGCTGGAGGAGGATTCAGGTGCCGAGCCCGCCGAGCTTGCCCGCCACTACGAGCTCTCGGCCGGCCTAGCGGGCCCCGAGCAGGCAGTCGCTGCTCATCGCGCCGCGGCTGTCGCTGCCGCTGAGGCCCATGATCACGAGGGGGCCTCCGCCCACCTTCGCCGGGTGCTCGGTCTGCTCCTGGAGGCAGACGCACTGTCGAAAGCCGTGACCCTGCTCGAGCTCGGAGAGCAGGAGCTGCTCAGCGCCGATCTGGTCAGCGCGCGCGACTCGTTTGGAAAAGCGATCGAGATAGCGCGTCAGACCGGCGATGCGCCAACCCTGGCCCGTGCAGCGCTGGGCTTTGCCGGCGGCGATATCGGCTTCGGCTTCGAGACCGGAGTGGACGATCCAGCGACGGTGGCGCTGCTGCGGGAGGGACTGGAGGCCCTCGGAGACAGTGAACCGAGGCTGGCGCTGGGGATGATCTTCCGACTCGCCTTCATGCTCACCTTTTCCGACGACGACGAGATGTTCGCCAACTTGGAAAGGCGAGCGAAGGAGTTGGAGCAGAGCCTCGGGGACGCCGAGGCCAGGGTCCTGGGTGGCCTCGCGGTGCTGGCGACCCGATCCGCCCGCCGGCCCGATCCCAGCGACCTCAAGGGGCTGTTCGAGGAGCTTGACGCCTCGCTGGACCTGATTGGGGCGGCGGAGGAATGCGGCCGCGAGGACCTGCTCTTCCGTGTGGTTCTGTGGTCCGCCGCAGTCCACTACACGATGGCGCGCATACCCGAGTGCGATCAGGCTCTCGAGCGGAGCGCCGAGATCGCGACTCGACTGGGTAGCCCCCGCTTCGCCTGGGAGGTCAATCTGGCCCGCGCTATGAGGCTTTTCGATCTCGGCAGGCGCGAGGAGGCGGAAGCGCAGCTGCACCGTGCGGGGACGATCGTGCGCCGCCTGCGGCCCGACATCCACATCTTCGCCGAGCTGAGCTTGATGATGGTCGCGGAATGGATCTACGGTGGCGAGACTGCGCTGTCGCGGGTTCTCGCCGAGGCGGCGGGTGCGGCAGAGCTTCCGGCTGGAGCGATCTCGGTCGGCCTAAAGAGCATGGCGGCAGCCGACGGAGACATCGAGGCCACGCGGCGCGAGCTTCGGGCCGAGATTGCGGGCAACCTCGAGGGCCTGCGTAAACCCGATGTCCACCTGCCGGTCGGCCTCTGTTGGCTTGCCCACGCTGCGATCCAGTCTGGGGATCGTGAGACGGGGGAGCGGGTGCGGCCGTTGCTCGAGCCGATGCGCTCACGGTTGGGGGAGTCGCTGCCCATGATCGGCTTCGGTCAGCTCCCCGAGTGGTACATCGGCGGCCTCGAACTGCTGGCGGGCCGCTTGGAGGAGGCCGTTGATGAGCTGCGGGGAGCTGTCTCCAGGGCGGATGAGCTCCAACTGGTCTGGGTGAGCGCCTGGAGCCGGGTGGACCTGGCGACCGCCCTTCATCGCAGCGGCAGCGCCGAGGAGGCCGAAAGCGTCCTCGTCGAGGCCGAATCCATCGCGGCCAGACACGGTGTTGGTTGGGCGGCGAAGAGGGCCGAAGCGCTCCGAGCGGAGATCGAGGGGCGCGAGCCGCCGAGCCCGGGGCAGACAGCGGAGCGCAACAGGCCGATTCGCGCGCTGGCCGCCAGGGGTGGCCGTCGGGCGCTTGCGAGCATGGCACGCGGCCTCAGCAACGACGACCTCGAGCGCCGCTTTGTCGAGCCCCGCCGCCAGCGTGCGCTTGTCCGCGCCATGGCTCGCGGCTTTCAGCCCGCCGGCTCGGCCGGCTTTACCGGCACGATTGTCTACGAGCTTGAGCCATACGCGATCGAGGCGCCGCCCGAATCCCCTTGGCGCTGGGCGATAGAGGTCGACTCGTCGGCCGGCCGCGCGCGTCTGCGGGAGCCGGCGCCGCTCGACCCGGCTGTGACGATTCACATCGGGCTTGCCGACTGGGTGCGTGTCACGGCAGGTCTGCAAGACCCACTCTCCGCCATGCTCGCCGGGCGCTGCAGCGTAGAGGGCGATGTCACCGTCGCCGCTCGCCTGGAGGTGATGTTCGGCGGTCGCTAGCAGTGGGTTAGGAGACTGCGGCGGGGACGGCTCGCGATCGGCTGCTTCGCTCGCGAAGCCGCACACGCAGTCCGCGCGGAACCATCGTGAAGCCGAAGGCCTCACGCACCGGCTTGCCGGATTCGTCCAGCTCCAGCTCGAAGTTGCGGGCAAGCATCCCCAGGGCCGCCTTCGCCTCCAGAAAGGCCAGGTTGCGGCCAGGACAGAAACGCGGGCCGGCACCGAATGCGAGAGATTTCGGGGCGCGCGTCTTGTCGTCGTCCTCAAGCCAGCGCTCCGGATAGAAGTCCTCGCTGCGCCCGGCTGCGGCGCGGGTAGCCTGGCGGGTGAGCAGAAGGAGTTGAGTCCCGGCGGGAATGTGCGTCCCGCAGATCGTTTTGTCCTCGTTTGGCTCGACCCCCGCCGATGGCGCGACGCTCTTCAGGCGCATCGACTCCCGCAGCACCGCCTCGGCATAGGGCAGCTGCTCGGTCGCTTCGTACTCGGCCGCGATTGGATTGCGGCCGAAAGCAGCCGCCGTCTCCTCGCGCAGGCGCTCCTGGATGTCGGGCCTCGACCCGAGTAGCCAGATCGTCCAGGCGAGGGTGTGTGCGGTGGTGTCCTCGCCGGCGAGGAGCACGGTGATCAGGTTGCCGGCGATCTCCTGGTCGGTGAAGCTCGGATCATCCCTCTGCGCGGCGAGTAGTCCCTCGATCAGGTTCTCAGGTTCGTCGAAGAGCTCGGGTCGGACAGCCATACGCGCCTGGGCCCTCTCGATGAAGTTTTCGGTTGCCTTATAGACCTCGACCATTGACTGATCGAGTGCGCGATCGGCTGGCAGCTTGAACCAGCGCCAATATGGAACGGTGGCGGTTATTCGCCGACCGGCCATTATCAGCAGCCGCTGAATGTGGAGCTGGAGCTCGCCATCGCCATGCTCGAGTGTGTTCAGGTCGTGCCCGAAGGCAAGGGCGGAGGTGACGTCGACCGTGTAGGCGGTCAGCGCATCGGAGACGGCCACGGCTTCCGAGCGCCGCGCCTCGGCCTGCAGGCGCTTGTGCAGCCTCCGGGTCGCGGTGCGCACGACGCTGAAATAGCGATGCAGGTGGTCTTTGTTCAGAGCGGTGACGATCAGACGGCGCTGTCGTTTCCACTCATCGCCCTCCGCGGTGAAGACCGCCGGCGGGGTGCCCTTCATCTGGGGGGCCGCTTCGTTGATCTCCTGGATGACTCGCGCGATGTCGCCCCATCGCCTGAACCCCCCGGGACGGTCGCGCAGGATCACGTTGATCTGATCGGCGTCGTTGATCCCGACCACCACCCTGGGCCCCGCAGTCACACGAAAGATCGGCCCGTATTCCTCCCCCCACCTCTCGAAGGCGAGGTGGCTGCGGGAGACGGGGACCAGCTTGTGGGCGCTGCCCAGGAGGGGGAGACCACGTGGCCCGGGCAGGTCGGCAATTGAGCGAATGGCGGTCATCGGGTTCGGCGAGAACCTAAAGGGCCAACTGCTGCTCTACCACCCAGTTCTGGACAGTCGAAGCGCCCAGCACTAGCCATTGGCTGACCTGACTAGAGGTGCTCGTCCGAAGCCAGACCGGCACGCAAACCAAGGCTTTTCAGATCGAGGACCCTCACGAGTTTGCGCTCGGTCTCGATCCAGTTCAGCTTCCGCATCGTGCTCAAGGCCGCAGCGACGCTGGCGCGGGAGGCGCCGGTCCACGCGCCCAGGTCGGCCTGCGTGAGTGGCAGCCTGATCTCAATTCCGCTCGAGGTCGTATGACCGTGCCGTTCGCACAGCTCGACCAGCCGTGCGGCTATCCGCCCCAGGGTGTCGGACGCTCCGAACTGAACCTGGGTCCGGTTGGCATCGCGAAAGCGCCGCCCGATCGCGTCGAAGAGCGCGAGGGCCGCCGCCGGCCTGCTCCCGAGAAAGGCGCGGAAGTCGGCCGCGGAGATCGCCTTCGCCTCCCCGGGTTCGAGCGCGACGACGTTGCTCGAGCGCGGCTCGGCGTGCACAAAGGAAAGCTCGCCGAGGATGTCGCCAGGGCCGTGGAATCCGAGCACGATCTCCTTGCCCTGCGGCTCGATGAAGGTGGCCTTGACGTGACCACTCTGCAGAAGGAGCACCGGATCACCTGGCGCTTCCTGGTGCATCAGGTGCTCGCCGGAACCGAAGTGGCGCGGCCGCCCCGTCGCCAGCAACGCGTCCCGATCGATCCCTGGGAGCAACGCAACGAAGGTTCCCGACTCGAACCGGCTGGCCACGGCGCGATGGTAGTTCACACCATCGGCCGTGGATTCCTCGCCGTCTATACCCCTGGGGAGAGAAGCCCGGCCAACCTGTTCCGGGCTCCCTGCCCGGCCAGCCCCAGCTTCGCGTAAGTGTGCGAGAGGTGGGTCTCCACGGTCTTGACACTGACGTAGAGCTCCTGGGCGATCTCGGGATTGGTCCGGCCGTTGGCAGCGAGCCGCGCGACGCGCAACTCGCTTGCGGTCAGCGCGTCGACGCCGGTATGCGCGGCTCGCCGCGGCCGTGCTCCGGTCGCACGCAGCTCCTCGCGAGCCCGGTCCACGAGGCGCGGCGCGCCGCAGCGATGCGCCAGGTCCATGCCTTCGGTCAGGGGACCGCGCGCCTCGACCCTCTGTCCCGCCCGGCGCAGCGCAGCTCCGAGCTCGACCATGGTGCGGGCGCGCTCCAGCGCCGCCTCCGATTGCTCGAGAGCCGACAGCGAAGCGCGCAGTTCAGCAATCCCGTCCTCGCCGCCGGCAAGCAGCCCGGCCGCGCGCAACGCTACCCCCTCTGGACGAGGCAGTCCCGAAGCGCGTGCCAGCACGAGCTCCTCGGCGATCAGCTCGGCCGCCTCGGCACGGTCCTCCGGGCCGAGCGCAAGCGCCAGCGCCGAGCGACACGGTGAAAAAGTGGGGCCCACGCCCAGGGCGCGCGCGACCTCAGTCACCTCACGGAGGTCTTCGACCGCGCCGCGCCGATCTCCCTGCATCAAGCGCAGCCGTCCGCGGACCTCGAACAGCATGGCTCCGCCCCAGCTGGCGAGGAACGCCTGCTCCAATCCAAGGCCGTGAACCAGTTCGCCGACGTCGTCGAGGCTCGGGCGCTCAAGCACGGCGTCGACGAGGAAGTACATGGCGCTCGTGATCAACAGCGGCATGCCAGCCTGGTTGACGAGGTCCCAGGCGATGCGAACTTCGGCCTCGGCGGCGGCGAGATCGCCGCGCTTGGCGAAGATCCAGCCCCGGTAGCCCAGATTGGCGGTCGTCCCCATGAACGAGCCGGAGAGCTGCGACTGCTCGGCGAGCGTCTCGCAGGCCTTCAGCGCGAGCTCGTGCTCGTCGACCGCCACGAGCGCGGTCAGGGCCTGCGCCGAGGCCCAAGCGCCCGCTCCGCGCTCGCCCATGAGCCGGTCGTCCGCCAGGGCGTAGGCGGCCTGGGCGACGACCTCGTCGCGGGAATCGCCGCGCAGTCCCTTGGCCAGGGCGAGCATCGCCCGCAGGGCGTACGCGGGCCAGGCCTCGCCGGCGGAGAGCTCTTCGAAGCGGCTCTTGAGGCGATCGAATTCGCCCACCAGGGACGGGTCGTAGAACGTGACCACCGACCAGTATCCGAGGACCTCCAGGACCGTGTCCGCGTCGTCGGCCTGGTCGAGTTCGGCGACCGCTTTGCCTATGACGTCGCGGCCGGCCTCCCACTGGCCGGCGTGGACCAGGATCTCGGCCAGCGCCACCGAGATTCGCGCCCGCAGCGCGGCCGAGCCGGCCAGCTCAAGGCCCTCGCGCAGGTGCTCGACCGCGGCCAGGTCCCGGGCAGCCACCTCGACCATTCCCAGCTCGAGCAGGATCTCCGCGGGCTCCGGCTCGGCCGCTTCCTCCTCCAGCGCCCGCCTGAACCAGCGGATCGCCGCGTCCGGAGCGGCCCGCCCCAGGGCCTGATCGGCCGCGGCTATCAGCGCCCTTGCAGTCGCGATCGATTTCGCCGGACGCACGGAGGCTAGGTGGACCGCTATCTCCTCCGCCGACGCGCTTTCCTCAGACAGGGCCCGAGCTGCGGCCGCGTGGGCGACATCGCGCTCGGTGACCGAGAGCTGGTCATAGGCGGAGCGGCGCACGAGCGGATGGACGAAGGCGAACGGATCCTCGGCTGAGATCACCTCGATCCGGCGCAGGCGACGGGCGATGTCCGCTGCCTCGTCCTCCGTCATGCCCGCCAGCGAAGCGGCCATCGCCAGGCGCCCGCCATCGCCCAGCACCGCCATGGCGGCGGTCAATGCCGGCGCCTGCGGATCGACGCGCCCGGTGCGGCGCGCCACACGCTCGGCGAGCGACGGCACCGAGGCTTCCCTTACCGCCGCCGCCGTGACACTGCCGTTCGGAGACACGGCCCGCAGGAGCTCCTCGAGGTAGAGGGGGTTCCCGGCGCTCTGCTCGAGGCAGGCGGCGCACGCCTCATCGTCCGCGCCAGGGATCCGGGCGCGAACCAGCTCGGCCACCGCACCCGAGCCCAGGGCCTCCGGCGACAGCGTCGTGGTGCTGGGTTGCCCGCGCAACTCGTCGAGCAGGGCCGCCGGGGCGCCGGGCTCGGCGGGGCGCAAGGCGAGGAGGACCACGATCGGAAGGTCGGAGATCCTCTGGGCCAGGTACCCGAGCGCGCGCAGGGAGGACGTATCGACCCAGTGCAGGTCGTCTACGGCCAGCATGAGTGGCCCCTCTGCGGCGACGTTTGCCGCCAGCCAGTAGATCCCGTGCAGCGCGGCGAACCCCGCTGCGCCGCGGGTGCGAGGGTCGTCGCCTTCTTCGGAGGGGTCGATCACCCACTCGGCCGGAGCGGCGGCGCCCGCCAGCAGCTTTGTCCGCTGGGTCTCGGGAGCCGCTACGAGGACCGGCTCGAAGATACGGCGGATCGCCCCGAAGGCGAACTCGCGCTCGAGCTCGGTTCCCCGTGCTTCCAGCACGCGCAGGCCTGTCTCGGCGGCGGATTCGCGCGCGGCGCCCAGAACAGCGCTCTTTCCGGCTCCCGCCGCGCCCTCGACTATGACCAAGCGCCCTCGGCCCTCGAGGGCGTCACCGAGCGCCGACGCGATCTCCCCCAGCTCGACATCACGTTCCAACAACCGCGCCTTGCTCAAGATAAGTTCAGGGTACCTCCCCGACGCGAGCCCGGGTATGAGATGCAAGCCTGCCCGCCGTGGCGGATGAAAACCAAACGTACGACCTAGCCGTTGTCGGGGCAGGTGTGGCGGGTCTCAACGCACTCGCGGTGGCCAGCCAGTACCTGACCAAGGATCAGCGAGTGTTGATCGTCGACCGCCGCAGCCGGGTGGGCGGAATGTGGGTCGACACCTACCAATATGTGCGGCTGCACCAGCCGCACCAGCTCTTCACTGCCGCCGACATCAAATGGACCCTCGATGCCGATCGCGCCTACCTCGCGACGAAGGGCGAGGTGCTCGATCACTTTTCACACTGTGTCGACGTAGTGAAGGGCCGGGTGGGGCTGGACGAGTGGCTTGGCACGGAGCTGCTCTCACACGAGGCCGGCAAGGAATCGATCAGGCTGAGCTGCCGGTCCGCCGACGGCACGCCCCGGATCGCCCAGACCAAACGGTTGATCAAGGCGCCGGGGCTTTCGGTCGAGCCCAACCAGCCACTTGCGGTGTCAAGTGAAAGGGTCCACTCAGTTTCCCCCGACTTCTGCGACGTCCGCACCGGCGAGATCACCGAAAGCAGCGCTCCCGTGTGGGTGATCGGCGGCGGCAAGACCGCGATGGACACCGCCCACGCGCTGATCAAGGCCTGCCCTGGCCGCGAGGTCAACGTCCTCGCCGGGTCGGGTACGTTTTTTGCCTGTCGCGACAAGCTATTTCCCACCGGAGTAAAACGGTGGTGGGGCGGTACCCGGGGCATTCCGACGTTTCTCGAGTGGTCGCGGCGTTTCGACGGCACCAACGAGCGCGACGCGATGGACTGGTATCGGGGCACCGTCGGAATCACGCCCACCGACGGCGCGAGGAATTTCGTCTTCGGACTCCTCTCTGAGGCAGAGGCCCGGGCGATTCGCTCGGGAGTGACTGAGATGGTGAACGATCACCTGGTTGACGCGGTGGATCGGGGCGGCGGCGTTGAGCTCTTGCTCCGCAGCGGCGCAACCCGCCAGATCGAACCGGGATCCTGGCTCATCAACTGCACTGGCTACGTCTTCGGCGAGCAGCCGCAGCACCCGTATGAGCCTTACGTGTCGGCGGACGGCAATGTCGGAGTCATCTCGACGCGCACCGCCATAACTTTGCTCCCCTCCTTCGGCGGCTATTACCTAAGCCACCTGATGATGCTGGGCCAGCTTGGTGAGCTGCCGCTTTATGAGCTGGATGGGGACCAGTTGGCAAGGCAGTCGCGGGAAGCATGGGCGTGCGCGGCCGTGACGATGAATCTCTACAACCTCAGCGTGATCGCGGACAATGCACCCCGAGAGGTTCTCAGAAAAAACGGCCTGAATCTCGACCTCTGGTACCCCCTGCACCGATACATCTATGGCGGCGTGCAGTTCGCGCGCGCAGCGCGGCGCGAGCGCGAGCATTGGCGGCTGGCGCTAGACCGAGTAGCGGAGCGCTTCGACGTGCGCTGCGGCCCGATCGTGGGGAATGGACATTGGCCGAGCTAGCGCGGGTCACATCCTATGAGCGGGTAGGCCTTGCCTTCGACGTGATCGATGAGGGGCCGCTCGACGGCCCGCCCGTGGTGCTCCTACACGGGTTCCCGCAGCGCGGCACCTCGTGGACGAAGGTGGCGCCGCTGCTGGGCGAGGCCGGTTTCCGCACTTACGCTCCTGACCAACGGGGATACTCGCCCCGCGCGCGGCCACGTGGCCGGCGCGCGTACAGGACAACGGAACTGGTCGACGACGTTGTCGCGCTGATCGACCGGATCGACACGCCCGTCCATCTTGTCGGGCACGATTGGGGTGCCATTATCGCCTGGTCCGTCGCAGCCCGGCACCCCGATCGGCTGGCGTCGTTGACCGCGGTGAGCGTCGGCCATCCAGAGGCGTTCAAGCGAGCCCTGCGTACCCCCGATCAAGCGCGGCGGTCGTGGTACATGGGGCTATTCCAGCTTCCCTTCGTGCCCGAGCGGCTGTTGTCGGGCAATTGGTTCGTCCAGAAATTCCTTGGCGGCTCCGGAATGACCGACCAGATGCTCGCCACCTACAGAGTCGAGATCGTCGATGAGGGCGCACTGACGGGTGGCCTCAACTGGTACCGGGCAATTCCCTTTTCGCTCTCGAATGAGGTCCCCGACGTCAGCGTGCCGACTACCTTGGTTTGGAGCGATGGCGACAAGGCGCTCGGCCGGAGGATGGCCGAGCTGACCAAGGAGCATGTCGGCGGGGCCTACGAGTTCATCGAGTTCGCGGGCGCCTCGCACTGGATTCCCGAGGAGCGCCCGGTTGACCTTGCCGCGGCGATCGTCAGCCGCGCCCACGCGGCGGCGAGTCCGTCGGGGGCAGTCAGCGCTTAGAGATTGCTCGCCTCCTTTGGGTTCACAGCATCATCTGACCGCCTGACCCACCGATGTCCAAGTGCTGCGTCCAGGCGTGCCTGGCAGCGGTGACCGTGAGCCGACCGTGAAGGCCGTGACGCGCCCGGGCTCCTCAGGCCGCGGGTTCGACGAACGCGTGGGCGATCACAGTGAATCCGAATGGCGATGCGACCAGGGAGCCGTCAGAGCGATGCAGGTAACGCTCGGTGAGCAGCTCGGGGTCGATGTGGGAGTCGAGCCGCAGGCGGTGCTCGGCGAGTGTCGTCCCAAGCCCATCCGGCGGGAAGCCGCTGCGAGGCTCCTCGCTGGCGTCGGCCGCGAAGGGAACCCACTTCGCGCCGCGGAGCGAAGCACTCCGCGAGACCGTCGATCAGAAGACCACACTATCGCCGGGTCGAATTGGATTCGACGTTCTCTTCGATGATCAACCGTCCTGTTCACCTCATGGACGGCCGGTAGCAGTGGCTGCTCAGCAACGCGACGAGGACATCGGCGACTGCAGTGATCTCCCTGGAGCGGGATCCCTACTCCCCGGGCGTCGCAGGTCTCACTCATCCGCTCCGAGCAGGAAACGCATGCGCAGTTCGGTTCCGTTCCGATCCTGGGAGATCTCTAGGTCGGAGCTGACCTCCGCGATGATCGAGAGTCCCACACCAAGTCCCCCGGGTCCGTGGTCTCTGAACCCGAGGCCCAGGTCCGTCACCTGGATCTCCAGAAAGCCATCGGCGATGGCAGCCTTCATCCTGACGCTGCCTATCTCCTCGGGCTCATAGGCGTACTTGACGACGTTCGAGACCGCCTCTGAAACAGCCAGGTTGACGCGTTCGGCCAGGGCCTGATCGGCGCCGTGGGCCAACGCAAAGTCGCGAGCGGTGTGCCGGGCCGTAGGCACCGAGGAAGGCACCGCGCGCTCGCTGAAATCGAGTGACTGCTCCGGAGCGCTCCTGACCTTCTCGCGAGATTCTGCCTTCCGAGTCGGCGCCATCAGCTTCGGTGGTCAGCCTTCTTTGCCATCTCCCTGGCTTCGGGCTCGCGCTTGGTCACCACCAGGTAGGTCCGATGGGTCTCGACAACCCGGTCGACGGTTGCGATCTCGTGGCCCGGGACGACGAGGAATCGATTGAAATCGGTTCGCACAGCCTCGTAGGCCGGGATCGGGAGGCTGATCGTGGCCTGGCAGCCGATGTTGCCGCACTCGCAGACGAAGACGGGCGCCGGCCCGGTCGTACCCCTCTCGATCGACTCATTCACCCGCCGCCCATTGATCTCAGCGGCTGCGGCGCGCCGCTTCCACGGCGCTTGGCGATCGTCCTCTGGCGTCTGTGAAGAAGGCATAGCTGCTTCGGAGCGGGGATCTGTGAAGAAGCCACATCTGCGTCAGAGCCAGACGGGGTCATGCCATCTACCCATTGGATAGGGCGACCAATCCAAAACGAGTCGATCTGATCTGGATGGTCGCAGCTGGCCTCCAAAACCAGCTTCTGGGTCGATTCCCCTCAATGTGCGGAACTGGCATAAAGTTTCCGGCGGAGAAGTAGATGCGGCCTTTCAAGCTGATCGACACCGAGCCCCGCGAACAAGTCCGGCAGATCGCGGTCGAGGGCGAGCTTGAAGCGGCAACCGAGCAGAAGACCTAACCGCTGCAGTCCTAGCGCTTGGAGCGGTGCTGTTGGGAATCAGCGAGCGTCGAATTGAGGACGTCCGTGAGCGCCGCCGCGATCCGCTGCCCTCGTTCCTTGGCCACTTCCATGAGGAGTGCCGAGCTGAGCTGCGGTTGGAAATAGAACGCCGCCACGAAAAGGACTGCGAGGAGGCGCGGCCGGAAGTGCCGCAGCACTCCTAGGAGGTCGAGGGAATCCATCGCAGGAGGGTAGGGCTCCTGATGGACAGGGACAGCCCGATCCCAGCGACTTGGGCGATCGGCCTCTCGCTCCTCGCTGGCTTTGCTGCGATCACCTTCGGCCACTGGATCGGAGAAGGGGCCATACGCTGACAGTCGATGCGTCAGTGGCAGATTCCTAATGGCCTAAGTGGCAAGCCGCCCACCGCGCGGTTGGGGGTCGTGGCGACGCTCGCTGCGGTCGCGGTAGCGACGCTCCTCGTCTACCCGCTCAAGTCGGCGGCGCCCGTTGTCTCGCTCGGGATCGTCTACCTGCCGGCGATCTTGCTGATCTCGACCGTGTGGGGATTGCGGCTGGGACTGTTCGCCTCGATCGCCAGTGCCGTCGCTTTCAACTTCTTCCAGATCCCGCCGTTGTATCGCTTCACGATCGCCCAAGAGGAGAATTGGGTTGCCCTCGCAGCCTTCATGATCGCGGCGATCATCAGCAGCACGGTTGCCAGCCTCGCGCGCGCCCGTGCCGTTGAGGCGGAGTGGCGGCGGGAGGAGGCCGACCGGGCGCTCGCCGAACTCGAGGCGCTGACCCGCGAGCGGGACCGGATGCAGGCCGAGGCGGTGCAAGCCGAGGCGGTGCGGCGCAGCGACGAGCTGAAGACCGTGCTGCTGCGCTCGATCTCCCATGACCTACGGACGCCGCTCACCTCGATCATCGCCGGTGGTTCCGCGCTCGGCTCGGAGACCCTGACGGCCGAGGAGCGCACCGAGCTGAGCGAGGGAATCGTCGGCGAGGGCAGGCGGCTCTCGCGCCTGGTCGAGAATCTCCTCGACATGTCCCGGCTGGAAGCTGGGAAGGCCGAGCCGCACCGGGGGCCGGTCGATCTCGCCGAGGTGCTGGAGGAGGCGCGGCAGGGACAGGGCAGGCCGGAGTCGATTCGGCTTGCGCTCGACGCCGAGCTGCCGATGGTCAATGCCGACGCCGCCCAGCTCGAGCGTGTCTTCGCAAACCTCCTTGAGAACGCGGTCCGCTACGGGAACGGTCGTCCGGTGCTGGTCCGGTCGCGGGTAGCGGGCGGCAAAATCGTCGTCCGCGTGGTCGACCAGGGACCGGGGATACCCGAGAGCGAGTGGGAGCGGATATTCGAGCCCTTCCAGCACGGCGACGCCACCAACGCCGGCTCCGGGCTGGGACTGGCAATCGCCAAGGGGTTTGTCGAGGCCAACGGAGGCGAGATCGCGGTCGAGTCGTTGCCGGGGCAGGGGACCAGCTTCGTCGTCACCCTTCCGCTGCGCGACGGAGGCGAGGCGTGAACGGCGCAACTCGCGTCCTGGTCTGCGACGACGAGGAGCAGATCCTCCGTGCCCTGCGGGTGATCCTGCGCGATGCCGGCTATGAGGCGGTCACCGCCTCCACCGGGGAAGAGGCCTTGGACCGGGCGGCGGTGAAGCCGCTGGCAGCGGCGATCCTCGACCTGATGCTGCCCGACATCGACGGGGTCGAGGTGACGAAGCGGCTGCGCGAGTGGAGCGAGATACCGATCATCGTCCTCTCCGCCGTCGGCGAGGAGGAGGCGAAGGTGCGGGCGCTGGCGGCCGGCGCCGACGACTACGTGACCAAGCCCTTCGGGCCGCCGGAGCTGATCGCGCGGCTCGAGGCGGTGCTGCGGCGGGCCAAGCCGGAGGCATCGGAGCCGCTGATCGCCGCCGGTGGGTTGGAGATTGACCTCGTCGCCCGCGCCGTGCGCCGCGACGGCGAGGAGGTCCATCTGACTCCCACCGAGTTCGAGCTGCTGCGGGTCCTCGCGCAGAACCGCGGCCGGCTGATGACGCATCGCTCCCTGCTGGTCGAGGTGTGGGGCATCGAGTACGAAGACGACGTCCAGGTGCTGCGCGCTCACGTCGCCAACCTGCGCCGCAAGATCGAGCCACCCGATGGCCCCCGCTACATCCGCACCGACTCCGGCGTCGGCTACCGCTTCGCGGGTTAGAAGCGACCTTTACGAAATCTGTATACGCGGGGCCGGTTTCTTCATGCGGCCTTGACGGGTTGAGGCGCACGATCGCTGCATGGATCTCGTCTCCCTCGTCCTCGCACTGGCCGCCTTCGGCGCGATCTACGCGCTGATCGAGGCGATCGACCGCGTATGAGCGTCGCTGAGCTATTCGGTCTGATCGTCGCGGCCGCCGTCTTTGGCTATCTCGGCTACGCCCTGTTTCGCGGGGAGCGGTTGTAGTGGCTCAGGGCTGGGTTCAGATCATCGTCTTCCTGGTGGTGCTGACGGCGCTGGTGCCGGTGGTCGGCGGCTACATCGCCCGCGTCTTCCGCGGTGAACGGGTCCCTCTCTCTCCGGTGCTCGGCCCGGTCGAGCGCTTCGCCTATCGCGTCCTGCGGGTGCGGCCCGAGGAGGGTCAGGACTGGAAGGCATACGCGCGCTCGATCGTCGTCTTCAGCCTGCTCTCCTGGCTCGCCCTCTACCTGATCCTCCGCACTCAGAGCATTCAGCCGCTCAACCCCGAGGGCTTCGGCTCCGGCCCCTGGAACCTCAGCTTCAACACCGCCTCCTCCTTCGTCACCAACACCAACTGGCAGTACTACGGCGGCGAGACGACCCTCTCCTACTTCGTCCAGATGGTCGGGCTGACGGTGCAGAACTTCGTCTCGGCCGCCGTCGGGATCGCTGTGCTGGCCGCCGTGATCCGCGGCTTCGCCGCCCGCTCAGGGGCGGCGCTCGGCAACTTCTGGAGTGACCTCGTTCGGATCAACCTCTACGTCCTGCTGCCGATCTCCTTCGCGGCGGCGCTCGTCCTCGTCTCCCAGGGCGTGATCCAGACCCTCGACGGCTCGCAGACCTTCCACACGATCGCCGGCGGAACTCAGACGCTGGCGCTCGGCCCGGTCGCCTCGCAGGAGGCGATCAAGGAGCTCGGAACCAACGGCGGCGGCTTCTTCAACGTCAACAGCGCGATGCCGTTCGAGAATCCGGGCGGCCTCACCAACATGGTCGAGCTGCTGCTGATCCTGATCGTCCCGGCCAGCCTCACTTACACCTTCGGCCGCATGGTCGGCAACCGCCGCCAGGGCTGGGCGCTCTACGCGGCGATGATGGCGATGTTCCTCGTCGCGGTCGCCGTCGTCTACACCGCCGAGCAGCACGGCAGCCCGGCCCAGCACCACGCGGGCGTCCTCACCTCCGCCTTCGACGGCTCGACCGGCGGCAACATGGAGGGCAAGGAGCAGCGCTTCGGCATCGCCGAGTCCTCGCTGTGGACGGCGGTGACGACCGTGACCTCCTGCGGTGCGGTCAACGCCTCGCTCGACTCGCTGACCGGGATCGGTGGCCTGGTGCCGCTGGCGAACATGGGGACCGGCGAGGTGGTCTTCGGCGGGGTCGGCTCGGGCCTCTATTACATGCTGCTGTTCGTCCTGCTGACCGTATTCATCGCCGGCCTGATGGTCGGCCGCACGCCGGAGTTCCTCGGCAAGAAGATCGAGTCGCGGGAGGTGAAGCTGGTCCTGGTCGGCGTCTTGGTCACGCCCCTGCTGGTGCTGTTCGCGACCGCCTGGGCGGTCGCGTCTCCCGATGGCACGCAGTCGATCTACAACCACGGCCCGCAAGGCTTCTCCGAATCCCTCTACGCCTACATGTCGCAGGCGAACAACAACGGCTCCGCCTTCGCCGGCTACACCGGCTTCGTCCAGCCGAACGCACCGGGCAACAGCGGTTCGGAAGCGTTCAGCTTCGCCACCCTGCTCGGCGGCGTGGTGATGCTGCTCGCCCGCTTCCTGCCGATGATCGCGGCGCTCGCGGTGGCGGGATCGCTCGCCGGCAAGCGGGTCGCGCCGGCAGGCGCCGGCACCTTCCGCGCCGACTCGCCCACCTTCGTCGTCCTGCTGATCGGCGTCGTCGTGATCGTCGCCGCGCTGACCTTCTTTCCCGCCCTCCTGCTCGGCCCGGTCGTGCAGGGACTGACCGACCAGCTCTTCTGAGATGAACGGACTGCGAAAAGACCTGGCCACCGCGACGATCGCGATCGTCTTCCTGACGCTGCTGCTCGGGATCGCCTATCCGCTGGTGACGACCGGGGTGGCGCAGCTGGTCTTTCCCGGCGCCTCAAATGGCAGCAAGATCGAGGTCGACGGCAAGGTCGTGGGCTCGAAGCTGATCGGCCAGGACTTCAAGGGCCTGCCACGTTACTTCCAGAGTCGCCCCTCGACCACCGAGTACAGCGGCGACGTCACCTACTTCAACAACCTCGGGCCGAACAGCCGCGAACTCTCGGACTTCTTCGACGAACAGCTCGCCGCCTACCTGAAGCGCGAGCGGCCCTATGACCCCGGCCTCGCCGCCGCCGAGGTGCCGGTCGACGCGGTGACGACCTCGGCCTCGGGCGTGGACCCGCATATCTCCGAGGCCAACGCCCGCATCCAGGGGCGCCGCGTCGCCGAGGTCCGCGGCCTTCCCCTGGATCGGGTCCTCGACCTCGTGGACGAGCACACCGATGGCCGCTTCCTCGCCCTCTTCGGCGAGCCTGGAGTGAACGTGCTGCAGCTCAACCTCGCCCTCGACCGGGAGGACGCCCGATGACCGACGAGACGCTTCGCAACGAGCCGCGCTCCCTGGTCGACCGGGCGATCATCGCGCGCGCCCTGCTCGATTCGCTGCGCAAGCTCGACCCTCGCCATCAGGTCCGTAACCCGGTGATGTTCGTGGTCGAGCTCGGCGCGGTGATCGTCACCGCCGGCTGGCTGATCCAGGTCTTCGGCGGACCGCCGCTCGGCGGCGGCGATGAGCCGGCCTGGTTCGCCTTCTCGATCGGTGTGTGGCTCTGGCTCACCGTCGTCTTCGCCAACCTCGCCGAGGCGATCGCGGAGGGGCGGGGCAAGGCGCAGGCGGACGCTTTGCGCTCGATGCGCAGCGAAACCGTGGCACGGCTGCGCGACGGAGGCGAGACGCCGGCATCGGAGCTTCACCGGGGCGACGTGGTTGTGGTCGAGGCGGGGGAGACGATTCCCGGCGACGGCACCGTGATCGAGGGCATCGCCTCGGTCGACGAGTCAGCGATCACCGGCGAGTCGGCGCCGGTGGTGCGCGAGTCCGGCGGCGACCGCAGCGCCGTCACCGGCGGAACGCGGGTCCTCTCCGATCGGATCGTCGTCGAGATCACCCAGGAGCCGGGACAGAGCTTCCTCGACCGGATGATCGCCCTGGTCGAGGGGGCGGAGCGGCGCAAGACTCCGAACGAGATCGCCCTCAACATCCTGCTCGCCGGGCTCACGCTGGTCTTCCTCGCCGTCGTCGTCGCGCTGCGGCCCTTCGCCGAGTTCTCGGGCACCGACGCATCCGTCGTTACCCTGATTGCGCTGCTGGTCGCGCTGATCCCGACCACGATCGGCGCCCTGCTCTCGGCGATCGGCATCGCCGGCATGGATCGCCTCGTCCGCCACAACGTGCTCGCCCTCTCGGGGCGCGCGGTCGAGGCGAGCGGCGACGTCGACGTGCTGCTACTCGACAAGACCGGGACGATCACGCTCGGCAACCGGGAGGCGACGCAGTTCATCCCGATGCCGGGGATCGAGGAGTCCGAGCTGGCCGAGGCCGCGCAGCTCTCCTCGCTGGCCGACGAGACGCCGGAGGGGCGCTCGATCGTCGTGCTCGCCAAGGAGTACGGGATTCGCGAGCGCCAGCTCGAAGCCCACGCCCACTTCGTTCCCTTCTCGGCCGAAACGCGGATGAGCGGGGTGGACGTGAATGGCAACCAGTACCGCAAGGGAGCGGGCGATGCGATCGTCCGCTACGTCGAAGAGCAGGGTGGACGGCCGCCCTCGGATCTGCAAGAGCAGCTCGACCTGATCGGCCGGGAGGGGGGCACGCCGCTGGCGGTCTGCCGCGACAACCACGTCCTCGGCGTCGTCTACCTAAAGGACATCGTCAAGGAGGGGATGCGCGCCCGCTTCGATGAGCTACGCCAGATGGGGATCTCGACGGTGATGGTGACCGGCGACAACCGGCTGACCGCAGCGAAGATCGCCGAGGAGGCGGGTGTGGACGACTTCCTCCCCGAAGCGACGCCCGAGCAGAAGCTGGAGCTGATTCGCGGCCACCAGGAGGAAGGCCGGATGGTCGCGATGGCGGGTGACGGGACCAACGATGCCCCGGCGCTGGCGCAGTCAGACGTGGGCGTAGCGATGAACACCGGCACCCAGGCCGCGCGAGAGGCGGGGAACATGGTCGACCTCGACTCCAACCCGACGAAGCTGATTGAGGTCGTGGAGATCGGCAAGCAGCTCCTCATCACCCGCGGTGCCCTGACCACCTTCTCGATCGCCAACGACGTCGCCAAGTACTTCGCGATCCTGCCCGCGATCTTCGCCTTCACCTATGCGGCCAACCCCGGCGAGCGCGGTCCGCTCGACGCGCTCAACATCATGGAGCTGGGGACGCCGACCTCGGCGATCCTTGCGGCGATCGTCTTCAACGCCCTGGTGATCCCGCTGCTCGTGCCGCTGGCCCTGCGCGGGGTTCGCTACCGGCCGATCGGCGCCACGGCGCTGCTGCGCCGCAACATGCTGATCTTCGGCCTCGGCGGCTTGATCGTCCCCTTCGTCGGGATCAAGCTCCTCGACCTCCTGATCCACAACGTGCTCGGAGCTTGAGGTGTCGGCCGCGCAACCGGCGGCGGACAATCAAGGCGTGCGATCCGCTCGCCGAGGACAGCTCAAGGTCTTCATCGGGATGGCGGCCGGGGTCGGCAAGACCTACCGGATGCTGCAGGAAGGCCACAGCGCCAAAGAGGCGGGCCGCGACGTGGCGATCGGCTACATGGAGCCCCACAAGCGTCCGGAGACCTCGGCGCTGGCCGAAGGGCTGGAGGCGATTCCGCGGCGCCGCCTCACCTACCGCGGCACCGATCTCGAGGAGATGGACCTGCCGGCGCTCCTGGCACGCGCGCCAGAGCTGGCGCTGATCGACGAGCTCGCCCACACCAACGCTCCCGGCGCCGAGTACTCCAAGCGCTACGAAGACGTGCGCGACGTGCTCGCCGCCGGGATTGACGTCTTCTCGACGGTCAACGTCCAGCACCTGGAGTCGCTGAACGACCAGGTGACCGAGCTGACCGGGACGCGGGTGCGGGAGACGATCCCCGACGCGGTGCTCGCAGAGGCCGACGAAGTAGTGCTGATCGACCTTACGCCCGAGGCGCTGATCGAGCGCCTGCGGGCGGGCAAGGTCTACCCCGGCGAGAACATCGAGGCGGCGCTTCGCAACTTCTTCACGGTCGAGAATCTGCTGGCGCTGCGCGAGGTCGCACTGCGCCAGGTCGCCCAGGAGGTCGAGGCGAAGCGCCTGGTGATCGAGGAGCCGCTCGGCACCCGCTCCGAGCGGGTCGCCGCCGAGGTGCCGAAGGCGGTGGGGGAGCGCCTCTTGGCGCTGGTCCGCCCCCAGCCCTCCTCGCAGCGGCTGGTGCGCCGGGCCTGGCGCTCGGCGCAGCGGCTCGGCACCGACCTCGACCTGCTCTGGGTGAAGCCGCCGAACCAGGCGATCGAGGGAGAGGTCGAGCGCCAAGTGACCGCGCTCCGCCACCTTGCATCCGTCCTCGGCGCCACCTTCCTGATCGAGGAGAGCGACAGCCTGGTCGACGGCGCCGTCCAGGTCGTCCGCGAGCGCGGCACCACCTACATCATGGTCGGCGAGTCACAGCCGCCGCGCGGCCTTGCCCGGCTGCGCGAGCCGCTGCCGCAGCGGCTGATGCGGGCAACGCCGCCCGGGGTTGACGTGCGGATCGTCGCCCACCGGGGCGGCAATGAGAAGGACCCATCGTGAGCGTCGAGCACGTTCTGATCGGCGTTGCGCTCCTCGCCGGGCTGGCCGGCGGCTACCTGATCGCCCGCTCGCGCTGGCGCGGCCGACGCTCCGAGCGACCGCAGACCATCCACCAGATTCTCTTGCCCTTCACCGGTATGGCGATCTCGCGCCGGGCGGTGGACGCCGCGCTGCGGCTCGCCCGAGCCGAGGACGCGACCCTGATGCCCGCCTACCTGGCGGCCGTGCCGAAGCGCTTGCCGCTGGACTGCGCGATTCCGGCCGAGGCGGCAAAGGCGATGCCTATGCTGGAGGCGATCGAGCAGCGGGCCACCGCGCAGGGCGTCAGCATCGACTCGCGCATCGAGCGTGGGCGCTCCTACCGGCACGCCCTCGCCCGTCTGCTCGACCGCGAGCGCTTCGATCGTGTGATCGTTCCGGCGACCGCCGAGGCAGGCGCCGAGCTCTCCGGTGATGATCTCGTTTGGCTACTGGAGAAGGCTCCTGCCGAGGTCGTGATCCTGCGACCCGGCTTTGAGGACAAGGCTTTGCTTCGGGCGAACGGCTCGGCGCCACCCCGACCGCCTTGACGCTCGGTCCAGTCCGCCCGCCCCGGTCGCTAACTTCGATGGATGGCGATCAATTCGGGCATCGGCCAGCCGCATCCTGACGGCTAGCTTTGGGTCACGGACCGCTGGGGGGAGGGTCACGTCGACATCTATGAAATGACCCTTGAGGAGTACACGCCAACGTTCTATGGGGGAGCTAGGAAGGCGACGCTATGCCGAGGCATTTCCGGAGGCGGGATGCTTCATCTGCGGCAGGCGTGACTACCAGCTTCACCATCTGCGCTATGACAATCTCGGCCAAGAGAAGTGGGACGAAAATGGTCCCGCTTCGCCCAGACCACCACTACGAGATTGAGAAGCACATCGGCAAGGGCTACCCCGGCGTCACGCGCGAGAACGCCCACCTAGATTTCGTTCGCCAGAAGGCCCGAAGCGCCAATCTCACGCTCCAACGGATCGATCGCAGACGCCCAGGAGTAGGTCTGGGACAATCTCGGCTCTATCGAGTTCCGCTGCGGTAGATCCTGATCCGTAAAAGCGAGGCGGAATCGGCGGCAATCGCCGGTAATCCCTTCGCCTCGGAGCGCATTTTGAGGGCCGGTTGGAGATGGCTCCAGAAAGCGAAGATGCCGCCACGCCTAGCATTTCTCGGGCTCGGGCCGTGCCGGCAAGAGCGCCAGCTCGGGGTCGACGTCGATCAGCGCCATCTCGTCGGGGAACAGCCGGGCGTAGCGGAACGGAATTCCTCCGGCGGCGCGCTCGGCCGAGGTGAAGGCATCCTTGAGCCCGACGGCGCCGTGGCCCTCGCGGACGATGATGGTCAGGTTCTCGCCTGGCGCGATCGGGCCGGCGGGCACGATCTTGGGCTCGGTGTAGAGGCCGCGGTAGAAGCGCCGCAGGCCGATCATCGCGTCGTGGAAGCCATGAGCGCGGCCGCTGAGCGCCTCGAACTGCTCCAGGGTGACTACCTCGCCGTCGCCGACCAGGCGGATTTCGGAGCCGTGGATGGTGTAGTCGGCGTGAAAGACGCCGTTGCGAAGTGCGCGATGCCAGATGGCGACGAGGAGAGGACGAGCCGCCTGGTTGCCGATCTCCTCGGCCCCGCGGCCGATCAACTCGAGCTTGCGCCCCGGAGAGGGGAGCCGGCCGTCTGACGGAAACGGAAACATGCGGGCCTGCCCGCCCTGAGCGACGTTGATGAGGTTGGCGAGCAGGTCGTAGGGTGCCGCCGCCTCCACGATATGGCCGTAGACCCAGAGCGAGAGGTGCCGGGCTGCAAGTCTGTCCTCCGTTTTGTTGTGCAGGCTGGTTGCGGCCCGGATCGCGTCGATCGTCGTGTCGTAGGGGTCCCAGCCCTCAGCCTGCATCCCCTTGATCCCGAGTAGCGAGAGGACCAACTGAGCCTCGTCTTGCTCCCGCGCCCTCGCGAAGATCGAATCGAGACCGTTCAGGTAGAGCGGCAGCGCGCTTAGGTAGTCGGGCTTCAGCTCCCACTCCTCGTCGGTGGCCTCCAGCTTCCAGAAGTTGACGTCGTCGTCTCGGTAAAGCTCCATCAGGTCAGCAAGTTTGGCGCTGCCTCCGGCGCTGGTGGTGAGCTGCGAGCGCGGGCATGAGCGTTAGGACTTAGGGTGGGATTCATGCCCACTGTCCGCCTCGACCCTGGCCGTTACTTCTTCCACTACACGACTTGCGAGGCAGCCTTCGGCGGCATCCTCCCGAGCCGAAACCTTCGCCTCTCGCCATATGGCGCCATGCGCGACCCACTCGAGAACCAGCAGTGGCACTTCACCTTCACTGGTCGCGGAGCCCGAGACGATGCGATGGTGCTCGCGGACAATGCCGAGCAGACCGAGTTCGAACGACGGGCGAATCGGGAGACGCGAGCGCGCTCCCACCTGCTTTCGCTGGCGATCGATGCGGAACCGCAGCCCGATGGGGAGCGGCCGCCTTTTTGCTTTGGATGGGCGCGGGCACGGATGTGGGAGCAATACGCCGAGCGCTACCGCGGCGTCTGCCTCGTCTTTGACAAGGAAGGGCTCACTCAGCGCTTCGCCGAGGCTCTGGAGGGGGGCGCGGTCACCAGGACCTATGACCGTCCGGTCATTTACGAGGGTGGTGGCATGCTCAAGCCGATCATTGAGGCCGAGGCTGCGCGCAACGATCCCGCCTTCTTCGACAGCTATGTCGAGGCCAACCACGGTGCCCTGTTCTTCACCAAGATTCTCGACTGGCAGACCGAGCACGAGTACCGCTTCGTCGCTATCGCTGCGGATGGCTCATTACTGAGCATCGACTTCGGAGATGCCCTGAAATGGGTGATCGCCGGTAACCAGCTCGCTGACTGGCAGCGCCCGGCCGTTGTTGTCGCCAGCCATCAGGCAGGTGCGCGACCTCTGCTTTTGCGATGGGACCACTGGCGACCGGGCTTGGTTGAGTTGGAAGAACGTCAGGAGGCGCCGGCCGGTGGACCCGATGCAGAGTGATCCTCGCGGTCTAGCACGGCTGAAGAAGGCGATTAGGCGAGCCGAAACCGAGATGCGGGCCGTGCCCGCGGGCGAGACGATGTTTCCGTTGGCCGAGTACGTCGACGATCAGGACAGCCGGGCAAAATGGCGGGTCGTCTCGGAAATTCGATTCCGAGAGAAGGCTCTCTACAACCGCTTTGGCAACGAGCCGTTTCTCGCAAACGCGGTCATCGACCTCGTCGCCGAGAGCTCGTGCGAGATTGATTGGGCGGACTTGCTCCGAGGCTTGGAGCGATTCCTCGATGAAAGCTCGGACTGGATCGTCGCGATACCACTGTCGAATGCCCAGACCCAGGGGTACACACCAATTACCGAGCAGGTTGGTCTTGCCGAGGTCCTCCAGGATCAGGATTGGGAGCGCGACTCCGAACCGCCGGTCGAAATCCGGCAAATCTTCGACCACCTGGACGATTACATCGACGTCGGTGTGCGATGGCATCGCGAGGACACCTATACCGGCTCACTTGACGGTCGCAGGACGGCAGCCCTGATCTTTCGCGAGAAGGGGGCGGAGCCGCTGGCGCTCAGTGTGGCCAGGACTAAGGCTCGATATGCAATTGCTATGTGGTGCCTTCTGGTTCCTCCCGAGTGGCGCCACCTTTGGCCGACGCTGGCTGATTGGGAGCCCCGGCCCTATATCGAACGAGGGACGAAACACAAGAAGTTCGACGAGCGCGTCTGGGCAGGACAACGGAGTCCGGTCAAGGGCAGCCACATCACGCACTATCAGGAGTACGAAGTGCCGCGTCGTCCTGAGTTCCTGCGGGCTCCGTTCGACGCGCTCGGGCGCGCCAACGAAAACAGTCTCCCCGCCCGAGCCGCCTTGAGCGCCGCCTGGTCGCTCTACCTGGCTGAACGAGTCCCGGCTGACTTCGAGCGAACCGACCGGTTGATGCTCGTCTCGGCGGCGATCGACGCGCTGTGTGATCTTGGCGAGGGACCGACGGGAGAGGCGAAAGACCGCTGGGCTCGCTTTACCGAGCGTCATGGAATCTGGCGCGAGATGCGCGGCTCCTACCTTCAAGGAGAGATCGAGGAGGCAAAGGCACTTGCCCGCGACCTCCGAAACGTAGCCACCCACGGCAGTGACGACACCTTGTTGAACCTCGGCTATCCGCCGGACCAAACGCGAGTTCTGCGCGGGGGGCGCCACCGGACAGGGCACGAACTGTCCGTCGCCGAAGCCGCTGTGGCCTTTCCGGTTATCGCCTCGGCGGTCCAGTCGTCCGCCCGTCGCGTGGCGCTGCAGGGGATCGAGTCAGGCTGGGACGACGACGTCTTCCGGGGCAACTTTGCATCTCTCGGCGAGGCTAAAGCCCCGCCTCGGTGAGGCGCAGCTTGGTCTTGTCGCGAGCTTCGGCGATCGTCTCGGCGGTGAGCAGCAGGTCGAGCGCCGCCCAGACCCGTTGCGCTCGAAACAGATTGCCGGTACGGACCTCGTGCATCGGCTCCATCACAGGCCCGAGGCTGAAGACCCAGTGGCGTTCGTCCGACCAGTCCACCTTCCCCTTCAGTGGCTCAAAGCCCGCGTAGTTGTCGTCAGTGACCCTGTAGCCCTCAACGTGACGAACCTGCTGCAACTTGCCGTCGAAGCGAAAGCCGAGGTAGTTGGGCGGCTCCTTCGGCCAGCCTCCGGAGCCGCCGCCGATAGGGCAGAAGTAGGTGTCGTGGTCGACGACAACCTCACGGAAGCTCATCCCGGTGTCCTCGATCTCCTTACCGAGGCTGACGACGTAGACGAGATTGGAGCTGACGTCCTGCATGGTCATCAAACCTCTCAGATAGCGCGACAAGTCGCGAAGAAGCCGTTTCTCCGCGTGTCGGCGAGTGCTGCTTGCCGTCGAGGACACCATCTCCTCAATCTCGCGCCACGAGCGGTACAGCACTGGAACCCCCGCGACGATCGGCGGGAGCTTGCCGGTGACGAAATCGGCCGAGGCCTCAGCACAGACGACGAGTGCTGTCGGTGGCGGCTGCGTTCGGGTCGCGTACTTCTTCAGCTGAGTCTGCTGAGGCAAGTCGTAGCCGCGCTTTGCCTCGATAACGATGTGGATGTCGCCGCCGCCGGCGAGTACCTCGATATCGGTGAAGCCGGCGCCCGGGATGCCCTCCTGTAGCCGAACCGAGTCCGCAACGAGTTCTTCGCCGGGAGAGAGGACATCCTCAAGCAGGGCACTGGACAGGTGCTGGCTTTCTGCGAGTGCCCATCCCAGCGAGTAGGTGATGTCGTTCTCCTTATCGCCGAGCAGGCCGAAGACCGTTCCAACGGGTCGCCCGTAGAGAGTCAGTTCTGCCGGCATGGATTCATACCCCTAGGGCTCATGGGGCCAATTGGGTCCGACTTCAAGGATCTCGGCCGTGGTGCGGTTGGCAGGGGTTTCGACCGCCCGACCGTCGTCTCGAAACTCGATTTGCCGCCAGGGCAGTAGATCCACAGGCAGTGGCCGTTGTGCCCAGGGGTTTAGCCACAGGCAGGGCTCGACAAGCGCGGAGGTCATTGGTGTCAGCTCCGTCACCGTCAGGACCGCCGAAACGCGGGTGTAGCGAGGCCGGCCTCCCTTTACCCAAAGGCCCTCGTTGCCAGGCCCGCCAAGTAGAGCCATCTCTATCTCCATCTCCTCGACGAAAGGTCCGGCGCACAGGGCGGAGATCACGAACGGCTCTTCCCGAAGGTCATATCCGTGGCCCGCCTTGTTCACTAGACCTCGATGCAGAGGCCCGACGTCGTCCATCGGCTTGAGAGTGTCCAGATCATCATCGTCAATCGAGGCCATCTCGAAGCCCTCCACTCGGCTTCCAATGACGTGGAGATCGGAGCGTTGGCGCAGGTCTTGCTGGAGCGGAGTGGCCTTGAGGTCGAGCACCCAGCCGCGGTGCTCCAACTGGAGCCGCGGTGGCATCTCACCGGCTTTCCGCCGTTCAATCTCGATATCGGGATCGAGAGGCTCAAGCCAGCGGTCGATCTCCGAAACCAACTTCTTACCAGGCGTCTCGAGCCCAGACCGCCGAAGATTGACTTCCAGGAGGAAGTCGCGGTTTCGCAGTCGCCTATTAAGGGCGTCATAGAGCTGGTTGACTCGGGCGCGATCTTTTGGGTCGACCGCATCGTCGCCGAGGATCGCTGTCACCTCGACGCCGAATCCCGCCTCCCCCGACACTGCGCGTAGATCTGGTCGACGACGGCAGGTGTCGTCGTTGCCGATATCAGCCTCCACCTCCGAGCACACTCGCCGGAGTACCTCGTGCATGTAGATCTCGAAAAAACCCCCGAGATGGACGGCCGGGGATGAGTCCATAAACCGTTCTCGAATCTGAAGCCGGGCGGCGTCAGGGAGGCGTAACCACCAGTTGTCGATCATCTCGCGCGTCCTTCGAGCAGGCTCACCTCGGCTCCGGTTAAGACGGTCATAGGCAGACGCCGAATACGGATGCTCTCGAACCGAAATTCGAGGCTCGTCTGAGAACAACGAGATAGAAGGCGGCGAACCTTGATCCAGAGCCACGTCCCATGTGACGCTACATGGATGACTACCGAACGCCCTTCGTAACCGATCAGAAGAAGCGAGAGCGGGCGAAGTAGTCTCGCCAGCATGACCGGAACCTTGCTGGCCGTAATCGGGATTGTGCTCGCGCTCGGCGTCCCGTTGTTCGTCGAGTGGACCCGCCGCCCGAAGCTGATTGTCGAACGAGGGGACGATGCGAACCAGCGCGACGTTGACCCGCCGTGGCGGATCGTCCATGTGAAGATCGCGAACCTGCCGCTGCGCGGGCTGCTGGGCCAGTGGCTCCTTCGGAATCCAGCGACGGCTTGCCGGGTGGCGATCACTTTCAAGAGCACCAGCGACGCGAGCGAGATCGAGATGGCTGGGCGGTGGAGCGGAAGCCCAGAGCCACTCTCGCTTGTGCCGTTGCCCCCCCGCGTCCCAATCGCATACGCCAAGGTGCATCCCCAGGCCGGTGTTCCAGATATCCAGTGGTATTTCGACCACACGAAGCTGCCGGAGTCCCTACGCACTGACCTCTCTGCCGACGTCGATGGTGAGGCGGTGGCGGTGGCGATCAAGCGCAAAGGAGAAGACAGCGCCTTTGGCTTTACCAGCGCGTCTTATGCGTTCCCCGATTTCTGCTCGCCCGCCCTTGAGCTTCCTGACGAGGAGTATTTAGTGACAGTCGAGGCGTTCGCTGGAGGGATTCGAAAGGCATGCCAGTTCCGGCTTCAGAACACCGGGAGCGCCGAGACGGGGCTCCGGCTCGAGCAGGTTGCGTAAGGTCGATCAATGGCGGGCCAGACTCACCGGCGGGACTGGACGGAAGTAGAGGCCAAGCTGCCCGGCTACCTCGAAGAGCTTTTAGATTCCGAGCTGTTCGGTCGTGGCTCCGGCCGAAAGCCTCCACCACGCGAGCACGGCGTATATCTGTTCACCGAGAAGGGCAACCATCTTTATGTTGGTCGATGCGGCATTACCGAGCGGGCGGCGAAAAAGGGCAGCGGGTACTCGAATTTCCGCACCCGGCTTGCCGGGCACACTCGTCCCTCCTCGGGTCACAATCAAGCAACCTTCGCGTGGCGGTTGGCAGTAGAGGCAATCGACGGTCAATTCGAGGATCTGCCACTTCTCCGAGCCGAGCTGCAGCAAGACAGCCGCTTTCGGGAGGAGTTTTTGCGGCAGAAGGAGCGCGTCACGGCAATGGATTTTCAGATCGTCACCATTACTGACGACTTTGAGAGCTATGTCTTCGAGCCATTTGCCGCGTTGACGCTCGGCACGCGGTACAACTCTTGGGCAACGAGCTAGGGAGGAGAGAGAGCAGCGCGGACCTGCGCCGCGATCTCAAGGTCCTCACGAGCTTGGACCACCACGACGGGAACCGCTGCGCTGGCGCCGGAGAGCAGTTGGTCGCCGTCAGCTTCGGCGTTGAGCCGCGGGTCGAGCGCAACACCCAGAAAGCCCACTCGGGCCACTGCAGCCGTCCGCATCCGATCCGAGTTCTCGCCCACGCCGCCGGTAAAGATGAGGGCGTCAATGCCGACCGTCGCCGCCGCCATCTCGGCGATGCCGGCGGAGAGGCGGTGGATATAGGTGTCGAAGGCGAGCCGACAGCGCTCGTCGCCCTCCTCAATGCCGGCGACGATCTCGCGCATGTCGCCGGAGCGACCCGAGAGGGCTAGTAGGCCCGATTCACGGTCGAGCGCTTGCTCCATCTCATCGGTGTCGATGTGACCGTGGCGCTGGACCCAGAGCAGCAGCCCAGGATCGACGGAGCCCGAGCGCGTGGCCATCACTAGGCCCTCCAGCGGAGTGAAGCCCATCGTCGTGTCGACCGAGCGGCCACCTTCGACGGCGCAGAGCGAGGCGCCGGCGCCGAGGTGGGCGGTGACGATCCGCAGCTCGGCGAGCGGGCGACCCAGCAGCTCGGCGGCGCGCCGGCTTGCGTAGGCGTGGGAGAGGCCGTGGAAGCCGTAGCGGCGCAGCGGCCAGCGCTCCGACCAGGCCGTCGGGATTGCGTAGGTGGAGGCCGCCGCCGGCATCGTCGCGTGAAAGGCGGTGTCGAAGCAGGCGACGGTCGGCAGTCCCGGCCGCAGCGCATCCAGCGCTCGCATCGCCGCGACCGCGGGTGGGTTGTGGAGCGGGGCGAGGTCGGCGAGCCCATCGAGGTCGTCCTCGACCGCGGGATTGACGATGGTCGGCCCGGTGAACTCGGGGCCGCCGTGCACGATCCGGTGTCCGGCCGCGTCGATCGGCCCTGCGTCGGTCAGGATTGCCTCCAACTCGTCGCGCAGCTCGGCCTCGTTTCCGGGTGCGTCGCTGTCGCGCGAGCCGACGACCCTGTCGTTCTCGTCGAGCACCCGCAGCTTCAGGCTCGAGGAGCCGGCGTTGACGGCGAGGATGCGGCCGGGCGCTGCCACCGTCAGGCCGCGTCCCAGGTCCAGTCGCGGACCTCGGGCATGTCCTCGAGGTGCTCGCGCACGTAGGCGTGGTGGCGGCCGAGCATCGCCTCGCAGTGGGCTTCCAGCTCAGCCGCCCCGGCGGGCGCCCGGCGAGCCCGGCGCAGCGCCTCCAGCGCTAGGTGGTAGCGGCTCATCCGGTTCATCACGACCATGTCGAAGGGCGTGGTCGTCGTCCCCTGCTCGTTGAAGCCGCGGACGTGGAAGCGGCCGGGGTGAGGGCGGCCGTGGAGCAGCTGGTGCAGGGCGCGGGCGTAGCCGTGGAAGGCCATCACCACGTCGTCGTCTTCGCCGAAGAGCTCGAGGAAGCGCTCCTCCGGGAGACCGTGCGGGTGCGCTTCGCGCGGGAACAGCACCATCAGGTCGATCACGTTGACGACCCGCACCCGCAGCTCTGGCGTGTGGCGGCGCAGCAGCCAGGCGGCGGCGAGCGTCTCCTGGGTCGGAATGTCCCCGGCGCAGCCGAGGACGACGTCGGTGTCCTCGCCGTCGTCGCTGCTCGCCCACTCCCAGCGTGAGGCGCCGGCCGCGGCGTGGGCGCGCGCCTGCTCGTAGGTCAGGTACTGCAACTGGGGCTGCTTGTCCTCGACGATCAGGTTGACGTAGTCGCGGCTGCGCAGGCAGTGGTCGGCGACCGAAAGAAGGCTGTTGGCGTCGGGCGGGAGGTAGATGCGGACGACCTCGCCGCGGAGGCTGAGCATCGTGTCGATCAATCCCGGCCCCTGGTGGCTGAAGCCGTTGTGGTCGTTGCGCCAGCAGGTCGAGGTGAGGAGGACGTTGAGCGACGCGACCGGCGCCCGCCACTCCAGCCGGCGCATCTCCTCCAGCCACTTGCTGTGCTGGATCGCCATCGAGGCGGAGACCATCGCGAAGGCCTCGTAGGTGGCGAAGAGCCCGTGGCGGCCGGTCAGCAGGTAGCCCTCGAGCCAGCCCTGGCAGTTGTGCTCGGAGAGAACCTCCATCACGCGGCCCTCGGGGGAGACGTTGGTGTCGGCGGGCCGGGCGTCCATCAGGCAGCGGTCGGAGACCTCGAAGACGGCACCGAGCCGGTTGGAGTCGGTCTCGTCGGGGCAGAAGAGGCGGAAGTTGTCGGGGTTGGCGGCGTAGAGGTCGCGCAGCATCAGGCCGAGGCGTCTGGTCGATTCGATGTGCTCGCTGCCTGGCTCGCGGACCTCGATCGCGTAGGCGGAGGCGTCGGGGATCTCCAGGGGGACGAGGCGGCGGCCGCCGTTGGCCTGCGGGCTCGCGCCCATGCGATGCTCGCCCTTCGGCGCCAGCGCGGCCAGCTCGGGGGCCAGTCGTCCCTGCTCGCCGAAGCACTCCTCTGGCCGGTAGCTGCGCATCCACCGCTCCAGCATCGCCAGGTGCTTAGGGTTCTCGCGGACGCCTTTCAGCGGAACCTGGTGGGCGCGGAAGGTTCCTTCGACCGGCACGCCGTCGACCTCCTCCGGCCCGGTCCAGCCCTTCGGCGTGCGCAGGACGATCGCCGGCCAGCGCGGGCGTCCCGAGCCACGGCCGGAGCGCGCCTCCTCTTTTATCGCGGCGATCCGGCCGCGGGCCTCGGCGAGGACGGCAGCGAACTCGCGATGGACCCGGCGGGGGTCTGAGCCGGCGACGATCCGCGCCTCGTAGCCGTGGCCGGCCAGCATCTGTAGGACCTCCTCCTCGGGCGCCCGTCCCAGCACCGTCGGGCCGGAGATCTTGTTCTCGTTCAAGTGCAGGATCGGCAGCACCGCCCCGTCGCGGGCTGGGTTGAGGAAGCGCACGCCCTTCCAGGACCCCTCCAGCGGCGCCGTCTCCGCCTCGCCGTCGCCGATCACGCAGGCGACCAGGAGGTCGGGATTGTCGAAGGCCGCGCCGAAGGCGTGGACCAGCGCGTAGCCGAGCTCTCCGCCCTCGTGAATCGAGCCCGGCGTCGGCACGCTGACGTGGCTGGGGATTCCACCTGGCGTCGAGAATTGCCGCACCAGGCGGCGCAGGCCGCGCTCGTCGGCGGAGACCTCCGGGTAGACCTCGGAGTAGGTGCCCTCCAGGTAGACGTTGGCAACCAGGGCCGGGCCGCCGTGGCCGGGGCCGGCGACGTAGAGGACCTCGTCGCCGGTCTCCCGGATCAGCAGGTTGAGCTGGACGTAGACGAGGTTCAGGCCGGGCGAGGTGCCCCAATGGCCGAGCAGCCGCGGCTTGATGTGCTCGGGGCGCAGCGGCTCGCGCAGCAGCGCGTTGTCCTGCAGGTAGATCTGGGCGACGGTGAGGTAGTTGGCCGCTTCCCAGTAGGCGACAAGGCCGTCCAGCTCGGCTTCGCTCAGCTCGGGCACCGATGACGAGGTTAGCTTCACCTTCATGCCCGACGCAGCGATTCTCTTCCTGGCCGCGTGCGGCACCGCGCTGGCGACCGGCCTCGGCGCAGTTCCAGTCTTCTTGCTCGGGCGCCGTGCCGCGGCGCTGGCGCCGTCGCTACTCGGCTTCGCGGCGGGAGTGATGGGTGTCGCCGCGGTGGCGGGCCTGCTTATTCCGGCGACCCAGGAAGGGTCGGCCGCCGAGGTTGCCGCCGGACTCGCGATCGGGGTCGGTTTCCTCGCCCTGGTTCGCTGGCGCTTTCACCCCGACGCCTCTTTCATGGGCCGCAGCGGTCCCGGCACCCGCACCTCGGCGCTGGTCTTCCTCGTCCTGCTCGTCCACAGCCTGCCCGAGGGCTTCGCGGTGGGCACCGCCTTCGCCTCCGACCGAGCGGGGCTGAGCCTGTTCGTGATCCTCGCGATCGCGATCCAGAACATCCCCGAGGGGACCAGCGTCGCGATCCCGATGGAGGAGGCGGGGTTCGGCCGCGGCCGCCAGTTCTGGGCCGCGGTCGCGACCAGTGCTCCACAGCCGGTAGGCGCCCTTCTCGCCTACTTCGCGGTGGAAGAGGTGAGCGGCCTGCTGCCGGTTTCGTTTGCTTTCGCAGCCGGAGCGATGCTGGCCCTGATCGTGGTCGAGATGCTGCCTAAGGCGTTCGCTCCAGGCGGTCGAGCCGGGCCGGGCGCGGGGCTTGCGGCGGGCGCCACCCTGATGCTGGCGCTTAGCCTCCTGCTCGGCGTCTAGGCAATTGCGAGGACTCCGAGAGCCAACACGGAGATTGCGATTACGGCGAGGGCTACGGCCGTGGTGATGCGGCCGGTGCGGCCGAGGGCATGGGCGCCCATCAGGTCGTGGTCGCGCCCGAGCGAGCGCATGAAGGGGAGCAGGACCAGGAGCAGGACGGCGTTCAGGGCCTGGGTGAGGAAGAGGATCTGGATCAGCGGCGCGCCGGGGATGAGGACGATCACCGCCGCTACGAGGACCACGGCGCCGAAGCTGAGGTAGAAGGAGCGGGCCTCGGTGAAGCTGTCGTTGAGGTCGGCTTTGCGGCCGAGGGTCTCGGAGATCGAGTAGGCGGTGGAGAGGGGGACGATCGCTGCGGCCAGGAGGGCCGCACCGAGGAAGCCGAGGCCGAAGAGGGTCGCGGCGGCGCTGCCGGCCAGCGGCTCAAGGGCGTTGGCGGCGTCGCGGGCGTCGTTGACCTCGATCCCTTGGACATGCAGGGTCGCGGCGCAGGCGACGATCACGAAGAGGCCGATGACGCCGGTGAGGACGGCGCCGGTGATGACGTCGACCCGCTCGAAGCGCAGGTCCTTGACGCTGAGCCCCTTGTCGACCGCGTAGGACTGGATGAAGGCGAGCCCCCACGGCGCCAGCGTCGTCCCGATCGTCGCTACCGCGACCAGGACGGCGTCGCGGGTGAGCGGGATGGAGGGGACCACGGCGCCCTGTGCGGCGGCGCCCCAGTCAGGGTGGGCGAGGAAGCCGGAGACGATGTAGGCAACGAAGACCGAGCTCAGCGCCAGCAGGATGTGCTCGACGTGGCGGAAGTTCCCTCGCAGGACCAGGGCCGAGACCCCGGCCGCGGCCAGCGGCACGCTGAGGTAGCGGCTCATCCCGCCCAGCAGATCCATTGCCGCGGCGACGCCGGCGAACTCGGCGCAGAGGGTGCCGGTGTTGGCGATCACCAGGGCGCCGAGGACGAGCCCGGCGGCACCCTGGCCGTAGCGCTCGCGGACCAGGGTCAGCAGCCCCTTGCCGGTGACGATCCCCAGCCGCACCCCGAGCTCGTGGAAGACGATCAGCGCCGCGGTCGAGAGCAGCAGGACCCAGATCAGCTCGTAGCCGTACTTGGCGCCGAGGATCGAGTAGGTGGTGATCCCCGCCGGGTCGTCGTCGGAGAGCCCGGCGAGCAGACCAGGGCCGACGACGGCGAGCAGGGCAGCGAGGCCGCCGCTGCGCAGCAGTTGCTTGCGCCGCCGGGTCAGGTGCCAGTGCAGGTGGCGGCCGGGGGTGCGGTGGGCGCGATGTCGCCGCGTCGGGCTCGTCATCTTTCGGCCTGCGCTCGACTCAGGATTCCGTCGGCGGATGAACCGGCTCGGCCTCGGCCCGAGCCTTGATCTCCAGCAGCATCTTGCGCTGCATGACGAAATGGGGGATGTCGAGGAGGGCTTCGTAGCCGATGAAGGAGAGCCCGCCCGGGATGCGCCCGCGGGCGATCAGGCGCGTCGCACCGTCTCCGGCGGGCTCGACCAGGAAGATGCCCCAGCCCTCAAGGCCGATGACCCGACCTGGCTCGAAGATCGTCACCGGAAGCCCCGGAGCGGCCGGGTGCAGCGGCACCGGCTCCCCGACCTCGCGCTCCTGCCACTCCGGATGAACCCGGTCGGCGTTCCGCATCTCACAGCCGGCGAGGTTCTCCAGCCACTCGTAGCTGTAGAAGCCGCCTCGGTCCTGACCGATCTGCGCCAGCCACGGCCAGACTTGCTCGACCGGCGCCGCGATCGTCACCGCATGGGTGATCTGGATGCGCGGCTCTGGAACCAGCTCATCGCCCGGCAGGGTCCGCTTGACCTCTGCGGGCGTCGCCCCCCAGCTGCGCATCCACGGCTTGGCGACGAACTGGTAGCCGAAGGCCGCGGTGGCGTCAACCAGACTCAATGGTCGCACGCGGCGGCAAAGCAAAGCGTCCCGTAGAAAGCCGCCGACGGCGGCGATCGATCCGGCCGAGATGAGGACTTGGCCGCCGGCGGTGACGAGGGCGGCGCGCAGGAGAAGGATCGATCGCATCTGCTGATTCATACTCCCCCGGGTGCCATTGCCGCGGACGCTTCGACAGAGGTGGCTCCTCGCCTGGATCGGTGCCGCGGCGATCGGCGTCGCCAACGGGGTCAGCCGCGAAGCGACCTACGGCCGCCGGCTCGACGACGAAACCGCCAACCGCGTCTCGGTGCTGACCGCGGTCGCCGCATTCGCGGCCTACTTCCGCCTCCTGCAGCGGCGCTGGCCGCTCGGCGGGCGATCCGAGGCTCTGAGAATCGGCGGTGCTTGGCTCGGTCTGACCGTCGCCTTCGAGTTCACCTTCGGCCAGTTGGTGGCGAAGAAGCCCTGGCGCGAGCTCGCCGCCGATTACAACGTCGCCAAGGGCCGGCTCTGGCCAATCGTCCTCGCCTGGATCGCGCTCGGCCCGGAGGTCGCCCGCAGATGGGACAGCAGGTGAGCGCTCCGGCGATCGAGGCCGAGGGGCTGACGAAGTTCTACGGCCGCCACCGCGGCATCGAGGACGTCACCTTCGCAGTCGCTGCGGGGGAGGTCTTCGGCTTTCTCGGACCCAACGGCGCCGGCAAGACGACGACGATCCGCGCCCTCCTCGACCTTCACCACCCGACCGGCGGCAGCGCCCGTCTCTTCGGCCTCGACAGCCGCCGCGACAGCGTCGCGATCCGTGCCCGGCTCGGCAATCTCCCCGGCGACTTCGGCTTCGGTCGGCAGGCGAGCGGACGCGAGGCGCTGCGGCTGCTCGCACGGTTGCGGGGGGTTGAGGGAATTGGCCGCGCCGAGGCACTGGCGGAGCGCTTCCACGCCGACCTCGAGCGTCCGTTGGGGCAGCTCTCGCGCGGCAACCGGCAGAAGATCGGGCTGATCCTCGCCACCTTCCACGAGCCGGAGCTATTGATCTTCGATGAGCCGACCAGCGGCCTCGACCCGCTGATGCAGGAGGAGTTCCTGGCGTTGGTCGCCGAGGAGCGCGAGCGGGGCTGCACCGTTTTCGTTTCCTCTCACGACCTCGACGAGGTTCAGCGGATCTGCGATCGGGTCGGCATGGTGCGGGAGGGACGCCTGATCGCGGTCGAGCGGATGGTGGACCTGCTCGGGAAGGCACGGCGAAAGGTCAGCGTCCGGCTGTCTGGGCCCGGCTCGCTCGACGACCTCCGGGCGCTACCCGGCGTCAGCGAGCTCGCTGTGGCCGACGAGCACGCCGGCTTCGAGGTCGCGGGCGATTTCGACCGGGTGCTGAAGGCCCTCGCGGCGCACCACGTCACCGACATCGAAGCCGTCCACCCCTCGCTGGAGGAGGTCTTCCTCGGCTACTACCGCGAGGAGGGCGAGCGATGACCGCCCAGCTCGCCGCCCTCATATCGAGCCACCTCTCCGACCGCCGTCGCTCGCTGCTGGCGTGGGGGCTGCCGCTGGGGCTGATGTCCGCGTTCATCGTCGCGATCTTCCCCTCGGTTGAAGACTCGATCTCCAAAGTCGTCGAGAAATATCCGACCGGCTTGAAGGAAGCCTTCGGCATCGGTCAGCTCTCCAACGTCGAGCAGTACCTGCACGCGGAGATGCTGAGCCTGATCGTCCCACTGGCGCTCGGCTACCTGGCCGTCCGCGCGGTTGCCTCGGGTCTTGCCGGAGCCGCCGAAACCGGACGCCTCGACGTGTTGCTCTCAGCGCCGGTCTCGCGGCACCGCCTTTGCGCCGCCGGGTTCCTGGCGACGGCGATCGAGCTGGCAGCGGTGCTCGCGATCTCCTTTCTGCTGACGATGCTCGGAAGCACCCTCGCCGGCGCCGGTCTGGACGTAGGCGCGGCGGCGGCGGGCTTTGCCGCTGTTTGGCCGCTGGCGCTTCTCTTCGCGGGCCTCGGAATCCTCGCCTGCGCCTGGTCTCTGCGGACCAGCGTCGTCACCGGCGCGGTCGCGGGGGCATTGGTGGCGATGTACGTGATCGACCTCGTCGGCAAGCTCGACCCTGGGCTTGACTGGATTCGCTACGCGTCGGTCTTCAGGTACTACGGCAACGCGATCGAAGACGGCATCGAGCCAGTCGCCTTCCTTGGCGTCACCGCGGCGGCGATCACTTGCGCTGCGCTGGGGGCTTGGCTGTTTGAGCGCCGCGACCTCTCAGCCTAGGCAGCCCTCCTGCCAGCAGCGCCACCCCGAGCAGCATGAGCAGCTGCAGCGCCACTCCGAGCGGCGAGGTCAGCGAATCGAGAACGAGCGAGCCGAGGTTTCGCTCGGCGACGGAGGCGAGGCTGACATAGAGCGAGTAAGAGACCAGCCGCCCAGCGAAGAAGGAGGCGGTCAAAGGAGCCAAGGGCACAGTCATCAGGCCGGCAGCGGTGAAGAGTTGCCCCGATGGCAGAGGGGAGATCGCGAAGAGGCCAAGGCCCGCGACAGTGCGGGTGCGATCTGCCGTCAGCGCGGTCTGGGTCCGCTCGAGGTGGGCGAGGCGCGCAGGCGAGAAGCGCGACCTGAGCCTGCGTGCACCGTTGGCCAAGACGAAACGCCCCAGCGCGGCCATCAATGCGCCGCCAAGTACGAGCGGCACCGCCGGTAGATCGAAGTCGAGAGTGAAGAAGACCAGCAGCGCCCACGTCGGCGGACCGAAGGCCGGCAATAGGTTCACGGCGAAGACGACCCCCAGCGCAATGCCGAATTGGGCCGCAGGGGACACGGTCGAGCGCGCCGGCCCGGGCGGTCTTAGGGCCCGCTGTGAACGATCAGAACGGAGCGCTTGCTGTGCTGTGAGACCGCAGTGGCAACGCTCCCCAGGAGCACGTAGCTGAGGCCAGAGCGCCCGCGTGAGCCGAGCACGATGAGACCGGCGTCTCGTTCGTCGGCAACTTCGACGATCTGTCGCCATGCCGGATCGCCGCTGGCGGTCTCCGCATGAGCCTCGAAGCCGGCCTCAGAAGCAAGTTTCGCTCCTTCCTTGGCGACCTGCTCGGCACCGGCCCTGGTCTCGGCGACCACCGTCTGAACCGCTTCGGCGTCTGAGGCGACGCCGCGAATGCCAAGGAACGGCAGCTCCTCCAGGGGCTCCCACACCGTCAGCACGATGGCCTTGCGTCCGGGGCCGAGCTGACCTGCGGCGTCGGCAACGGCGACCTTGGCGAAGTCCGAACCGTCGTAGGCGATCAGGACCGGGCGAGAGTCAACATTGTTGAGGGTCATCGACGCAATCGTAGCCCGGTGCGGGAAAGTTGCGATTCGACCGGACTGATCCGATACTGCCCGCGCCGGGTCTGGTAGACCTCGGGAATGCCATCTCGGGCAAAGGTCCTGATCGCCGGAGGAGGGGTTGCTGGGCTAGAGACGGCTCTGGCTCTCCAAGCCCTCGCTCCTGAAAAGGTCGAGGTGGAGCTGCTCGCCCCTCGCCAAGACTTGCTGTACCGGCCGCTGGCCGTTGGAGAGCCCTTCGGCACGGCTCGCGTCGCTCGTTACGACCTAACCGAACTCGCGAACCGAGGGGGCTTCACCTTCACCCTGAGCAGTCTCAAGGCCGTGGAGGCCGACAACAAACGGGCCGTCACCCACGATGGGGTCGAGCTCGATTACGACTTCTTGGTCTTCGTCCCCGGAGTCAAGCTCTTCTGGTCAGTCCCGGGTGCCACCATGTTTTGGGGAGGCCCGGATGAGCTCGACAGCGAGGTGGTCGTCGAGCGCCTTGGTGAAGAGCGGATCGACACCTTGGTTTTCGTGCTGACGGCGGGCAGAACCTGGAGCCTCCCGGCCTATGAGCTCGCGATGCTCACGGAGGCGAGTCTTTCGCACAAGGACGCCGCGAGTCGCCCGCAAGCCCTCATCGTCACGCCGGAGGATAAGCCGCTCGCGGTCTTCGGGCAGAACGTGAGCGAGGCGGTCACCGGCCTCCTGGAAGAACGTGGAATCGGTCTCGTGACCGGAGCCCACCCGGTCAAATTTGAAAAGGACAAGCTGATCGTGGCCCCGGGCGATTCAATTTCCGCCGACGCAGCGATCGCCTTCCCGGCGATGCAGGGCCGGAAGATCGAGGGGATCCCGCACGACGACGACGGTTTCGTACGGACGGACGAGGTCGGCCGCATCCTCGGAGTTGCGCAGGCCTACGCGGCCGGTGACGTCACGACCTTTCCGGTCAAGCAAGGAGGGATCGCGTCCCAGCAGGCCGATGTGGTTGCAGAATCCATCGCAGCCGAAGCCGGGGTCGACATCCAACCGAAGCCGTTCGATCCTGTCCTACGCGGGGTTCTTTGGACCGGCCGAGGCAAGAAGTACCTGTACGCCGAGATCGGAGGAGGGCACGGGGAAACGTCCAGCATCAGCGACGAGCCCGTCTGGACCGAGTCTGAGGGGAAGATCGTTAGCAGGTATCTCTCGCCCTTCCTGGCTGAAAGCTGAGCATCCCCCTGCCGCCGGTGCCGATGACGGTTCCGGAAAATGTCAGCTTCTCTGCTCAATCGCTCGACCGATTCGGGCCTCTGTTGGGCGACTCACGCTTCCAGGAGATTGAGGCGGCCGCGGCCCTCGCCCGGACCAGCTTCGCCGGTCGGGCGATCTGGCACATCAGCTCGACGGCGCGGGGCGGCGGCGTCGCTGAGCTTCTCGGTGCGTTGCTTCCCTATGTGCGCGGGGCCGGGATCGACACGCGGTGGATGGTGATTAGGGGGGATTCCGAGTTCTTCCGAATCACGAAGCGAGTGCACAACCACCTCCATGACGATCCCGGAGATGGTGGCCGACTGGGAGAGGCTGAGCGCCGAAACTATGAGGCGGCACTCGAGCAAAACGCCAATGTCCTCGTGCAAGATCTCAGGGAGGGGGACATCGCCTACCTGCATGATCCGCAAACGGCCGGCCTTGCTCCGACCCTGAAGAAGCTCGGACTGAAGGTCATCTGGCGCTGCCACATCGGCGTCGACGAGCCGGGGGAACTCGCGCGCGTCGCCTGGGATTTTCTGCGCCCGTACGCGGAGGTGGCCGACGCCCTCGTCTTCTCGCGAAAGGAGTACGCCTGGGAGGGATTGGACCCGAGCAAGATCTGGTTGATGCCTCCGGCGATAGATCCATTCACGGCGAAGAATCAGGAGCTCTCGCGAGAGGCCGTCACCTCGATACTGACTACCGTTGGCCTCTCGCCCGGGGGAGGAAATGCGGCCGCATCATGCTTCCTCCGCGCCGACGGCACATCGGGAAGGGTGGAGCGCCACGGGCACATCCTGCAGACCGAGCCTCTGCCCCTCGACGCGCCGCTGGTTGCGCAAGTCTCCAGATGGGACGCTCTGAAGGATCCGCGGGGGCTGTTGACGTGTTTCGAGCGCTACCTCGGCGGCTCCAAAGCGCATCTTGCCTTTGTCGCCCCCTCGTCCGAAGCCGTATCCGACGATCCGGAGGGCTCAGCCGTCTACGAAGCCGTGACCGAGATCTGGCACGAGATGCCGGAGGAAATCCGTATGCGGGTCCATCTGGTCAGCCTTCCGATGGACGATCTGGAAGAAAACGGAGCGATGGTCAACGCGGTTCAGCGGCGAGCCGATGTCCTCGTCCAGAAGAGCCTCGCGGAGGGTTTCGGCCTAACCGTCACCGAGGGGATGTGGAAGTCGAAGCCGGTGGTTGGCAGCTGCGTCGGCGGTATCAAGGATCAGATCATCGATGGCCAAAGTGGAATCCTGATCGACGATCCTCGCGACCTCGCGGGTTTCGGCCAGGCGATCCAAAGCTTGCTAGAGGACTCTGATCGAGCGGCAACAATCGGTGCCGCCGCTCACCGCCGGGTTCTCGACAGGTACCTCGGAATCAATCGCCTCACCGAATACGTTGCCCTTATCACCAGCCTTTTGACGGACGGCGGATCGGACTAGCCAAAGACGCGGGCAGCGCGGGGGCAGGATTCGAGTATCCACGCGCATCCCACCGGCGTCCGAGCCAGCGGAGGATGAGCAGGGCACCCGTCGGGATGACGAGGGCGGCACTGGCGCCGAGGAACCACCACTGCGCGGCGTCGGTGCCGGCGCCGATCGTGTGGGCGATCGCCGCGAGCCAGAAAACCGCAGTCAGGCGGTGCAGGCGCCGCCACCGGGCCGCTCCTATGCGGTCGCGCAGGTAGTAGGTCAGCCCGAGGACGGCGAGGCCGTAGCCGGCGACGATCCCGAGCCCCGTCCAAAGCGGCCGGTAGAAGCCGACGAAAGGAATGGCGATCCCGGCCACGCCGGGGTTCAGGTAGGAGTCGCCGAGCAGGGAGAGACCGTGCAGGGCGACCATCGCCAGGGTGGTGAGGGACATTGCCTCGTGGACCGCGCGGAGGTCGCGCTTGTTCGCGCTGGGGCGCTTGGAGCTCATCATCAGCCCGACCGCGACGCTGGCGCTGGCGAGGAGCAGGGCGGCACCACCGGCGGCACGGCTCGTGATCCAGAAGAGGTGGGGGGCGACGTTCACGCCACCACCTCGGCGACAGATTCCACACCGGCGATGACCTCTGCCTCACCTTCGACCGGGACGAGGACGCCACCGAAGGGCAGCCAGTCCTTGGCGTCCTCGGGCCCGGAGAGCAGCGCCGACTTGGCGAGGATCTCGGCCTCCAGGGCGGTGGGGGCGAGCGCGGTCGCCTGTGCGATCCCGGTGAAGGCGGGCCGGCCGCTGGCGGGGTCGAGGATCTGGTGGGCGAGGCTGACACCGCCCTCGCCCCAGGAGCGACGCGTGATACCGCTGGTGGCGACCGCTCCCGCGCTGACCTCGAACTCGTGCAGCGGCTCGGGACCGAACGGGTCGTCGACCCTGATCCGCCGCCTCAGCGCGCTCAATCCACCGAGCCTGATGTCGCCGCAGCACTCGACCGCGAAGGCCTCGGTGGTCGCGAGCTCCTTGGCGACCAGGTCGGCCAACAGGCCCTTGGCGATGCCGCCGCCGTCGATCCGCACCCCGGGAGGCCGGATCACGGCTCCCGCCTCCACCCTCACCGAGCACCACTCTGCGGCGGCGCTGGGCCGGGCCGGCGCCTGGTCTTGGGCGGCGAGCTCCGCGCGCGTCACCGGCCGGAGCTCCCCGGCCTGGAGGGAGGACCGGTAGCCGGCACGCTCGATCGCGTCGAGCAGGGTGGCGTCGACGAGGCCGCCGCTGCGCGATCCGGCGGTGAGGACCGCCGCGACCAGCCGGCGCAGGAGAGGGGAGGCGGGGACCTCTGTGCGCGGGTCACGATTGAGGCGCGAGAGCTCGCTGCCGGGCTCGAAGCGCGAGAGCCTTTGGTGGGCATCGAGCAGCTGTTCCCGGCCCCGCTCCGCAAGCCGGTGTCCCTGCTCCGCGTCGGAGCCACGAACGTGAACGGAAGCGACGCCGCCGAAGCAGGCGAACTCGAGGTGTGCTTCGGCGCTCACGACTGGCTCGTCGTCACCGGGGCGGGTTCGACTTCGATCGCTTCGGCTTCCGCCGCTTCGAGTTCCGCCGCTTCCACTTCGGCGGCCGCGGCTGCTTCTCGTTCGGCCGTTTCGCGGAGTTCGAGTTCTTCGGGGTCGGTGGTTTCGATCGCTTCGCTCGCGGCCTCTCCCGGGTCGTCGCCTCCCTCGGCGTCGGTCTCGGCCGCTTCGGCCGGCAGTTCGCTCGCCGGGGCGCTGTGTTTGCGGAAGGTCGGGGAGGCCGCCACGGCAGAGGACTTGTCACCGAGGACGGGATCGTGGCCCGTCACCATCTGCGCGAAGATCACTCCCCAGAGGAGCACGAAGCCGATCAGCCCGATCGCCACCACGCGCGCCCGCAGCTGCCCCGCCCGCTGGCGCTGAGCCCGCAGCCGGCGACGCGCCTCCTGCTTCAGCGCCTGTTTTTGGAATGAGTCCATCTGCCTGACTTTCCTTCCGAGCCCCAAACCGCCCCTAAGCGGAGGCTGAGAGTTCTCTTAGAGCCACGGTTGTGCGATTGAGAGTGCGAGGAGCGCCAGGGCGAGGCCGGCGCCGATCGCCGTCGCCAGGGCCAGCGCCCGGACCCCGGCGCCAGCCAGCCGCGCCTCGGCGGGTCCCTCGCGCCGCCAGTCGGCCGTCGCCAGCCTCGGCACCTCGAGCAGGTGCCCGAGGACGTGCAGAGTCATCAGCGCGACCCAGGCGATGAAGCTCAGCTTGTGGGCGAAGATCAGGGTCTCGCTCGGCGGGCCGGCGATCAGCAGCGCGATGCCGGTGCCGAACAGCGCCAGCGTAGTGAGGACGACGCCGGGGGCGAGGACCCGCAGCGCCATCGGCGGCGGCCCCTTGGCGACGTAGGGACCATCGTGGGTGTAGTAGCGGGCGAAGCGATAGCCGGTGCTCGCCATCTTCATCGCGACGGGCGGGATCAGCAGTACCCCGATGAAGATGTGGGGGCCGAGCAGTTGCCCGATGAAGGGGATCGTCACTCCCTCTGCCGCCAGCAGCACAAGCAGGGCGGCGGCGAGTGCGCCGGTCAGCCGGGCGTTGGCGGCGACGCCGTCGCGGACTTGGGGGGCGAGACGAGCCCGGGGGCTGAGTACGCCTACTTCGGTCTCTGGCATGGGCGGATCCTGGATCCGCCGGCTTACCGCTTCCTAACCGATCGCTGAGAAGCCTCTTATGTCCGGGGTGAAGGCTTCGGCGTGAAGGCCGGTAGCTCGAAGCTGACCCGGGCGCCGCCCAGCGGCGAGTCCTCGATCCAGATCCGCCCGCCGTGGGAGGCGAGGATCGAGCGGGCGATGCCGAGCCCCAGGCCGCTGCCGCCGGAGGCGCGGTCGCGCGCGGACTCGGTGCGATGGAAGCGGTCGAAGACGCGCTCGCGCTCGGCCGCCGGGATGCCGGGACCGTCATCGTCGACCCGGACGCAGAGGGCGTAGGACACCGTGACCGAGGAAACCGACACCCGGCCGCCGGCCCCGGCGTGGCGGCGGGCGTTGTCGATCAGGTTGCGGAGCACCTGAGCGATCAGGTCGGGGTCCGCGTGCAGCGACCCCTGGGCGAGCTCGCCGACCTCGACTTCCCCGTCGCCGGCATCGATCAGCTCGCGCAGGAACGAGTCCGCAGCCAGCTCCTGCGGGGCGGGGGCGACCCCCTCGTCAAGGCGGGCCAAGGCAAGAAGGTCCTCGACCAGCCGTTCGACCCGCGCCATCTCCGCCAGCGCCAGTCCCTCAACCCGCCTCACCTCGGCGGCGTCGGGCGCCTCGTGGCGGGCGAGGACTTCGAGCTGGCCGCGGATCGCGGTCAGCGGGCTGCGCAGCTCGTGCGAGGCATCGGAGACAAAGCGCCGCTGGCGGGCGAAGGCGTCCTCGAGGCGGTCGAGCATGTGGTTGAAGGCGTCGGCCAGCGCCCGCAGCTCGCTCGCGGCCGCGGAGTTCGAATCGAGCCGGGGGGAGAGGTCGCCCACGTCGACCTCCGCCGCGGTCTCGGCAAAGCGCCGCAGCGGCGCCGCCGTCCGGGCAGCGAGAAGGTAGCCAGCGAGGAGAGCGGCGAGAAGGGCAGCGCCGCCGATCAGGAAGAAGGTCTTTTCGACGTCATCCTGAGCGTCCTTAATCGACGAGAACCGCGAGCTCTCGTCGATCTCGCCGCCGCTCTCCCCGGAGGCCGGACCCCTCTTTGCCTCCTCGCGCTCGATCAAGTTGGACTCGTTCGCCATCTGCGCCCGCACGACGACGAATACCGCCCCAAAAGCGGCGACGACTATCGCCGCGATCGAGATCGCCAGGCGCCCGCGCAGCCCGAGCTTCGACCAGGCGCTCATCGGTCGCGGAGGCGGTAGCCGACCGAGCGCACCGTCTCGATCGGAGCCGGGTCGTCGGGCAGGTCGAGCTTGCGCCGCAGGTAGCCGACATAGACCTGCACCACATTGGTCCCTGGGTCATGGTCGTAGTGCCAGACCGCGGCGAGGATCTCCTCTCGCGGGCAGACCCGTCCGGCGTTGCGCAGCAGATGGGCCAGCAGGTCGGCCTCGCGCTCTGGCAGCCGCACCCGCAGCTTCCCACGGCTCGCCTCCCTGCTCAGCAGGTCGAGGCGGATGCCGCCTGCCTGCAAGGTCGTCTGAGAGGCGTCGTCAGCCTCCCGCAGGCGCGAGCGGATGCGGGCAAGCAGCTCCTCGAAGGCAAACGGCTTGGTGACGTAGTCGGTAGCGCCGAGGTCGAGTCCCTCGACCCGGTCGGCAACCTCGGCTTTTGCCGTCAGCATGATCACCGGCAGCAAGGGCTTCTTCTCGCGGATCGCGCCCAGCACGTCGATGCCGTCGCGGCCGGGCAGCATTCGGTCGAGCACGACGAGGTCGGCGGTTCCGCTCAGGGCCAGGCGCTCCCCGGCGATCCCGTCGCCGACCACCGTCACCTCGTAGCCCTCGGCCTCAAGCCCGCGGGACAGGAAGTCAGCGATTCCCCCCTCGTCCTCAACGACCAGGATCTCCACGGTGCGATGCTAGCCGGGGCTTGCCTAAAGGCCCCGATGGAATGAGGCGAGGGGAGTTCCGAGGCGGATCGAGCGGAAGTCTCAAAGAAGGGTCATAGCTTTAGCTGGGGGGCGCCGGAAGCAGTTGCGCCGCCGCTTTCACGCGGAAGCAGTTGTGTCAGGATCGCCGCATGGCAGATGAATCGGTCGCGGACCGACTCCGCGGATTCGGCGTGAAGGGCATCCTCGTGCAGATGGCCGAACGTGGGCAGATTCTTGAGCTGAAGTGCGAGATGCCGCAGTGCTATCACCCCAACGGACGCGACAAGTTCGAATCGCTCGCGACGGAGCGCAGGTTGTGGGCGCCCTCGCGCGACCACTACCCGATCCTCAGTTCGGCCGGTGGAAAGCTGCGTGCCGACAACGTTCGGTTGTCCCATATCGAGTGCAATCAGCGTGACCACACGCGGCGGAAGCAGATCGGGGCACTGCTTCTTGCAGGCGAATCACTGGAAGACATCGCCGACATGCTGAACCGCAAGAAGACCCCGGCGTTTCACGGAACGAAACGATGGACGGCGGCCATGGTGCGCGAGGCCTACGTGTCCTAGTCCGGGTTCCGCTTCGCGCGAGAAGCAGCAGTGCAGCTCGCCGCAAGTCATCCGCCTGCCTTTTTGTGCCGCCGGCAACAAAACGGCGACGGCGCTCGGGTGACAGCGGCAGGCTGTTCTTGACGAGTGGAGGCTCTGACCGACCCGGGCGTCTTGCTGATGGGCGTCAGACACTGCGCCGCAGGAAGTCGATCTGGTCACCGACGATCGTGTCGAATAGGGGTTCGACATACGGGTCGAAATGGCCGCACTCGTAGCTGAGCACCTCCCCTCCGGGGATGCGTCGAGCGGCCTTCAGCGCGACCTTATAAGGAGTGACGACATCGTCTTTGGCGAGTTGGACCAGCGCCGGGCACGTGATCCTGCCTGCGACCCGGCCGGGTGAGTAGAAGGGCACTCGCAGCGCAATCCGGGCGGCGACGTCGTTCTGAGGCAGAAGCTCCTCGTACCGGTCTCCCGCCAGACGCTTCATCATCGCCGTGGCGTCGGGCGTGGTCATCATCGCCAGGGTGCCGGGCTCTCCTGCCGCCGGGAGGCGTAGCGGCTCTCGCCCGAATGCCGCCCCCAGCTGATCGCGGAGCCCGGCGAGAGCCAGGCGCGTCATCGTCAGCGGGGAGCCAGCAAAGGCCGACGCAGGTCCACTGATATGGGGAACCTGGGCGACGATGGCGGCCAGTCCGTGATCTTCGGCGGCGATGCTCAGCACGTGCCCGGCTCCGAACGACGAACCCCACGCGGCCACATGGCTCGTGTCGACACCGTCAAGTGCCCGGGCGAAAGCAAGTGCTGCCCGCCAGTCGTCCTGCTGGCTACCGATTTCGAGCACCCGACGTGGCTCGCCGGCACTGTCACCCCAGCCCCGGTAGTCGAATGCCAGGACGGCGAAGCCGGATTCGGCGAAGCGCTCGGCGTAAGCGGCAAGACGCAAGGCGCGCATCGCGGCGAAGCCGTGGGCCATCACGATGATCGGCGGCCGCTCAACGCCGTCCGGTCGGTAGAGCCAGGTGGCGCACGCCGTTCCGCCGGATTCGAAGGTCGTGTCTTCTCGGGTGTAGGTGCTCGTTTCGATGATCAGCTCCTGACTGTCGGGTGCGGATTTCCGGTTCTCCGGGTCAACGGCGGCGAAGCTCGCGGAGCGCAGAATTCGCCGCGTTGAACCCGCACATCCCGTGGGCCCCGGCGCCGGGTGGGGTGGAGGCGGAGCAGAGGTAGACGCCGGGGATTCCGAGGGCATAGGGGTCGCGGGCCGGACGCGGGCGGAAGAGTAGCTGGCGGAGGTCGTTGGCCCCGCCGACGACGTCGCCGCCGATGTAGTTGGCGTCGTACTTCTCGGCCTCAGCTACCGTGCGCGCAACCTGGCGCTGGACGCGCTCTCGAGAGCCGGGTGCAAAGCGCTCGATCTGCCTTTCGATCGCCTCCGTCGCATCGCCCGGATAGCCATTCGGAACGTGGGCGTAGGTGTACAACGGATTGAGATTGCCGGCGGAGCGGGATGGGTCGGCGAGGTACTGCTGGCAGACGAGCACGAAGGGCCTCTCCGGCATCTCTCCTCGCTGCACCTGGGCCTCGGTCGCGACGATCTCTTCGAGGCCGCCGCCAAGGTGGACCGTCCCCGCCGGGGGGAGGCTTCATCGGCCCAGGGCACCGAACCCTCGATCGTTCGGGCTCGTTTCGGTGAAATTCCAGTCATCGACCCCCAGCAAGCAAGCCCTACTCTGACGGTCGCTTCCGTCGTCCTCGTTTCCAGACCTTCATCGCGGTCGCGACCTCGTCCAGGTAGGCGTCCTCGCAGGGCTTGAGAGCCTGGAGCTCGGTGGCGATCTCCGGCGCGTGCATTTCGCTGTCGGCGTTGATCGGTGGCTGGTCCCAAGAGCGCTTGACGATGCCTCCGGCGATCCGTCGCGTCTTCATCACCAGCTCGCGGTAGGCCGAGGCGACATCGTCGGAGGGATCGCGCCCGATCATCGCTTCGTGGAAAGAGATGTCGCGTTGGATCTCGCGCAGCGCGTCTGAGAGGCGCACCCTCTCGCCTCCGGGGTCGGCGGCGCTGCGACGGCGAATCGCAAAGGCCATCTCTTTGTAGGACTGGACTGCGGCCCAGCCGCCGGCGAAGAGCTCGCGGCGTCGCTCACGGTTGGCCCGGTAGCCGTTGACGACCAAGGTGACGAGGACCCCGATGAGCGCGACTGCGGCCGTGATGAGCGGGATCACGACCGCTAGATCATCACCGCCGTCGCCGGAGGCTACCGCGGCTGCAGCGAACAGATCCATCATCGCTTCGACTCCGAGGGCCCGTGCGGGGCCTCCTCACCGAGCCAGACGTGCTTCTCGCGCCAGTAGGCCTCCTTGAAGAGGTGGATGCGCACCATCTCGATCAGCGATAGAAGGCCATCGTCTGGCGTCCAGCGCCGCTCGGGAGGGTCGTCGGGATACCAGACACAAAGCCTGGACCGGGGGTCCTTGCCAATGGGCGAATAGCGATGCAGGGAGCTTTCAGGACCGTCCGCATAGATCGTGGGTGCTTCGGGCTCGGAGGTCGTGCGGCGGAATCGGATTTCGATCCGCCGGGCCTCGTAGCCCTCGACCGGCACTGTGCAGGTGTAGGCGATCCGGGCAGTTTTGCGCTTGCCCACCGCTCGGTTGGTGAGGCCGGGAAATGCTGCTGCGGCGCCCTGTTCGAAGTGCAGCCGGAGCGGCAGGTTCTGCTCCCAGGTGGCGCTACGCCGCCGCGTCATGGTCGCCGTAGGAGCGCACCGGCTTGATCGCCGCGGCCGGGGCGATGGCGAGGCCAGAGCGCACCCCCCGCTCGTCGCCAGTGCGGAGCGCCTGGGCGATCGCCTCCTTGGCCGAGCGCTTCGCGTTCGGCAACTGATCGGGGTAGAGCTCGGCCAGTGCTGCCTCAGCAGCCTCGCGGTCCTCGGCGTCGATCGCCTCCTGCACCTTCTCGGCGAAGAAAGAGAGCCGCTTGGCGGCACGCGTGCGGGTCATGCCGTCCGGCAGCTTGATCTTTCCCGAGACTTCGGCGGGGTCTTCGGTCAGCCCGGTCTTGATCGAGCTGGAGGCCTCGGCGAAGAAGCGCTGCAGCGAGTAGATCAGCCCGTCGACCTCGACGATGTGCTCGAGGGCAAGCGCCTCGGAGTTGAAGGAGATCAGCGCCGGGGCCGAGTCTCCCTTGATCGCAGCCTTGGCGAGGCGGATGACGCGGGCGCGGTGTCGGCGGAGGGCCTTCGGTTCGGCCGTCAGAAGCCGGGTGTGGCACTCCGGGTGGGAGGCGTCCCAGTCGTCGTAGTCGCGGTTGGGGATCCAGATGCCGTCGCCGTCCTTCCGCGTCAGCGCGACCACGAGGTCCACGCTCGGGTCGACGCCGTCGTCGTTGGGGTCGTTGAAGCGGATGAGGATCGCGCGCTTGATCAGGCGACTGCGGGCATCGGGATAGGTCTCGCGGACGATCGGCATGACGTGCTTGCGGACCTCGTCCATGATTTCCTCGGGCCCCTCTTCCTCGGAGCTATCGGGGCCGAGCGTCGGGTAGGAGCGGCGGTCGAGGACGGCGCCGCAATCGGCATCAGAGACGGGATTGTTGACGTTGCCGTGGGCCACCGAGCCCGACTTGAAGGTGCGCAGGACGCCGAAGTCTTCGGCTGCTTCGAGCACCAGGTTCCGGCGCTCGCGCGCCTCGCGGAGATCGTCGTCGTCGGCGGAGATGTCGTCACGGATCTCCTCCAGCACCTCTTCGGCGTGGACGGCCTCCTCGGCCTTTGCTTCGTTGTTGTACATCTGAACTGCCTTTCTGTCGTCTGATTCGCCTGGAGAGCCAGTCGAAAAACAGGGGCATCACACCCTGCAACCGGCTCGTGTCGATCATGGCAAATGAAATAGACGGCAAAAAAAGAGGCCGAGCGGGCGATGAACCCCGCTCGGCCCCGAAGGCGAACAGCAGACGACGCCAGGTGTTCTACTCGATACGAGCGGACGGATCTAGCGCCACCCTGAGCAGGAAGACGCCGGCAGAACCGCGCCGGTGCCGGCTAGGGCAGGCCTACAACCGTGCTCCGCCCGTCCCGGTCTGTAGAAAAGTGCGTGGACGGCAGGCCCGACCGGGGCCTTGCGCCGCTACTTCAAGGAGACGAGATGTCGATTACGACCAAGGATGAGTTGGCAAAGCAGGTAGCCGCGCGGACCGGGCTCGAGGCGGGCCAGGCGAAGCTCGCGGTGGAGGCGATGATCGCGGAGATCACCGCGCAGCTCGCGGCCGGCAACGAGGTCAAATTTACCGGCTTCGGCAAATTCTCGACGGTCGCTCGACCGGCCCGGGAAGGCCGCAATCCGCAGACCGGCGAGTTGCTACAGATCGCTGCGAAGACGGCGGCGAAGTTCAGTCCCGGAGCCGAGCTGAAGAAGGCCGTCAACGGCTGAGGTAGTCCTGCTGAACCTGTCTGCGCGCCGGGTGCCTCTTTCGGCTGGTTGGCCCCACGGCGTTCGGAAGCCTGGATCTCCTGAGCGCTCGGGCGGAGGGGCCATGAACCACCGCTCTAGGTGAGCGCCGCCCGGGGTACCCTCTGTTTTCAAGGCTTCCCCGGCCGAGGATCACAAGGAGGAAGTGATGAAGATCAAGCTACGGCGCCCGTCACCAGCGATGGCCGTTGCGTTGCTGGCTCTCTTTCTCGCGGTCGGCGGCAACGTCGTCGCCTACGGGTTGGGCCGGAACTCGGTCCACTCTCGCGACATCGCGCCAGGGGCTGTAAAGGCTTCCGACCTCGGCCACTTCAAGCTTCGGAAGTCAGGCCCCATCCTTGATCCTGACCCCACCGCCCATGACGGCATCTACACCGGCGCTGGGGGGCGCGCGAAATGTAAGCGGGGTGAGCGGCTAATCACTGGCGGCTCGTCGCAGACCGGCGAAGCCGGGACTCCGTATATGCGGGTTGTGGATGAAGGGCCGGTGCCAGTCGAACAAGCCTGGCGGGTGAGGTGGGCTTCCGACATGGGCGGAGCGGCGAGCGAGGACTTCGTCGTCGTTGCCCTCTGTCTAGTCCGGTAGCGAAGGTCGACTTCTGCTCTCCGCGCAACAAGATTATTGCTGCTTAAAAGCTCCGGATTAAAGATCATCAGAAGTGGGTAATTTCTACCCCTGGTAGGCGGAGCCGCGCAGCCAGCCGGGCTCCACAGCTCGTCGGAGGGCAGCGTGAGAACCAAAGCGCCAGCGAGAGGGGGGACCACTTTCTCGCCTCGGTGCTCTGTTGAAGAGATGGAAGCTCACTCTTCGACTATCGCTTCAGCCGGTGCGGAAGTCCCGCTTCAGGACATGGTCAGTGGTGAGCGGGGTCGCGCGCTTCGAGTTCAGCTCGCCTCCTGGCATCCAGATTGCTCGGCCGAAGAGGTCGCCGACGCGATCCAGACGGCCTGCAAGCGCTTTCTGGAGCACGCCGAGGGGATCTCGGAGCCGGGCCAGATCTACTCGTGGATTCGCACCACTGCCCACCGGGTCCTCCAACGCGAAGACGAACGTCATGGTCGCGAAGAACCTCGCAAGAGCATCGACGGCCTGGCCGGTCTCGCTGCAGAAGAGCCCGGCCCGGCGGAAGAGCTGATCTCCGGCGAAGACGATGCCGACCTCGCGGAGCTGGTCGAGGAGGTCTACTCCTCACTTCCCGACCGCGGGCGTGACATTCTCGCGCTCTACGGCGCCGGCTACAAGCGCCCGCAGATCGCCGAGCGCCTCGGCCTAAGTGACCGCGTCGTCAAGCGGGAGCTGCTCGAGGTGATGGACGCCGCTCGGTCTGTAGTCGCCCGCCTCGCGGGTGGGGGCTGCCGCCACGGCGAGCCGCTGGTGCTGCGCTCGGTCTGCGGACTCGCGACCGCGGCGGAGGACGCTCATGCTCGCGAGCACCTGGCCCGCTGTGGGCGCTGCCAGATCTTCAGTGAGCGGCTGATCGCCTGGCGGGAGAAGGCCGGCGTGATCCTGCCGGTCCCCGCCGCCGAAGGTGCGAGCCCGGGATTCGTAGAGCGCGTCCTTCACAAGTCCGCGGAGGGCCTCTCCTCGATCAAGCAGCACATCGTTGACGGCGGCGCTCAGGCAAAGCAGCAGGTCGCCGCGGGCTACTACCGCGCCGTTGATCCGACCCCGCTCGCCGCAGCTCGACCCGCGACGATCGCCACGGTGGTGGCGGGGTGCATAGCTCTCGGCAGCGGCGCGACCTACTGTGTCGAACAAGGCGTTGATCCCCTCGGCGCCGCGCGTGGGTTGATCGCAAGCTCCTCCGAAAGTGAGCCCGAACCGCCGGCTCCTTCTCCGGAACCCGAATCGAGCGGGCCTACCTACACGCCGGTGGAACCGACGGAAGTCGAAGAAGCACCCGCCCCGGAACCGACGGCGACGGCCGAACAGGAACCCGACCCGAAGCCGAAGGCCGAACCGCCGCCGCCCGAGGACAGCTTCGAGCCCGTCTCGCCGGCATATGCGTCGAGTGAAGGCGGAACGGAAGAAACCTACGAAGCGTCGGAAGCGGCGCCAGTCGAAAGCACGCAGTCGGCGCCGGCACCCGCCCAGTCGGGTCCGCAGTTTGGAGGCCCATGATGCAACCCGCTCTACACCCCCATCTCCACCCCGCCCGCGTCCCCGCGTTCGTCGCCATCGTCGCCGCGTTCGTCCTCGCCGTCGGTCTCGCCGTACCCCGCCCGGCGAGCGCTGGCGAATACACGATCTCCATCTGCCAGGCCGATGAAGCGGGCTATGTCAGCTCAGCCTTCGAACAGTTCGCCACCCGTGGGATGAAGTGGCGGCGGGCATGCGATCCACGCGGAGACGGGCTCCGAGGACTCGTCACCGCGAACGTCCCTCGTGCCGGTCGCGTGGAGCAAGGGGCGCAGTCCGGATTCATCCTCAATGCCCCGCCGGAGACGACCTTTTCCCGCCTCCGCTGGTCCGGGCAGGCACAGCGCCGCGACTGCCGTTACGCCCTCCAGCTCTTCGCCGAGCGTCCCGGCACCACGCCGGTCTCGATGAAGAACGTGCGCGCCAACCGGGGTTGCCCCCGCCCCGGCCTGGCGCAGTCGTCCGGGGCGCCATTTCCACGCGCGTATGACCTCGGCGGTGCCACGCGCATCGTCCAGCGCGTCGTCTGCCTTGGAAGCCCCAAATACCAATTCTGCTCGGCGCGAGGTCAGAACTACATCCGAACCTTCTCGGCGGAAGCAACGGTGGTTGACGGCAACCCTCCCGCGGTAGGTGTCGTTCAAGACTCAGGCTTCACGCAGGGCCAGTGGGTGCGGGGAACCCAACGCTTCGGCTACGACGCTTCCGACAATGTTGGGGTCAAGAGCGCGTCCGCGCTCATCAGCGGTGGAGTGCGGGGCACCGAATCTCGGTCATGCGACTACTCGCAGAGAATCCCTTGTCCAAATGGGGGTGGGCCGATTGCCGTCAACACTGCGGAAGCACCCGAAGGCTCCCAGCCATTGACCGTCGCCGCCGAAGATGCGGCTGGCAACCGCGCTGAATCGGGTGCCGTGACGGTACGGATCGACAACGCTGCCCCGGGGGCAGTGCCGGTCGCGGTCGGCGGCGGAGAGACCTGGCGCAACGCCAACGACTTCGATGTCGCCTGGGCCAATCCCAGCGAAGGCGATCGGGCTCCGATCACCGCCGCCCATTTCCGCCTCTGTCGCGCGAGCGGCGAAGAGTGCATGAACGGAGATCGGGCCGGTGAAGGCATCGCAGCGGTGGAAAACCTGACGGTGCCCTCACCGGGGGAGTGGGTGTTGCGCCTCTGGCGCGAGGACGCCGCTGGCAACCAGCAGGCGGACAACGCCTCCCAGCCGGTTCGCCTCCGCTTCGACCCCGAGCCGCCCCAGCTCGGATTCGAGAATCCGACCGCCGAGGACCCGACGCGGGTGTCTGTCCTCGTCACCGACCGCATCTCCGGCCTCGCCGGAGGCGGGATCGAGATCAGCCGCGCGGGTTCCGGCAGCTGGCAGGTGCTGCCCACCACCCAGGACGGCGACCGTCTCGTGACGCAGATTGACGACGCCTCCCTGCCACCAGGCGACTACGAACTACGGGCGACGGCGCACGACCAGGCCAACAACCTGGCGGGCACCGACCGTCGCCTCGACGGTCAGCCGATGCGGCTGAAGCTGCCGCTGCGGATCGCGACCGCGATGAAAGCCGGCGTGGTCGAGAAGCGCAGCGTCACCCGCAAGGGGAAGAAGGGCAAGGTTCGCCGGACCGTCCTCGAGCCCCGCACCACGGTCTCGTTCGGGAGCAAAGTGCATCTCGGCGGTCGCCTCGTCAACGGGGCCGGGCACCCGCTGGCCGACGCGAAGGTGCTCGTCTACTCGCGCCTGAAGGAAGGAACCGAGCAGCTCTCCGGGTCCGTGACGACCGATGCCAACGGCCGCTTCTCCTACGCGGTCGAGGCGCGCGCCTCGCACAGCTTCCGCTTCGCCTATCCAGGCACCGCGACGATCCTGCCAATCGAGGACACCGCAACCCTGTTGGTCAAGGGGACCTCGACCTTCACGGTAAAGCCGAAGCGGGTGCAGAACGGCGGTTCCGTCACGTTCACCGGCCGCGTCAAGGGACGTCCGCTTCCCGAAGCCGGAAAGCTGCTGGAGCTGCAGGTGCGATTCACGTCGGGATGGCAGACGTTCCGCACGATCAATACCGAGGCCGACGGCACTTGGCGCATTCCTTACTTGTTCGATCGCACGTGTGGTGAGCAGGCGTTCGACTTCCGGGCACACCTTGCCGGTGAGGCCGGCTGGCCGCTGGAGGCCGGCAACAGCCGGACGCTGACTGTCCGTGTGAAAGGGCAGCCATGCTAGGTGGGACAGGTCAAAACCCGAGTCGAGGGAGACCAAATGAGAGCGCTGCTTGACCGGCTCACCTACGCCAACGTCGTCGCAACTCTGGCGCTGTTCATCGCCGTGGGAAGCGGCGGCGCCTATGCCGTCTCGAAGATCGACGGCTCCGACATTCGGAACCGCAGCCTGACCGGCAACGAGTTCAAGTCGAACTCGATCGGCGGCAGGGTGGTTAAGGAGTCGAGCCTGCGGCCGGTTCCCCGCGCGCAGAACTCCGCCCGCCTCGGCGGCCAGCCCGCCTCCCGCTTCCTCGACAGTTGCCCGCAAGCCTTCGCACCGACGATCCCGGTCGGGGACGTGTGCGTCGAGACTCAGGCTCGTCCGCCTCGGTCGTATGGAAGCGCCGTCTCTGACTGCGCTCTCACCGATAACCGGGAACGAGTTGGCCGGCGGCTGCCCACGCATCAAGAGCTGATGGTGGCGCTCGCGCAGCCACAGATCCAGCTCGCGCCAGGCGGCGAGTTGACCAGCGAGGTCTACCCATCCAGCAGTAAACCCGGCGCGGTCGACGTCCTCTACATCACCGCAGAAAACGGCAGCGTTGGCATCACCGAAGACCTAGGCGGCGACAAGAGCTACCGCTGCGTCGCCGATCCCATGAACTGAAAGCAACAGCCTCGAAAACGAGGAGGAGCCCGATGGCAAACATCACCCAGCACCTGAGGTTCGTCTCTCTCGACTCGCGATCGGGGTCTCCTCCCGGCCGGCGACTCCTCGCCTTGACGCTGGTAGCGATGCTCGTCCTCGGCAGCGTTCTCCCCGGCTTCGCCCTGGCGGGCGAGAGCGACAGCGAAGGTGAGGGGTCGGCGCCGCCGGTCGAAATGCCGATCGATCCGGGCTTCGATCCCGGCGGCGAAGAAGAAGCGCTCGAAGAAGCCCCGGCCGCGGGCGGCGACGAAGAAACTGGCGCGGTTGAAGTCGAAGCTGAAGTGGAACTGGAACCTCCTCCGGCCGCTGAAGTCACCAGCGCCGCCACCGAAGCGCCGCCGGACGAAACGGTGTCCGCGGCGCCGGCCGCCACCCCGGAGCCCGCCTCCGCGGCCCCCGCACCCGAGCCCGTACAGCAGCAGGCGCCGGAGGCGAAGACCTCCGAGCCGGTCGTCAACAAGTCGATCGTCGCACCGACGCAGAGACCCGCTGGGAAGCAGGCGGCGTCCTCGGCCGCGACCGCTGGCGAAGCCGCCCCGGCGAGCGAACCGTCCGAGGAAGAAGCGCCGTCGGCCCCGGCGCCCCAGCCTGCCGCGACGCCTCCGGCCGACCACGGTCGCCACCTCGGCGGCAAGGACTCCTACGTCGTACAGTCCGGCGACTGCCTCTGGCACATTGCCGCCGCCCTGCTCCCGGGCGGCGCCAGCGACGCTGAGATTGCAGGCGAGGTCGCGCGCCTCTGGGCTTTGAACGAAGACAGCATCGGCACCGGCGATCCCAGCCTGATCTACGCCGGGACCACGCTCCGCCTGCGCTAAAGGCGAACTCCTCGCTTCCCCGGCGACGGCACCCCGGCCCGAGCGGGCCGGGGTGCTTTGGGCTGCCGTTTTCGACGGCTTCGGCCTGGTCACATAGCTAGGGGTCCACTTCGCTGCCTCGGTGCTCTGTTGTTCAGAGGACCAATGAGTCACGGTGTAGACAACGCAGCCAACGGAACGTGGCAGCCCCTGGCTTCCCGTCAACCGCTCTCGCCGGAGGCGATCGAGTCTGTGTCTGCCTGGCTGCGCGTGATCGCGGACCCGACCCGGATTCGCCTGATGCAGATCCTGGGCGCCGGCAGCAGCAGCGTGCAGGGCTTGGCCTGCCAGCTCGGAACCTCGCGCCCGAACGTCTCCAAGCACCTCGGCGTACTGCGCCAGGCTGGCATCGTGCGCCGCCGCAAGGTGGGCAGCCACGCTCTCTACGAGCTGGTCGACTGGTCCGGCTGGTGGATGGTCGAGCAGGCGAGCACCACCGTTGCCGCCGAGGCGCTGCCCGTAACTGCGTAACCACACAGTTACGACCACTTTCGCACCTGATCGCTCCGTTGTGGTGAGCCAGTCAAAAGGGCTGGCCTCCAACAACGGAGGTGGTCAGAAGTGTCAGTCGGAAATGGTACGAAGCAAGGAGGTGAAAATGGTCGCACCGTAGGAGGAGCGCTACGGGCGGCGGGCCGGGTGGCGCTTTGGTCGCTCGTCGCCCTGCTCCTCATCGAGGGCGTCTCCGGCGTCCTCTCCGCACCGCCGCCCGAACGGGGCGGTGAGGGTCGCAAGGAGGCGAGCGACCCCGCGACGAGTGCCTTCGCGGTGCGCTTCGCGCGGGCTTATCTCTCCGGCGCCTCGCCACAAGAGCTTTCCCCGCTCCTCGCGCCGGGAGTGGATGTGTCGTCCTTCTCCGGCGCCGGAATCGGTGTCGAGCAGGCTGAGGTCGCGGGAATCTCCGACCTCGGCGCGGGCGAGGCGATCGTCACGGTCGCCTGCTCGCTCGGCGACGCCCGCACCCTCTACCTCGCCGTCCCGATCGTCCGCGCCAGCGCGGGCGAGGTGGCGGCCCAGGGGGTGCCGGCGCTCGTCGCCGGACCGGCGGGGGTTGGGGAGCCTGTAGAGGCGCCCGGCCCTCTGGCCGGTCCCGACGCGGGCGAGATCGCCGAACTCGCCCGGCGCTTCCTGCCGGTCTACCTCTCGGCGCCGAGCGCCCAGGAGCTGTCCTATCTCCTGGCTCCCGGCGCCGGGGTCACGCCGCCTGGCGGCGGCCTGGAGGCCATCGACGTCCCGAGCGTGAAGCAGCTCGGCAACGGCGAAGGGCCGCGGCGGACCGTGGTCGCAGAAGCGCGGGTGCGGGACTCGGTCAGCGGTTCGAGCTTCGGGCTCGCCTACCGGCTCGAGGTGACCCGCAGCGAAGGCCGCTGGTACGTCGAGCGGGTCGAAGGGGCGCTCTCGTGAGCCGCCGAGCGCGTTTCGCCCTGCTCCTTGCCGGCGTGGCCGTGGCCCTGCTCGTGGAGCCGGCTGCCGCCCTCGCCGCCGGCAATGACGTCGGCCGCAACATCGGCTCGCTGCTGCGCCACTACGCGTCGCAGGTCTACGGCGGCATCATCGCGATCGTCGGGCTGGTCTTCCTGCTGAACAGGAAGTTCACTGACCTCGCGGTCTTCTTCGTCGCCGCGGTGCTGGTCGGCTGGCTCGTCTTCAGCCCCGATCAGGTCGCCGACGCCGCAAGGGCGATCGGACAGCGGGTGCTGCCGTGAGTGAGGGCCGCGAGCCGATCCGCTCCTACCAGCGGATCTTCCGCCCCGAGCGGCGGATCTACCAGATCGAGGGACGGACGCTGCCGGTCCCCGGCGGCATCCCGCTCCGCTGGCTCGCCTACGCGACCGCGACGCTGCTGGCGGTCCTTCTCCTCGGCTCGGGCTCCGCCGCGGTGGCCGCCGGGGCCGGGGCGCTCGCCGCCGTCGCGGGCTTCCGGGTCGGCGGGCGGACCGCGGGCGCCGTCTCCGCCCTCGGCGCCTTCGGCGCGTCCTACCTCGGCGGCTGGGCGCTCGGTCTGCTCGACTGGCCGCTCCGCCTCGTCGTCTTGCCGGCCGCGGTCGCGACCCTCGCCACCCAGGCGACGCCCGACGGCCGCCGCGCTGATCGCTTCGCGCTCTCCTGGCTGGCGATCCGCCTCGCGCCCCAGCGGCGCTCCTTGGGCCGGGCGCTCCCAGCGGTCGGCCGCCCGCATCTGCTCGGCGGCGAGCTGTGGGTCGCTCCCGACGAGCGCGCTCCGATACTGCGGGGAGCCAAGGTCCGCGGCCCAGCGCTGATCTTCTTCTCCGCCGCCGTCGAGCTGCGACGCGGCGGCTTCGGCAAGCGCCGCCTGCGAGCCCGCCCGAAGGGCGGCGAGGCGCGCGAGCGCCTGGCGCTGGGTGCCCGCGAGGTGCTGGAGGTGCGGCCGTGAGCGCCTTCCCGCTGCGCTACGCGAGGCGCAACATCCTGATCGGCCCCGGCGGGGAGGCGGCTGCGCTCTACCGCGCCGACACCACCGCCTATCCCTTCCTGCCGACTAGCGAGAAGTGGGCGCTGCTCTTCCGGCTGGAGCGCTTCGCGCATCTCGCCGGTGCCGACTTCTCGCTGTGGCGGGTCCAGCGGGCCTATCCGGCAGAGCGCTACCCGCACGAGCTGGCCGACCTGCTCGACGTCGAGCATGGCGATCCCGAGCGCTGGCGCCGCTACCTGGACGGGCACGCCGACCGGCTGCGCCAGCTCGGCTCCCACCTGCCCGAGGTCTATGTCGCCGTTTCCCTGGCGGAGGCCGAGGGCGGCCCAAGCGCGCTTCGCTCCTTCGGGCGGGCGCGCCGCCGGGTCGAGGAGCTGGCCGGCGTCGGCGGACCGCGACCGATCTCCGGCGCCGAGCTGGAGGTGCTGGCGGCGGCCGAGCAGCGCACCTTCGACCGGATCAGCGGGGCAATCGCCCTCCAGCGCGCCTCCACGCGCGAGTTGCAGTGGCTGCTGCGGCGGGCGGCCTGCCGCGGGGTCGCCGAGCCCCAGCTCGAGAACCACTGGCAGCCCGACGCGCTGGTCGTCGTCTCGCCGAACGGCCCGAGCGCCTATGAGCCGCTGGAGCACGATCTTTGGCGCTGCGCGAACGCGCCGGCCAGCGAGGACCCTGGCGAGCCGCCCGCTCTCGTGGTCGAGGCCGAAGAGGCGACCTCCCACCAGGCGTTCCTCTGCGCCGGCTCGCTTGCCGAGGAGGCCGAGTTCCCGGGCGCCGCCGAGCTGCTCTTCGCCCCGGCCGAAGACGCCGGCTTCCCCGTCGACGCGGTGCTGCACGCCGAGTGGGTCGGCAACCGCGAGGCGCTCGGCCAGGTGCGGCGTCGCATCCTCGACGTCGAGCACGCCTATCGCGAGCAGCTCGAAGGGGTGAGCGGGCCGGGCCTGCTCGCCGGGGAGGATCGCGAACTCGCCCGCGAGTACGAGGCGATCCTGCAGTCCTCTGCGCACCCGCCGATGTTGCGGGCCTCGATCTCGCTGGCGCTCGGCGCCGCCGAGCGCTCCGAGCTGGAGCGGCGGGTGACGACGCTGCGCGAGCGCTTCGGCGACGTCGCCCTGCACCGCCCGCGCGGCCTCCAGCACGCGCTCTTCGCCGACCACCTCCCGCAGCCGGGAGGTGGCGCCGTCGGCGACTACGTCCAGCAGATGACGGTCGAGCAGTTCGGGGCGACCGTCCCGCTGGCGAGCACCCAGGTCGGCTCGCCCGACGGCATCTATCTCGGGTACGTGCCCTCGGCCGCCGGGCGGCCGGTCCGCTTCGACCCGACCGAGGCGCCGCGGACGGCGCGCCCGCCCGGCGTCCTGCTCGCTGGCACGCCGGGCAGCGGCAAGACGGTCGGCGGCGAGGCAATCGCCTACAGCGGCGCCGCTCGCGGCTCGCTCGTCGTCACCTTCGACCCCAAGCCCGACCACAACTTGGAGGGGGTCCCCGAGCTGGAGGGCGAGGTCGAGGTGCTGGAGCTCTCCGGGCATCCCAGCAACCAGGGAAAGCTCGATCCGCTGCAGATCGGGCTGCCCGAGCTGCGCGAGGAACTCGCCTCCAGCTACCTGATCGAGCTGCTGCGCGACCCGCCCTCCTCCTGGGAGGTCGCGATCGACCGCGCCGTGCGCGACGCCGTTCGAGCGGGCGAGCAGAGCCTGCTCTGCGTGATCGCGCGCCTGCGCGATGGCGACTCCGCCGCTGCCCGAGAGGCCGGCGAGGCGCTTGAGGTTCTGTCGGACTTCGGGTTGGCGCGCCTCGGCTTCGCGCCGATCGGGGAGGCCGCGTGATGGCCGGCGAGCGCTCGGTAATCACGATCCGCACGCCGGGGCTCTCGCTGCCCGATCCCGGCGCCTCCCGCGAGACCTACACCCGCGCCGAGCGCGTCTCCGTGGCGACGCTCGCTCTGGTCGCGGCAAAAGCTCTGCGCCTCGTCAGCAGCAACCGCCAACGACACAAGATCGTGCTGCTGGACGAGGCGTGGTTTCTCCTGGCGTCGACGCAGGGCCGGCTGCTGCTGAACCGGCTGATGCGGCTCGCCCGCTCGATGAACGCCACGATCCTGCTGGCGACCCAGCGGCTCGCGGACCTCGGCGACCTCTCCGAGCTGGTCGGGGTCTTCTTCATCTTCGGCCAGGACTCGCTGCTCGAGGCCGAACGCGCGCTGCGCATGTTGGGCCTCGATCCCGAGGACCCGACGCTGCGCTCGCGACTGACCGAATACCGCCAGGGCCTCTGCCTGATGCGCGATCTCGACGGCCGCGTCGGCGAGGTGCAGTTCGACCTCGTCTTCCCCGAGCTGCTGGCCGCGCTCGACACGACGCCGAAGGCGGCGAGCGCGTGAGGGCCTTGGAGAAGAGGGGGCGTGTGGGCCGGGTTCTGATCCCGGCCCTTCTCCTCGCCGGGCTGCTCGTGCTCGGCGCCCACCCGCTCGCGGGCGCGGCGAGCGACGTCTGGAGCAACGTCGGCCCCTCGCCCCAGCTGGGCGACGGCGGCATCGCGGGGCGCTACCCGCTGACCAACTACTCGCTCGATCAGCACTTCGACGCGGTCGAGGCGTCGCTGACCGGCGGAGTGGACGTCTCCGGCGTGCCGCCGATGATCGCCTACTTCCTCGCCTCGATCCTCTGGCTCCTAACGAGCTTCCTGGCGAATCTGCTGATAACCCTCTTCGGCTTCGTCTTCAGCCTCGATCTCGTCAACGGGTCGCAGGCCACCGGCGGGGAGGGGGCGCTGGCGCCGGTCTCCCAGGCGATCCACGCCATCTACTCCGACGTCTTCGGGGCGCCCTGGCTCGTCCTCGCGATCGCGGTCGCCGGGATCTGGGCGATGTGGAAGGCGCTGGTGCAGCGCCGCTACTCCGAGACGGCCGGCGCGCTCGGGCTCAGCCTGATCTACGTCGTCCTCGCACTCTTCTTCGTCGCCCAGCCGGGGACGACCATCGGCAGCGTCTCGAAGTGGACGAACCAGATGTCGGGGGCGTTCCTGTCGATCACCTCCCACGGCAGCCCCTCGAGCGCCCGGCAGGCGAAGGAGGACACCGCCAACCAGCTCTTCGACCTGCTCGTCTTCAAGCCCTGGGTCGTTCTCAACTTCGGCGGCCTCGAACACTGCGTCCGCGCCGGCACCGGCGACGGAGACACCGACCCCGAGTCGGTCGCGGTCCGCCCGCTGTCCTCCAACCCCGACCGCGACGCCGCGCTCGCCCGCCGCCTTCAGCGCGGGACCGAGGTCACCGCCGATGGCAAGGTCTGCGTCAACAACGCGAACAAGTACGCGCCGCGCTTCCTGCGCCACAGCCTCGGCGCCACCGACAAGGACGAACGCGACCGCGAGTACGACGCCCTCAATGACGGCGACGCCTCCGACCTCCCCGACGCCGGCAGGTCCGGCTACCGCCTCGGGGTCGCCGACAAGCCGGCGAGCGACGCGATGGAGGAGGGCGGCCAGTACCAGCGGCTGCTGCTGGCGCTCGTCCTCTTCGTCGGCGAGCTGGGCGCCTTCCTGCTCCTGGGCTCGCTGGCGATCGGGATCATCCTCGCCCAGGTTCTGCTGCTCCTCCTGCTCGCCTTCAGCCCGGTGGCGCTGGTGGCGGCGGCGATCCCCGGTCGTGGCCACGACTTCTTCAAGGGCTGGCTGCAAAAGCTCGCCGGCTACCTGCTGCGCAAGGCCGCCTACTCGCTGATCCTGGCGATCCTGCTCGCGGTCAACGGCGCGCTGGCGAGCGCGACCGCGCAGCTCGGCTGGCTTATGTCCTTCGGCCTGCAGTCGCTCTTCTTCTGGGCGGTCTTCCTGCAGCGAAAGACGCTCGCCGACAGCCTGATCGGAATCGCGACCGGGCCGGGGGCGCCGGGGCGCGAGGGGACGCTGCGGGTGCTTGGCGTGTATGCGGGCGCCCGCATGGGCGGCCGGGCGCTGCGACCGTTGCGCCCGGCGGGCCGCTCGAGCGGCGGTGGGTCGCGGCGCCTCTTCGGCGGCGGGCGCGGAGGCGGTGGCGCCGATCCCAGCCGACCGCGACGGGCGCCTCTGCGCGGCACCTCCTACAGCGCTCCGGTCGGCGATGGCTACCCGAGCCTCGACGCCCCGAGTCAAGGCCCGCCACCGCGCCCGCCAGCTCGCGGCGAGAAGGCCGAGCGCCGCGCCGCGAAGCCCTCGCCACGAGCGAGCGCCGCCGTGCCGGATTCGCCTCCGCCCGAGGGCGCGGCGGCCAATGGCGCCGCTCGTCGTCGGCGTCGCTCACGCAAGGCAGCCTCCCCGGAGACCCCGCCGCGCGAGCCCGGACAGGAGAAAAAGGGGAAGGCCACCCGCGCTCCCCAGCGCGAGGGCAAGCAGCCCACCGCCCGCCCGCCGATTCGCAAAGGCACCGCAGCGCCCAAGCCGCAGAGACCCCTCGCCGATGAGCTGCGCGCCGAGCGCGAGCGCGGCGCGAAGGCGCCCAAAAAGTTCCCGCCGGGCGAGCAGGGCAAGCCCGACCCCGCGCGCCGGCCGGCGCCGCCCAAACGCAAGCGCCGCGGTCGCAAAGGGGGCTCGCGGTGAGCGCGGTCCGGCGTCGGGGCGGCGCTCTGCTCGGGCTGATCGCCACCGCGGTCCTGGCCACCTTGGTGGTGGCGGTGACCGGCACGGTGATGGCGATCCTCGGCTCGGAGATCGCCTGCATGGGAGGAGGCGGCCCGGCGATTGCCGCCCCGGCGACCAAAGCAGCGGTGCGCGAGATCCCGCCCAAGCGCCTGCGCATCTACCAGCAGGCCGGGCAGCGCTTCGACGTCGACTGGGCCTTCCTCGCCTCGATCGGCTACCAGGAGTGCGGCCACGGCGCCTGCGCCGAGGTCAACCCCTCCGGCTGCGGCGGCCCGATGCAGATCGGGATGGTGCGCGAAAGCGCCTGTAGCCCGGGGTCGGGGCCGACCATTTGGGAGCGCTACAAGTTCGACGCCGACGGCGGCGGAGCGGACCCGTTCAGCCCCGCCGACGCGATCTTCACCGCCGCCCGGATGTTGCGCCCGGTCTTCGGGCTCGCGGGTGACTCCTACGCCGCCTATCGGCAGGTCGCCTGCAACTACTACGGCGCCTGCTCGGACGGTGTCGCCAACTACGCCGACGAGGTGATGGCGCGGGCCGTCGAATACGGCTTCCGCGGCAAAGGCTCGCCGTCATCGTCCAGCCCGGCGGCGAGCGAATCCGCCGCGAGCGCAGGCAGCTCATCGTGCGGGTCGAGCGGGTCGGCCACCGCCAGCGGCAACGAGATCGTCCGTATCGCGCAGAGCCAGCTCGGCACTCCCGAGAGCCCGCCCGGATCGAACTGCAACCCCTACGGGCCGTGCGTCGAATGGTGCTCGCTCTTCGTCGCCTGGGTTTGGAAGCGGGCCGGCGTCCCGTTGGAGGGCAGCACTGCGACCTACGCCTACTCGGGCACCGTCTACGAATGGGCCGAGGCCCACGAAGGCGGCGGCCTGCCCGGCGTCGCAGCGCCGGGGGAGTCGCCGTTCTCCACCGCTGAGCCCAACGGCGCCCGCGCCCTGCCACCGACGGCGACGCCGGCACCCGGCGACGCCGTCCTCTACGGCAGCGGGCCGACCGACTCAGACCACATCGGCATTGTCGAGCGCGTCTTCCCGAGCGGGCAGATCACGACGATCGACGGCAACTTCGGCAACCGGGTCGCGCGCTCCGGGCCGTTCCTCCCCTCGCAGGCGGTGAGCTACGGGATGCCCGGGCCGATCTTCGGCTACGCCCACCCGCCGAGCACCGAGAGCGAGGTGGGCGGAGATGGTTGACCGCCTCCGCGCCCTGCTTGAGGAACCGCTCGACCCCCGAGTCGGCCGGGCGATCGTGGTGCTCGCCAGCGCGATCCTGCTCGGCCTCGCCGCGCTCTTCATCCTCGCCGCCCGGCAGTCGGAGACGAGCACCAGGGCCGAGGAGCCGCCGGCCCCGCGGTCGGCGTCCGGCTCGGCGACCGCGGACCTCGCGCCCGCGCCGACCCCGGAGCCCCCGGTCACTCCGCGCCGGCAGGACCCCCAGGATCAAGAGGGCAGCGCCGCCGCCCGGCGCGCCGCCCGCGCGCTCGCCTCCCACCGGGCGCTCCAGCACGTCCCGTATCTAGGCGACGAGCTGGAGGTCGAGCTTGTTGGCGCCCGCGGTCACAAAGCCGTTCTTCGGGTCACTGCCGACACCGTCCAGGCCGCGCGAGCAGGCTGGCGCCGGTTCCTGCGCCGCTACCTCGATTCCGGCCGGGCCTACCTCCCGATCTTCCGCGGCGAACTCGGAGAGCGCAGTGGCTGAGCGGCGGCACGACAACTGCCCCGGTCGCAAGCTCGGCGCCCGCTGGCGGCGGCCCGGATGGAGTTCGCCTCGCCGGCACCGGCGCCGAGGACGACGTGGCTGCGGCTCTCGATCAAGGAGGAACCGTGGCTAGTCGGCTGGCCACCCCCCAGGCCACCCGTGCGGCCACCTGCGCGGCCACCCGTCGGGCCGCTTCGGCCCTCGCCGCGAGCGGCCGAATCCCGCGGCCCGGCGCCGATCGCGGCCCGCGCGTTTTGCCGACATTCCTCCGTCACCCAAAGGTCGGTGCGTGATGGGTGGCAATCGATCCGACCCCCGTCCGATGCTGGCGATCTTCGCCGCTGCGGTGCTTCTCGCCCTCTGGCGGCTCATATCGAGCATCGACCCAGGTCAGCTCCTCGCCTCGATCCTCTCGCTCGCGCCCTTCGCTCTCGGCGCCCTCGCTATCGCCGCCGCGCTGGCTACGCATCGCCGTCTCGCGACCCGCCGCACGCTCCGATCGCGCCGTGCCGTCGCGATCGTGCCCGCGGACTCGTTCGACGCCGAGCCCGACGCCGTGCTTCGCTTCGCCGCCCAGCTCGCGGACACGGAGCGCAGGGTCGCGGGCTGGGTCGACCGCCGCGCCTCGGCGATCCGCATCCGGCTCGCCGCCGACGCCGAGCGGCGACTGGTCTACGTGCTGGAGGCCCCCGAGCGGGCAGGCGAGGCGATCCGCACGGCCCTCGCCAGCTTCGAAGGCGTGCAGGAGCGCCCCGCCGAGGAAGTGCTGAAGGCGGACGAGGCGCCAGAGGGAGACGAGGCGCCAGAGGAGACCGCCAAGACCGACGATGGCAAGCGCTCGGTGCTGCGCACCGAGCTGGTGCTGGCCCGCCCGAGCGTCGAGCCGCTGGCGCGTCTCTCCCCGAAGCCCGATCCGTTGCAGCCCTTCGCCGCGGCGGTTGGACGACTTCGCCGCGGTGAGGACGCGGGTGTCTGCGTCGACCTTCTGCCGGCGAGCGGCCTTCGCGCCGCCCGCCTGCGGCGGCGGCTGCGGCGGGAGGCCCGCCGCATCCACGGCGAGCGCCGCGACTGGCCGGCGCTCCTGAACGGCGAGGAGCGTCGTCGCACCAGGCCCGACCCACAGGAGCAAGTAGAGCGCCGGGGCGCGGTGCAGGCGGTCGACGCGAAGCTGCGCGAGTCCGGCGAGCTGTTCGAGGCGCAGATCCTCCTGCGCGGCGAGGCGCCGACCAGGGGCCGGGCAGAAGCGGCGATGTCGGGCCTGCTCGCCGCCTTCCGCCCACTGGCCGAGCGCAACTACCTGAAGGCCTCCGGGGTGCCGATCCCCGGCGTCGCCTTCCTTGGCTCCGATGTGCCGTTGCGGCGAGGGAGCTTCGATCGCCGCTTCGCCTCCGGCTTCTTCCGGCCGGCACGAAAGACGATCCTGACTGCGCGCGAGCTGTCCGGCTTCCTGAAGCCGCCGACTGTCCACTGCGGCGAGCGCAGCGTCCTGCGCTCGGGAGCCTTGCTCTCGCCGCCTCCGGATCTACCGGAGTTCGCGAAAGGCAACGCGAGCATGATCCCGCTCGGCAAGGTCGCCACCGAGTCCGGCGAGCAGATCGTCGGCGTCCAGACCGCCGACACCTTCTTCACCTACATCGCGGGCCGCTCGCGCTACGGCAAGACCGAGGCAGCGATTGCCCAGTTCGCCCACCTCGTCAGAGCAGGGCACGGTGGCCTCTTCCTCGACCCCCACGGCGACGGCCTCGAGCGGATCGAGCCCTACCTGGCCGAGGCCGCCGAGCGGGTGGTTCGGATCGACCTCGGCCCGGGCGCAGCCTCCGAGCAGCCCGGCTGGAACCTCTTCGAGTTCGGAGGCAGCGCGGCAGAGAGCGAGGCAAAGGTTGAGGCGGTTGTTGATGCCTTCGCCTCGGCGCTCGAGTGGGGCGAGCGCTCTACGCGTGCAATCAACCTGACCAGCCAGGCCGCCGCCGCGCTGGCGGCGATCGCCGGGCGTCTGGACTCCGAGCTGGCGCCGACGATCTTCCAGATCCCGACGCTGCTCTCGGATGCCAAGTGGCGCGAAGCAGTGATCCCATTCCTGCCACGCGCCGACCAGCGCTTCTGGGATGACCGTTTCCCGCTCCTGGCCCCCGAGGCGATCACCCCGGTCACGAACATGGTCGACCGCCTGCGTCGGGTCGAGAGGGTCAGGGCGCTCCTCGGTCAGAGCAAGAGCACCTACCGGGTCCGCGAGGCGATGGACGGGGGCAAGATCGTCCTCGCTTGCCCGGGCGCCGGCGGCACCCGCGACCGGCTGATCGCCAACCTGCTGCTTTTCGACCTGCTGCACGCCGCCCGTGGCCGTGCCAACCTGGCGCCCGAGCGGCGCAAGCCGTTCTGGGTCTTCCTCGACGAGGTGCAGAGCTATGACGGCGCCGCCTCGGGCAACCTCGCCGCGCTTCTGGAGCAGAGCGCCAAGTTCGGCCTGCGGGCGGTGCTGCTGAACCAGAACCCCGAGCGCTTGAGCCCGGCGACCCTGAACGCGCTGACGACCAACCGCTCGCACCTCCTCGCCTCGACGCTCAACTCCCACGCCGCCTCCCTCATCGCCAAGGAGTGGGGCAAGCGGGTGAGCCCCGAGGCGCTGACCGGGCTGGAGCGCTTCCGCTTCATCACCCAGGTCACCTACAAAGGCAGGCTCAGCGCGCCCTTCGCGCTGGGCGGGGTCCGGGTCGAGGAAGTCCTCGAGGACCCGGCCGAGACGTCCGCCTCCAAGGGGCTACCCGACGTGAGCGGGGGCGGCCGATCGGTGGCCGAGGTGACCCGGCATCTGGAGACGCTCGATGACCGCATCCAGGCCGAGCTGGGACGCCAGCACGGCAACGGAGGGGCGGAGGCGCAGTCGGCTGGCGGGCCGGAACCGCCGCCACACGGGCAGGAAGAGGTCGAAGGCGATGGGTGAGCGAGGGGCCGCCCGGTCACTGCCGGCGAAGGGGAACGAGATCCTCACCTCGCTCGCCGCCCACCGCGTGCTTTCGACGCCGCAGGTCTACGCGATCCACTCGCACGACGTCGAGCGGCGCTGGGTCCAGAAGCTCCTCGGCAGGCTGCGGGCGGCTGGGCTCGCCGACTACGTCCTCTCCGCGCACGGCCGCCGCCGTCTGTGGTTCGCGACCGAGCGCGGCACCGAGCTGGCGCGCGAGGCGGGCGCCGTGGAGGGCAGGCCGCCACTCGCCGCCAAGCTCGCCTCCGGCCCCCTGGCGGCCCACGCGCTCGCCGTCAACGATGCGGCGATCTGCTTCCTGCGCGCCGCGTCAGAGCGCGGCGACGACTTCGGCCCGCTGGCCTGGCGCCACGAGGTCTTCCACCCGATCTCGCGCGGGCGGGGCAGGCGCCGGCGCTCGCTGGTCGCCGACGCTGTCTTCACCTACCTGCGACAAGAGGACGAGGGATTCGCGATCGACCAGCGCTTCCTCGAGCTTGACCGCGCGACGCTCTCGGTTGACCGCCTCGCCCGTGAGCTGACCCGCTATGCGGAGCTTTACCGAGTGAGGGAGGCAAAAGCGAGTGAGCCGCTGTGGCGGGCGAGCTATCCGGTCTTCCCAAGGGTCCATTGCGTCCTTGACGGCGCTCCTCGCCGGGCGCTCTTGCGCCGCCGCTCATCCGTCAGCTTGCTGTTGGCGAGCGACCCGCTGCTCTTTCGCACTCCCGAGGTGGCGATTTCGGTCTGTCTGCTGGAGGATCTGCGGCGCAAGGGGCCTTTCGCGCCGATCTTCCGCGAGGTGCGCGATCCGAGCCGGCCCGTCGATTGGCTCGGCAGATCTACCGAGCGAGAGGAATCGTCAAGGTGAGCCGGCCGGCGAAAGGGGGTCGGGCGCCGCGCCGGCGCGGTAGCTGTTCGGGGGCTTCCAAGGTCGATGTGAGGCTCCTTGAAGGCGACTGCCTGGAGGTGCTGGGCACGCTGGAGGCCGAGAGCGTCGATGCGATCATCACCGACCCGCCCTACGGGATCGACTTCCAGCAAGAGCGCTGGGATGGCTCAGCGATCCGCGAGGCGGCGGCCCGCGCCGGTCAGGACCGGCTCACGCCGAACGAGGCGTTCGAGGCGTGGTCTCGCATCTGGGCGGAGGAGTGCCGGCGGGTATTGAAGCCCGGCGGGTTCCTCGCCGCCTTCGGCTCGCCGCGCACCTTCCATCGGCTCGCCTGCGGCATCGAGGACGGCGGCCTGGAGATCCGCGACACGCTGATGTGGCTCTACGCGGAGGGGATGTCGAAGTCGCGGCGCTATCCGGGCGGCCGGGCGACGACGCTGAAGCCCGCCTTCGAGCCGATTGTGCTCGCCCGCCGAGAGCTTGCCGGGACGACCGAGCAGACGATCGAGCGCTACGGAACCGGCGCCCTCATGGTCGAGAGCTGCCGGGTCGAAGGCCGCCACCCGGCGAACGTCCTCCTCGGTCACGATCCCGATTGCGAGGAGGGCTGCGCGCCGGACTGCGCTGTCGCCGCCGCCGATGCTTGCGTCGGCGAAGGCCGCTCGCGACTGGCGCCGAGCCGGTTCCTCTACTGCCCGAAGGCGAGCCGAGCCGAGCGCGACGCCGGCTGCGAGCGGCTACCGCGCCGCGCCCTGGATCTCTTCCCGAACGCCGGGACCAGTGGCGATGCCCGCAACTTCCACCCGACCGTGAAGCCGCTGGCGCTGATGCGCTGGCTCGTGCGGCTGTTGTGTCCGCCCGGCGGCGTGGTGCTCGATCCGACTACCGGCTCGGGCTCGACCGGGGCGGCGGCGGTGCTGGAGGGCCGGCGCTTCGTCGGCATCGAGCTTGAACCGGCCTATATAGAGATTGCCGCCGCCCGCATCGCCCACCACTCGCCTAACGACAACCGCAAGCCGAAGGTGTGCCGCAGCGGCCCTTTAGGGAGACGGCGGTGAGCGAGGAGGCACGAGCGGGCGAACTTCGCCTCGATCCCGAATCGATCGAGGCGCTGGCGTGCCGCCTCGCCGAGCTGTTGTCGCCAGGCGAGCCGGCACAACCGCGCGCGCAGCTCATCACCGCCGAGGAAGTCGCGCGGTGGTGGGGCATCAGCCGCCGCTGGGTTTATGACCACGCCGATGAGCTTGGTGCCCACCGGCTCGGCGGTGGCCGGCGGCCGCGCCTTCGCTTCGATCCGGATGAGGTGGCCGAGCGTCTCGGCGAGCCGGGCGCGCGGGGCCGGGCCGGTGCCGATGAGCGGGGATCGGCGCCGATGCGCAGCGATTGCGGAACCGACTCGCTTTCCGCGCGCAGGAGAGCTATGGTCGGTCGGCAAGCCAAAAAACGGCCGGGGCGGCGCGCTAACGCCCCCCGACCCGGCGCCGGTGTAGGCGGCGCAATGCAGAGGCTACTTCCCCGAAGTCCTCACGTTGCACCTGCTTGCCCGGCTGCCGGGAAGCCAGGAGGCAACGATGAGCGGTAGGGCTCGACGGCACATAGCGGTACGGCATCGAGGAGGCGACCGGAGCTACTCGCTGCGTTTCTCCGCCGGGGGTAGGCGCCACTACGCGGCGCTTGGCAGCGAGAGCGACGGCTGGAATCCGCACCTCGCGGAGCGAGCGCTTCTGGTCCTCGGCTGCGGCTTTCAGGTAGGCAAGCTCAGCCAGGCCAACGGCCGCCACGACCAAAGGCCGAGAGGCTGACGATGGCGGCCCGAAAGCTAGGCGAGGTCAAGGTCCGCAACTGGAAGGCCGGGCGCGGCTTTGCGCTTCGCTTCCGCGCCTACGGCGAGCGGCAGTACCTGACGCTCGGCTACGAGCACGAGGGCTGGACCTGGGACAAAGCCGAAGAGGAGCTGCAGAACATCCTCGCCGATGTTCGGCGCGGCCTCTGGGTACCGCCCGCGAAGAAGAAGCCGCGGGGGGCGAGCGATAAGGGCCAGCCCGATCAGGTGCCCACCTTCGGCCCGTTCGCCACCGGCCTGACCGAGGCGCGCGAAGGTCAGATCGCCGAGAAGACGACCAAACACGAAAAGTGGGCGCTGGGGCACCTCGTCCCGTTTTTCGGCGATTGGGTAATCAACGAGATCGACGTCGAGGGAATTGACGATTACCGCGCCTTCAAGGTGAAGGAGTCCGAGGCCCGCGCGCGGGCCATCGAGCGGGGCAAGCCGAAGCGAAACGAGTACCGGCAGATCCTCCGGCCACTGTCTGCCGGGTCGATCAACCGGACCATTGACCACCTGCAATGGGTGCTCTCGATCGCCATCGAATACAAGCGCTTCGGCATCAAGGAGAACGCTGCCGAAGGCAAGCGGCGACGGCTCAGCGAGACCCGCCCGGCGCCCGTCTATATCGACAGCGCAACGCAGATCGAAGCACTGCTCGAGGCGGCGGCGGAGCTTGACCACGACCCCCACTACGAACTCGCCGAACGCGAGGCGATCGTCGCCACCTTCCTTTTCGCCGGTCCGCGCGCGCACGAGCTTTGCAATTTGCTTTGGCGCGACATCGACCTGGCCGGCTCGCGGATCTTCGTCGGCCGCTCGAAGACGGCCGCCGGGCTGCGCGAGATCGAGATCCAGCCGATCCTCCGCGACATTCTCGCCGCCTACAAGGCGGTCGCCTATCGCGGCAACCCCGACGCCTTCGTCTTCCCGACCCTCACCGGCGCTGCCCGCACTCCCGACAACCTGCGCGACCGGGTTCTCGCGGCCCTGTTCGAGCGTGCGGACGAATTGCTCGCCCGCCGCGGCCTGGTGCCGCTGCCGAAGGGCCTCACCACCCACAAGCTGCGCCACGCCTTCGCCTCGGTCCTGATCGCGCTCGGGGAGGACCCGGTTTCGGTGATGCGCCAGATCGGCCACACCGACCCGGAGTTCACCCTCCGCGTCTACACGCACATGATGAGCCGCGACAAGGCCGAGCGCGAGCGGCTGCGAGGGCTGGTGCGCGGAGAGCGAGTGATCGCGCGCTCGGCGCCTCCGCCCAAGCCGGTCGACCTCGCCGAGTACGAGGCGCCGATCATCGCGGCGCTGGCCGAGCGCGGCGGCCGCGCGCCACGACGGGAGATCATCGCCGCCGTCGCCGATGCAATGGCCGACCGCCACGGCGCGGCCGACCTTGAGCTACTGCCGAGCGGCGTCGTGCGCTGGCGGCCGCGCCTCAACAAGGCCCGGACGCGGCTGGTCAAACGCGGCTGGCTTTCGGCCACGACCTGGCGCGGTAACTGGGAGCTGACCGAGCGGGGCTGGGACAAGGCACGCCGCGACGGGATGCCACGCGAGTCTTCTCGGGCAGCTGCCGAATTTGAGGCCGGCGAGACTGAGCTGGCGGTGGCGGCATGATCCTCGTCGACCTCGCCATCCTCGCGCTCGCCCTCCTCATCGTGTGGATTCTCGGCGGCCTGCTGTTGCGCATCGGCGGCCTCGTCTTGGCGCTAGGCGGCGCCGGCGTGGTCGCGCTCTCGGGGAATGCGAATGGCCTCCTCGTCTTCGCCATCGGCGGCGCGCTTTGGCTTGCCGGCCATTGGCTCTTCGCGCTGCGCCACGGCGAGTACAAGAGCCCGCTCGCCGACCTCCTCTTCTACCGCTGCGCATCGGCATGGCTGGACCCAATCCGAGACGGGAGGACGATATGACCACTGCACCAGTCGACTCCGATCAGGCTCGCGAGCTTCTAATTCGGGCGCTCAATCACGACGCCGTCGCAGACGCCGTGACCGAGCTTCTCTTCGAACACGTTGTCGGCGGTCGCTATGAGCGCTCCGATGTCGCCGGGCTCCTGCGACTCAGAATCCAAGACCCGATTCATGCGGCTACCGGAGAGGATTGGGAGGCGCTCGCCGACGCATACGCCGACAGCGACGGCGACCTCGATCCCGTCGCGCTGGGCGAAACCGGCGCTGGCCGAGTGCATGAGTTCGACGGCACCCGTTTCGAGGTTGGCCTTCTGCGCGAATTCCTCGCCACGCTCCTCGCGGACCCGGCGAGCGCCGAGCGGATTGCCGACGCGATCGCCGAGGCTGGCGGCCACGCAGCGCCGCCTCCGGTGATCGCCAGGGAGCTGCGCTCGGCGGCCGCTCGCGTCCTTCTTGCCCCAAGCGAGGAAGACTGGGGCGCGGTCGCGGACCAGTTGATCGCCCAGGCCCGGGAAATCGACGCAGAGGGAAGGCTCGGCTTCTATGACCTGGGGCGCCAGCGCTACGCGGCGGCGAACCCGATCCGCGAGGCGGGCGAGTTTCAGATCGGTGACTACGGCCGGGACGGCTCACCCGGAGGAGGCGGTGAATTCGAGGTCACGCTGATCGAGCTCGGGAACGGCGGCCGATGGGGGCTCCATCCCCACCTGGAGGTCTTCGGCGACGGCAGGGCGGCGTTGCGCGATGCAATCGAGACCGGCATCCTCGACGTTCTCGGCCCTGTGGCCTGCCCCGACGAGTTCGCCCGGCGGCTGATCGCGATCGGAATCGTTGACCGCTCCGACGCGCCGCTGAGCGGCGCTGAAGCGGCGGCCGCCGGAGCGCGCTGATGCGCCGCAAAAAACGCCGGAGACTGCCGAACGGCGAAGAGTTCCTGGTGGACCGCGAAGAGCGGTGGGCAAGGAGGTTCAGCGTCGCTGCCACGCTCGTTTGCACGCTGATCTCACGGTCTGCCCTCTGGGGGTTTCTGGCGGGATTGGGTGTCTATTTCGGCATCGAGGCCATGACCTTCATTTGGGAGGAGGTCGAAATCTTCCGGGGCAACAATCCTTACGCCGACCGCCGGGCCGAATCGGAACTCATCATCCGCGAGGAACGGCTGCGAAGGGAACGCCAGGAAGAGAAACGGCGGCGGCTGACGATCCGAGATCGGTGTAGGCAACTCATTGCGCTTGTGCGGCGGCGAGGTGGGCAGGGGGACGATCAAGACGAGCAGGAGCCGAGCGATGAGCCGTGAGGTCGTCGTCTACGTTCCCGCCGCCGGCCACCGGGCCACCGCCGGCATCGCTCGCGGATCCGCGATCGTCGGTCTTCCCGACGCGAGGCGAGAGGACTTGCGCATCTACTACGAGGGCGCGGTCTACGGGCAGAGCGAAATGCGGACGCTCGCCGATCGAGCCGTCTATGCCTGCGGCCGAATGGTGGACGGCTACCCGACCGCCGCCGCGATGTCGGTCCCGCGCGAGGCGCTGGTCGCGGTCGGGACCTTCGATCCCACCACGAGCGAGATCGTTCTCACTGGCGCTCAGTCGGCGGCCGTCGTTGCCGAGTGGCTCGAAACGCCCCGGCTCGATCCTTCTGAACTCCACCCCGGACTAGAGCACCCGCTAACCGTGAAAAAGCTCGCGGAGCCCGAGATCAATGTCGTCGTGAACGGCGGCCTCGCTGTCGCGCTGATTCACCGCAGTGGCCTACGCCGCGAGGAAAGCGAATGGGTCAGCCCTGACGGGCGCCGCACTTCCGCGATCGCGGAGGCTGTGCTGTGGGCGCTCCTGCGAATTGCAGCGGGGGCGGGGTGAGTTCGCAGGTGGATCTGGCCGAAAGAGCGACTACATCGCCTTCACTGTCCGGAGCGGACTTGGGTAGGCCGGTGTCGTTAAATAGTTGTTACGAGATAAACGACGTATTACTTAGGCCGCTCTGCCTATTTTCGGTGAGTGTCATTAGTCTTTTGCCGCCATGTGGCAGAGCGAGGGTGGCAGAGGGGAGTGGTGCTCGCCGACCAATCGGCAAAAGAGGACGGCTTGGCGCGGCGTTCTTTCGTCGATGATTCGAGGCGGGGCATCTGAAGGGCGCGTGGCCCGCACGGGCCTGCTCATTGCATTTCTCGTGGTTCTCGCGGGAGCGGTAGTCGCTGGAACCACGGCAGCAACTTTTGGCGCAACGGGGTTTGCATCTAGATCCTCGGCCTCGGGCGTTGAAGGTCAGATCAAGAAGTGCAAACGGAAATTTTCTGGGAAGAGCAAGAAGCAGCGCAAAGCCAAGCAGCGCTGCATCGCAAAGGCAAAAGGGGCGTCGAAAGAAAAGGCCGGTGAAGGAGCTAAGGATCCGGGCGGCTCCGTTCCGAGCTCTCCTTCGCCGGGTGTCCCTGGATCTGGGCAAAGCCCTACTCCTCCAGCTCCAACGCCCCCTGACACGCTGATTGATAGCGGGCCCTCGGGGCCGGGGCATCAAGTTGACGCCAGCTTTGCTTTTCACTCCAGTCCGTCGGGGGCTAACTTTCAATGCAGCTTTAGCGGCTCTGCGTGGTCCTCTTGTACGAGTCCTGCTCAATTCAATTCGCTCGCGGACGGTTCTTACGGGTTCCAGGTGAGGGCGCTTGCAGGGGAACTTGTCGACCCGACCCCGGCCCAGGCGAGCTGGACGGTCGACACGGCACCACCGCAGACGACGATTGGCAGCAGCCCGACGAGTCCCACCAATAATCCGCAGGCCAGCATCTCTTTCTCAAGCAGCGAGCCCGGCAGTACCTTCGAATGCAACCTCGACGCCGCCGGCTGGCAGGCCTGCACGAGTCCCAAGGCCTACAACTCGCTCATCGATGGCTCTCATGGCGTTGAAGTCCGAGCCAAGGATGCCGCCGGCAACACCGACCCGACGCCCGCCCCGGCGGGTTGGACGGTCGACACGGCGCCACCGCAGACGACTATCAGCAGTAGCCCTACGAGTCCCACGAACAGCCCACAGGCCAGTGTCTCTTTTTCGTCCAGCGAGCCCGGTAGCTCCCTGGAATGCAATCTCGATGCCGCCGGCTGGCAGCCCTGCACGAGTCCGAAAACCTACGACTCTCTAGCGGACGGATCACATGCAGTTGAAGTGCGGTCTAAAGACCTAGCCGGAAACGTCGACCCAACCCCGGCTCAGGCGAGCTGGACGGTCGACACGACGCCGCCGCAGACGACGATCGGCAGTAGCCCTGCGAGTCCCACCAACAATCCCCAAGTCAGCGTCTCTTTCTCAAGCAGCGAGTCCGGCAGCACCTTCGAATGCAACCTCGATGTCGGCGGCTGGCAGGCTTGCGCGAGCCCCAAGACCTACAACTCGCTTACCGATGGCCCTCACAGCATTGAAGTCCGAGCCAAGGATGCCGCCGGCAACACCGATCCGACGCCGGCTCAGGCGAGCTGGACGGTCGACACGGCGCCACCGCAGACGACGAAAAGCAGTGGTCCTGAAGGGAGTATTCCGACGGGCCCGATCAGCTTCCAATTCTCGAGCGGGGACTCGAGCGCCAGCTTCCTTTGCAGCTTGGATGGAGCAAGTGCGAACCCGTGTACTTCTCCATACCAACTCAGTGATCCCGACCCCGGCCCGCACACGCTGGTCGTCAAGGCGGTTGATATCGCTGGCAACGTCGATCCTGTCGGCACGACCTACTCGTGGGATTCAGTCAGCCCGGAGCTCTCTTTGTGCGGAGAGATCTCCCACGATCAAAAGATCGGACCGAAGTTCGCCAATCACTATGTCGTGACGTGCGATGTATTCATCGACGAAGGATCGACGCTTGAAGTCGAAGCGGGCGCGATAGTCAAGCTTCAGCAAGGGAGAAACATTGCGGTCCAGGGCACCCTCGAAGCCAACGGCACCGGCGCCAGCCCGGTCACCTTCACCTCCTGGCGCGACGACACGATCGGCGGCGACACCAACGGCGACGGCAACGCCACCGCGCCGGTGGCCGGC
>Ga0157302_10000004_pt1 | contig 130005 bp, 124 predicted proteins | sample NitcycUS103311B2_FD_108381 | JGI IMG/M metagenome (GOLD analysis project Ga0157302, IMG submission 108381) | Soil microbial communities from Arlington Agricultural Research Station in Wisconsin, USA - Nitrogen cycling UWRJ-S103-311B-2 | ecosystem: Environmental > Terrestrial > Soil >... | reverse complement strand
GACTCCCGGGATGCCGAAGCGGTTGCGTAGCGTCGAGAACATCTTGGATCTCTCTCCTTGTCCCGTGAGCCCCTCTGCCCGCCGCTTCCCTTAGCGGCTTCCTCGAGGCTCGGTTGTCCCTGTTTGTTCAGCCGCTCAAACGTCTGAGTTCCTTGAACTGACACTCAGGTTCCTAAAGCGACAGGGGGAAGATAAACATACGAGTTTGGCTTTGTCAAGGAACACGAGTGGTATGGGGACGACGAAGCGACCGCTTCAGCGGAGAGTTCTTCCGCCCGGAGCGCCGGCCGGAGGCTTTGAGGAGGTTGCTTCTAGCCCGCTGCGCGTCGTTCGCCCATGCCGCGCGAACTGGCTGCCAGAGCGGGAGCAAGGAGGTACTGGAGGAGAAGATCGTGCTGCTCGGGGAGCCGCTCGGCTTCCCCGGCCAGGACCCGACCCGAGAGGTGCGAGGCGAGACCGCCGGCGAGCAACCGCGCGCTCTCCCCCGGGATCGCCTTCCCTTCGGGTCGATCGGCGGCCGGAGGGCGCAGGGCTTCGGCAAGGAGCTCAAGCGAGCGCTCGTGCTCGAGCCTGGCGGGACGCGCCGCGGCGAGCGACTCGACTAGGAGCAGATGAGCAAGCGGCGGGCTGGCGGCAAGGAATTCGAGGCCGGCGCCCAGCCCCGCGGAGAGCTGATTCGCCCATCCGCGCTCTTCCTGCACCGCATCTTCGACGGCGGCCGCGAGCCGCTCCACCCCATTCTCATAGGCGGCCGCGAAACAGGGCTCCTTGCCCTGAAAGTGCTCATAGAAGGTCGCGCGCGAGAGCCCGGCCAGTTCGACGATGTCAGTGATCTTCGTGTCCTCGTAGCCGTGGTAGGCGAGGGCGGCGGCGAGGCCGTCGAAGATCCGGCCGCGCTGGTTGGCGATCACCTCGGCGCGCGAGAGCCCGGAACGAGGCCGAATCCGCTCGACATCCGGCGGCGGAGCATCGGGCCGGCGCCGCGATGCACGCGGCGAGCGAGTAGTGCTGCTGATCTCGTGCTCGGAACCCATACCAGCTCAGTTCTCAATAGGAGACGAGCTGAAATACAAACACGTCAGTTCGCGTTTGTCAAGATACGCACGTGGTAGTTCTAAGGCCGAAATGATGCCGTAGCACTACTGCCCCACCGCCCCGAAGCTCACGGCCCCAAACGCCTCCCCCGCCCCGAACACCGCTTTGCCCCCACCAAAGGCTTCATTGAACGTCTGCGCGGTCTGAGCGTTGAGGGTGAGTGGTGCGCCAGCGACCGAGATCGTCCTGCTCTTCGGCTCGGAGGAAACGGAGGCCCTGGTCATATCTATCCCGAAGACCCCGATCTGCCCGAGCTTCCCTGGAAAGGCAGGCGTCGGCTCGACGTCGACTTCCGCAGCGGTGCTCTTGGCCCCGAGGTCAAACCAGTATTCGCGCTGAAAGACCTGGCCGGCGCCGAGCTGCAGCAGTTCGATCGCGCCGGCCGTGCGCAAGGTCCCTTCTGAGCCGTTGGGAGCAAGCTGGCCACCGCCGGCGATCGGGAAGTGAAGGACAGGCCCCGGTGAGAGTTCCGCAGGGGAGATCGGGTTCAAGGAGACGAAGAGGCTTTTGAGCTTGGCGAGGAAGGCAGGGTCGGGGACCAGGGTCGCCTGACCTTGGGGCAGGATCGAGACCAGCTGGGGCTGGGTCGTCGACTTCAGCGTGCCGATCAGCTGGCCTTCGTTAAAGAAGTCCTTGGTGCGCAGCTTCTTGTTGAGGCGGGTGGCGACCTTTTGGGTCAATGCCAGTCCCTTCGCGCCGAAGCTCGAGTTGAAGCCTTCGCGCTTGAAGGAGAGGCTCTTGGCCGAGGCGACCTTCAACTGCCCGCCACCGACTTTGGCGTAAAGGGGAGTCTTCTTGGTCTTGGCTTCGATGCTGCGCAGGGGGACCTTGCGGTTGCCTGAGGTGAAGACGATCGAGCCTTCGGCTTCGATCTCTCCCTTGGAGAGGGTCGGATCGAGGCTGCCGCCGGAAACAGGGAGCGTGATCGTCCCTGCCTTGAGCTTGGCCGGAGCGTTGGCAACGACCTTGACTCCTTGCTTACGCATCTGGGAGATGAAGCCCTTGTCGAGGATCAGCTTGGTGGTGCCGGAGCCGATCGGGTCATAGGTGGCCTGGGCGCAAGGGACGAGGAGGAGTCCCAGAAGGGCAATCACTGTGGCAGCACTCTTCGTCTTCATCTCTTCCTCTTGTCGTTTATTCGGACACCGCGCAGGGCTTTTCGACTTTGGTCGTAAGGGTCAACCCGCCGGCGAACTGGAAGCTCGCCTTGGCCAGGGGGAAGACCACCCGCTTGACTCCCTTCGGCGCCGGGCAGGCGGAGTTGAAGTAGCTCAGCTGCTTGCCCTTGTAGGTGTATTTGCGCTTCAGGGTCAGCTTGATCCGGTCGACGTAGCCCCAGCTTCCTAGGGCCTCTGGGAGCGATGCGCTCAGCTGCGTGCCGTAGGTGCCCTTGATCTTCTTGATCGCGAAGGTGAGCACGAACGAGCTGAAGAAGGGGTTGGAGGTGAAGATGTGGGTCAAGAGGACGGGATGGCCGTTTTCTCTGCCGTTGAAGATCAGCAAGCGCCCCCTGGTGCCGTAGGCGCCTTGGTCGGGGAGGACGATGTGGGCCCAGAACTGACCGGAGCCGATCACCGCCTCACCGCAGTTGGCCAGCGCTCTTTCGGTCGAGGCCGGTTGCAGCTGGGATATCTGGCAAACCGGCAGGCCCTTTGCCTGCAGCAGGCCGTGGCGGTTTACCTTGACCGTCATCTTCTGCAGCTGGGAGGGGATGCCGCCGTGGGGGGCCTGCAGGTGCCCGGCGACGAAGACGGCTATCGGGGCCGGCTTATCGCGAGGGAGCTTGTAGGGCTGGACTTGGCTTAGGAGGGTGATCCTGAGGTTGCCCTCTTGGACTACTGCGGCGTGCGCGAGTGACGCGCACGCCAGCAGGGCCGCGGCTGTGCCGAGCCAGAGCAGCCTTCTGGGCATCGCTTAGCCGGCCCTGCGGTGCTTGGCTTTGCTCTTGGCCTTACTGCCCTTGCGCGACTTACCGCACTTGGCCTGCAGTTCGGGCCGCAGGTTGGCGATCTTGCCGTTGTGGGCGGTGAAGTCGGCGATCACCTTGTGCTTGCCGGTGCAGATGTTGGTCGAGTTGACCAGCAGGCCCTTTTTGCCGCCCTGCATGGTCAAGGTGAAGCTTTTGACCGGGGCATCGGGGGCGGCCTCGAAGGTGTTGCGGATCCTGCCGTTGAGGGAATCGACCCTTCCCACCAAGTCGACGGTGATCTGGCCGTTTTTGAGCTCGGCGACGAGATCGGGGAGCTGGTGTTCGGAGGAGCGCAGGTAGACCGGGCCGCTCAGCGGTTCATCGAGGATCGGCGTGGTCGCCTTGGCGAAGCCGTAGATGGATTCGGCCGGGCAGGCCTGAGCACGGAACTGCACCCTGGTGCAGATCGTTTTGATGTGGGCTTGCTCGAGGAACTCCGAGCGTGGCAGGGTCACCTGGGCGCGTTTGATGTTCGATTCGCCAGTGCCTTTCATCCGCAAGGTGGCGCTGAAGGAGGGATGCTGGCCTCTGGCGGTGCCGCCCTTCAGCTTTAGGGAGAGCTTGGGCTTAAATGCCAGGGCGGCGCAGTCTGCTGCCTGGAAGGGGGTTGAGACCGTTACCGGGCGATCGTCTGCTTCTGAGCCGAAGTCCAACCCGGAGCCCAGCAGAGTGCTCGCGGTGGAAGTCCTTTCACAGCCGGTCGGGTTCATCACGAATTCAGGTCTATCCGTGTAGGCGCGGATGTCCCTGAGGTGCACCGGGATGCCTTTGATGATGTGGGGGATCGGGTCCGATCCCGTTGCGTCGAGGAAGACTTCAGCGGTTTCGGGGTCGATTTTGAAGGCCTCGCGGACAACGACCGTGCCGATGTCGAAGGGGCCGACGACTCCGGCGGTGATCGCCACCAGCGATATGGCGGAGCCGTGGTAGGGGCCCGCTAGGTAGAGCTTGCCCGGGGCGTAGGCGAGGGCTGAGCCGACTCCCGAGCCGACCAGGGTTCTGCCGATCTGGCTTGCCGCGGGACAACTCGGGCTGTCGAGCTCTTCCTGGCCACCGTGGGGGCCGGTCCTCGCTTTGGCCGCGGCAATCGCCGTGTCAGGGCAGAAGGGGATGCCGGCCAGTTTGCCGATCACCCCCGGCGGCAGCTTGATCGAGAAGTGGGTGATCTCTTGTTCGGAGTCGCTGCGGAAGAGGCGCACGTTGAAGGGCGAGTAGCGGCCTGCGGCGTTGTTGAGGGTTCCCGCGACCAGCCCTGGTTTGAACGGCGGCAGGCCGCCCGAGGGGCAAGGCTTTGATTCGGGGCCGATGATGATCTCGAAGGCCGAGGTGGTGGTGAGCGCGGCTCCCCCCGAGGAGGGGTAGAGAGTCGCTTCGGCGTTGTAGGTGCCGCAGCCGGGCGGGCTCGCCAGCGGCGAGCGGGTGCCCTCGCGGAAATGCAGCGTGAAATGGCTGAAGGGCAGCTGAGGCAAGTCTTCGGCCACGGTAGTCAGCTGGCCAGTAACCGGATTGGGGATCACATTCAGCGGCTGTACAACCTTGATCCCCAGGGTCGGATTCTTGATCACTATGTAGAGGGCCACCAGACTGTCGAAGGGATTCTCGTAAGGGGTCGCCTGGTAGAGAGCGCCGTTGACGTTTTCTTCAATCAGCGGGCTTTCGACTTCGACCGTGCCGATCTTGGAGGCGTTGGGGCAGCCTGCTCCGGCTTCGGAGAGGGCAGTCTCCCTGGCCAAATCCGCTTCTGAGCAGACCTCTAGCCCTTCGGCGATCGAGGGGTTGACCGAAAAGCCCTCGGGCAGGGTGACCACGGCCTTCCTCACGTCGGCGGCCGCGATGCCGTTCGGGTTGATCAGCCCTTCGTCGTTGACGTTCAAGGAGAAGTCGAGGCCGGTGGGAGAGCCAGCGGCCTTGGTCGTCGGCTGGGCGGAGATCGTTGGGCTGAAGTCGAGGCGGCCACAGCCCGAGAAACCCTGCGGCGCAGGCGGTGTTGCCGCGTCGTGGGTCAGCACCTGGCCCGTTGCCCAGGCGGGGTCCGTGAGGTTAGGGGCGCCGCTTGGCATGGTGGCGCCTGGGTGGGGCCAGGAGTCGGCGGACCATCCGGTCGCCAGCGGCCCGTCGCAGTTGCGCGGCGCGATCAGGAAGGGGACGACGGGGATCGAGGCCGGGCAGCTTTCTCCATTGTTGCGGAAACAGCGACCGCGTTCTCCATCATGGACAGGGTCGGCAGGGCTGCCCCAGATCGTCACTTTGGCACGTTGAAACTCAAACACCTGGGATATTCGATTGGTGGTGGCAACGACGTTATAAGGCGGCGTTTCGCTGACGCCAAGGTCAAGCGTGGTCACAACCCCTTGGACCCTGAAGCTGAGTCGTGCCGCCTCGTGTGGGGAGGGGATCAGGTTGTAAATAGGGGCGCTGAAGTCCTGGCCCCCACTCCTGTCACCGACGTGAACTTCGATTATCCCTACCGCCGAGCCATCGGCGCACGCAGCAGCTTCGCCACCGGGTCCCACTTCCGTCAAGAAATCAGCGCTCGAGCAGCGCGGAACCGCGTTTTTTGCCACTCCGGTGAAGCCCGGCACCTGCCCGATCACCAAGTCTTTGATCGGCTCGTCAACCAACGGTTTGTTGCCTGGCGGCGGTCCCGGATGGGTGTTGATGTTGAACGAGGTTGTCATCGCGTAGGGATGAGATCCCGCCTGGCTCGCGGTCGAGCCATCGGCGTTGGTGAAGGTGACGTCGAATTCGTTCAAGCCGAATTCCGCCTGCGCAGCAATGGGCACCAGGAGCGCTCCCGCCAAAGAGACCGCGAGTGTCTTTATCAGGCGCCTCATCGGCTCTTCCCCCCGTTGCGATTGGTTTGCTTGTGGTGCTTTTTGGCAAGCTTTTTCTTATGTTTCTTGTGTCTCTTCTTTGCCGGCTTCTCGACCACGTTGCCGGCGCCTTCGAAGGAGGAGGAGCCGGGAGTCGGGTCATTGGGCGGTGAGAGGGGGCCCTGGCAGGCTTCGCCTTCGCAGGTAGCGGCAGGCAACTGCGGCGGCGGGAAGCCCCCATCGACCCTGGCGTCATAGATGTCCCCCAGGCCGTAGTCCTGGGGAACCAGGCTCGAGAGTGTGATGAAGAAGACGTTCCTGCCTGACGGGTCGACCTCGACGAATTCGGAGCTATCGATGCTCTTGCCGCTGGAGATCAGACTTACGCAGCCTCGGTTTACGACGCTGTAGGCAGGGCCCGCCTCCGTGCAGCTGCCCGATCCCGGTGCCTCCCACTGATAGACGTCCTGCACCCCGTTGGTGTCGCGGGCGGAGAGAGCGTCCGTGCTGGTGAAGTAGAGCCGAATTCCGTCATCGGAGAGCTGGCGTCCGGCGTAGAGAGAGTTCTGCCAGACTGGGATCTTCGCTGCCGCCCAATAGCCTGTTTTTTCGGGGCCGAATATCACCTCCCGCCCAACCGGACGCCCCCCGCTAGGATTGCACGAGGCACAGACCAGGCTGCCCGCTCCCTCGTTCGCGGCGGCGTCATAGAGGTAGACCTCCGCCGTCGCTTGACCGTTGTTGGCGTCGGCGTTGTCATAACCGGTCAGCGAGCCCAAGGAGCTGAAAGCGACGTGGCGTCCGTCGGGGCTGACTCGCGAGATCAGCCTTCGGGGCTCGTGTTCGAAAGGCGAGAAGAAATGAGCTGAGGACGAATCCCCCGGTACCAGCGTCGCTATGTATGTGCTCGCACCGGCGTGGGCGACATACAGGTTCAGTTTTCCTGCCGTCGCGCCTTCGTCCAAAGCTTCGCTGCTGACGAAGTAGACGTAAGAGGCATCCCCGCCTGCCCCCATCACCCCCCTTACCTGATGGGCAATCAGCTGAGTTGTCCTGGCATCGACGTCGAAGCTATAGAGGTCTTCGCCGCCGCCAAGGCTGCTGCCGGTGGTGAAGATCGCCTTCGAGCCGTCGCCGGCGGCGGTCCAGTACTGCGAGCTATTCGAGCCAGAGAGCGCTTCGGCTGCTTTGGAGACCGCGATCGTGCACGCTTTGGCCACTTCGGCGCACTGACCGGCTTCGATTTCACTCTGCTCGGCGGTGGGGTTCTCGCGCACGTAGAGCTTGCCGGGGCCCATGCCCGTGCTCGTGCTGGCGCTCCAAAAGACGCGCGTACCGTCGTCAGAGATCGCATTCTCGGTGCGGTTTAGACGAGCCCGCCCCCCCGGCTCCGACGCGGTTCCGGCCGAGCAGGGCTGGGCGCTCGGCGCCCCGCCGGGCAGCACGCAGACGTAATGCAGGCTCTGGTCGCTCGCGTCGTAGGCGTAAAGGCGGTAGCTGCATTCCAAACCGGTGCTACCACTTTGGAATTCGAGGTCATTCACACATGTCTGCGACTGAACGGGCGCGTCTTCGGTGAGGTTCTCGAACACCCCGTAAATTGCCTTTGAGCCGTCATTTGAGACGCCCTGCAGTTCCAGGGAGCTGTAGTGCAAGCCGGGATAAGTAGAGGCTCTGGTTTCGTGGGGCGGCGCCGCGTTGGTCAGCGCTTCGAAGCCCGGGCTGCCGCACTCGCCGTCGTGGCGACGGTAAAGGTTGGGGAAGCCGGCGGTCGCCCCGGGGGCTAGCACGGGGTCGGCCACCGTGCGCAACCAGGCATCGCAGAGGTCGACTGAGAAAGATTTGAATTCCGTGTCAGTTTGCAGCCCGCCGGGGAGGGCAGGCGCGCCGCGCGGGGGCACGATCGAATGCGTATGCCAGCCCGAGCCGGAGTCTCTGGAGGCCAGGTACTGGGCCGAGTAGGGAGCCGAGCCTGCGTCGCCGAAGCCGCGGCTGGTCGAGTAGGTCAGACGTTCACCCGAAAGCGAGCTCTGGTTGAGCGCGGCCGGCAGGTGGGTGGAGAACTCGTTCGGCGCCTCGATGTCGGAGTTGTTTTTGTCGAGCGGCGAGACCATCTCATAGCCCCGGCAGTCGGCCAGGAAAGCGGCCGGGCCGGTCCTGAAGCCCTCGTTTGGACAAGGACCGCCTTCGCCTGAATTCAGGGCGGCAAAGGTAGAAAAGGTGCGCTCCGGCCCTTGGACCTCGCCGACCAGCGGGTCTTCGGCGGTGAGCCGGTAGTGGTAGGTCGTGCCGGGGGCCAGTTGGTCGAGTCTTGCCGAGCGGGTGAGCGGCGTTTCGCCGGCACCGAAATCAAAGGCGCTCGCGCTCGGGACTCTGGTCGCATTTGAGAAGCCGCCTACTTGATAAGTGGCGTCATCTACATACTGGAAGTAGCCCGTCGTTGGGATTCCCAGCGGGTTTACTTCGGCGTGGATCTGAGCCGCGTCGGTGCCGACTTCGGTCGCGTAGGTCTCGAGAACTTCCAGGCCGGGCTTGGTGATGAATTCACCGGCGACTTCGTCTTTACCTTCGGAGTTCGTCGCGATCAGGCGGAAGTGGTAGGTCGTTTCAGGTTGCAGGCAGTCGGGAGCGGGCGAAGTTGTGCAGCCGAGCTGCACTTCAACCGCGTGCAGATCGAAGTCTTCGGCGCCGAGGGACAGCGTCGGCGTGCTTTTGGCGCTGGAGAAACCGTTCTGCTGGAAGGCAATATCGTCGACGTACTCGAAATGGTATTCAGTGGCTTTGCCCTCGGGGTTGATTTTTGCCCTCAGGGTGGCTCTGATGTTGCCGACCGGTTCGGCCTTGACCGTCGAGGAAAGCGCGAGCGGCCCCGGTGATGGCAGGGACAGGTAGTGCACTCCCCTTTCTTCTTCGCTGATGAATAGGTCGCCAGCAGCACTGTGGAAGGGTGCAATTCCTAGTATGGGTCTTTCGACTCCTCCGAGGCCAACGTCTCCGTAGCCAAAGCGACGAACGGTTTTGCAAAGCCCTTCGTACTCAGACAGTGCCAAAAACCCGTCTGCGCTCTCGCTCGCGAAAAGATGACCTTCGCCGTCGATTCCAAGCGCCCGCGCATTAGATGCTCCGGCAATCTGGCAGAGAGCACTCGCGTTCGTGTCGTACTTCCGGATGCGATCTTGGTCTTCCGCTGCGGCCAGATAGAAGTTCCCACTTTCTTCCACCGAGATGGCGTAGGAGAACCTGTTGGGCCCTTGGAGGAGATCTGCTTCTCCCAGACATTTACCGGCTTCGTCATAGCGTAGGAGGTGACTCACGTAACCTTCTGATTCCAGCGGCCCGATTGGCTTGCTGTCGGCCAGATATACGACGCCTCCCGGTCCGACGCCGATCGGTGTTTCCGGGAGAGCGCCTTTGCCTATTTCACATTCGCCCTGGCCGACTTTGCCGAAACTAAGCAGGAACGCACCCGAGGGACTGAACTTCTGTATCCGGGATGAGGCATCGCTGACGTAGAGGTCCCCGTCACTTGGGCCACCGGAGTTGTCTATGGCGACCTTGCTCGCCTTTTCGAATTGGCCCGCGCCATTGCCGGCGATGCCACGGAAGCAAGTAACGGTACAGGTCTGCAGCGCTTTCGTCGTACCGTCGGCGACGCCCCAGCCGAAGGCCATGACAAAGCTGCCGTCGGTTTTGAAGACGCTGATGCGGTTGGCACCGCGATCAGCGACGTATACTCGTCCGGCGTCCTCGTCGACCACGACACCTTCCGGTCGTTCGCACTGCCCGGCGCCTGAGCCCGGCGAGCAAAAGGTCAGGTCGGCCGACGCCGGAGGTGCCGAAAAGAGTGCCGCGAGCGCGCCGATGCCTATCAATAGGGTTGCCAAGCGCTTCATCGATGCCTCCCTCCGTCCGCCCTTGTGCCGACCACAACTCGGTCGCTGCGGGTCCTTTTCGATGGTCTTCTCGTAAGTGTCGCCCGCCCAAACGAATGGACGTCTGAGCGAGTGAAATTGGACGTTGTGCAACAGGGCCCCTTAAGGTGCGGTTACTGCCCAGGTGCCCGCATACTTGACGGGTTCACCTTCAGTTCCGACGTCAAATTCCAGGATCGCCCCACTCGTGGCAGTCCCGGCCAATAGAGTAGTCGGCGATATAACTTGGGGAGGTACGTTGAGGAAATTCTGAGACTCATAGATACACAGGAAGCCTTTCCCTGCAGAAGGCGCGGACACAGACCCGGGACAATTTTCGTCTTCTGCGCCCAAAGCCACATAGTGAATATTGGCCGGTGAAATCGGTGCAGCCAGCGGAACAGTGAATGAAATCGGCACATAGATGCCAAACCTGTCGGCGTCGTTTCCGTTGTCGGCATAGATACCGGTCTCGGTTTTACCCGAGGGCAGCGTTCCCCCAGCGGTCGCGTCTTTGCCGTTGCATGCAAAGGTGGAGACGCCACTGCCAACTTTAAATTCGGCACCGCCCAGTTTGTTGCACCGGGTGGCGTCGCCGACCGCAATCGCGGTGTTGGTGACGCTGAGGCCGTCCTGACCGGGAGCACCGTTCGATCCCGCCGCGCCGGCATCGCCCTTGGCGCCAGCAGGGCCGGCCGGTCCCGCTGGCCCGGCCGGCCCTGTCGCACCTTTAGGACCCCGCGGCCCCTTCTTGGCCTTTGCGCTCGCGGTCGCCTTGCCACCGCCCGAAGAATTAGAGGCGGCGTAGGCGCCGCCGAACATCGCGAAGACCAGGGCGATGACCGAGATAACTCCCGGGATGCCGAAGCGGTTGCGTAGCGTCGAGAACATCTAGATCTCTCTCCTTGTCCCGTGAGCCCCTCTGCCCGCCGCTTCCCTTAGCGGCTTCCTCGAGGCTCGGTTTGTCCCTATTCCCTGAATCGCGTCTTCGCGGGCTATACCGACTGCGTTCCCAACAGAAGACGTGGCTGGATGTAAACACGCTGGTTCGTGTTTGTCAAGATACGCACGTGGTATTACTGAGAAAGACGTTTATTTGCAGGCTGTTTCTGCCTGAAAAAGTTTTGGGCGAGCTGTCTAGGGAGCGTCTATGACGCTACGAGCCGGCCTGGCTGCGCCGCGCTTCGGGGAGTTCGGACGGATCTTCGTCCGCGTCGAAAGCAAGGATCTTGCCCTCCTTGGGCCCGGGCTCGCCGGGGCGGTAAAAGGCGAGGACGTACTCAATCAAGGGCGCGGAGAGCTGCCGCAGCTGCGCCCCTCTCCCCCGCAGCACCTCGCTTGCGACTCGCGAAGCAATACCGCCAACGATTACACCCTCAACCTCAGGTGGAGGACTAGACTTGCTAGAAAGCTCCGGGGCAGCGGAGCGCAACAGAGTGCCGTAGCGCTGCAGCCATTCGTGGTAGCGGAGGGCGATATCCTCCCCCGCTGACGGAGCCTCGACAAAGAGGAAACGCGCCAGATCGGGCTCAGAAGCCAGGGCGTCGAGCGCCGCCGCCAGCGAGTGCTCCACCCGCTCCCGCAGCGTTGCGCCCTCGTAACAGGGGAGCGACAGCACCTCGAAGAGGCGCTCGTGGCCAGCCTCGTGGGCGATCGCCACGCAGTCCTGCTTGTCACGGAAATTCTCGTAGAAGGCGTTGCGCGAGACGGCGGCCCGCTTGACGATGTCGGCCACCGACATCGCTTCGTAGCCGCGCTCGGCCGCCACGGCGGGCACCGCGGCGAGCAGGCGCTGGCGCTGGTCGCGCAACACCTCCTCCGGCGCCAGTGCGTGACGCCCGCGCGGTAGGCGGCTTGGCGCGTCGGATTTGGATCTAGCGCTGGCCTTGGCCATAGTCGAAATACGAGCTATCCGTTACGCATACAGTCTAGTTCTTAAATAGACCCCAGGTCAACGATGTTTCTCATGCCCAAAAGAAAGGCCCGCCTGCGCGGGCCTTTCCTGGCGATGTGTTCGATGACCTGGACGGTTCAGCCCAGGCTGGGGCGCATCTGGCGCAGCCTTTTGACCCGCTCCTCGATCGGGGGGTGGGTCGAGAAGAGGCCGGCCATGCCCTTGCTCGAGAAGGGCTTGACGATGTAGAGCGGCTCGGCCGCCTGGTTGACCTGCATCGGCATGTCCGCCGCTCCCTGCTCGAGCCGCAGCAGGGCGCTCGCGAGGGACTCCGGGTTGCCGCAGATTTCCGCTCCGCCGGCGTCGGCCGCGTACTCGCGCTGGCGCGAGATCGAGAGCTGGATGATGCTGGCGGCGATCGGCGCCAGCAGGACCATCGCCAGCGAGGCGACGAGGCTGAGTGGCGACTCATCGTCACTGCCGAACCACATGAACATGTAGGCGAGGTAGGTGATCGCCGCGCCGATCGCCGAGGCGACCGACTGGATCAGGATGTCGCGGTGCTGGACGTGCGCAAGCTCGTGGGCAAGCACCCCCCGCAGCTCATCCTCGGAGAGCAGTTTGGTGATCCCGCGGGTGACCGCGACGGCCGCATGTTGGGGGTTGCGCCCCGTTGCGAAAGCGTTGGGTTGATCCTGGGGGATCATGTAGAGGCGCGGCATCGGCAGCCCGGCCCGGGTGGACAGTTCACGGACGATCTCGTAGAGCCGCGGCGCTTCCGATTCGTCGATCGGCTGGGCGCGGCTCATCTTCAGCGCCAGTTTGTCGCTGAAGAAGTAGGAGCCGAGGTTGATCAGCAGGGCGAAGCCGAGGAAGAGGGCTGCCGTGCTGGGGCCGCCGATCAGGGCGCCGATTACGACCAGCAGGCCCGAGAGCGATGCCAGCAGGATCGTCGTGCGCAAGGTGGCGCCGAGAGTGGACTGCTTGGTGGTCTTCATGAAGTCGTCGCTCCTAGGTTCGGTGGTTCGCGGTTCTTTGATTGTCACTGGCGATCGGGCCGTTGACCATAGGTGCCAACCCCTATCGGGGCTGACGGAACCACCTAGGCTTGCCCAATGCGACCGGTGGCCCCCCGATGACAATCGCCGTGATCGTCGTCCTTTTGGCAGCCGTGCTCGGCCTCGGCTGCGGCCTGCTGATCATGCGACGCCGCCGCGCCCCGCTGGAGCGGCTGATCGAGGAGATGGAGAAGGTCGACCTGAGCAGGCCGGGACCGCTGCTGCCGCGCTCGATCGACGGCGTCGGCGAGACCGAGGAGGTGGAGCGGATCGAGCTCGCCTTCCTGCGCATGGTCCGGCGCCTGGAAGCCGAGCGACGACGGGCTGGGAGCGCGGCACTGCAGGCCCAGGAGGAGGAGCGGACCCGAGTCGCCCGCGATCTTCATGACGAGGTCAACCAGTCGCTGACCGGCCTACTACTGCGGCTCGAGGCGGCGCGTGAGCAGGCGCCGCCGGAGCTGGAGGCCGAACTGGCCGAGACCAAGGCGCTAGCCAACCAGGCAATGCGCGAGCTGCTCTCACTCGCCCGCCAGCTCCGCCCCACCGCACTCGACGACCTCGGCCTTAAAGCGGCGACCGCGGGCCAAGTCGAGCAGCTCGCCCGCGGTGAGATCGAGGCCGAGTTCGCCGCCGAGGGCGACTTCTCCGAACTCGGCGACGACGCCCAGCTGGTCGTCTACCGCGTCGCCCAGGAGGCCCTTTCCAACGCCGCCCGCCACAGCGGCGCCGGGCATGTCACGGTAAAGCTGCGGCGCAAAAACGCGGACGGCGGAGTCGAGCTCGAGGTCAGCGACGACGGCCGCGGCTTCGCCTTCGATGAGTCCGAGGGCGGCCTTGGCATCGGCGGCATGCGCGAGCGCGCCCTGCTGATCGGCGGCGAGCTGAAGATCGAGTCCCGCCCCGGACACGGCACCACGGTCCGGCTGTCGGTCCCGAACTGAGGCGGTTCACGCGTCAACCACCCAACAGCATCGCGGCCAGCGTCTCTCCCACCCGACCCGGTTCCTCGTCGATCTGCTGTTCGGAGAGCCGGATCACCTCGTAACCGCGGCGCCTCAGGTCAAGGTTCCTTCGGTGGTCGTCCTGAAAAGCGGCTTTGCCTCGGTGATGGCGGTAGTGGTCGGTTTCGACAATCAGCCGCTTGTCTGCCCACAGGAAATCGACGAGACACGGCCCGATACGAACGTTGACTCTGGGTCGTGGAATTCGATGGCGGCGACACAGACGCAGGAAGTCTCCCTCCAGATCACCGCGGGTACGGTCGCCGCCCTCGTCTCCTATCGGTAGACCAATGACACCAGCCTGTCGGATGGCCTTCCGCAGCTCGCGGGCGGGCACGGAGCCCGGCCACCCCGCAGAGAGCGCCCGGCGCAGATCGTCGATCGTGCGCGCCGGCGTCGTGACCGGAATATGACGATGAAGAGTCACGTGTTTGGCGAGGAGGGACTGAGATCGGTGCACGCGAACTCCGCGTCGTTTCGTCTTCCCTCCACCACCAGCAACGATGGTGTCGACCGGTCCGTCCGCGGGCGGCAAGAGTCCCCAGAGGAAGGCTCCGCTGCGGTGGCTAACCGCCGCACCCCAGTAATCGAGAACGGAATCCCCGCAAACCGACCTTCGCCCCACGGCAAGAACGGCCGCAATCCATCGTCCCTCAGGAGATAGCGCCGCGTGACCCACGGCGTAGACGCCCTGATGCACTCGGTGCAAATGCCCCGCCATCACGCGCGCTCGCACTGCATCGTCACTGACCCCGGCACGGCGGGCTTGAGCGATCGAGATCACCCCATGCTGCCGTTCGGCGATCTTCGCGATCGTGGCATCGGACCTGGCGGCTTTTCGGTCCATTTCACGGATAAGCCGCCAGGTCCACGTTCTCTCCCCCCTGTGGCTGGGAAACTGGGCGGATGCTTCGGGTGCTTATCGCTGACGACCACGGGATCGTTCGCTCCGGAATCCGGCTTCTGCTCGAGCGCCAAGCTGATATCGAGGTGGTGGCCGAGGCCGCCGATGGCGCCCAGGCGCGGGAGCTGGCGGTGCGAGAGCGACCGGACCTGGCGATTCTCGACGTCAAGATGCCGAAGCTGACCGGGCTGCAGGCAACCCGCGAGATCCGCCAGCAGGCGCCCGAGGTCTCGGTGCTGATCCTCTCGATGCACGATGACGAGCGCTACCTCTTCGAGGCACTGAAGGCCGGCGCTTCCGGCTACGTGCTGAAGGCGCAGGCCGACACCGACCTGCTGGCGGCGATCCGGGCGGTCGAGCGCGGCGAGCCATTCCTCACTCCCGAGGCGCAGCGGACGCTGATCAAGGACGTGCTCGAGCGTGGCTCCAGCGGCGAGGAGGAGCTGACCCCGCGCGAGGAGGAGATCGTCAAGCTAGTCGCCGAGGCGAACACGACGAAGCAGATCGCCGAGGTCCTCCACCTCTCCGAGAAGACGGTCGAGAACCACCGCGCCAACGCGATGCGCAAGCTCGGCATGCGCGACCGGGTCGAGCTGGTCCGCTACGCGATCCGCCGTGGCCTGATCGAGCCCTGACGCGCCCTAGCCGACGCAGCGGTTTTGATTGACTGAGGCGACCGATGGAGGCCGCCACCGGAGATTTCAAAGAGAAGCGCTGGCTGGCGCTGATCCTGCTCTGCTCGGCGCAGTTCGTCGTCGTCCTCGATGCTTCGATCGTCAACGTGGCGCTGCCGACAATCGGCAAAGCGCTCGACTTCTCGCAGGAGAACCTGCCTTGGGTCGTCAACGCTTACGTGCTGACCTTCGGCGGCTTCCTGCTGCTCGGCGGGCGCACCGCGGACCTGCTCGGCCGCCGGCGCGTCTTCATGGCCGGCTTGTTGCTGGTCGCGGTCGCCTCGCTGGCGGCGGGCTTCGCCGCAACGGAGGGGCAGCTGATCGCCGCCCGCGCCGCTCAGGGGCTCGGCGCCGCGATCATCTCCCCCGCCGCGCTCTCGATCGTCACCACCACCTTCAGCGACGGCTCCGAGCGCAACAAGGCGCTCGGCGTCTGGGGCGCGGTCGCCGGCTCGGGCGGCGCCGCCGGCGTCCTGCTCGGCGGCATCCTCACCGACGGCCTCGGCTGGGAGTGGGTGCTCTGGGTCAACGTGCCGGTCAGCCTGATCGCCTTCGCGCTCTCGCCGCGGCTGCTCGCCGAAACGCGGGCCGAGTCCGAGACACATGTCTACGACGTTGCCGGCGCGATCACCGTCACCGCGGGGCTGTCAACGCTGGTCTACGCCCTCGTTGACGCCAACAACGCCGGCTGGGGATCGACGCAGACGATCGGCCTGATCGCGCTCTCGGTCCTACTGCTGGCGGCGTTCGTCGTGATCGAGCTGCGCGCCAGCAAACCACTGGTGCCGTTCTCGATCTTCCGCATTCGAACGTTGACGGGAGCCAACGTGGTCGGCCTGCTGGTCGGCGCCTCGCTCTTCTCGATGTTCTTCTTCATCTCCCTATATATGCAGCAGGTGCTCGGCTACAGCGCGATCCACGCCGGCCTTTCCTACCTGCCGCTCGCCCTGGTGATCATGGCCTCGGCCGGCATCGCCTCCCAGCTCGTAACCAAACTTGGCTACAAGCCGGTGCTCGCCGCCGGGCTGCTCTTCATCGTCATCGGCCTTGCTTGGTTCAGCCGGGTCTCGGTCGGCGGCAGCTTCACGACCGACATCCTCGGGCCCTCGCTCTTCGCCGCGGCCGGCCTCGGCTTCGCCTTTGTGACGACGACGATCGCCGCCGTCTCGGGCGTCGAGGAAAAGGAGGCGGGCCTCGCCAGCGGCCTGATTAACACCTCGCAGCAGATTGGCGGCGCGCTCGGCCTCGCCGTGCTCTCCGCGGTGGCGATCTCGGCAACCGACAACGCCGCTCCCGGCTCGGATCAACTCAGCGCCCTCACCGACGGCTTCCGGGCCGCCTTCCTCGGCGGCTCGCTGATCGCCATGCTCGGCTTCGTGCTCACCCTGGTCCTGATCCGCGGCAGCGACAGCCGCGCCCACGTCGAACTCGGCAACGACGCCGCGGCCGAATCCGCATAACCGACCGCTTCAGTAGGATTTAGATTCATGTTGTTCTCGACCAAAGCCGAGTACGGCGTCCGCCTCATGGTCGAGCTGGGCCGCCAGCCCGGCTCACTGCCGATCTCGCTCAGCTCCGTCGCCGAGGCCGAGCGGCTGCCGCTCTCCTACCTCGAGCACCTGGTGGCGAAGCTGCGCAAGGCGGGTCTGGTGACCTCGACCCGGGGCGCCCATGGCGGCTACCGCCTGGCCAAACCGGCGTCGGAGATCACGATGGACGCGGTCGTCGAGGCACTGGAAGGGCAGATCGCCCCGATGGAGTGCTTCCACGACGCGCCCGACGGCAAAGTGCTCTGTTCGCACGAGGACGACGGCGACCACGCCTGCGCGACCAAGTTGCTCTGGACGCGCGTGCAGGGCGGCGTCACCAAAGCGCTTTCGGGCACGACGCTAGCCGAGCTGGTTGAGTTCGGCGGCTCCGAGCCCCGAGCCGAACGATCCGCGCCGGTCGGCACGGCCGTCTAGCGCGAAGACCTTCCAAACACACAAACAGGAGTGAAATTGGCTGAGCTGGAGATACGCAACCTGCACGTGAGCGTCGAGGACAAGGAGATCCTCCGCGGCCTCGATCTCGACGTCGAGAAGGGCAAGGTCCACGCGCTGATGGGGCCGAACGGCTCGGGTAAGTCGACGCTGGCCAACGTGATCATGGGACACCCGGCGTACGAGGTGAGCGAGGGCTCGATCACCTTCAAGGGCGAGGACATCACCGAGGCCGACCCCGACGTGCGCTCGAAGGCGGGCCTCTTCATGGCCTTCCAGTACCCGGTCTCGATCCCCGGCGTCTCGGTCAGCAAGTACCTGCGGATGGTGATCAACGCCCACCGCGAGGCGCGCGGCGAGGACCAGATCAAGATCAAAGACTTTGCCAAGGTCGCCCAGGAGGCGATGGCATTGGCCAACATTCCCAAAGACTTCTCCAGCCGCTATCTCAACGAAGGCTTCTCCGGCGGCGAGAAGAAGCGGATGGAGCTGCTGCAGCTGGCGCTGCTGCGGCCGGAGATCGCGGTGCTCGACGAGACCGACTCGGGCCTCGACATCGACGCACTGCGCACGGTCGCCGATGGCGTCAACCAGTTCGCCGGGCCTGACATGGGCGTGCTGATCATCACCCACTACCAGCGCATCCTGCACATGGTGAAGCCGGACTTCGTCCACGTCATGTTCGAGGGCCGGATCGTCAAGGAAGGCGGACCGGAGCTGGTCGCCGTGCTGGAGGAGAAGGGCTACGGCTGGATCCGCGAGGAGGTCGAGGCGGGCGCCACCGCCTGACCTCGGGGAACATGGAGCCGACGACGACCAAGAGCTCCTCTCCGCCCTCGGCGTTCCCGATTGAGAAGGTCCGCGCCGCTTTTCCTGCGCTCGAGCGGGAGGTGCACGGCAAGCCGGTCGCCTACCTCGACAGCGGCGCCAGCTCGCAGCGAGTGTTGGCCTCGATCCAGGCGGTCGACCGCTACGAGCGGACGCACCACTCCAACGTCCACCGCGGCTCCCACACGCTCTCGGCCGAGGCGACGGCTGCCTACGAGGGAGCGCGGGCGACGGTCGCCGACCACCTCGGTGCCGCCGATCGGCGCGAGGTCACCTTCGTCCGCAACGCGACCGAGGCAATCAACCTGGTCGCGCGGGCCTGGGGCGACGCCAACATCGGCGCCGGCGAACGGATCGTGCTCACCGAGATGGAGCACCACTCCAACATCGTCCCCTGGCAGCAGTTGGCCGAGCGGGTTGGGGCGGAGATCGACTGGACCCCGATCGACGATCAGGGCCAGCTCGACATTGACGCCTTCGCGGCGCTGCTAGAGCGCGGCCCGAAGCTGGTCGCGGTCACCCATGTCTCCAACGTGCTGGGCACTGAGAATCCGCTGGCCGAGATTTCGCGCCTGGCCCACGACGCCGGCGCGCTGGTCCTCGTCGACGGCGCTCAAGGCGCGCCGAAGATGTCTGTCGACGTCGCCGAGCTGGGCGTCGACTTCTACGCCCTGACCGGCCACAAGCTCTACGCGCCAACCGGGATCGGCGCGCTCTGGACGCGGCTCGATCTGCTGCGGGCGATGCCGCCCTTCCTCGGCGGCGGCTCGATGATCCGCAAGGTCAGCCGCGAGGGCACGACTTACGCCGACCCGCCCGCCCGCTTCGAGGCCGGGACGCCCGCGATCGCCCAGGCGATCGGCATGGCCTCAGCGCTGCGCTGGCTCGATGGACTGGGAATGGACGCAGTGCTGGAGCACGAGCGCCAGATCACCGACTACGCCCTGGAGCGACTGCCCGAGGTGCCCGGCCTGCACATCTTCGGCCCGCCGCGCCGCGCCGAGCGGATCGGCCCGGTCTCCTTCGAGCTCGAGGGAGTCCACGCCCACGACGTCTCCGAGATCCTCGACCGCCACGGGGTGGCGGTCCGCGCCGGCCACCACTGCGCCCAGATCCTCATGGACCGCCTCGGCGTCTCCGCCACAGCCCGGGCCAGCTTCGGCGTCTACACGATGCCCGAGGAGATCGACCGCCTGGTCGACGGCCTCCACGACGCCCGCAAGGTCTTCGGCCTCACCGACTAAGTCGAACTGCATCAAATTCTCTATCTACGAGAGTGAGAATTTGATGCAGTTCGCTCAGGCGCCCGGCGAGCCGGCGGGCGGTGTTCCCGGCGGTGGCGTTGGGCCCCAACTGATGCTGCCGTCGTCGCCGCTGATTGGGATCGACGGACCGCCCATTGCCGGGGTGTCGAGCGTGGTGTCAGCGATCGCCTTGACCCGCGAGAGGACCTCGCGGACTTCGCTCTTCTTGCCCTGGTATCCCCAGGTGTGGAGGTCAGCTGTGAGGCCGGTCGCCTCGATTCCAGCGGCGTCGGCAAGGTAGAGCGCGCGTGGCATGTGGAAGCCCTGGGTGACGACGACTGCGTCGTGAACGCCGAAGATGCCGCGAGCCCTGACCATCGTCGCCCAGGTGTCGAAGCCGGCGTGATCCTCGAAGATGATTCGCGGCGGCACGCCTTCCGCGACCAGCGCCTTACGCATCGTGTCGGGCTCGTCGTAGGCCCAGGTGTGGTGATCACCCGAAACCAGGATCCGCCTCACCTTGCCCGCGTGCCACAGCGTCGAGGCCTGGCGCACGCGGTCGGCGAGCATCGCGCTCATCTGGCCGTTGGGCTGGACCAGCGCGCCCGGCACGATCGCGACCTCGGCAGGCGGAACATCCGCCACGTTGGCGGTCGCCTCTCCTTCGGTGCTGAGCAGGATGTAGGCGTTGGCGAGCACGACGAGAACGGTCAGCCCGACCCCGCCGGCAAGCGCCGCCTTGGTCAGCCGCGGCCAGCGCCGCGCCGGATATGTCAGCTTGCGAAACAGCCCCTGCATCGCTGCTCAAGGTAGCAGCGACGACTCGGGTGAAACGCGCTGTGGTCCGATGAGATGAACAGCGCGTTGCACGGCTCCGCTAGCGTCTCTGGCATGGACGAGCTTTACCGCGACCAGATCCTCGAGCACTACAAGCGGCCGCATAACTTCGGCCGCGTCGACGAGCCCGACCTCGAGTTCGAGGACACCAACCCCTTCTGCGGCGACGAACAGCACGTGACGATCCGGCTCGACGAAGAGGGCAAGGTCGCCGAGATCGCCTTCGACGGCAAAGGCTGCGCGATCTCAACCGCGGCGACCTCGCTGCTGACCGACGAGCTGGCCGGCAAAACACGCGAGGAGCTGCTGCGCCTACCCAAGGAGTTCGTCCTCGATCTGCTCGGGATCGACATCTCAGCAACGCGGATGAAGTGCGCGATGCTGGGCCTGAAGGTGGTCAAGAGCGCCAGCCTCGGCGAGCCGGCCGAATGGGAGGACGAGGGCGAGGTCGGCAGCCCGAGCGAAGCGGCCGCCGACCTCGGCTCGATCTAGGCACCGGTCGACGCATCCGACATTCACCCCACTGGGGTGTGGTCAATGTCGGATGCGCGACTGCTCTAGGCGCTTGCCGGTGGGGCGTTCTCGCTGAGTGCGATTACCGCGAAGGCGGCGCCGTGCGGGTCGGTGAGAATCGCGAAGCGTCCGACCGGGAGGTCGATCGGCCCCATCATCAGGCCGCCCCCCAGCTCCGTCGCCTGGGCCACGGTCGCATCGGCATCCTCGACCGCGAAGTAGGCCAGCCAGTGAGCGGGGATCTCCTCGGGCACGCCGCGCTCGCCCATGTCGAGGATCCCGCCGACCGGGTTGCCGTCGAGGGAGATCGTCGTGTAGCTCTCGTTCTCCCCCATCTTCACTTCCTCGAAGTCCCAACCGAAGACAGCGCCGTAGAAGGCCTTGGCGGCCCCGAGATCGCGCGTGTTGAGTTCGTTCCAGGCGAGGGCGCCGGGCTCATTGACCAAGCCGGCGCCGAGGAACGTGCCTGGCTGCCAGATCCCGAAGACCGCGCCGGTGGGATCAGCGAAGACCGCCATCCGGCCCAGCTCCATCACATCCATCGGCTCCGCGATCACGCTGCCACCCGCCTGCTTGACCGCGGCCGCGGTGGCATCGGCGTCGGCAACCGAGACGTAGCTGCTCCAGGCGGGCGGCTGGCCCTCCTGCATCAGCGGCATCATCCCGGCGACGTCCGCCCCGTTCTTCGTCGCCCGCCGGTAGCCACCGGTCTGCTCGACGTTTTCGCTCGCCGGCACCTCCCAGCCAAACAGCGCCGCGTAGAACTCGACCGACGCGTCGAGGTCTGGTGAGCCGAGATCGACCCAGCACGGGGTTCCAGGTGCGTAGCTCGTTCTCTCGCTCATGCGGTCCTCCAATCGTCGAAGTTCGTCCGCCGATCCTTTCATCCCAACCTGAATGCGGGTCAAAGGCTTGTTACGGTGCCGGGGCCGGACCGGCCCTATCGCTAAAATCCGACCGTAGAAGTAGGATTAAGTCTCAACCCGCACTAACCAACCCGCGGGAGCGTTCAATCCCTTGCCAGATACCGCTGGAACATTCATCTCCGTCTGCCCTGCCGCCGAGCTGCCGCCCGGAGCTATGCGCCTGGTCGAGCACGACGGGATCAAGATCGGCGTCTTCAACTGCGAGGGAACGCTCTACGCGATCGAGGATCGCTGCTCCCATGACGACGGGCCGCTTGCCGAGGGCGAGTTCGACCCGGCGACCTGCACGGTCGAGTGCCCCCGTCACGGCTCCCTCTTCGACCTGGCCACCGGCAGGCCGAAGACGCTCCCAGCTTTCGCCCCGGTGCAGACGTTCACGGCAGCCGTCGTGGACGACACCATCACCCTGGAGGTCTCCTAGACCATGGCCACACCCGAGGTCGTCGCAGAGAAGAGAGAGCTGGCCGGCATCAACGCCGACTACAAGGAGAAGTTCGGCTTCCACGATTCCGAGTCGGGCTACGCCTACAAGGCGCCCAAGGGCCTCTCGCGCGAGATCGTCGAATCGATTTCCGACTACAAGGACGAGCCGCAGTGGATGCGTGACTTCCGCCTCAAGGCGCTGGAGCACTTCTACTCGCGCCCAACCCCGAAATGGGGCGGCGACCTCGATCAGATCGACTTCGACGACATCCACTACTTCGTCCGCGCTTCGGAGAAGAACAGCCGCGACTGGAGCGAGGTCCCCGAGGACATCAAGAACACTTTCGACCGGCTCGGCATCCCCGAGGCGGAGCGCAAATTCCTCTCCGGGGTCGGCGCCCAGTACGAGTCCGAGGTCGTCTACCACCAGGTCAACGAGAAGCTTGAGGCCCAGGGCGTGATCTTCACCGACATGGACACGGCGCTGCGCGAGCACGAGGACCTGGTCCGCGAGTACTGGGCGACGATCATCCCCGCCAACGACAACAAGCTGGCGGCGCTCAACTCCGCGGTCTGGTCGGGCGGCTCCTTCGTCTACGTGCCGGCCGGGGTCAAGGTCGAGATGCCGCTGCAGGCCTACTTCCGGATCAACACCGAGAACATGGGCCAGTTCGAGCGCACGCTGATCATCTGCGAGGAGGGCGCCGACGTCCATTACATCGAGGGCTGCACGGCGCCGGTTTACTCCAGCGACTCGCTGCACTCGGCGGTGGTCGAGATCTGCGCCAAGCCGAGCTCGCGGGTCCGCTACACGACCGTGCAGAACTGGTCGCAGAACGTCTTCAACCTCGTCACCAAGCGCGCCGTCGCCCACGAGAAGGCGACGATGGAGTGGGTCGACTGCAACCTCGGCTCGAAGCTGACGATGAAGTACCCCTCGATCTACCTGCTCGGGCCCGAAGCCCATGGCGAGATCCTCTCGATCGCCTTCGCCGGCGACGGCCAGCACCAGGACGCCGGCGGCAAGATCATCCACGCGGCGCCGCGCACCTCGTCCTCGATCTTCTCCAAGTCGATCTCCAAGGACGGCGGCCGGGCGACCTACCGCGGCCTGCTCGAGATCGCCGACGGGGCGACCGAGTCGCGCTCGAAGGTCGTCTGCGACGCGCTGCTGCTCGACGAGGACTCGCGCTCGGACACTTACCCGACGATTCGCATCGACGAGAACGACGCCGACGTCGGCCACGAGGCGACCGTCTCCAAGATTGGCGACGAGCAGCTCTTCTACCTGCAGAGCCGGGGCCTCGATGAGGAGGAGGCCTCGAAGATGATCGTCAACGGCTTCATCGAGCCGGTCACGAAGGAGCTGCCGATGGAGTACGCGGTCGAGCTCAACCGGCTGATCGAACTGCAGATGGAGGGAAGCATTGGCTGAGGTAGCCGTCGAGCCCGCCTGGCTTTCCGAGAGGCGCCGTCAGGGCGCCTCTCTCGCGCAGAGCCTGCCCCTGCCCGACTCGAAGGCGAAGGGCTGGGAATTCACCGACCTCGCCGGGCTGGAGATCGACACCTATGAGTTGACCAACGCGGCGGCGGAGATCAGCGCGCCCGAGGGCGTCACGGTCCTGCCGCTCGCCGAGGCAGCCGCCTCGCACGAGGACCTGGTCCGCCAGCATCTCGGCTCACTGGTGCCGAGCGAGGACCCCTTCGTCGCTCGCAACGAGGCTGGTTGGCGCGACGGAGTGCTGATCCACGTGCCGCGCGGCGTGCGGGTTGCGGAACCGATCCGGATCGAAGTGCCGCTAGAGCAGAGCGGCAGCGCGATCGGCTGGCGCACCCTGGTCGTGCTCGAGGAGGGCGCCGAGGCCGAGGTCTGGGAGCACTGGTCCTCGCCCGACGACGACATCGACGCCCTGCTCAACTCGGTGGTCGAGCTCAGCGTCGGCCAGGCCGCGACCCTGCGCTACGTCAACACCCAGGACATCTCCGAGTCGGCCTGGATCTTTGCCACCCAGCGCGCCCAGGTGGAGCGCGATGCCCGGCTCGACTGGGCCGCCCTCGGCTTCGGCTCGGCCCGCGGCAAGGTGCGGATGGAGACGAAGCTGGCGGGCCCGGGCTCCGAGGCACGGGTCACTGGCGGTTACGCCGGCGGGCCCGGCCAGCATCTCGATTACGACACTACCCAGGAGCACGCCGCGCCGAACACCAACTCTGACCTCGCCTTCCGCGGCGTCCTGGCGGCCGGTTCGACCGCGGTCTGGCGCGGCATGATCAAAGTCGACCCCGGCGCCCAGCAGACCGACGCCTTCCAGGAGAGCCGCAATCTGCTGCTCTCCACAGACGCCCACGCTGACGCGATCCCCGGCCTCGAGATCCTCGCCGACGACGTCCGCTGCACCCACGCTGCGGCGATCGCCCAGATCGATCGCGACCAGCTCTTCTACCTGACCTCCCGCGGCCTCGGTCCGGCCGAGGCGAAGTCGCTGATCATCGAAGGCTTCCTCGAGTCGTTGGTCGAAAGGCTGGCCGAGGGCCCGGTGCGCGACGAGATCTCGGCGGCGCTTGAGCGCCGACTCAGCGAGATTCTTTAGCCGCCCCGGCGGCCTCGCGGTCTTTCTCCCTTCGCTCGCGGAACGTGGTCCTGAGGATCGAGCCGGCCACGATCAGGATCGGCGGCAAATAGAGCGCCCAGAGCCAGTGGCCGACATGGGCGACGGGTAGAAGAAGCGCCACCTGCCAAGTATGACCGTAACACCGGGGCCGCCGGCCTTGCGAGCAGCGACCCCGGTGCAACAAGGAGAGGGAGAGTCAAGTAATGGACTCATCTCCAGTAAACCACTTTTCAAAGTGTTTACATCGGTAATAAACCGCTGCTTAACGTCGCATTCATCCGCACTCTTCGCAAAAAGCGGAGTCCTCAGGCATTGGCCACCGAGAGCAGGTAGAGCCCGAAGCAGGTGAAGGCCACCATCACCGCCAGCATCCAGTACTGGGAGCGGGCGGCCTGACGGTAGTCGCCCCAGTAGGCGGTGGCCCGGTCGTGGGCAAGCGTGAGGCCGACAACGTGCCCGACCACCAGCGCCCCGACCTGTACGTACCAAATCGCGTTGGCGCTGAGCAGCTTGAAGTCGATCCCGCTCGACGCGGTGCCGAAGAGGTCGGTCGTGGCCGTACCGAGCGGATCGGAGAGCAGGTAGGTGAACTGCGCCTGCTCTTGGAAGACGAAGAGGCTGAAGTAGTGAGCGACCAGGTAGGCGAAGGCGATCGGGATCAGCGTGTGGGCGAAGCCGGTGCGCAGTTTCTTCAGCGGCGGCGCGCCGCGCACGGTCGACATGCCTTGCACCCCGATCAGGTAGACGAGGGCGACCCCGACGAAGCAGAGGGCCATCCAGATCGTGTCGGTAACCCGCAGCGACGTGGTCAAGCTGAGGCCGGCTTCGGCAAGCCATTCGAAAGTCTGCTTGACCCCGCCCTTGAAGGCGCCCTCCTGGGCGCCGTCGAAGCTGGTCGAGGCGATCGAGGCGATCACCACCGCGGCCGAGCCGGGCACGGTCGCCCAGTGCGTGGACGCCGAGAGCGGCAGCCGCCGGCCCAGGCGGCCGTCCTTGATCCCGAAGCTGCCGAGCTGGGAGAACATGCCGAAGTAGACGGAGAAGATCTCCCCCGTCTGACACCACTTCTCGACCCCGAAGAGGGCCATCATCGTCAGCGTGTAGAGGCTGTAGAGGAGGGCCGCCAGGCCCAGGGTGTCGGGCGAGAGCCCGACCGCGACGCCGCCGCTGGAGCCGTAGACGACCTCGAGCCAGACGACCGCGAGCAGCCCGATCGCGGCCGGCCACCGTCCCAGCCTCTCGGGGTAGTTGAGGTGGGCCGGGCGCTGCCCCGCAATCGCCGAGAACGCCCCGCCGATCGTCCGCCCGACCACCCGCCACGGATTGAATGGCCGGAATACGTCACCGAAGATCACGCTGAACAGCGGCAGGCCGAGCCAGGCGGTAACGAAGATGAAGGTGAGGGCGAAATTGCGGTCGGGCGCTTCGGTGCCGTGCAGGCCGGCGTAGATGGAGAAACCGAGCAGGAACACGCCGGCCAGGCCGCAGAGGACCTGCGCCGGCGCGCTCAGCAGCGTCCGCGAGAGCCCGGCCCCGAGCGGGCGCCAGCGTTCCTGCTCGAAGCGCGGGGTGCGCCAGGCCGCGGAGAGCGCGAAGAAGGAGACGATCAGGACGATCGACGCCCCCCAGGCGAACAGCCAGGCCGGGATCGGCAGGTCCTTGCGCGCGACCAGCGCGTGGGCCAGGGGCAGTACGAAGTTCACGGGTTGACCGTGAACTCGATGATCTGTTCCTTGCGACCCTCCAGCTCGGCCTCGAACACACCTTCAATCGTGGCCGGGAAGTCGAAGCTGACCGAGCCACCGGCCTCGACGTCCTTCATCAGTTCATAGCCGTGAACGTGAACCTCATCGCTGACGTCGGAGTCCACCTTGAAGCGAATCTGGTCACCCTCGTTGTAGGTCAGCTCGGTTATCCCGCCGACCGGCTTGCCGTTCTTGATCACGACCGTGGGGATGCTTGGCTTGCTTGGCTTTCCGTCGTCGCCTGGATTCGTCGTGGTCGTGGTCGCGACCGTGTCCACCTTGTCGCTCGAGCTCTTGTCGTCGTCCTTGAGGACGACCAGCAATACGATCGCGACGGCTACTACGCCGATCCCCGCTATTACGCGCATGACGTTCGAGTTCATTTCTGCTCCTTTGCCTGGCCGGGCAAATGCCCGCGCCGCTTTCCGCGACCGGATAGTCGCGGCGTTGCCGTTTCGCTAGGGAGCCGGCGGGGGCGGGCGCTGGGCGAGGCCAAAGGCGATCAGAAGGCCGCCGCTGGCGGCGTGGGAGCGCGGGGCGCGCGGGCGCGGCTTGCTCTTCGCCGCACGCGACCTGCGCCGCGGGGCGATCCGGCCCGAGAGCCTTACGATCGCGTCGCAGCCAGGATAGTGCCCCAGCAGCAGCGCGACGACGAGCAGGAACAGCGGTACGAGCGCCAGCGCAATCTCGAACATTGCTCTGAGAATCTATCGGAAAGCCGCCCTCCTCCCCAGCGAATAACGTTGCGCTGGATGCGTCCGGAGCGGGACAACATCGCCGCCCCCGACCTGCCGGCAGGCCTCGTCTGGCTCGGCGAGGAGCCGCGTTCGATGCCGGTGCTGACCGCCGCGGGTCCGGTCCTGGTCCACTTCTTCGACTACGCCCAGCTCAACAGCGTGCGCACGCTGCCCTACCTGATCGAGTGGGACCGCCGCTACCGCGAGGCCGGCCTGAGGACGATCGGCGTGCAGTCACCGCGCTTCCCCTTCGGCGCCGATCCGCTCAACGTCGGCGCGGGCCTGCGCGACCTCGGGGTCGAGTTCCCGGTCGCGATCGACGCCGAGCGCCAGCTCTGGCACGCCTACGGCTGCGAGGGCTGGCCCAGCCTCTTCCTCTGGACGACTGGCGGGGCCCTGAGCTGGTTCCACTTCGGCGAGGGCGAATACGGCGCCACCGAGGAAGCGATCCAGGCGGAGCTGCGCGAGCTCGACGCGCTGCGCTCCCTGCCGGAGCCGATGGAACCGCTGCGCCCGAGCGACGCGCCAGGGGCTCTGGTGATGCCGCCGACCGAGGAGCTGTTTCCCGGCGGCTCCTGGGAGAAGCCGTTCATCGCGGGCCAGAAAAACGACGGCGAACGGATCGACATCCCCTACGCCGCCGGCGGCGCCTACATCAGCGTCGACGGCGAGGGTGAGATCGGACTCGAACGCGACAACAAGCCGGTCGATCCCGTCGTGGTCACCAATCCAGGCCTCTACCCCCTCGCCGAGCACCCCGGGCACGAGCCCCACCGGGTCGGCGTCATCCCCACTGCCGGCATGCGCATCTGGTCGGTCAGCTTCGCGGCGGGGATCGCCTCTACCAAAGGTTCGCGCGCAGCAGCTCGATAACGGCTGAAACTGCCGCGAAGGCCCGGTTTCGGTCTTCGTCAAATTGATCGTCGCCCGGGCGCAAGCTCGAGTTCTTTTCGCTGGCGTATCCACTCGGGCCGACGTAGCTCGGCCCGCGAAACGCTTTCAGCAGCTTGGCCACGCTGTCCTGGAAGTAGGGGTCCTTGAACGCCGGCATCGGCCTTGGAGGCCAGAAAGCCAACTGGCCCCGCGTGCCGAATCTCGACATCGGCCTGGGTGTCAGGCCTGTAGACGAGCTCAACGGCCTCCAGGTTCGTCGCCACCGCGTCCTCGTCCACCAACCGCCCGGCGGCAAGTGGAAACGGACGAAGCCGGGTGCCGGTGTTTGCTCCCGCCGTATCGTCCTCGAGCTTGAGGGTGCCATCGTCGAGAGGCGTTGCTTCCACCTCTGGGCCAAGGAAGTCGATCAGGAGGGGGACGCCGGCGACTCCATCCCTCTTGCGCCAGCGAAACCCACTCTCGAATGGCTCGAAGAACGGATCGATCGTTTTCTCGATCGACTCGTAGTACTCGCGCGTAGCACCCTCGGTGATCGCGACCGAAAGCGAAAGATCGATGTCGGCGCTGCCGACATGCGGATCCGGTGAATCGGGCACCAGAAGGGGAGGCACCAGGCCACCGACGATGACGAGGTGCTTTGGCGTCATGCCACCCAGCAGATACAGCAGGCTTGCCGCCTCCCGAACCATCGTATCTGGGGAATGCTGTAGCTCGCTCATACCGCGATCGTCCGGGAACCCCAGAGGCTGAGGAATACGTCAACGGCGGCCTCCCCCCGAGGCTCCAGATACAGATCAAGCATGATGCGGCTCGGTGGTGCGACCAGCCCACCGCCCTCCAGGCGAGTGGCATCAGTAAGGGCCAGGCGCTGTGGATCGGCGATGAGGATCATGTTTGCGCCTCGCTCGGTGCGGAATCCGCCAAGGGCGCCTGGAACGGCTTCGAACGCGTCGTCCTCGCCGCCGACCCGTACCAGCGGAAGACCTGCTCCGGTCCGGACCGGAAAGCCAATCCTCTCGGCGGCAACCGCGCCAGTCAGGGCCAGCGCGCAGCCAGCCGCCCTCGCCGGGATTGAGCGGGGGTCGGGCACAAAGCAGGAAAGGCTGCGCCCGCGCCCCGGACGGCCTTCACGAGCGAGCCAACTCCGCAGGCCCTCCACATCCCGCACTCGTCGAGACGCGCCGCGTCCCTGCCCCTGGGCCTTGACAAACCCATCCCGTTCAAGCCGCGCAAGCAGGCGGTGGGCAGTCGTCGGAGTCGTATCTCCGCGCTTGGCCAGATTCCGCTCGGTCCATGATTGATCCGGATGATCGGCAAGCAACTGGCTCAGCCTCAGGCTGGGCGCGCGCAGGGAGCGCCTGGCAGTTGCCTGCAGCGTCAGCGATCGCGAGGTTCGCTCTACGCCTGGAACCCACCATCGCCCGGAGGGGTCGACGTAGCCGACGCCGGCATCCTCGAAGCGCGCCGCCATCTCGTCGTCGAGCACCGCTCTGATGAGCAGCAACCACGATCCGCGGCGGACCCGGTTCAAACGCTCCTCCAGCTCGCCTTGCTCGACGGCTTCGATTCGCACTGGAAATGCGAATCCGCGAACGACCACGGCCGATTCCGGCGCATCGGTGATCACTTTGACCCCCTCGATGTATCGGCTTAGAAACCGCATAGCCGCCGGCTCTGCGTCCCGGCGGAGCGTTATAAGCAACGGAAACGCTATATCAAGGTCTTTACTAATGACCTAATCGTATCGATAAGCCACATCTACGCCTAGAATTTTAGTTAATGCATTACTTAGTGCATTAACTATCGCCGTAAGCTAGCAATTACTATTGGGCACGAGCGGCAAGCTCGTCGCGGATCTCCTTGGGCAGCATGAAGCGCACGTCCTCGTGGACCGTGCGCAGCTCGGAAACCTCTTCGGCGCCGCGCTCGCGGAAGAGCTCGACCAGGCTCTCCACCAGCTCCTCGGGGGCGCTGGCGCCGGAGGTGATGCCGACCGTCTCGACCCCCTCCAGCCACCGCTCCTCGACTTCGCTTTGGTTGTCGATCAGGTGGGAGGCGGCGCCGTGTTCACGCGCGACCTCGACCAGGCGGTTGGAGTTTGAGGAGTTGGTCGAGCCGATCACGAGAACCAGCTCGCACTCGCGGGCGAGCTGCTTGACCGCGATCTGGCGGTTGGTCGTGGCGTAACAAATGTCGTCTGACTTGGAGCTGACGATCGAGGGGAACTTGGCGCGCAGGGCGGCGATCACCTCGGCGGTCTCGTCAACCGAGAGGGTCGTCTGGGTGATGAAGGCCACTTTCTCGGGGTCGGGGACCTCGAGCGCCTCGACCTCGGCCGCGGTTTCGATCAGGACGATCGAGTTGGGCGCCTCACCGGTCGTGCCTTCGACCTCCTCGTGGCCCTCGTGTCCGATCATCACGATCGTGTAGCCCTCGGCGGCGAAGCGGCGGGCGGAGACGTGGACCTTGGTCACCAGCGGGCAGGTCGCGTCGATCGTTCGCAGGTCGCGGCTGGCGGCGTTCTCGTGCACTGCCGGGGCGACGCCGTGGGCGGAGAAGACGACCATCTCTCCCTCCGGCACCTCGGTCTCCTGCTCGACGAAGATCGCGCCGCGCTTGGAGAGCTCCTCGACCACGTGCTTGTTATGGACGATCTCCTTGCGCACGTAGACGGGGGCGCCGTAGAGCTCGAGCGCCCGCTCGACCGTCTGCACGGCGCGGTCGACGCCGGCGCAGTAGCCGCGCGGGGCGGCGAGCAGGACCCGCTTCGGGGCGGCTGTGGCGAGGGGAGCCATGACCATGCAGGGTAGCGGTGAGAAGCTTGCGGGCGACGGGGCGAGATGGCCTCGACTTGCGGGCGTGGCTAGCCTTGGGGGATGGCGACGCAAGGACACCACCTCGACCGGCTGACCGCGGTCGACGCCTCGTTCCTGACCAACGAGACCTCGAATAGCCATATGCACGTCGGCGCGATCCTGATCTTCGAGGGGCCGCCGCCCAAATACGTCGATCTGGTCGAGCACGTGCGCGGCCGTCTGGGCCAGGTGCCGCGTTTCCGCCAGCGCCTCGTCGTGCCGCCGCTGGAGGCCGGGCGACCGCTCTGGGCCGACGATGTCAACTTCAACCTGACCTACCACATCCGCCATACAGCGCTGCCCGAGCCGGGCGGCGAGCAGCAGCTGAAGCGGCTGGCGGCGCGCGTCTTCTCGCAGCAACTCGACCGCAGCAAGCCGCTCTGGGAGCTGTGGCTGGTGCAGGGACTGGAGCAAGACCGCTTCGCCCTGCTGACCAAGACCCACCACGCGATGGTCGACGGCATCTCCGGCGTCGACATCGGCACGGTGCTGTTCGACCTCGAGCCGGTGCCCGCGCCGGCGGCGAGCGAGGACGGCTGGGTGCCCGCGCCGCAGCCGAGCACCGCGCACCTGGTCGCGCGCGGGGCGGTCGACGCGGCGGCGGCACCGGTGAAGTTGGTCGAGCGCGCGGTCGAGGTCGCGCGCCATCCCGAGGCGGCGGCAAAGCGCATCGGCGAGGCGCTGGAGGGGCTGGGCGAGGTCCTCGGCGCCTTCGCGGACCCGGCGCCCGACGTGCCGCTGAACCAGCCGATCGGCCCGCACCGGCGCTTCACCTGGGCGCGCTCGGAGCTGGCAACCTTCAAGCGGATCAAGGACTCACTCGGCGGCACCGTCAACGACGTCGTGTTGGCGGTCGTCACCGGGGCGCTGCGCGAGTGGCTGCACGGCCGGGGCATCCGCACCGAGGGCCTGGAGCTGCGGGCGCTGGTGCCGGTCTCGATCCGCACCGAGGACGAGCGCGGCAACCTCGGCAACCGGATCGCCGCGATGCGCGGTCCACTGCCCGTCTACGTCGAGGACCCGGTGCGGCGGCTGCGCGTGGTGAGCGAGGAGATGGAGGGCCTGAAGCGCTCCAAGCAGGCGCTGGGGGCGGAAGTGATCTCCCGCTTCAACGACTTCGCGCCGCCGACGCTGCTGGCGCAGGCCTCGCGGGTCAACTTCTCGACCCGGCTCTTCAATCTGATCGTCACCAACGTGCCGGGACCGCAGCTCCCCCTCTACGTGCTCGGCCGCGAACTGCAGGAGGTCTTCCCGGTCGCCTTCCTGCCCCAGAACCACACGATGGCGGTGGCGATCATGAGCTACAACGGCCGCCTCGGCTTCGGCCTGCTGGCCGACTACGACTCGATGGAGGACGTCGAAGACTTCGCGGCGGGGCTCAACCGATCGCTGGAGGAGCTCGAGCAGGCAGCGGCCGCGGCTGCCCCCGCCTGAACTGCATCAAATTTTCGCTCCAGGAGGACGAGAATTTGATGCAGTTCGCCGGTACCAGTGAGCCGGCTGACTAGGCTTGGTGCATGGCAATCCTCGTCGCCCTCTTCATCGTCGTCCCGATCGTCGAGCTCTACGTGATCATCCAGATCGGCTCCTTGATCGGGGTTTGGCCGACGATCGCGCTGCTGCTGGCCGACGCGGTGCTCGGCTCGCTGCTGCTGCGCCACCAGGGGCGGGGCGCCTGGCGCCGCTTCAACGCCGCCCTGGCCGAACGCCGCTTCCCCGGCCGCGAGGTCGCCGACGGCCTGCTGATCGCGGTCGGCGGCACCCTGCTCCTGACGCCGGGCTTCCTCACCGACATCCTCGGCGCGATCTTCCTGATCCCACCGACGCGGGCCCTGGTGCGACGCCTGCTGCGCGGCTACATGGGCAAGCGCTTCGCGGTCGTCGGCGTCGGCAGCATGGGCGGGCCCGTCGATCGCGGACCCGCCCATCGCAGCTACGACTACGACGCGACGGCCGAGGAGATCCCGCCTGACGGCGCCCCAGCCCTGCCGGACGACTCCCGACCGCAGAGCTGAGCGCCGCCGAACCCTGCTCAGCCTTTGGGCTGCGCGGGTGCTTGGCGGATATCGACCTTCTTCACCGTGATCACGGGCGTGAAGCCCTCCTGAGAACAGTGCTTCGATAGCTGCGTGATCTTTCCGTGCAGCTTCACCCGGCTGCCGGGAGCAGGCGCCGCGGCGTCGACGCCGTGGTGGAACTTGACTCGGGCGGAGTCCAGCGTGTAGGTCTGGGTGCCAGTCGGAGCGTGGTGATTGGCCCTGGTGACGTTGACCTCGACCGTGCCGTCGTATCGACCTTTTTTCTCCGCCGGCGTGAAAGCGGCGCTCACCAGCGTGCCGGAGGCGTTGTAGCCGACCGAATGCGGCTTGCACTTGTGCGGGCCTTTCGGGTGGTGCGGGCCTTTTGGATCGTGATGCGGCTTCGGTTTATGCGGCGGCGGTGAAGGCGCCGGCGTGTATTCCGTCGTCGCCTGAGCAGGAACAGCCAGCGCCAGCGCGCCGAGCACGCCGAGAATCGCAATCTTTTTCATCGGGAAACCTCCCATGGCCGTGAGCATTTGACACCTAAACGAGGAGGCGCGAGAAACGTCAGGGCAGATCCCTCGCCAATCAGGCGCGACCATAGCGATCCTCGAGGCGAACGACGTCATCGAGCTGCGGCGTCGAAACCTCGAAGACGACGGAGTCCTCCAGGGCCTCGATCGAGTGGACCCACCCGGGCACGTTGCGCCAGCTATGTCCCGGCCCAACCACCTGGGTCTCGAGCTCCGTCTCACTCGGGCCGGCAATCAACCGCAACCGACCTGAGAACAGGTAGGAAGTCTCGTCCTTCTCGCGATGGAGTTGCAGCGACAGCGCGTGCCCCTTCTCGACGACAAGGATCTTCCCCGCGTAGTGCTCCGTCTGCGCCCACCAGATCTCGTGGCCCCAGGGCTTCTCAACGCGCTTCGGCTCCCCCTCCACGGCATGCAGCTTAGATCGTCGGGTGATCGACCTAAAAAGGCCTGCAAAAAGGCGCTTATCCCGGACTACCGCGTGCTCAAGGGCACATGGAAGATCAGCAAATTGGCCAGGAAAAGGAGAAGGAGAAAGGCTGCAATTCCGAGCAAGCTAACCGTCACCCATATGACGGCCTGCAGCAATGTCCTAATCCAACTGGGCGTTCTCTCGGCCACGTCTTTAGTACCCCGGGGCTGGACTTGCGTTAGCCCCGTCGTCCCCGATCCTCTTTGACCCAATGCTCCAAAGACCGACCTCCCTACGAGTGGACATCCTCTCGGAGGCGGAATCTACGTACTCGCCACAATGGGCTTGCTTGCGAAATAGCGGCGGGTAACAGGGAGCAGAAGCAACCCGATGCTGGTTGCCCCTCCCGCGACCCCTTGCCATGTGAGGGAGCCGGCAATCAAGCCGGGCACAAAGCCCAACATGGTGACCGTCAGGGTGGCAATCCAGACCCAGCGCACTCCTTTGAGGAGAAAGAAGAGCCACGTCAGCATGGCGAAGGGGTAGAGCACCTTTGCCTGTATCGGCCGCTTGCCAAGGACGTCGGAAGCGTGGGCGGCACCGCCTATAGGTTCGTGAAGAAAGCCGCTGAAGAAAGCTCAAGTACCTCATCAGCTATAACGATCGCAAATCGTGGGCTGCAAAGTATGGAAGCAGCATTTAGCTGGGCATGGAGTCATAAACAACAGATCTATGGTTGCATGCTAAATGCTGCGGAAGGCTATACGCAAACTGCGTGGCTTTCTATTGCTGGTCCAGACGGGACATTGGCGATAGGCCTCTACATGGCCGTCAAGTGTGGCACTGCCTTCGCATGAAATATGCAAGGGTAAAATGCGACGCGCTTGTTGGTGGGTGGCGATGGTGCCCGCGGGTCCATATTCCATCTGCTGGCTAGTAGGCGATATCATGGATTGCACAATGGCTAGGTACGAAGTCGGCTTTGACGGGCGCTGGCAGGAAACGTTCGAAGATCGCGATCAAGCGATCGAATGGGCTCGGGAAGTCGCAGAGACCGGCCGAGTTGTTGACGTTGTAATGAAGCACCGCTTCTTGCCGTTTCGAAAGTTTGTGACGGCATTTCCTGAGTCTGAATATGCCGCGCGTAAGGCTGCTTGGTCGTCGCCTTGGATTGGCACAGGGGGCGTTTACAGCTGATCGGCTCGATCTTCAAATCGGCCGATCTCGAGCAAGGTGCGAGCGGAAGCGACATGGTGGCGGGGCACAATGGACCCGCTCGTCTGCGATTGTCGAGTCACACTCGTGGGGACAGCACGGGGTCGAACTGTGCCCCCGATGACCCCGCAAACCGTGCCTAAAAGCCGAGTGCGAACTTGGCGTCCTCGGTCATCATCTCTGGAGCCTTTGGATGTGATCTGCCTGCAATTCGACCACTTCCGCTAGCCGTGGGGATGGATATGGGGACGCAGGGATCACGACCCGATTGCTGCTCCTTCTCGCGAAAGTGGAAGCGAGATTCTGCGGTGGCCTCGCCACGCGGGGAGGCCGAGCCAGCCGTCCGGATGGTCGCCTCCCCATGGAGCGGGTCGCTAAGCGCCCGCTTCCCGGGGCGGACCATTCACCTCATGGGGCTGGGCTTCAGGCCCTTGGCGACGACCTTCAAGCCCCGCCCCTACACGTCCTGCATCTTCGTCTACAACGTGCACTGCTGAAGGCGCGTCTCGCGGCTAGGTGCCGTGACCAAAAGCGAGAGGTTCCAGCCACAGCAGAAGTGCATGAAACGAATCCTAAAGACACCTAGTTCGAACGAATGACCATTACAGCACCGTGAGACTGCCGCTTGGACGAGCAAGAGCCGGGGAGCAGGTTCACACTTCTACTGACTTCCACCATATTTCCTGCCTTGTCATAGCCGACTACTTTGACGCCCTTAGAAGGGGGGCAACCCTGGCTGATGAGGGCGAAGATGCCAAATCGACTGACGAGATTCAACGACGTTCGCAACTTAGAGTCGGGTTGGCCCACGATACCCCTTACGACACGAGTCCCTCCGGCTGGCTTGGATACCGTAACTCGCACCTGCGTTACTTCAGGCGCAAGCATGCCGCTTAGCTGGAAGTACGGTGTTCCGTCAACGCTAGTCCAAGTAACATTGCCAGGACAGACCGCTCCCTTCTTACAAAATGTCTGCCAGTCGGAGTCCTCTGCGATGCAGAGGCCACCTTCCGATGCTTCCTGCGTCAGGCTATCCGTGGCGTAGCAAAATCCATCGCTAGTGTCGTAGCCGACGATCTCGACCGGTCCATAGTGGGACACCGAACCGCAAGCAATGATCAACACTTTGCTTCTCATCTTAGTTCCGGCACCTGGTGGGATGCGCTGGAGCCGTAGCGATGCCTGCTGACCAGGATGACAGCGCTTCTTGGAGCCATGATGGGCGGCCGCCAGCACCTTAAGCGCGGAGTCGGACTTTCCAGCGATGTGGGCGCTGGAGGTTGACATTTGCCCAATGCCCAAAAGCGCGAAGGCTCCAATGGCAAGGGCAATGAATAGCCCCACGCTCAATATCACGGCCTTAGAAACTCGGCCATTTCTTTGAGATTTCATTCTCGTCATATCCATATGACCGGGCCACAACTTTCCTTGCTTCCTTCGTCTCCCCATAGCACCAGAATACACAGCCCCATTGGGGGGTGTGCCGGACCGGTCCAGCCAATATGGAGACCCATGCCACCATATTCTCCATCGCCACCCGCCTTAGCAGAAGACGGCGGGCCTATTCCGGTGCCAGGGATAATGAAATGAGCTGCGATCGTGGCGCTCTCTTCACAGTTGAATCCCAAGCTTGCAAAGACATTGTAGTGCCCCGCACCGTACTCTTGGCCATATCCGCTGAAAGTACAGGGACCAACCTTAGACGTAATCGCGTGGGCGTTTTTGAAGGGATTACCGGGAATGCCAGGCACGAAATGACCCCGAGACTCGCGTTTTCCTGCCCGAGTCTTCTTGACGGACATCAACGGTTTACAGCTTCTCCACTTCTTCTTGGAGCACGTTCCGGCTAGATCCAGGCCGTTGACTGGATCAGCGTCTGCATAGTCGTAAGCGTTTGACGAGCCTCCCTGCACAGGATCAGTCGATATGAATCGCCCGATTGACGGAATGTAGCTTCGAACTCCCATCTGAATAATGCCTGACGGCAGTTCAGTCCGGCGCTGCTTGCCACCAAGCCAGCCGAATCGGCCGGCGCTCCCCTGTTTGGGATTGCCAAACTCGTCAAATTCAAATTTAGCGGTTGGTTCTTTTGCTGTCGAGCTAAGGCTCGCTGTGGCGATGACGTCCCCATGCAGGTTTGCCAGCTGAAGACTAGTTTCTCCCGTGCTCGGCTGGATCGCGGCGAGTTCGCCTCCAATGCCACCGATGTTCCGCGTCCATACAGAGCCGCGTTCGGTCCAGGCGGTGGAGTCGGAGGACATTGCGTAGTGCAGGACTTCGGTGCCTTCTTTGCTCCCGCTCTGGACTACCTGACGCACCCTTCTATTGGCGTCGAGTTGGTAGCTATTCGTCAGGCCAGCCTGGGATTGACTAGCAATCATTTCGTTGCCGAAAAAGGTAGTAGAGAGGATGCTTCCTCCGGCGTCTTTAGCCGGCAGGCTGGTGATCCGGCCGAAGCTGTCGTAGACGATCCCCGAGTCGGTCAGCCGGTCAGCAGCGTCATAGCTGTAGGTCTGCGGAGTGCCGCCCGATTCCACACAGGAGCCCACGGAAACGCGCGTGGTCAGGCTGGTCCGGTTGGAGTCCTTGCCAGCTTCGCCTTCATAGCCATAGGCGCGTGTCGTGCAGCCTCCACCAGTAGGCGTGTCCTTGGTAAGCGTCAACCTGCCGGCTTTGTCATAGGAATACTGCTGACTTGAGGCCAGGCTTTTCTGCGAAAGGATCTGGCCGTAGATAGAGCGTTCGTTGCTTTCTTCCAGCCAAATGCATTTTTCTGAGCAGCCGGTCTTCGTGTAGCTGAGTTTGACCGGGGCACCTACCTCGCTGTAGGTCGTTTTCGCCACTAGGCCGTTGGGCAGACCCCTTTCAGTCAGGCTGCCGTCGGCGTCATAGGCGGCCGTGAAGGTGCCCGCCGCCGAGTCTTCGAGTTTCGTCAAGAGTCCCGATGTTGCGTCGTAGCCGAAAGTCTGAGTGCCCTTTCCATCGAATATTGTGGCTGGGCGACCATCGATATCATAGGTCGTTTTCGAGGTGTTGGCGTCAGCGTCTGTGTACTGTTCGGGACGGCCGAGTTTGTCATAGGCGATTACGCTCGCCTGGCTGTCGAATCCTTCGCAGCTCGTTTCGCAGATGAACTTTTGTTCGACCGGCATGCCGGTTGCGGTGCTGTAGACGATCTTGGTTGGCGGCAGTTCTTTGCCACCCCCAATCTGCCGGCTGGTGTCTGTCCGCCCCGCTGCGTCGTAGCTGGTGATCGTTTTGCGAGTGCTTTCGGTGACTTCTTTTCCTCCTGGGCTTTCGGTCACTTCGGTCGGCTCGCCGAGTTGGTTGTAGGAGCGATATTTCGTCACGAGCAGTTCGGGCTGACCCGGGGCAGGCTGCGCTGCCGGCATTGTCCTGCAAATGAGCCCGGAGTAACCTCCGCCCGAACGACATTCCGGATCAGGACCGTTGGCCGATCCGTCGTAGTAGATGAACTTGGTGGCATGTGCGTCTCCGCCGGCGGGATTCGCTGGAAGCCTCCGTTCAATCGGCAGGCCGGTGTTGCCGTCGTACACGACGACCGTGTGCAGGTTGAGCCCTGCGGGGTCGACAATCGTTTCAGTCGGCTTTCTAAGCGTCCAGTTATATTTCGTTTCGCTGGTGCGCTGATCGGAGTCTTCGCCCTGTTTGGGGACTTTCGCACCGGTCGTCACCCTGGTAGGAAGGTGTGGGTTGGGGCCAGTGCCGTTCCAGCCTTCTTTCGCGTCTTCATATTGGATCGTCGTGTGGAGCTGGGCTTTTACCGTAGAGCCCGACGACAGGCGAACTTCGTGCATCGGCCCCCATTCCTGGCGCAGCTCGGTTCCTTCTGCAAGGTATTCGCGCTTGGTCTCCAGTTCATGAGACTTTGCGATCTTTTCGGCTTCGCTCGCTGCACTGAGGGCGCGAAGCCTGTTTTGGGCGCTGAGTTCGCGCACGACGTTGCCGTATTCGTCGGTTTCGGCGGTCGTGATCGATGGCGCCGAGGTGCCGCCACCGGACGGGGTCGCCACGTTGACCTGCTGGCCTTCTGGGTCCATGTAGTAAATGGAGGCATGTGCATAGCCTTTGGGCGGGCTGGCCGGAACTTCGTCGGGTGGAAAGATCGCCGTCGCGTCGCTGGGGACGTCCTGCTGTCCCCAGGCCGCGGCGGCGGCGCCCCCCAAGTCATAAGGAGCGCCCGAGCCGCTGACTGGCACCTGGTAGGCGATCGTCGTTTGAGCAACTGACGAGCTCGCGACAAGGCTCGCCCGTTTAACCGTCTTCAGCCGACCCGCTTCGCTTGCCTCGCTGGCGAGCGCGCCGTATTCGAGCGTCCAAGGTTCCTTGCCAGGGGACGTGATCGTCGCGATCTCGCCACCTTGCAGTTTCAATTTGTCCGCGCCAACGTAGGCGTAGGTTTCTTTCAGGCAGCCTTTTTCTTCTGACAAGCAGGCGGCTCCGACGCGCGGGTCCCACTCCGCGATCAGCCGCGCTGAGGTGTCATATGCATACTTGGCGACTTCCCAGGAGGAATTGCCGAACTTCTGGGCTGGGCCGTAGTAGGTGATCGAAGCGAGGCGTTCGCCGTAGTTTGCCGAGGCTCCCCAAATGGCTGCGGATTTGTACTGAAAGGTCAGAGCTTTGCACCCGTAGGCGGTTGTTTTTGTCACGTTTTCTTGGTTGCAGATGCGCCCGGGAGGCGCAGGCGCGATGATCATGCTGAGACGGCGCGCGTTGTTGACGAAGTCATAGATCATGCGCGCGGTGCCAGTAGATCCGCTGAGCAAGACCGAAACCGGCAGATAGTCGCTCCCTCCGCTCCTGTTTTCGAAAGTTGTCACGTTGCCCTGGGGGTCGCTGAAGGTGAAGGTGGAGCTACCCGCCAAATGCGCCAAGACGTAGCCAGTGGCCTCGGGCGGCGAGACATAAGCCCCGTTTATCTTTTCGAAGGCATATTCGTAGCCTGCTAGGTCAGTGAGTAGAGCGTAGTCTTCGAGCCCTTCTTCTTTTTCTTCGACGGTTGCGGCGACTTCGCGTACGCTGCGCCATTCCGATCCGCCTGCGACTTCGACGGGAGCGCTGGGCTTCCAGCCTCTGCCGAGTACACCCATATCGCCGGGCTCCCCTGGGGAGCGGGAACTATGGGTGCGCGTGAATTCAAGCCCAGCGGTGATGCCGGGGATGGAGACGTCGGTGTGGCTGACCGTGAAGTTGCCGGTGAGCAGGTCAACGGAGCCGGGGCCGACCGGTGCCACCGCATCTTTTGGACCTCCCTTGTCGAGGTCCAATTTCGCTTTAGCGGCCTCGCTGAAACCTTCTATCCCGGGGGGTCCAGTGAAGTTGGCGCGCACCAGCACCTCGCCGCCTTTTTCGGTCAGTTCGCCCGAGGCGTGGCCAGCGTCGAAGTAAAGTGGTTCGCTTTCGAAGCCCGAGACCGCCATCGGCCAGCTGACTTCTTCGCCTTTGGCGTTGCGGACGAGGCTGGTTGGAATTTTCTCGTAGCGTTTGTCTGCGGTCTTGTATTCGAAGCTGATCCCCTGTACGCCTGGTTCAGCCCACTTCGCCTTCAGCTTAAGCCGGCCGGCCGACACCGTGCCTTCGATCGGCGATACGACCTTGCTAGAGGCGGGGGCCTTGGGGTAGTAGGTGACGGCCAGATACGGATGGGTGCCGCTTTCGGCTGCGGCGCTGCTGTTGAAGCTCACCCAGCTGTCTGTGCAGGAGGGTGGCTGGCACAGTTCCTCATTCTTAAGCTTGATCAGGAGCCCTTGGTTGAGCACTTTCCCCGAAACCCAGCCTTCGACCAAGGGCGCCAATCCGTTGCTGAAGTTCCACCAGCCTTCCAGTTCTTTTCGTTCGCTGGCGAGGATTTCAGCGCCTTCGGCGGTGAAGTCGCCGCCTGGGCTCGTCCATTTCGGAAAGTTGCCCGACGCGTCCTTGTAGATCCAGTTCACGCTGCTGGTCCAGGTGCCGGTGACCCTTCGAAGCTCTATCCCGCTCACGTTGAGCGGTTCCCACGGAGCGAAGAGGCCTACGGTTGCGTTAGCGATATAGGTATTCGAAGGGATCGAGGAAGTGTCGAACTTCAGCACCGAGCGTTCGCGTTCTTGGACTTGCTGAGCAGTAGCCGGCTGGTAGTGGCCGCGAAGTCTCGGGGACCCTTTGGACCCGCAGGCGTTCAGGTTCGTGCTGGTTCCGTAGAGGCCAAAGGCGCAATCGAGGCTTGGGTTGGGCACGGTAATGCTCGGATCGAGGCGGATAGGCCAGGTTCGTTGGGGGCTGGAGAGCCAGTCGCGGTCGGCGATGACCTTCACTGTCCAGTGCTCCGCGCCGAGCGGCTCCAGTTCGTAGCGGATCGCATGGGAGACGGCTGGGTCTGGACTCGTGCTGTCAGACATCACCGGTGTCGGCAAGATCGCGACGGGCCGGGCGCTTTCGTCGCGAAACACGATCGCCCCATCCTCAGTCAGGACTGGCGCCAGACCCTCGGAGGCGCTCAGGTCAAATGAGAACGTGCTGGGCGCCGAGAGACTCCCGATCTCGATGTCCTCCTTGATGCCATTGGCGAGGCCGGTGAAATCCAATGAGAAACCGCCGTTCGTGGCCTCATAGCTGGCGATCTTGTCATCGAGCTGCACCGCTTCGACATTGGGACCGGCGAGCTGGCTGGCGACCCACTCGCCGTCCACGGAGAGGCGGACCGGATCGGTGTCGATCTGACCGGGGAGGCTGAGATCGAAGTCATTTGCGCCGTTGGTTAGACCAGCGCCGGGGGCTTCCCTCAGGCCAGCGCCTATTGGCATCCACTGGCCATCGGCATCGCGATAGTTGATCGGGCTCTCGAAGATTCTGGTTTCGAGCTGCCCATCGGGCAAGCGAAAGGTCTGGGAGGTCGCGGTACGGTCGGCGACTATCTCGGGACCAGGCTCGGCGACAGGGCCTTCAGAGAGCGCCGGGTTCGCATCACCAGCTTCATCTTGCTCTGCCCAGGCTATGCCTGTGCCAATCAACAGCAACACCGCAGAAACTATCCCGATAAGCCTGATTCCTTTCACGAAACATTCCTCCCTGTTGTGTTGTCTGATCTCTGCCAAGCCCCTACGGGCTCCATGCACTTTGCTACCTGCAAGCGCTGGCGGCACCGCTCCCTGAAAGATGCTTCGCGGTCTATGCCTCTTTCACTAGGCGAAAGTGAAGTTCGGGGCCGTAAACGATCTCCGCTACCTTCGCCTTCACGAGTGTGGAAAGGTGGTACTCAAAAATCTCTAGAGCCTTGTGTTCTGCCCAAATCTTCTGAAGTTCGATGGATGACACAGGGCTGTTGTTGAGCTGTTGCATCACGGCGATGATTGCCAGCTTGGTCTGATTGACGATGGCGGGAGCGGGCGCAGCCCGGTCTAGAGTGCGCCCGCTCCCGCCTGTCGCCTTCCTTCTTCGGGCATCGAGCAAATGGAGTTGTGCAGACACGCGCCGCCGCCGACTTCGGGAAGTGGCGGCAGCGCGATTCCGCTGGGTAGAAGTTCGTTGTCTTAACAAGTGACTGGAGATGTTCACGATTGGAAATTGTGAAGCCCCGGACGTGTCAGTCGCCCGGGGCGCTAAACCAGAACCCACTGCGGTGACGACCCGAGTGGCCTTCCGGCTTAGAGTGGTGCAGGGTTTCACCTCAGTACACGTCCTGCAACCTGAGGTTCGCTACCGCTCAGTTTTCCCTGAGTTGAAGACCCCACCCACTGGTCTTCCCGAGCGCCCACGCTCGAAGGCCAGCAACGCCACAAACATTGTGGTGCCGTTCTCCCCCGACTTAGCCATTCGATTCTTCGCCCTGCCTGCGATCTCCTGAACACTCTTCAAAGCGTCAAGCGCATCCTTAGGCTTACCGCTCCAAGCTGTGGTGAAGAACTGTCGAAGTTCCCCTCTGCCCTCTCCGTCGAGGTCCGGTTCGTCGGTCATCAAGCACACGTCTTCGTCGGTGTCCATCTTTTTGTTCCGATACGACGAAAGGCACTCGGCAAGAATCCATTGAACGACCGCGCTATTGGCATCGTGACGTTCCTCGACTGACATTGCGCGATACGCCTCGTCGCTTACGAAGGGCCGAGCAACAGCTCGGTAGATCGGCTTCCGGAAGTTGCCTTCCGTCGTGTGGCCCGCAAATTCAACGCAGCCGGCCTCGTAGAGCTCGCCTAGGTGGTAGGTGACGTTCTTTACGTCCTCGCCGAGCATGTCGGCGATCTCTCCGGCCGTGAACTCTCCCTCGTGCAGGATCGTTAGAGCTTCAAGTCGCACGTAGTGACCAACGGCGAAAGGCGGGGCATCCTCCGGCTGCCGTGTCCGCTGTTTGATTGGCCTTCGCCCGGGGTCGCGCTCGCCCTGCTTCAACCGTCCATCCCTCCGATCAGGTCTGTTGCCGTCATTCAGTCGTGCTGGAGCATAGGCGTTCTAGCTCCATGAAATTCTGAGCGCTCAGGATTTCTTACCCTCTCCTTCCCGCCCCGGCAACTAGCCGGGCGCTGACGAGCGGGAGGGGGTGAGGAGAGATGAAGATCACGTCTGTGGATTCGGTTGTGCCGTTGCTGCAAGTTTTGAAGCTGAAGTAGGCGCGCGCAGCGGGGCCGGTCTCGAAGCCCAGGAGACGCTGGGGCGCTGGAGATCGGCCCTGCTCCCCGACCTACCCGCAACCCAGCGCCGCGAGAGCGACTGTCAAGGGCGCGCAAGCGCCCGGCCCCCGCAGGGGGTTGACCGGCACGAGCGCGGTGCTTGAATCGCGAGGGTCGGGGCTTCACCTGCCGATGCCGAGGCTGCGTTCGATCTCCATCCCCTGCTCCCTCGATCTCCCCAGCTCGCGCTTCAGGCCAAGATCGTGCTGGGCACGGCGCAAGCTCGCCTCGGCGGCGTTTCGGGAGGCGCGCTCCGCAGCGTCCGTCGGCTCGCGGCCCAGGGCGCTGCGCTAGTCGGTGATGCCCTGCTCTTGGCGGTAGTGCTCGATCCTCTTGACCGCGCGATCCCAGCCTTCGCGCCTGAACGGCTCGGAGGGTCTCTCCCCCAGCTCCCCCAGGGCTTGCCTTTGCTTGGCCAATCCTGAAGTCGAGCGTGGTCGGCACCCCATCGGTCAATCGCTGTCGAAGACCTCACCCGCGCCCCCAAATAGACGGCCGCTGTGGATGCGACGATGGTAGGCATCAGGCGCCGGTTCAGACAAGTAACTCTCCGTGGCGCGGCGGGGCGGTTTCGCCTTTTTGAGATCGCCAGGCTGTCCTGCTGCCCTGCTTCGCGAGATGGTGCCCAGGACGACGCCTGATGGTCGCCGCCCTCACCCCTGAAACCAAGGTAGGCGTCCGCTTCGAGACGATGGCGCTCCCGTCGGAGCACGTGATTGATCCACGGCCACCAGCGCCATCGCGTCTTTCAGATCTTGAGTGCGCGCGGCTTGAGGCAAAAGGCTGCATCCTCAGTTGCCGCCGCGCGATCGAGCACTTCAGCGAAGACCCTGTGGCCCTGGCACGCGCCTACGGCCGCGGCCCAGGCGACCGCGACACGAATAAGTGGTTCTTCCCGAAACTTGCAGATGTGGTCGCCAAAGAAGAGCAGCTAATCGAGGACTGCGAAGAGGAGATCCGGGAAATTGATCTCCGTATCCCGCACTTGAAGCGCGGCGTTCCCTTTGACTTCACCCGCCGCTCCTACACCGCGGATCCACAGTGGCTGCGGGAGGAGTCTTGGGCTTCAGAGACGTTTTCAACTCAGGTGGAGTGCGAACGCCTCTGGCAAGTCGAACGTGAGGGCTACCCTAATCCGACTGCAGCTCGTCTCAAAGAGGCGTTGCGAGTGGATACGAGCATCCTGGAGGTCGGCGACGAGGATATTCCCGATCGTGAGAAGGGTCCCGGCTTTTACACCGAGCAGGTAGATGGGGTAGCCCGCGTCTCGATCCTGGCGATGGTGGCCGAGGCGGCGCATCGAAACCCTCAGTGGTGGCGACGGACGAAGGATCTGGGGGCCACCCCAGAGGTCATTCAGGAGATGAAGCAAATCCTACGCCGCCAAAGGCACCACCGAGCACACTCGGAAAGTATTCGCATCGTTCGGCATACGTGCCGTCTCCCGGTGCGTGCGCGCAGCCGTTGCTCCCGCGGTCCCGCACGTCGATCATCTGGGACGGCAAGTAAATCGAGAGCCCGTGGAGGAGATCCTCCAGGTGGTGACGCTGACGGGCCGGGTGAGAGACCCCGGCAAGGACTCGCGGGCCTCTTGGCTATTTTTGCGCTGCTCGCATTCGGGCTTGTCGCGATCGAATCCCCATCAGCCTATGGTGGTGATCCTGCGATGAAGTACGAATCTTCCGGGGAGGATTTCACTTATCCGTCGATGCGGCCATTCCGGCCAGCGCCGGACTCTAGGTTCCGCCAGCTCCAACCGGAGCTGCGCTCAGCGGCCGAGGGACTCTTTAACGATCCTCGGCGGTTCGCTGAAGACAAAGACCAAGTCGTAAGCCAGTACCACGATTGGTGGTCGGAGGTCGCCTGCTGCATCCTCGAACGCAGCTCAGATGCGTACGACCCTCGCGACTCCTACCTCACCGTCAACCTGGGCCCTCAGATCGCCGAAACCCTCAGCGACGAAGAAATGCTGTGGCTATTGCGGGCTCTTCTGGACGGGGATGTCTCCACGGCTACGAGCAGTCTTGGCCGCGTCACTCGGCATAGCGAACGAAATGCCCTCAAGCACCGCCATGACAGCTACGAGCACTACGAACCGCGTCGCATGGCAAACGGGGAACTCCGCATCGTCATGGACCAACGTCACGCATCCAGGCTCAGATTGCGATCGCGGACGCGGCTCGGCCCCTTGTCGATATCGCTTGTGGCTCAGCGGACCAGGAGGCGCAGCCGCGCCTCTCACGCATCCTCGTCGCGCACTCGCGGCTCTCGGCGCGTCACAAGTCGCTGCGCTGGGGGTGGGTCTTCCGGCGACGACCCTGGAGGCTCTGACGAGCCCCCTGGCGGGGGGCTTCAGCTCCATTTCCATACAGAAGTTCTCGCCCCGCCAGGAGCCGGCTATTGATCGGCGCGAGCGAAAACCAGCTCCTGACTGTCAGCGATGTGGCTACTCGCTGGCAGGTGTCGAAGGACCATGTCTACCACCTCACTCGCGAAGGCTGGCTCCCTTGCGTTGAGCTTGGTCGGTGTCGTCGTTATCGGCTTATCACCGTTGAAGCATTTGAGATGGCTGGTGGGACATCAGATCGAGGAGGAGTGCGAGCCTCCCGTGGGAATGACCATCAGCCTGGGGAACAAGCAGGTCAAGCTGGATGCCAGCCAAGGGAAGGCGAGCACAGGGTCGGGGGCGGCTGGCGGCTGAAGTCGCTCCCCGACGCGGCGCAAGGTTGGATAGCAGTTTGCCTTCAAGTGGCGCAGATTGCGCTGGTCCTCCTCGTCACGCCAGGTGAGACGATCCAGACTCAAAACATCATGATCCATCCAATGTGTCAACCAATCCGAACCAGCACAGAGAGCGCTGGTCTGAAGTTCGCCGAAGGCAAGTCAATCTGCCGCCCAGGTCCGACTAGACCCGCAGGCTCTACACACGAGCCGCGGCCACACAAGAAAAGAACCTGGTAGTAGCTGCCTTGCCCTTTCGATCATTTGCTTAGTCCGAGCCCAATTGTCGGCACCTAGGCGCGGTAGGGAGGCTCGGGACCCCTAGCCGACCCTCTCGGCGCTTCAGCGGCATTCTTCCTAGCCTCCAAGGCGTGGTCGACCAGCGGATCGACAAGTGGAAGCACTGGCTCGAAAAGGGCATCTCCGGCGACGTCTATTCGATGCACCTCCAGCGCTTCGTTTGGAGAGAGATGCACGAGATTGTGGACGACAACGAGCAACTGAAGGGACTAGCTCCTACTTCTGGGAATGGCCGTTCGACATCTACGCCAAGACTCAGGCGGGCGCGGTGAGAAGGCAGGCCGACGTAGACAAGCAGGCTGCGAGCCTTGGCCGGCTCATCCACGAGATCACCCAGACGCCGGAGATCTTGACGCGCGACTGGCATGTCTCGATTTGGAGCAGGATGACCACGACGAGGATGACAAGGCCTACTGGAAGAAGGCGGGGGGACAGTACTGGGACGACAACCTCGGCGGGTCGGTCGGCCACCACATCGACCCCTCGATCACAGCAGCTGATCTGGCCGAGCTACGGGAGGGCTCCGAGAAGGTCCGGCGTTATGTGGATAAGCACGTCGCGCACTTCGACGCCAGCGTGATCGGCAGGGGCCCGCCCCCAGCGCCGAAGAAATCGGGCAGCGAGCTTCCAACGCTCAACGAGGTCCACGATGCCATCGACCTCGTTGGGACGCTGTTCAAGAAATACAGCCAGCTGTTCACCGCCGCAGACATCATCGAGTTGACTCCAGTCCTTCAGCACGATTGGAAGACAGTTTTTCGGGTTCAGTGGCTGCCAAATCTAGAACTGCCGGAGCCGGTACGTCTCGCAATAGAAGAACAGGAGAAGCGAAAGACGGAATCCGGCGATTCGGACTAGGGTCAAAACGCCCTTGTCGGAGGTGGTCCGCAGATCCTCGACTACCGGCGCCGTCGCGTCTTCAGGTCTTGAGTGCGCACGGTCTAGAGGTCGCCGATCCACATATCCGTGGGGACGGCATGGGGACAGAATTGACCCCCTATGACCCCCCACTGACCCCCCAAACCCCGCCTAGAACCCAAGTGCGAACTTGGCGTCCTCGGTCATCATCTCCGGTGACCAGGGGGGGTCGAAGACCATCTTTGGGTGCACGGCGGAGACTCCGGGGAGGTCGCCTACGAACTCCTTCATCTGCTCGGAGACCTGGGGGCCGATCGGGCAGGCTGGGGTCGTCAGGGTGAAGGTGACGAAGACCTCCTCCTTCTCGATCTCCACGTCGTAGACCAGGCCGAGGGAGACGAAATCGAGTCCCAGCTCGGGATCGATGACCTCCTCGAGCGCCTCGATTACATCGTCTTCTGTGAGCACCGCTGTCTCGTTGTCAGGCATCGGCCCATGGTACTCGGCCGCTAAGGCGTGCCGGGCGCCAGCGGCTCGGAGGGAGGCTCTCCAGCACCCGGCGCCAGGTCCAGCTGCCACCAACCGACGTCGCGCCAGGCACCCGCCTTCCAGCCGATGCGTCGGTAGACGCCGACCTCTACGAATCCCAGCCTCTCGTGCAGCTGAACGCTGGCCTCGTTCGGCAAGGTGATGCCAGCGCAGGCGATGCGGTAACGCTGGTGGCGGAGACGCTCGAAGAGATCCTCGTAGAGCTTCCGCCCTATTCCCTTGCGATGTTGGGTGTCCGCCACGTAGACCGAGACGTCCGCCGCCCAGCGATAGGCGGGCCGCTGCCGGTGCGGGCAGGCATATGCGTAGGCGAGGACTTCGCCGTCGTGCTCGGCGACGAGCCAAGGGTGGGTCCTCGCGACCCGCTCGATTCGCGCAGCAACCTCCTCCGTGCTCGGCGCGTGCTCCTCGAAGGAGGTGGTGCTGGACTCGACGTACGGGGCGTAGATCGACGCGCAGGCTGCGGCGTCTCGCTCGGGATCAGCGGCTCGAACGGCGACCGGGTTCATCGCGAGCAATCTAACCCGCCGGGCCGCACGACCCCATTTCCCGCCAATAGGCTGCCGGTCGATGAGCGAGCAAGGACAAGTCGTGCGGCGGTCGATCGGGATCGCCTTCTCCGACGGCGGGCTGCTGGCGCTGAGCGCCGTTCGGCCCGGGACCGCCGCTGGCCACGGCGAGGAGGTCGTTGCCGCTGTGCTCTGCGGGCCCGACGGCGCCCCGGCCGAGGTTGCCGAGACGCTGCTCTCGACCGAGTACGGGCCCGATGGCGTGCAGCGACGGGCGACGCTGGAGCTCTGGCTCGACGGCGACGAGGGCCAACCGCTGCGCGGGGCCGGGACGCTGATCAGCGCCAGCTCGGTGCACCACCCCGGCCTGCAGGCGGAGATCGCCTTCTTCCGCTGGTCGCTCGAGGGCCGTGAGGGGCTCGGCCACTACGAGATCGTGCGCGACGATGGCTGAGACCAAGATCGAGGCGATCGTCTGCGATTTCGGCGGCGTGCTGACCACGCCGCTGATCGAATCCTTCATGGCCTTCCAGGACCAGACCGGGATCACGACCGAAACGCTGGGCAAGGCGATGCAGGCGGCAAGCGAGGCCAATGGCGACAACCCGCTCTACGAAATGGAGCGGGGCGAGATCACCGAGGTCGCCTTCCTAGAGGTGCTCACCGACCACCTCGAGCCCCTGCTCGGCCACCGTCCCGAGATGCACCGCTTCAAAGAGATCTACTTCGAGGCGCTGGAACCAAACCCGGCGATGATCGAGCTGATGCGGGCGCTCAAGGACGAGGGCTACCGGATGGCAATGCTGACCAACAACGTGCAGGAGTGGGAGCCGCTCTGGCGGGCGATGCTGCCGGTCGACGAGATCTTCGAGACCGTCGTCGACTCCGGCTTCGTCGGTTGCCGCAAGCCCGAATCGCGGATCTACGAGCTGACCCTTGAGCGGATCAACCAGCCCGCCAAGGCCTGCCTCTTCATCGACGACGTCCTCGTCAACATCGAAGGCGCCCGCAAAGCCGGTCTCAACGCGGTCCACTTCCAAGAGAACGAGCAGGCGATCCCGGAGATCCGCGCCGCGCTGAACTAGAGCAGGTGCCGGCGCAGGAACTCGACCTCATCGGCGACGACAGCCTCGTGTGCGGGGCCGTCGTAAATGTCGAAGTGGTCGACGCCGGGGTAGGTGCGTAGCTCACCTTTGGGAGCACGCTTCGCCGCGGCGATCGCGGGGCCGGGCTTGGCAACGCGATCCGCCTCGCCGACGCAGACGAGCCAGGGGCAGTGGAGCTTGGCGGCGTGCTTGGCGGGCCGGTAGGGAGCGCCGAGCAACCAGCGTGAGGAGACGCGGTTGCGCCAGCGCGAGTCCTCGCCGATCGCGACGACGCGGCGCCAGCCCTCCTCCCCACCCGGTGCGTTGATCAGCGCCGGCTCGTTTGGCTGACCCACCGCGGGCAGGTGAGCTCCCCGGGCAGCGGCGGCGAGCATCCGGGCGCTAACGAGCGGAGAGGAGCGATATGCCTGGCGGACGATGTCGAGGAAGGGCACCTGGCTGATCGCCGCAGCCACGCTGGAGTCTTCCGCAGCCGCAGCGAGGGCGTTGCCCCCTCCCATGGACGAACCAAACGTCGCAACCTTGGAGGCATCGACCCCAGGCAGCGAGCGCGCGAGCGCGATGGCCGCGCGCCAGTCCTCGAGCTGCCGCGCCGGATCAAAGAGATCGGGCTCTCCGCCGCTGTCACCAAATCCGCGGTGATCGAAGACGAGGGCGGTGAGGCCCTCGGCCGCAAAGCGCTCTGCAAAGACCCCAAGCCGGTCTCGCCGAGTCCCCGAAAGGCCGTGAGCCATAACCACCATCGGAGCCTCGATAGCAGCGCCCGCCGCCGGATAGAGCCACGCGGCGCACGGGTCTTGGTCGGAGCGAATTTCGACATCTCGACGGTCCATTCCTATTCAACGACGACCAGCGTCAGATCGTGAGATGGAAGAGCAGTACCGAACGAGGCTGGAACTCAGCAACCAATCGCGTCGCGGAGCGTGCGGCACGCTTGTCCCATGCGCACGTCTGACAACGAAGTGATGCGGCGTCGAAAGGAAGCCCGGGGGACCGTATGGACGTTGTCAAAGTTCACTACGCAGTCAGTGGGGAGACCATCGTCAGTCGCAGTCAAAACCAGCTCTGAGACCAGTTCACGCCGCGTCCGCGTCAGCGCAGCCACTACTACGGACTGAATCCGGTCGGCAACCGGGTCGCGGGTGAGAATCAGTACCGGACGATCGCCCCCAGGCGTCGCGGCAAACCAGATCTCACCTCGTTGCATCGCCCCACTCTGCCCAATCCTCTGCCGGCCCCCAATCTGCAATCTGTGCAAGAGATTGCTCCGCGTCAGTGGACGGAATTCGTTCCCAAGTTGTCGCGTCGATCTCGCTGCGAAGTCGAACTAGATGCCGATGGAGGGCATCCCTCAATAGCTCCGATCTGTCAAGGCCAAGAGCCTCTGCCCACCGCTGGACCTCGGCGGCCTCGGTGTCAGCAACGCGAAAGCTGAGCATCGTCATACGAACAAGCTAGCACGTATGACAGATGGTTAGGGCAACTAGTTGTCGGAGCCCGCGCGGTCCCAGATGTAGAGCTCTACGGCCTCGAGGGCCAGCTCCATCTGGCGAGCGGGTGAAAGCAGGCCGAGGACGAGCTCCAGGGCGTCCTCCTCGGTGACTCCGGCGTCGACCGCCTCCTCGCCGCGGAAGCCGGCGGCGAGCTTCATTGCCTCGCGGCGGTTCTCGCCGAGGGAGCCGAAGGCGCCCATGAGGAAGTCGCGGTTGGGGACCGGGTGGCCGACCTCTAGTGAGCCGTGCCAGGCGGCGAGCATCGAGAGGTCGTGCTCGTCGAGCTCGGAGAGGGCCTTGGCGTAGTGAGTCTCGAGCTCCTGGTCGGGGATCTCGTCGACCCAGGAGCGCACCGCCTCGCCGAGCAGCTGACGCCGGGCCTCGCGGCCGATCGAGTCCGAGATCGCGCGGATCGCGTCGGCTGGGTCTACGAAGCAGAGAGCCATCTGCCGTGCAATTTAGAGGGGGCGGTAGACGCCAAAACTGGGGCGCAATGCCGCAGTTTGCGGGCGGGACGCGCCGGAGGCAGACATAAGGTGAAGGTGTGTCGCTGAAGCTGATCCACGGACCTCCGAACTCGGGCCGCGCGGGCCGGATCAGGCGTGCGCTAATTGCCGTGCTCGACCGCGATCCGGTCCTCGTCGTTCCCACCCTCGACGACGTTTACGCCTTCGAGCGCGAGCTCTGTGCAGGGGGCGCGGTCCTCGGCGCGGACGTGATGACCTTCGGCGGTCTTTTCGCGACCGTGGCCACGGCGGGCGGCGCGCCTCCGGGCGCCGTCCTCACCCCGGCACAGCGCCTCGGCGCCGTCGCAGCGGCGGTGGTTGGCGCCCGGGAGCAGATGGGTCCGCTACGCGGCTCGATCCGCCATCCGGGCTTCCCACTGGCGCTTGAGCGGCTACTCGACGAGCTCCAGGGCGCGGGGCTCGAGCCGGCGGACGTCGAAGCGGCAGCCGGGACCCTCGAGGGCTCCGCCTACCTCGGCGACATCGCGACTCTGTTTGCCGCCTACGCAAGGGTGCGCGACGGGCTCGGGACCGTCGACGCCCACGGCATCGCTCGCGACGCGATCGCCCTGTTGAAGGGCGGGCCCGGCTTCTGGCGGCGACCGGTCTTCCTCTACGGCCTCGACGACCTGACGCGCAACCAGCTGGACCTGATCCGCCCCCTCGCCGCGGTCGCGGAGGTGACCGTGGCGCTGCCCTTCGAGCGGGGCCACACGGCACTCGCGGGCCGCAACGCCCCGCTGCTCGCCTCGCTCGAGGAGATCGGCGTCGACTCCGTCGAGCCGACCACGGCCGACCCCGGCAACACCGACTCGCCCCTCCTCTTCGGCCTCGAGCGAGGCTTCGGCGCGATCGAGCCAGCGGCACAAATGCCCCTCGACGAGAGCCTCGTCTTCCTGCGCTCTGCCGGCGAGCGCGGCGAGGCCGAGGCGATCGCGGTCGAGGTGGCGCGGCTGCTCGTCGGCGGGACCGATCCGGAGCAGATCGCGATCGTCGTCCGCGACCCAGCCCGGCGCGGCCCGCTGATTGCCTCGATCCTCGAGTCCTACGGCATCGCGACCGCGCTCGAGGCCGAGATCCCGGTCGCGACCACCTCAGTTGGAGGCTCACTCACGGCCTTGCTCGAGGCGATGCTGGGAACCAGCCGCGCGACGGACCTGCTGCGCTATCTGCGCGGCCCCTCGGGCACCTCGCCAGGGCGGGTCGACTGGTTCGAGCGCAGGCTGCGCCGCAATCGCGTCCAGACCGCAGCGGAGGCGCTCCAACTCTGGGAGGAGGAGCACGAGGAGCCGCCGGACGACGTCGCCCGGATCCGCGAGGTGGCGGGCCGTCCCGCCGACCTGGCCGCGGCAGTCGGCAAGCTCGCGGCGGCAATGGGAGCCCGCGTCGGCTCGGAACTGGAGGCGCGCGCCGCGGCGGCGATCGCAACCGCGATGGCCGAGCGCGCCGCGCTCGATGGCCTGGCGCCGCTGCCTGAATCGATCGCCCAGGCGGTGGCCAGCATCGCCGTACGGGTCTGGAGCGGGCCGGTCGAGGACCGGGTCAGGATCACCGACCCGCGCCGGGTGCGGGCGGCGCGCTTCGACAACGTCTTCGTCGCCTCCCTGCAGGACGGGGAGTTCCCGCGCGGCGCCGGGCACTCCGACCCGTTCCTCTCCGAGCGCCAGCGCGAGTCTCTGGGCCTGCAGCCGCGCCACGCCGACGAGGCCGAGGAGCGCTACCTCTTCCACGCCTGCCTAGCGCTGGCCAAACGGCGCCTCTTCCTCTCCTACCGCGACAGCGACGAGAACGGCGCCGCGGAGGCGCCCTCCCCCTTTCTCAGCGACGTCAGGCAACTGCTGGAGCCAACCGAGGACAAGGTCCGCGGGCGCGGCCTCGCCGAGGTGGTTCACCGCCTCGGCGAGGCGCCGTCGGAGACCGAGCTGGCGCGGACGATCGCCGCTCGCGGCCCGAGCGCCGACCCCGACCGACTGCTCGACGCAGCCGGTGCCGATGACCCGACCGCCGACCGGATCAAGGGGCGCCTGGCAACCGCCCTCACCACCGAGGCCGCGACGCGAGCGCCGGGGCCGATCTCGAACCCGTCCGTAATCGCGTCACTCAGCGATGTCCACGCCTACGGCGGCACCACCCTGGAGGGCTTCGACGTCTGCTCCTACCGCTGGTTCGTCTCGCACGAGCTCTCGCCGCAGCCGCTCGACCCACCTCCCGACCCGCTCGTCCAGGGCGGCATCATGCACGCCGCCCTCTACGACCTCTACAAGGAGCGCCCCGAGGGCGACCCGCTCCCCCGCCCCGACTCCCTGGGCGCCTGGATCGCCCGCAGCCACGAGCTGGTCGACGCGATCGCGGCGGCGAAGGAGCTCGGCGAGCACCCGGCCGAGCGGGCGATGCTGGCCCGGATCAAGGGACTGCTCAGCCGCTTCCTCGCCGAGGAGTCACGCCGCGAGACGGGGGGCTTCGAGCCGTGGCTGCTGGAGGCGGGGTTCTCCGAGTCCGAGGAAGTGGAGCAGCCGGTCCTCGAGCTCGACGGCTGGCGCCTACACGGCGCGATCGACCGGGTCGACCGGGCGCCCGACGGCCGCGCTCTCGTCCTCGACTACAAGCTCTCGAGCAAGGTCTCCGCCCGGGAAAAGCTCGAGGAGGAGGCGAAGCTGCAGTTGCAGCTCTACCTGATCGCCGTCGCCGAGCTCTGGGGGACGGAGATCGTCGGCGGCCTCTACCACCCGCTGCGCGCCACTTCGCAGCGCCGACCGCGGGGCCTCGTGCTCGAGGAAGCCGCGGCCGACCTCGACGGGTACCGGCTCTCCAAGACCGACAAGGTCAGCGAGGAGGAGTTCGATGAGCTGCTCCTCGACGCACGGAGCCGCGCCGGCGCGATCGTGACGCGGATGCGAAGCGGGCAGATCGACCGCGACCCCGGGCCCCGCCCGGGCCTGCGCGACCACGGCGTCTGCCCGCCGTTCTGCGACTTCGCGCCGATCTGCCGGCGCGACCGCGCGCCGGTCGAGCCACTCATCGACGAAGGGGACGAGGAGTGATGAGCGAGCGGCGGGCGACCGAGGAGCAGCGAGCAGCGATCGAGGCGACCGCGTCCGAGGTCATGGTCGAGGCAGGCGCCGGAACCGGCAAGACCGGGGTAATGGTGGATCGCTACTGCCGGCTGGTCTGCGAACAGGGCATCTCCCCTGGTGCCGTCCTCGCCTTCACCTTCACCGACAAGGCGGCGGCGGAGCTGCGCCAGCGGATCCGCGCCGAGATCGAGCGTCGCGCTGAAGCGGGGTCGGCGCGCGCCCAGGAGCTGCTGCCGACGCTCGGCAGCGCCTGGGTGATGACGATCCACGGCTTCTGCAACCGACTGCTCTCCGCCCATCCGGTCGCGGTCGGCATCGATCCGAGGTTCCGGGTGCTGGACGCGCCGGAGACGGAGCGGGCCGCGGTCGAGGCCTTTGACGACGCGCTCGAAGCCTTCCTGGCGGGAGGCGACCGGGAGCGCGAAGACACCGTCGCCGCATTCGACATCGGCGGGCTGCGGGGCATCGTGCTCGGCGTGCACGCTGAGCTGCGCAGCCGCGGTGAGGCCGAGCCGCGGCTGCCCGAGCCACCCGAGCCGGACGTGCCGGGGGCGCTGCGGCAGGCCGCGGCGGTTGCCGCTGAGACGATCGGCGAGCTGAAGCCGGGCAGCGCCAACCACGAGCTGGTCGAGCGGGCGCTCGACCTCCTTGAAAGCACGGAGGGATCCCCCGGCCTCGACGAGATGGCCTCGCTGCGAACCGCGAGCAAGGCAAAGCCGCTGGCCGCCTACAAAGACGCGATCGACGCCGCCCTGAGCCGCGTCGCCGAGGCCGGCGAGGGCGGCCGCGCCTACCGGCACGTCGCCGAGCTACTGCGGCTGTTCTCCGAGCGCTTCGGCGTCGCCAAGCAGAGGCGCGCCGGGATCGACTTCGAGGACCTGCAGCTGCTGGCGGCGCGGCTACTCGAGCGGACCGAGACTGGGGCGGCCTACCGGGTCCGCTTCAGTCATCTTTTGGTCGACGAGTTCCAGGACACCAACCGCCTGCAACTGAGCTTGATCGAGTCGCTGCGCGGACCGGGGACCCAACTGATGGTCGTCGGCGACGAGCTGCAGTCGATCTACGGCTTCAGGCACGCCGACCTCGACGTCTTCCGCGAGCGGCGAGGGGCGATCGAGGCAAGCGCGTCCGGCGAGGTCCTCCCTCTCAGCGGCAACTTCCGCTCCCGCCCCGAGGTAATCGGTGCCGTCAACGCGATCGGCGAGCGGCTGCTCGACCGCTACACGCCGCTGCGGGTCGGCGCTCCCCCCAGCAAGCCGCAGCCGCCCGGCGAGGGGCCGGCGGTGGAGATACTGCTCACCGGCCGCGAGAGCTGGGACGAGGACGGCATCGAGCTGGATCCGGCGACCGACGCCCGCACACCCGCCAACCAGCTGGCCGAGGCCCGCTTCCTCGCCGCGCGGCTGCGCGAGCTGGCCGATCAGGGCGTCGAGCGCGGCGCAATGGTCGTGCTGCTGCGCGCCTTCACCCGCCTCGACGCCCACGAGGACTCGCTGGAGCGGGCCGGCCTGCGCCCCTACGTCGTCGGCGGCCGCGGCTACTGGTCACAGCAGCAGGTCGCCGACGTCTGCGCGCTGCTGGCGACGATCGCCAACCCGCTCGACGACCAGGCGCTGCTGGGGACGCTCGCCTCGCCCGCCTGCGGGGTGACCCCCGACACGCTCTGGCTGCTGCGCGCCGCGGCAGGCAGGGGCCGCCACATCTGGCCGACCGTGGAGCAGGTGGCGGACCTGGGCGAGGACGAGCGCGCCGATCGCGAGCGACTCGCGCAGATCCCGGCGACTGAGCTCTCGCTGCTGTGCAGATTCGCGGAGACACTCGCCGCACTGCGCCGCCGCGCCACCTCGCTCTCGCTCGCCGGCCTGATCGACGCTGCGGTGACCGCGACCGGCTACGACCTCGCCGTGCTTATGCGTCGCGCCGGCGAGAGCCGCTTCGCCAACGTGCGCAAGCTGATGCGCCTCGCCGCCGAGTTCGAGGCCGCCGAGGGCCGCGACCTGCGCGGCCTGCTCGACTTCCTCGCCGCCCGCGCCGATGCCGACGCCGACGCACAGGCGGCAACCGCGGTCGAGGGTCACGACGGGGTGCGGATCATGACCATCCACAGCGCCAAGGGGCTCGAGTTCGACGTGGTCGCGATCCCCCACCTCTCACGCGGCCTGCTTCCCGCCGCGCGCACCCCGATGCTCAGCCTTGGCCGCGAGCTGGAGGCGCCGCGCGTGGGGATGCAGCTGCGCCGGCTCGGCGCCCGCGGGATCGACCTCTACGCGCAGCGCGAGCTCAGCGAGGACGCCCAGCGCCGCCAGGCCGAGGAGGAGCTCCGCCTTTTCCACGTCGGCGCGACGCGAGCGCGCGAGCGGCTGCTGCTGAGCGGCGTGATCAGCCCCACTTCCCCATCCCGGGAAAGTCACGGCAAGGCCGTGATCGAGCGGATCGTCGCCGGCTTCGAGATCGACCGCGAGCGCGACTCGACCGTCGTCGTCGCGGCCCCCGAAACTCGGCCGGGCCTGGATGCGATATTCGAGCCCAGCGAGATCGCGGTCCGCGTGAACCTAGCCTCGGTCGAGCAGGCGACGAGCTTGACCGCGGTGCGCAAGGAGCCGGACGAGGTACGAGACGACGGTGAAGGGCCCGCACCCCTGGTTGCCCGAAGAGGCCCCAGGGCGACGACGCGGCCACTCTCCTACACCGCGATCTCGGCCCAAGGCGAAGGTCCCAAAGAACGGCTGGTCGAAAGCGACCGCGCCCTCCGCGAAGAGAGCAGCGACGAACGTGCCGAGGTCGACGGGGGGGCGGTGCGAGGAAGGGCGGTCCACTCGCTGCTCGAGTGGAGCCAGGCCAACGCGTGGCGAGCGCCAAGCCCGGAGCTGGTCCGCCGGATAGCAATGTCAGCGGAGGTCGGCGCCGACTCCGGCCTGGCCGAAGAGGCACTGCTCGCCCCGTTCCAAGCCTGGCTCGAGTCCAGCTTCTTTGCCGAACGAGTGCGGGACGCGAGCAGTCGGGCCGAGGTGCCGCTGCTGATCGAAGTAGCCAACACCGTCCTGCGCGGCTCGATCGACCTGCTGGTCGAGGAAGAAGGCAAGCCGCCGCTGATCGTCGACTATAAGACCGACAGGGTCGACGGCTCGTCGGTCGCCGAGCTCGCGCGCCGCTACGAGATCCAACAGGCGATTTATGCACTCGCCGTCGCCGAGGCGCGGGAAGTCGAGGAGGTCGAGCTGGCGTACGTCTTCCTTGAGCGTCCCGCGGAGCCGGTCCTCGCCAGATGGTGTGCGAATGAGATCGTCGCCAGCCGCAAAATGCTTGAAGCCGAGATCCTCCGAGTCACCAAGGCGGTCTGACCAAGCTAGCCAAAGGACACAGGGAGCGAAGCGTGCTCCGCACGTGAGCGACCGAGGACGCCGGCCAGCGCCGGTCAGACCGCCTTGGTGTCGAGCTTGGTTGCCAGCTCGTCGAGCTTCAGCTCCTTCAGGCCCTCGCCGACGGCATCGAGCTCAGCGCTGCAGTAGGTGACCAGGTCGCGACCCTCGCTGCAGAGGTCGAGGGTCTCGCGCAGACCGGCCTGACCTGAGTCGAGGCGGTCGATGATCTGCTCCAGACGCTCCACCGCCGCCTCGTAGCTGTCGGGTTTCTCGCTCAATCGGGCTCCTCAATCTTGGCGCCGACGCTGCCGTCGGCGAAGCGCAGTTTGACGCGCTTGGCGGCGACTGCCTCGGCGACACTGCTCACCGGCTCGCCCTCTCCCGCCTCAACCAGCGCATAGCCGCGCTCCAGCGTCCGCTCAGGTTCGTGGGCGCGGAGCGCGACCTCGGCCCGGTGCAGCGCCGCGCGGCGTCTATCCATTTCCGCTCCGGCAGCACGCTGGCGCGCCCGTTCGAGGACGACGGTGGCGAGCCGGCGCTGGAAGCCGAGCCGCTCGGCGATGCCGCGTTCGGATGCGGCGCGAATCTCGCGCGTCTTCTGGTTGAGCCCGAGCCGCTCACGCCGCAGCGCTCGCGCCGGACCCCGCGCCAAGGCGACCAGATGCGGGGTGCGCGCCTTGACGGCGCCCTCGGCCGCCCGCCGCAAGGAAGCGACGCCGCGGTCGAGCTCGCCGCGGGCCGCAACGCAGTCGAGCCGTACCGCAGCCTCGGCAGCGTGCGTCGGCGTCGAGCAGGCGACCGCGGCGACGTCGTCGATCAAGGTCGAGTCGCGCTCGTGGCCGACGGCGCTGATCACCGGCACACGCAGCATCGCAACCGTGCGGCAGAGCGTCTCGTCGCAGAAAGCCCAGAGGTCGGCGAGACTGCCGCCGCCGCGAGTGACGACGATCGCCTCGACCTGCGGCTGTGCGGCGAGATCCTGAATCGCCGCCGCGATCCGCGGCGCCGCGTGGCGGTCCTGTACCGGGGCGAAAGCCCAGACGACCGTGCCGCGCCAACCGCGGCGCTCGAGCCCGGCCAGCAGATCACGGCGGGCAGCGCCGGACTCGGCTGTGACGACCCCGATCGTCTTCGGCAGCAACGGCCGCGCCAGCTGCTTTTGCAGCTCAAACAGACCCTCCTTCTGAAGCTGCTTGCGCAGCGCCTCAAGCCGCGCCAGCAAGTCGCCCTCGCCGGCAAGGCGCACGTGCGTGGCCCGAAAAGAGAAGTTCGGCGATGCCTGGCCGCCGCCCGGGTAGTAGTCGGGCCCGCCGGCGATCACTACTTCGGCGCCGTCGCGGAGAGCGCCACCGGGCAGCGCCGCCTTCTCGAGGTCATCGAACCAGATCGCGCAGGGCAGCGCCCCCTCGCCGTCGCGCAGCTCGAAGTAAGCCTGAACTTTGCTGCGGCCAACGCCGGTCACCTCGCCGACCAACAGCACTCGCGCCCGCCGCCGCATCTCCTCCTGCAGCTTGCGCGCGTAGCGGCCGACGGCGAAGGGGCCTGGCAGATCGGGCCCGGACTTGGCCCCCAACTCAGCTGCCGATGTTCCCTCTCCGTCCACGCGGTGAGGCTACCCAGGCGATCAGCCGGTTTGATGCCAACGCTTGGCCCACTGCTTCAACTCACTGATCGCCGGACGCAGCTCGGCGCCCTTCTCGGTCAGCGAATAGGTGACGCGCACCGGCGTGCCGGCTTCAACCTCACGCTCGACCAGTCCCTCATCCTCCAACTCCCGCAAACGCTGTGAGAGCAAGCGATCGGAGAGACCTGGCACAGCCCGAGCTAGCTCTCCGAAGCGCAACGGGCCCTCGGTCAGAGCGCTGATGATTGCCCCGGTCCAACGCTTGCCGATCAGCTCGATCGCCGCATGAAAGAGCGGGCAGACGCCATTAACGGCTTGATCTTGGGTCTGGGACCCGGCCTCCATGCAGCAACAATGAGCTTACTGAACGTAAGTGATGGGGTGGCCGGGTGGTGGGTCAGTTTGAGCCGTTGACTGCGCAAGCCGTCGGCGCTAAGGTCAAATAAATACTCAAGGATAATTGAGCAACCAAGCGCGAGAAAGGGCAGCTATGCGGATCGAAAAAACCGAGTCCATAGTCCCGCTAGTGTGGACCAACAAGACTCGCTAACTACTAGCTCGGTCCAGCAGCGCGGCGATCTCCTCTAGCGACCAGACCTGATCGGCCACCCCAACCGCATGAACCGCCACCCGCCTATCCGCGAGGCCCTCCTGGCGTCAGCTTGTGCAGGGGCCCGTTTCTACCGGGGAAGCCGTCTCGCGCAGGGCAGCTTCGATGACTTCGTTGGGGACCGCGAAACCGCCCGGGGCGCCGGCTGTGGTTGCAGCGAAAACGGTGCCCAGGACTCGGCCCCGGCTGTCTACGAGGGGGCCGCCCGAGTTGCCGCTGCGAACGCTGCCTCGTAGGGAGGTGATTGGGCGGCGGATCGGGCCGCGGCCGTAGGAGTCCTCGCTGATCGTTTCTTGGGTCTCGCCCAGACGGGCAGGGGACTCGGCGTAGGGACCATTCTCTGGATAGCCGAGTACCGCCCCTGAGGTACCAGAGGTCGGATCGGGTGCGAGCGTGAGTGCCGGTAGTTCGGCCTCAATGTGCAGTAGGGCGAGGTCGTTTTCGGGGTCGTAGTAGACCGGGGTCGCGTCGAGCGAGGCCCCTTCCGGGCTCGTCACGGTGGTGTCGTCCTCGCCAGCGACGACGTGGGCGTTGGTGGCCACCAGCCCCGGACCGGCGACCCAGCCCGAGCCCTCGACACCCAAGCCACAGGCGGTCCCCAGAACCCGAACCACGGAGCCGCCGGCGCTAACCACATCCGGATCGGAGACGATCGCCGAATCGGGCGCTGCCACCGGCGTGGCCGGCCCGATGATTGAAGGGGCTGGGTCGACCCGGTCAAGCGCATGCAGGATCGGCCCCGAGGGCGGCAGTACTTCGTTGAGGCTGCGCAGGATCACCGAGCGCTGCACATCGGCGCGCAGCTGCGCCGTCCCGGGCGCATGCAGGGCAACAGCGCCAAAGACCCAGACAACGCCAAGCGCCACAGAGGCAACCAGCGCCGCACCACCGGCCCCGTCGGCCAGGTGCAAAACCCCGGTCCCCCGAATCAACCGCGAGCGCAACCCAAGCGCCATGCTCTCCAGAGTCACCGCCACCAGTGCCCCACCAATAAGCGCCCCCAGAGCGGCGCAAAGCGGCGCATAGGGCGACTCCGCTCCTTGGGTAAGCACCAAAGGCGCAATCCGACTTCCCGCAAAAGCTCCCAGAGCAAACCCGATCAGCGTCAACGTCCCGACAATCAGGCCCTGCCGGTACCCCCAAAGCCCAAGAGCCAGGGTGAAGGCGACGATCCCGAAGTCGAGCACGGTCATCCAAGAATGGAAGCAGGAAAGAGCGGGCGGGTGCCCCTCCTGCGCAGCGGCGTCATGTTTTTCGCACAGACCACTCAGCGAGTAACGCAGAGCGCCAGGCGAAAAACCCAGCAAGCAGGAGGGGCACCCGCCCGCTCCACTACCTTTCAAGCAAAATGAGTCCCCTCACCCCCGAGGTGGAGCGGCGGCGACGCATCGCCACCCGCACGCTGCCACTTGCACTGATCGCCTTGGTCGCCTTCGTGGTTGGCGCAGTTGCGGGCGCACCCGGCTCACCCAACAAGGAAACAGCCGAACGCTTCGCAGACGCCTGGCAGCGCAACGATTTCGCAGCGATGTACAAGGAGCTGAACCCCGCCTCCCAGCGAGCGATCGAGCTCAACGACTTCGTCCTCGCCTACCGTGACGCAAAGATGGTCTCGACCCAGCGCTCGCTCGACCCCGACTCACCCTCCGACGAAACATCGAGGAATGGGTCGACGGTGGTACCAGTGGAGGTCGTCGCCGGCACCGTCGCCTTCGGCACGGTCGAAGGCACGGTCGAACTGCCCTTCGACGAAGGCGGCATCGCCTGGGACCCGAGCCTGGTCTTCCCCGGCCTGCACAGCGGCGAGCACCTCGAAAGCCAGACCGAGCTCGCCCCCCGGGCGCCGATCCTCGCCGCCGACGGCACGCCGCTGGCCGAGGGCCCGGCCGAAGCCCGCGCCCACCCGCTCGGCAGCTCGGCGATCGACGTCACCGGGGAAGTCGGCACCGCTGAAGAAGACGATGCCGAGGCGCTCGCCCGCAAGGGGTTTGCCCCCGATACCCCGGTCGGGGTCAGCGGCCTCGAGCGGGCCTTCAACGCCCGCCTCGCCGGCAAGCCGGGCGGCTCGCTGCTGGCGGTGAGCGAAGATGGCAGTGGCGCCCGCACGATCGCCAAGGCCGATCCCACCGCTGGCGCGCCGGTGAAGACCACGATCGATCCCGGCCTACAGGAAACCGCGGTCTCCGCACTGGCTGGACGGGTCGGCGGGATCGCCCTGCTCGACTCGCGCAACGGCGACGTCCGCGCCCTCGCCGGCCAGGCTTTCTCCGCCCCGCAGCCGCCCGGATCGACCTTTAAGACGATCACGACGACCGCGGCCCTGGAGAAGGGCGTCGTCTCCCTCGACGACGAATTCGAAATCACCGACGGGGTCAACGTCGGCGGCCGCTTCATCGAAAACGCCAACGGCGAGTACTGCGGTGGCAGCTTCCGCGAAGCCTTTGCCGAGTCTTGCAACGCCGATTTCGCCCCGCTCGGGCCGAAGATCGGCAACGACGAACTGGTCGAGGTGGCGGAACGGTTCGGCTTCAACTCGCCGCCGACGCTCTACGCCTCCCGGATCGTCGCCGAAGTCGACCCGGAAGAATCGACGATCCCGACCGAAATCGGCGATGAACTCGACCTCGGCGTCAGTGCGATCGGCCAGGGCGAAGTGCTGGCAACACCGCTGCAGATGGCGACGGTGGCGCAGACGATCGCCAACGGCGGCGTGCGCGAACCGACCTCGATCGTCGCCAACAAGAAGCTGCGACCCGAGACGAAGCCGGTGCGGGTGATGTCGAAGAAGATCGCCGACGAACTGACCGAACTGATGATCGGCGTCGTCACCGGCGGCACCGGCACCGCCGGCGCGATTCCCGAGGCCCAGGTGGCCGGCAAGACCGGTACCGCCGAGCTCGGCCCGCGGCCGGGCGAAGAGAACTCTGAACATCCCCAGCAACGCAAGGACGCTTGGTTCGCCGCCTTCGCCCCCGCGGAAAAGGCGAAGCTGGCGGTCGGCGTGCTGCTGATCGAAGCTGAAGCAGCAGGCGGCGAAGTCGCCGCCCCCGCAGCAGCTCAGGTTCTCTCGGCCGGACTCTGATCTAGAGGTCGAGAGTTACTTCGGCCGGGCCTTCGGGCCCATCAATCGAGAGCGTCAGCGGCCTGTTCTCCGAGGCCGATGAAGGAAGTTCGAAGAGCACGAGCGAACCCTCGATCGGGCCCTGCTGCGGAGTTGAGTCGGGGGCCGGGATCGGTTCCTGCGATTCGACCTCGCCGCCGAAGGGGAAGGCGTAGAGGCTTTCGCTGGGGATCGCGTCGAAGGTCTCCTCGTCAGCGTCGGCGATCGTGAAGGTTTCGGCGAGCTTCTGGTTCTCTTCGCTCTTGTTCTGGACTTCGAGGAAAACGCCGAAGTAAGCGGAGCCTTTCTGCGGCGCCGGCTGGCCAACCAGGTAGGCCGAGTCCTCGTTGTCGTTGGGGTTGAGGAAGCGCGAGAAGACCACCTGGTATTTGAGATCGCCCAGCTCGACGACCTCGCCCTCGACGACGTCCTTGGTGTCGCTCGAGTAGCCGCAGGCCGAGATGGTCACGCTCAGCACCGCCAGCGCAAGCGCGGCGAGCAGCGTCAGGACGAGTCGGGTGCGGCGGGGCATCGGCGGCGAGAGCCTATAAGACCGGGCTCAGGGAATACCGGTTGCGTGGCGGTTGCCACCGGCAAGCGCCAGATGGTGCCGGTCGAGCTCGCCCGACTCGAGTTGCTCGCGCAGCCGGCGCAGGGCCTCGCGCCAGCGCCGTTCGTAGGGAATCGAGGCCCCGGAGAGCAGCTCGAGCGCACGATCTATCCGGTTCGAGGGCTCGGTCCAGTAAGAGACGCGGACCTTGGTCAGCGCGCCCGGGCCCTCGATCAGCTCCCACAGGGTCGTCGAGGGGATCCGGTTGAGCCGCCCGCCGCGGCCGTGCTCGAGCAGGCGGTGCGGCTCGTCGGCCTCGGCGATCGTCGTGTCCATCCAGACCGCCCGCGGCCAGACGGCGAAGCGGAACCGCGCCCCGGCGCCAACCCCCGTCGACTCGATCCGCGTCAGGTGAAAGTCAGCGAGGAAGTGATCGGTGAAGGCGGGGCGAAGGGAAAGGTCGGCGATCGCCTCAAAGGCGCGCTGGCGAGGTACGTCGATCTCAATCTCTGCGCTAACCGGGCCCATGGCGGCGCGATTCTAGTCCTACTGCCCGCCGCTGGCCGTAATGACCAAAATGCGTCAAAAAGTTTGTGCGAGTTGGCGCTTGAAGCGCTACCATTAATTGTGGAGGCGCCGGGAAAGGAGACCCCATCATCACTGTCAGCCCCGGCACCAGCAGCAACAGCTTTGACGTAGGCGCGATCCCTGGTTCAGGAACGTTTTTTTGTGCCTCATGCGGCTCGCAACTCTCGCTCCGCGAGAACGATCGTTTGCCCGAGTGCCCCCGCTGCGGAGCCAGCGAGTTTCAGCGCGACTCGATCTTCGAGCCGATGCAGGAGCATGGCCAAACCGCCGAAATGGCGGTCGCGGAAGCGACCTCGACGCCGGAGTGGATCGACCTGGCCCGAGGGCTGCTGCCACGGGACGGGCGTTTTCTGGTCTGTCGAAAAGACGACGGAGAGATCCAGGTCTTCCCGATCGAGGAGGGTTGGACGCGGATCGGCCGCAGCGCAAACGCCGACATCCGCCTCGATGATCCCAGCGTCTCGCGTCGCCACGCACTGATCGTCTCCGAACGGCCCGATTCGCTGCGCGTGCTCGACGATCGCAGCCTCAACGGCGTCTTCCTCAACGGCGAGATCATCGACTGGGGACGACTCGAGGACGGCGACGAGCTGGCAATCGGCCGCTTCCACCTGGTCGCTATAGAACGCTAGCCGCCCCCGGACGCGGGAATGAGGACGCGAGATCGCTGGTGGTGCTTGGCGCGTCCTCGTGGGAGCAGAGGAGGCGGCGCCCGGCTTTGCCGGTGATTCCGGCCACCGGCGCCCTTAGCATGGGGGTCGTGGACCAGTACCCAACCCCAGGCGACCCCTCGCCCGAGCCGCCCGAGGTAGCTGCCGAGCGCGCCCGCGAACGCCTCCACGAGGAGATCGAGCGCGTGCGCAGCGGGGTCGAGGAGATGCTCTCCGAACAGGGCAACGGCGTCGACGAGACAGCACTACGCCGCGAACTCGACGCCATCCGCGAGGAGACCAACTTCCTGACAAAGCGGCGAATCCGCAAGACGGAGAAGCGCCTAAGCAAGCGAATCAACCGGATCGATGCCCGCACCGAAGCCCTCGAGCAGCGCCTCAACCAGGTCGAGCAGGACCGCAAGTACGCCGAGTGGCGGATCCACACAAACAACGAGCAGATGCTCGATGGTCTCCTGCAGGAGATTCGGGCGATCGCGGATCTGCTTACTCGGGAGCGTTAGAGGGACGAATACCCCTCCTGCGGAACCCGCCGCCCGCGCAACCTGCAGGGCTCATGTCTCAGCTTGGCTCACAAGTTCCGCAGGAGGGGTATTCGTCCCTCTTCCCTACCCGTGCTTAGGACGGTCGTCAACCAGCTGAAGCTTTGGGGACCTTCTCGTCCCGAAAAGCTTCTCGCCCAAGAGCGTCTCGACTGAGAGCTTCCGAAGGGAGGGGCGGTGGCCCCTCTGACGGAACTTGTGAGCCGAGCTACGCCGTGGTACTTGCGGAAAGTGCGGGCGGCGGGTTCCGACAGAGGGGCCACCGCCCCTCCCCCCGCCAAGATTCACTCAGTCGAGATGCTTGGGTCTGCCTGGACCTTGTGCGGGACGACCATTAGGAAGTTGCCGGCCGCGTCTGAGGCCAGGCCCATCACACGGTCGGCCTCCTCGTCTTGGCCCGTCGCCCGCAGTTCGCTCGCGTAGCTGCCGAGCAGGTCGTCGACGTCGAGCAGGCCCTCGGCGTCGATCTCTTTCAGCTCCACCTTGGCGCCCTCGCCCAGCCTGCGCACGATCGCATCGCGGTCGATGCCGAAGGCGTTGTGGCGGACGTAGACGCGGCCGCCGGTCATCCCGGCGCAGGCCCAGGGGCCGAGGTCGCCGAGGACGATGGCGCGGCCTGAGGTCATGTACTCGAAGGCGAAACCCTTGGCGTTGGCGCGGTCGACGATGCAGCCGCGGCTGTCGTCGATTGCCTCTTCGGGCTCGCCGGCAAGGACTACGTCGGCACCGGAGAGGCGGATACAGAAGCGCGAGTCGGCCGAGCCCTGGACGTAGAGGCGGCCGCGCTGGGCGCCATAGGCGAAGGACTTGCCAACCGAGCCGTTGAGCCGCTTGCCCTTGACGCCTTTGCCCTTCAGCACAGCAACCGAGCCGCCCAGCATCGTCTTGCCGACGCCATCCTGGGCACCGCCCTCGATCCGGATCGAGACGCCGTATGAGTTGAAGGCACCGAGGCCCTGGCCTGCCACCGAGCCGCCGTTGAACTCGAGACTGGCGAGCACGTCGTCGTTTGACTCCGGTCCGTCATCGAAGATGCGCGAGCGGGCGATCGCCCCCGAGAGCTCGGTGCCGAGCACGCGGTCGTTGGCGTCGGTGGCGCGGGGGAACTCGTTGCGGATCGTGCGGCCGGAGCAGATATCGCCGGCGAGGCCGCCGATCTGCGCCGAGGCCTGCTTAGCCTCCATCCGGATCGGGCGGGCGACGACCATTCCTGCCTCAGCGCGATTCTCGACCAGCTCCTCGGCCACCGGCAGGTCCAGCGGCTCGAGGTCGAGGAACTCCTCCAGCGGCGTGATCAGCGGCGCCAGGTCGACCGCGTCGTGGTGGGAGACCTGCTCGAGCAGGTCGTAGCGACCGACCAGGTCCTGGGCGCGTTCGTAGCCGAGCGAGGCGACGACCTGCTTGACCTCCTCGCCCATCGCCTGGAAGAAGCGGGCACAGCTCTCGGCCGCGAGGTCAACCTCCTGCGGGGTGAACTTCTTCAGCCCGTGCTCCTGGGCTTGCTCGACCGTCTCGATCTGGGTCGCGATGCCGACGTGACAGGTGTCGAGCTGGCAGCCGCGGCAGATCGTGCAGCCGAGGCTGACCATCGCCAGGGTGCCGAAGCCGACCCGGTTGGCGCCGAGGCAGTGCAGCTTGACGATGTCGTGGCCGTGACGGTAGCCGCCGTCGGCCCAGATCTCGACCCGGTTGCGGATGCCAGCCTCCATCAGCGCCCGGTGCACGGCGCGGGTGCCGATGTCGGAGGGCAGGCCGACGTGGCGCAGGGCGTGCTGGCGGGCGGCGCCGGTGCCGCCCTCGAAGCCGGAGAGGGTGATGATGTCGGCCCCCGCCTTGGCGATGCCGAGGCCAATCGTGCCGATGTTCGGCACCACCGGCACCTTGACCGAGACGCGCACATCGGGGTTGACCGTCTTCAGCTCGTCGATCAGCTCGGCGAGGTCCTCGATCGAGTAGAGGTCGTGGTTGTTGGAGGGCGAGATCAGGTCGGTGCCGGGCGCCGCGTTACGGGCGGCGGCGACCTTCTCGGAGACCTTCTTGCCGGGCAGGTGACCGCCCTCGCCGGGCTTGGCGCCCTGGCCGATCTTGATCTCGGCCAGGTAGGAGGAGTTGAGCATCTCCGCCGAGACGCCGAAGCGGCCCGAGGCGACCTGCTGGCCGCGCCACTTGCGGTAGTTGCCGTACATGTCGCGGATCTCGCCACCCTCGCCGTTGACGCAGAGCACGTTGATCGACTTCGCCGCCTCGGCGTAGGCGCGGAAGGCCGGCTCGGACTGCGAGCCGAAGCTCATCGAGGAGATCACCACCGGGTAGTCGTGGCGGCCGACGCCGGCGTCGACTACCGACGGGTCGGCGATCGGCTCCCGGTCACCCTTCAGGCCCATGATGTGGCGCATCGAGATCGGGCTCTGCTGCTCGAGGTCGCGCACCTTCTCCGAGTACTCCTCGTAGCTGCCGGTGCCGTTGGCGGTGGCGATCGCCGCCTTGTAGACCTTGGGGTAGAAGCGGAACGTCTTCGCCGGTTTTGCCTCTTCGTCACCGGCGAGGATGCGGGCGCGCTCGTTGGTGTCCTCATCGAGCTTGGTGAAGCCGACGCCGCCCGACTCCGAGGCGCCGAAGGCGTCGGTGAGGAAGATCTCGGCCAGCTCGGGCTTGACCCCGATCGAGGAGAACTGGCGCGCGTAGCCGCGCACCTCGTGGATCCCGATCGTTGAGATCACTTTCTCGATCCCCTTCTCGAGCGCATCGCAGAGGTTGGAGACGTTGCTCTCGTAGTCCTCGACACAGACGACTTCGACCATCGTGTAGGGGCAGACGCCGTTGGCGCCGAGGCCGAGGGCGAGCATCGTGTCGTGGACGTTGCGGATCGCCGCCGAGCGCAGGACGATGCCGCAGCGGCGGCGCAGGTTCTCCTCGCCCGGCTCGACCTTGAAGCCCTTCAGCGCCTGGTCGACGGCCGAGGTGGCAAGGTGCGGGTCGAGGAAACGGCGATCGGCGTCGTAGATGGTGCGATCGGTGAGCACCAGCAGCTCGGCGCCGTCGCGGACTTTCTTCACCGCCTCCTGCTTGATCCGCTCGATCGCGCCCCGCGTCGTCTCCGACTCGAGCAGCGAGATATCGACGACGTCGGCGCGGCCGCGGAACTCCTCCCAGAGGTCCTCGAGCAGGTAGGTGCGGTGCTCGCGGGCGATCTTGCGGTAGGCCTTGTCGGAGAGCGGCGCGAGGCCGTGGTGGCCACCGAGGATGATCGGGAAGGCGGTCTCGACCGTGCCCGTGTCCTCGCCCGCGGCCGTAATCGAGGGGCGACGGCCGAAGATCGTGCGGGTGGAGAAGTGCTCCATCTCGCGTTCGCGGTCGATCGCCGGGTTGGTGACGACGGCGACGGTCTCCTTGAAGTAGTCGGCGAGGTTCTGGCGCTCGGGTGAGAGCGCCGCAAGCGGCCCGTCGTAGCCCAGCGAGCCGACCGGCTCCGAACCGTTGGAGGCCATCTGCTGGACGAGTTTGACGTCGTCGCGCTGCCAGCCGAAGCCGGCGAGGACGCGGTCGCTGACCTTGACCGGCTCCTCCGGCCCCGCGTCGGAATAGCCCGGCACCTCCTCGCCCTCGAGCGGGCCGCCGGTCTCCAGGGCGCGGTCGTAGGCGGCGGCGTCCTCGGCGCCGTTGCGGCGCAGCCAGCTGGCGCGGACGATGCGCAGCATCGCGTCGTGCGGGTGCAAGGTCGAGCGCTTGCGCTCGCGGTCGATCATCACCAGCGCCTTCTCACCGGGGGCGAGCGGCTTGGGCTCGGAGACCATCGCGTTGACCGGGACGACGCCCGGCTCGGAACTGAAGACGAAGTCGTCGGTGGTCTCCACCTGCCAGAGCGGCCGCAGGCCGAGCGCGTCGGAGGAGAAGACGCATTCGCCGGAGTGGCGGGCGATCAGCGCCACCGGTCCCTGCGCGAACGGACCCATCGCCTGGTGCAGGTACATGTAGAAGCGGTGCAGCTCCTCCGGCATACGGCGGATCTCTTCGACGATCGGCGGCACCACCATCTCCATCGCCTCGGCAAGGCTGAGGCCGTCGCGGCTGACCAGGGTGTCGATCGTGCGGTTGAGGTCCTGCGAGTCCGAGCCGCCGGCGTGGATCGGCACCCCGAGCATTTTCGCCTCCTGGCGCAGCTGGGCGATCGTGTTGATCTCGCCGTTGTGCCCAAGCACCGAGAAGGGCTGGACGCGCTTGAAGGAGGGCCAGGTGTTGGTCGAGTAGCGGTTGTGGCCAAAGCTGCCGATCGTCTCGAAGCGCTCGTCGCGCAGGTCGGGGTAGTACTCGCCGAGGATCTTCGGCGCGCCCATCACCTTGTAGACGCAGGTCGTCGCCGAGAAGGAGGGAACGTGGACGTCGAGGCGCTGCTCTAGCTCGATCAGCAGATCGAAGAGGACGCGGTCGCGACGTGAAGCGTCGGCGACGAGGCCGGCAATCTGCCAGAAGTGCGGCTCCTCCTCACGCGCGGTCGGACCGAGGGCGGGCGAGTCGACGATGCCGATCCGCTCGGCGAGGATGCGGAAGCCGCCGTTACCGAGCAGCTCGCGGGCGTCGTGCTGGATCCGCTCTAGGTCCTGCGAGCGCTCGACGAAGATGTGGGCGACGGCGAAGGCGTCGTCGAGGGTGAGCGAGGGGTCGTGGCCGCCGGAGCGAACCTCCTCCGCCCAGATCTTGCGCGGCAGGTCGAGCAGCAGGCCGCAGCCGTCACCCTCGCCGTCGACGTTGCCGGCGCGGTGGAGCATTTTCTGCAGGGCCGGGATCGCCAGCTCGATCGGCGCGTGGCTCGGCGTCGCGTCCTTGCGGACCGAGGCGTAGATCGCACAGGCATCCTTGTCTTCGACGCTGGGCGGCGAGACAAGCGGCCGGTAGGCACGCTCTGGCGAGTAGCGGACGGGGCCGCCCTCACCGTGAAGCTCACGGGACTGGGTACTGGACATAGCTGACCTCCCGGTTTCCACGCCTTCTTCGAGCGGGCGCGCGACGGGTTGACGGGTCGCAGAATTATAGGGCGGTCAGAGCCGCCCTCGCGACGAATTCCAGTTTTCCTGCAAATAGGGCCAAATTCGGCCCCCTCAACCCGAACTGCATCAACTTGTAGGGCCAGCAGGCGGAGAAGTTGATGCAGTTCGGCTAGGCCCAGCCGGAGGGCTGGAACTCGCCGGCCGGGTGGACTCCGACGAGGAGGGCCGTCACCGGTGAATCCGAGCGGTTGAGGATCGTGCGGCTGACCGGCGGCTCGATCGAGGCGAAGGTGCCGGCGGGCGCCGGGTGGTCCTCGCCGTCGATCCGCAGGACCGCCTCGCCCTCGAGCACGACATAGAGCTCAACCTGACCGCTCTCGGCCTCGTCGTGCTCGGGGATCTGCCCGCCGGGATCAACTTCGACCAGGTTGAAGCCGAAGGCCGAGGTGCCGAGCGCCTTGCGCGCCAGGCGCCAGGTCGAGTCCCCCGACCCCTCCATTGACTCGAACTCGTCACGGTGCTTGATCGTGAAGCCGCCGGCCACTTTCAGCGACTCCAGTCGGCTTCCGAAGCGTTGCTGGCGAGCACCTTCGGCTTGCCACCCGCATAGGGAATGCTCACAACCTTGTGACCAGGGCCAGGTTCGAAGCCACCGAGACTGCCCAGCACGAACTTGCCGTCTTTGGAGAGCGCCGTGCCGACGAATCCAACCTCGCGTTCCTTGGTCAGCGCCCGTTCGGCGCCGGTCTTCGGGTTGACGGTGACGGCGTAAGTGGTGTCCTGACCACCGAACTCGGCGAGCAGGCGGTTGCCATTGCCCGACCATTCGGTCGGGCTGAGGCCGGAGAGCAGCGGTGCGACCTTGGTGCGGGTTAGGCGCTTCACCTTCCTCCCGTCCGGGTCCATCAAGAAAAGGTCGTTCTTGGGCCCGTACTTGCGGCTTTTTTCACCTAGGTGCTTGACGAAGACGATCCGTTCGTTCGGACCCCAGAGCGGACTGGACGAGCAATGGTCGCTTGTCAGCCGCTGTGGGGTTACAGCGGCGACGCTCATGGCGCCAGGGGGAAGGAGGTCGATGCGGTAGACGTCGCTGCGAGACGGAAAGTTTTCGCTCGTCGCCTGCCCGAAGACGAGCTGTTCACTGCCCTGCGGCGAAAAACTGACCCCAGAGAAGTAGCCACGCGCAACGATGTACTGAGTGCCGGTGGCAACGTCGATCGTGGTCAGGCGCTGCTTGCCAACCTCGGGCCCAAGCAGCACAGCGATCGTGGTCGAGTCAGGGGACCAGGCGAAGACGAACGGGTCCTGCCAGCCGCTCGCCAACTTCTTGGGCGCACCGCCAGAAGCAGGCGCCAACATCAGTTCTGAGGGCTGGTTGCCTTTACCAAAGCGGTAGAAGACGACCTTCTGACCATCGGGCGAGACGCGTGGATTCGAGCCCAAGCCAAGCTTTCGCGCCGAAGAGCCGTTGTCATTCGCCACGAAGACGGTCGGACTGAACGGATTGCGCGTAAAGACCAGCGTCGCCTGCGAACTCGCCGGAGCAAGGAGACACCCGACGAACACGGCCAGTGTCGCAATCGATTTCCAGCTTCGGGCCACGCCGCGATCCTAACCGGCGTCCCGGCAGATAGCCATGAATTTCGTAGTCAAACAGCGAGTGGAGCGCTGACTTTGAGCGTCACGACTCGGTCAGGTGCTGCGAGTGCAGCTCGTGCCGTGGCAACCAGGGCGATACCGTCCAATTCAAAGCGCTCAGCAGCTGCCTCGAGTAGATCGATGTGCTTCTCCGGGCTCAGCAGCGCAACCTGCACTGGCTCGGAGTGGGCAAACCCCACCACGCAGTAGTCGTCATCGACGTGCTCCTGCCGTTCGTAGTGCTCGAACTTGCGCAACTCGATCCGAGAGAGCGTCTGCTTCGCATGCCGCGTCAAGCGCATGCCCTTTCAAGAGCCCAGCGCCCAAATCTCTCCCCCCTTTGCCCCTAAAGCTCGGGGACGTCGGCGCCGTGGGGGCAGAAGGGGAGGCGGCGGACCTCGGCCCAGCCGGCGCAGCGTTGCTCAAGGGCTTCGGCGACGTTGCCGGCCTCCTGCCAGGTGGTCCAGACGAGGACGGTCGGGCCGGCGCCGGAGATCGTTGCCCCGAGGGCGCCCAGCTGGGCGGCATCGTCGACCAGCTCCATCGAGCGTGGGTAGAGCTCGCGACGACGGGACTGGTGGATGCGATCGGCGAGGCCGGCGGTGACAAGGTCGAGGTCGGCACGATGCAGGCCGAGGACGAGCCGGGAGGCCGCAGAGACGTTGGCGACCGCGTCGGGGAGCGGGATCTCGGTGGGAATCGCCTCACGGGCGCGCTCGGTCGAGACCTCTTCGGCCGGAATCACGGCGATTCCCTCAAGTCCTCCTGGGGGGTCGAAGCGCGCTGCGCTCGGGGCGTCCCCATCCCCTGGCCCACAGATGACGAAACCGCCGTAGATCGCCGCGGCGACGTTGTCGGGGTGACCCTCCAGCTCAGTCGCCTTGGTCAGCATCTCCTCTTTAGAGAGAGCCAGCTCAAAGAGGTGGTCGGCGGCGAAGAGGCCGGCGACGATCGCGGCGGCACTGGAGCCGAGGCCTCGAGCCAGCGGGATCTCGCTGCGCAAGCGAAAGGCGATGCCGTCGGCTGAATGCAGGCTCTCGAAGGCGCGGACGATCAGGTTGTCGCGGCCGGTCGAGACCTCGAGGCCGCCGGCGTCAAGTGAGAACTCGCCGGTCTCCTCGACCTCCAACTCGAGGAAGAGCGAGACCGCCGCCGCCAGCACGTCATACCCCGGCCCGAGGTTGGCCGATGAGGCAGGGACGCGAACGAGGCGACGCCGGGTGGTCACGCGAAGACGGCGCGCTCGACCGCGCTGAGGTCGTTCTCGCAGTTGATCACCGGCGGGGCTTTGGAGAGGGCCGTGTCGGGGTCCTTGAGACCGTGGCCGGTGAGCACGCAGACGACCGACTCGGGCGGCGCAACACCCTCGACCACCGGCAGACCGTGGGCAAGCAGACCGGCCACCGAGGCGGCGGAGGCGGGCTCGCAGAAGACGCCCTCGCCGGCGGCGAGCCAGCGGTAGGCGTCTAGGATCTGCTGGTCGCTGACCGCCGCCACCCGGCCGCGGGAGCCGGTGAAGGCCGCCATCGCCTCCTCCCAGCGGGCCGGGTTGCCGATCCGGATAGCCGAGGCGACCGTCTCGGGGTTGGTGACCGGCTCGCCGCGCACGAGTGGCGCCGCGCCCTCGGCCTGGAAGCCGTAGAGGATCGGCGCCGTGCCAGCCTCCTGAAAGCCGCGCCAGTAGGCGGTGACGTTGCCGGCGTTGCCGACCGGGATCGCCAACGCGCCGGGCGCCTCACCGAGCTCCTCGATCACCTCGAAGGCGGCCGTCTTCTGGCCTTCGATCCGGTGCGGGTTGACTGAGTTGACCAGCTCGATCGGGTACTTGTCGGCGAGGTCGCGGACGATCCGCAGGGCGTCGTCGAAGTTGCCTTGCAGGGCGACGACGCGGGCGCCGTGCATCAGCGCCTGGGCGAGCTTGCCGATCGCGATCTTGCCCTCGGGGACGATCACCGCGCCACGCATTCCCGCCCGCGCGGCGTAGGCGGCGGCGCTGGCGGCGGTGTTGCCGGTCGAGGCGCAGATCACCGCCTCAGCTCCCCTCCCCTTCGCCCGCGAGACCGCAACGGTCATACCGCGGTCCTTGAAGCTGCCGGTCGGGTTGGCGCCCTCGAACTTGAGGTAGGCGCGGACGCCGATCCGCTCGGAGAGCCGCGGCGCCTCGACCAGTGGCGTCGAGCCCTCGTTCAGGGTCACCACCGGGTCGCCCGGCTCCAGCGAAAGGCGGTCCCTGAACCGCTCGATCAGCGGCGCGGGGCTCAAGCGAACTCCTCTTCGATCACCCGGATCGAGCGCGGCGGCGCGCGCAGCACGTCGAGCCCGTCTATCGCCTCCAACGCCGCCGTGAAACGCGACTCGAGGCACTCGTGGACGACCATCACCAGGCGCGCGTCCTCGCCCACGCCCCGCTGAACGACGCTCTTCACCGAGACGTCTTTATCGCCCAGCACCTGGGCGATCTGGGCGAGAACGCCGGGGCGGTCGGCGACCGCCAGGTGCAGGTAGAAGGAGGAGGAGACGTCGTTGACGATCGGCAGCCTGACGCGGGTCTCGTGCACCGGCGCGTCGCCGCTGAGGATCGAGACGACGTCGCCGAGCACCGCCGAGGCGGTCTGCACCCCCCCCGCCCCCGGCCCCGACATCGTCACCTCGGTGATGTCCGGCGCCTCGACCATGACCGCGTTGAAGGGACCCTCAACCGGCGAGAGCGGGTGGCCGCCGGAGAGGAAACATGGAAAGACGCGGACGCTGACCCCGCCCTCGCGCCGTTCGGCGACGCCGAGCAACTTCAGCGAGAGGCCGAGCTCCTTGGCGTAGGCGAGGTCACCGGGTTTGATCCGCTCGATCCCCTCGTAGGAGACCTCGTCCAGCGTCACCGGCGTGTGAAAAGCGAGGCGGGCGAGGATCGCCATCTTCGCCGCGGCGTCGGCGCCGCTGACATCAGCGGTCGGGTCGGCCTCGGCGTAGCCGAGCTCCTGTGCCCGGGCGAGGACCTCCTCGTAGGGAGCACCGGTGGAAGCCATCTCGCTGAGGATGAAGTTGGTGGTGCCGTTAACGATGCCGAAGACCTTGGCGATCTCGGTAACGCCGAAGCTCTCCTGGATTACCCGCACAATCGGGATCACCCCCGCCACCGCCGCCTCGAAGCGCAGCTGCACGCCGGCCTCGCGGGCTGCGTCGAAGAGCTCCTCGCCGTGTTGGGCGAGCAGCTGCTTGTTGGCGGTAACGACCGGGCGATTGGCCCGCAGCGCCGCGAGCACGTGCTCGCGGGCCGGATCGGTGCCGCCAATCAGCTCGACGATCACCTCGGAGCGCTCGAGGATCGCCTCGAAGTCGCCCTCCTCGCGGGTGAGGACGCCGGAGACCTCGGGCCGCCGGCCGGTGGCGGCCTCGACCGCGTCGGCGCGAGCGGCGATCATCGCGGCGAAGGCGCCACCGACCGTGCCGCGACCGAGCAGCCCGATGCGAACCGGTTCAGGCATCGCGGCGCGTCAAGTCCTCGTAGGTCTCGCGGCGCACGACGACGCGGGCCTCGCCCTCGTGGCAGAAGAGGACCGGCGGGCGCGGCACGCCGTTGTAGTTGCTCGCCATCGCGTAGCCGTAGGCGCCGGTTGCCGGCGTGACGAGGACGTCGCCGACGGCTGGAGAGGCGAGCATCGCCTCGCGGACGATGATGTCGCCGGACTCGCAGTGCATGCCGGCGATCGTCGCCGGGCTCTCGGCGGGGTCGGCGGCGCGATCGGCGATCAGCGCTTCGTAGCGGGAGCCGTAGAGCATCGGCCGCATGTTGTCGGACATGCCGCCGTCGACCGCGACGTAGGTGCGGATGCTCGGGATCTCCTTGACCGTGCCGACCCGGTAGGCGGTGACCCCGGCGTTGCCGACCAGTGAGCGGCCGGGCTCGACCAGGATGCGCACCTCCTCGCCGAAGACCTCAGCGACACCGCGCAGCTTTACCTCGGCGTAAGCGTCGATCGAGGGCGGCTCGTCTGCGGCGGTGTAGGCGATGCCGAGGCCACCGCCCACGTTGACGATCTGACACCACTCACCGGCGAGCTCGCCAAGCGCCCGGATCGCCAGCGTGTACGGCTCCAGCTCGAAGATCTGCGAGCCGATGTGGGCGTGCAGGCCGGTCAGCTTGAGCACGTCGGAACCGAGCACGCGCTCGATCGCGCTTGCGGCAAGGCCTTCGGCGATCCCGAAGCCGAACTTCGAGTCGAGCTGGCCCGTCTGCACGTAGTCGTGGGTGGAGGGCTTGATCCCCGGGGTGACGCGGATCAGCACGTCTTGCGGCGCCTCGAGCAGCCGCTCGCAGCGCTCGATCTCGTCGAAGGAGTCGAGGATCAGGTGGCCGACGCCCGAGCGCGCGGCGAAGAGGATCTCCTCATCGCTCTTGTTATTGCCGTGCATGTGGATGCGGGCGGGGTCGAAGCCGGCGCGCAGCGCCATGTGCAGCTCGCCACCCGAGGCGACATCGGCCGAGAGGCCCTCCTCGGAGAAAAGCCTGTAGGCGGCTGTGCAGGGCAGCGACTTGCTGGCAAAGAGAATCTCGAAACCGCCACCGGCGCGATCGAAAGCCTTGCGGTAGGAGCGGGCGCGTGCGCGCATGTCGTCTTCGGCGTAGATATAGGCGGGAGTGCCGAACTCCTCGGCCAGATCGACCACGTCGCAGCCGGCAATCTCGAGGTGGCCGCGCTCGTTAACGCGGCTCCCCATTGGGTAGACCGGGGAAGCGGCGATCGGATCCGCCACTGCGCCCGCCTGTCCGTGCTCCGCCATAGGCGGGCATTGTGACGGTTGGGAGGGGAGCGACGGCTGGTGGTGCCGCGAGGGGGCGGCTAGCGTTTGTCGCCAAGCAGGCCGCCGACCGTTTCGTCGACTTTGTCGACGATCCCGCCGACCGTCGATTCGGGGCCGGCGACCCCGTTGACGACTTCTTCGGTGACTTTGGTGACCCCGGTTTCTCCGAGGGTGCCGCCAAGCGTTTGATCGACGCCGGAGACCGTGTCGTTGACGGCGCCGGTCACGGCCCCGGAGGTCGACTGGCCGGAGCCGCCCCCCGAGCCGCCCGTCCCCGGCAGCGACGAGAGCGGTCCGCCTCCTCCGCCGCCGGCACCGCCCCCAGCTCCGCCAGAGCTCGATGAAGTCGACTGGCCGGTGGGGTTGGCAGCGCCGCCACCACTGGCCGGATTAGACGCGGGTGCTTCGCCGACCGGCGAGCCGGACGCGGGTGAGGGGGAGGCATCGGGGGTGGCGACGCCAACCTGCTGGCGGCTTTCGTCGGTTCGAACACCGCGCTGGGGGCCGTTGCCGTTTACGCCGGCGCCCGGCCGGCGAACAACGGCTGCTGTCCCGCCACCTGTGGCTGCCGGGGAGACCGCCCCGCCGCCCGCGGCCGGTTCGCCACTGGAAACCGCGGAGCTATCGCTGCCGCCACCGATGCCGGCCAACGGCCAATCCTTGAGCGCCTGCAGGGAAACGAGCAGCACGAAGGCGACGACAGCCGCTGCAATCAGGGCAGTGCCCGAAACAGCGCCTGCAAGATAGGTATGTGCCTGGCGAACCATCGATCGACATTGCCTCCGTGGTCGGCTGATACCCAGGGTCGCAGGGTAAAACGCAGCCGGCATACCCAATAATGGGATTTCCGAGTAATTTTGAGTACCGGCAAAATACCGGTGTGGCTAGAGATAGCCCAGGGGATCGGTCGGCGCGCCACCGACCCGGACCTCGAAATGCAGGTGATCACCGAAGCAGTGGCCCGTGCACCCGGAGTAGCCGATCACGTCGCCCTGCGAGACGCTCTGTCCCGAGGCCACGGCAAAAGAGGACTGGTGCGCGTAGCAAGTCTGCAGGCCACCGCCATGTTCGAGGCAGGTGAAGTTGCCGTAGCCGCCACTTTCGGCTTCGGACTGGAGCAGGACCACCGAGCCCGAGGCCGCGGCCCGGATCGGGGTTCCGGCGGGAACTGCGATGTCGATCCCCTCGTGCATGCGACCCCAGCGCATGCCGAAGCCGGAGACGACGGGCCCGTCGACCGGCCAGATGAACTGACCCGAGCCGTAGCGGATCGGGCCGGCGGGCAGCGGCGCCGAGGCCGTTTCCCCCAGTAGCACCGCCAGTTCGGCCTGGATCGAGGCAACGTCGCCATCGAGGTCTTCTTCGGTCTGGTCGATCTTGTCGAGAGCGGCGACCCGGCTGGCGCGGGCGGAGACCAGGGCTGACTGGCGCTGCTGCACCGCGGCGCGAGCGCTGGCGAGCGCCTGCTCTTCCGCCGCGATCGTGTCGCGGGCGGACTCGATCGTGTTCTTGGCGTTGCGCAGTCGGGCGACGGTCCGCTTGACCTGGTCGCGCAGGTCGCGCACCCGGCCGACGACCGCTTCGTCCATGCCGTGGATCCGGTTGAGGTATTCGGTGCGATCGATCAGGTCGTCGTAGCCGTTGGCGCCGACGATGACGCTGAGCACGTCGGGTGTGCCGGTCTCATAAATCGCAACCAAGCGATCGCGCAGCGCCACCAGGGCGCGCTTGAGGTGAGTCCTCATCACCGCCAGGTGCTTCTTGGCGACGTCGAGCTGTGCTTCGGCTCGGTCCAGTTCTGTCTGCTTCGCGTCGAGGCGTACCCGCACCGCCGCCTGGTGATTGCGCAGGGTCGCCACCTCGCCGGTCAGCCGGTCGATCTTGTCGCCGAAGTTGGAGATCGTCGTCGTCAGCACGCCCCTGCGTTCGCGCACCTTGGAGAGCTTCGCTTCCTTGGCGTCGAGCTTCGATTCGAGGTCTTGGGCGGGCGCCGCGCTGCTGGCCACGAGCAGCACGATCAGCGCCGCCGCGGCGGCCAGCAGAGCCGCCGGGGCAAGGCGAGTCTTAGAAGTCACGCGGGCGAGGCTAGCTGAGCCGAGATTCGCCCAGTTGCAGGGCATTAGCCGTGCAACTGGGCTTGCGATCAGCCCTGGCCAGGGGCGTTTTCCACATGGAGCAGGCGCTCGGAGGCCTCTTCCTCCATCTGCAGCGTGGTGTGGTCGATCTCGAAGCGCTCGTGCAGAAGCAGCTCGATCCGCCGCCGCACGAGGTCGCGATCGCAATCCGACGAGACGACGACGTGCGCGGCCAGCGCCCCGAAGCCGGAGGTCACGGTCCAGATATGCAGGTCGTGCACCGAGCGCACTCCCTCCTCTTCGCAGATTGCAGCCCCAGCCGCGTCGACATCAACGCCTGTCGGCGCCGCCTCCATCAACACGCCAACCGGCTCGGAGATCAGGCGCCACGAAGAGATCAGGATCAGCGCGGCAATCGCGAGGCTGACAACCGGGTCGACGATCGATGATCCACCGACAAGGACAAAGGCACCGGCCAGCACGACCCCAAGCGAACCGAGCGCATCGGCGACGCTGTGGCGCAGCACCCCCTCCAAGTTGACGTCCTCTCTCTCGCCGCGGGCCAAAACCACGGTCGCGGCAACGTTGCCGAGCAGCCCAAGCAAACCGAGACCGAGAACGCCAAGGCCGTCAATCTCGGGCGGATCGCCGAGACGACCAACCGCGGCATAGGCGATCGCAATCGCAACCACAACCAGGAGCAACCCATTGACCAGCGCAGCGAGAATCTCCGAGCGCTGATAGCCAAAGGTCATCCGCCCGGCAGCGGGCCGGGCCGCCAGCGCGGCAGCGAAAAGCGCCAACCCAATCGAGCCGACATCCGAAAGCAAGTGCCCGGCGTCGGCCAACACGGCCAGCGAACCGGTAAGAACACCGCCAACCGCCTCAGCGACCAGCATCGCCCCGTTGATCCCAAGCGCAATCCACATCCGCCGCCGGCTGTCGCCGCGCCGCGCTTCCAACCCGTGCGAATGCGAGTGAGAGTGCACGCCCCGAGATTAGGACCTATCCCGGTAGGGGTGAAACGTCTTGTACTTTTCGGCGTCCACCCTGCGGCGCCAGCAGGCTCCGATCCACCGAAAAAGTTAAGTGCAACCCCTACCGGGACGGGTCCAAACCCTTACGCCGGAACCGGCTCCTTAACCGACTCGGCACTCTTCATCGCCTGCTCCGCGACTTCGGCCGCGTAGCCAAGCCGCTCGGCGTATTCGCGAGCCTGCATCCGCGAGATGACCATGCGCTGGATCTCCGCCGTGCCCTCGAACAGCTGGTAGATCTTGGCGTCGCGGAACCACTTCTCCAGCGGGCACTCGGTGCTCCAGGCGTAAGGACCGACCAGGTCCATCAGCGTCGTCGTCGCCCACATCGTCACGTCGCCGCCCTTGAGCTTCGACATCGAGCCCTGGCCGCCACGCATTGGCACGCCGTTGCGCCCCATCCAGGCGGCGCGCTGGACCAGCAGGCGCGCGGCTTCAATCTCAGTGGCAACGTCGGCGAGGGTCTGCTGGATGCGCTGCTCCTGCAGGAGCGGTTTGCCTCCCTCGCTCTGGCCGTCGAGGTACTCGAGCGTCCACTCGTAAGCGGCCTGGGCGATGCCGAGGGCCGAGGCGCCGACCAGCGGCCGGGTGATCTCGAAGGTCGCCAGGGCGTCAGCCCCGCCACGCGACTTCTGGCCGGAGCGGCCGCGCTCGAGCTTCTTTTCCAGCTTCTCCTCACCGCCGAGCAGGTTCTCAACCGGGATGCGGCAATCGTCAAGCACAATCTCGGCGGTATGCGAAGCGCGAATCCCGAGCTTCGACTCCTTCTTGCCCTGGCTCAGGCCCGGGGTGTCCTTGCCGATCACGAATGATGCCTGGCCGCGGGTGCCGAGGCTTGGGTCAACGGTGGCGACGACGACGTGGACGTCGGCGATGCCGCCATTGGTGATGAAGACCTTGGTCCCGTTGAGGACCCACTCGTCACCGTCGCGCTTCGCCGTCGTCTTCAGGCTCTTTACGTCGGAGCCCGCCTGCGGCTCTGTCACCGCATAGGCGCCGAGCTTGATCTCATCGCCGCTGCCGAAGCACTCGGGGACCCACTGGCCGATCTGCTCCGGGGTGCCCGAGGAGGCGATGCCCGCTGCGGCGAGGCCGGAGCCGGAAACCGCGAGGGCGATGCCGGCGCAGCCCCAGTGGAACTCTTCGGCCGAGATCACCTGCATCTGACCCTCGGAGTCGCCGGCGGAGCGCTGGATGCCCTCGAGACCACCGAAGCCCTGCACCCGCGCCTCTTTTATTACATCCCAGGGGATGCTCTCCTCTTCGTCGTGCTTGCGGGCCGCGGGCCGGATCACGTTGCGGGCGAAGGTCCGACAGCGCTCCTTGTACTCCTGCTGCTCCTCGTTCAGTGCGAAATCCATTCGATCCCCTCTAGCTCTAAAACTGTGGCCTGCCGTTGATTGACTGGTCAGTCAACCGGTCTTGCAAAGACTAGCTGACCAGCCAGCCACCGGCCCGCGTGTAGCTTTCCCGGTCGTGGCCCGGAAGCAGCCCATCAACGCCGAGATTCCGCCATCGGATGCGTCGGCGAAGCCGGCGGACCCCCCGTCAGCAAAGACCGAGGCAGCGCCGAAGGTCAAGGAGAAACCGAACGAGCCGGCTGCGCCCAAGCCGGCCAAGCGGCCTCGCAAATCGATTCCGGCGGCGCTGAAGGCGATCGGCGGCTTGGTTGTCGTGGCCATCGTCTTCCTCGTCGCCGCTGTCCTCGGCGGCGGCGACTCGAGCGTGGACACCGGCAAACCGGCGCCGGTCACAGCGCCACCCCCGAAAGCGAGCGAAGAGAAGCAGACGCCCACCGCCGAGGCGGCGGAAGAACTTGGCTATCCGACCTTCGCGACCAACAACACGACCCGCGTCGGCGGCTCCGATCCGGCCTCCACCGCCGCCGGCGTGGCGCTCGCCGTCTTTCCCTCGGCGACCGCGGCGCAGCGGCCGGCCGCGGTGACGATCGTCGACGAAGAGGAGTGGCAGGGCGCGGTCGCCGCAGCGGTCCTGATGGCGGCGCCTGTGCAGGCGCCGCTGCTGGTCTCCTCCGACGGCGAGCTACCCGACCCGACCTCGCAAGCGCTCGAGGCCCTCGACCCGCAGGGAAACAAAGACACCGGCGGCGCCCAGGCGTTCGTGGTCGGCGATGCGCCCACGCCCGATGGACTGAAAGCAACCGAGGCCAAGGGAAGCGATCCCGCGGCGATCGCGGAGGCGATCGCGACTCTGCGGGACAAACTGTTCGACGGCCCGCCAGACCACATCGTCCTCGCCCCCGAAGGCAAACCGGGCTTCGCGATGCCGGCCGCGGCCTGGGCTGCGCGATCGGGCGACCCAGTTCTCTTCAGCGGCGCCGAGAAGCTGCCGGCAGCGACGCTGCAGGCACTGAAGCGCCATCCCAAGGTGCCGGTCTACGTACTCGGCCCTTCATCGGCAATCTCCTCTGGCGTGGTCCGGGAAGCCGCCAAGGCGGTCAAGAAGGTGCGGCGCGTCTCCGGCGAGGAGCCGGTCGAAAACGCGATCGCGCTGGCCCGCTACGGCAGCGGCGACTTCGGCTGGAACATCAACGATCCCGGCCATGGCTTCGTCGTCGCCCGCAGCGACTCACCGCTCGAGGCGGCGCTCTCGGCGCCGCTCTCGGCATCGGGCACCTGGGGGCCGCTGCTGCTCACCGATGACGCCGATACGCTGCCCAAGGCGCTGCGCGAATACCTGCTCGACGTCAAGCCGGGCTACACGACCGACCCGACCCGCGCCTTCTACAACCACGTTTGGGTAATCGGAGACCAGGAGGCCATCGACGTGAACCAGCAAGCCGAGATCGACCAGCTCGCCGAACTGGCAAAAATCGGAGGGGAACAGTGAGCGAGGCAGAGAGCCCCGACCTGCTGGGCAGCGCCCACGAGGTCAGCGCCGAGGACATCCGCGCCCTGGCGGGCGCCTCCACCCCCCACTTCGCGCTGCAGGTCCGCAACCGGATCCGGCGACTGATCGAGCCGCTTACGGTCGATCATCCGGCTCGGATCGAAGGCGAACGCAAGATCGCCGAGCTGGAGGGCCTGGCCGAGCACAGCGGCGACCCGCGCGGAACGATGGGCATCGGGCAGCACTGATGAAGCACCTCGCGCCCGGCGTCTGGCGCCTCAAGGAGCTCCCGGCGCCGTCGATCAACGTCTACCTCGCCGAGGACGTGCTGATCGACGCCGGCCGCCGCTGGGACCGGCGGCGTATTTTCGCCGAGCTGGAGGGTCGCGAGATCTCGCTGCTGGCGCTGACCCACGCTCACCCCGATCACCAGGGGGTCGCCAAGGACGTTTGCGAGGCGCGCGGTATCGCGCTCGCCTGCCACGCCGACGACGTCGAAGCGATGGAAGGACGGCGAGCAATGCAGGAGGCCGCGCCAGGCAACCCGGTCAACCGGGTGATCAGGCAGATCTGGCAGGGGCCGCCGTACAAAGTGGACCGCGTGCTGGCCGAGGGAGACGAGGTGGCGGGATTCCGAGTTCTCCACGCTCCGGGGCACGCCCGAGGAGAGGTCATCTTCTTCCGCGACGCCGACCGGGTCGCGATCTGCGGCGACGTGATCCGCAACATGAGCTACGCCACGGCGCTTCCCGGAATCAAGGAGCCACCCGAGATCTTCACCTATGACCCCGCCGAGAACCGCCGCTCGATCCGCAAGCTCGCCGATCTCAACCCCTCCCTGATCCTCCCCGGCCACGGCCCCGCCGTGACCGATATGGCTGCGTTCAAGCGTTTTGTAGCCGCACTGCCTGGGTAGCGGCCAGACAGGCTTCGCAACGCGGAGCGAACCTCGGGAAGGGAGTCTCGATGAAGGAGCTGAAGAACAGACGGCCTTCGCCGGCGATGGTCGTGGCGGTTATCGCCCTGATCGTCGCGCTGGCAGGGACGGCCTACGCGGCGCAGACGATCAATGGGGGAGCAATCAAGAAGCAGACGATCGGCGCCGGCAAGCTCAAGCACAAGACGCTCACCGGCTACCAGATCAACACCAACAAGCTGGGCGTGGTGCCGGCGGCACAGCGGGCAACACACACCTACTGGGCCGTGGTCAATAACCCGGGCGGAGCGGGCAACGCGGCGCTCGCGCGGGCCAGCGACACCACGATCACGGCAGCCGAGGGCGGCGGAGCGGTGGTCATCACCTTCCCGATCAACATCAGCGGCTGCGCCAACGTCTCCGCTCGCAATAACGCCGGGACCACGGTGCCGGGTCCGGGCTATGCCCAGACCAACACCTCGCCGGCCAATCCCAATGCGATCGAAGTACGCACGCGCGATGAAAAAGGAGCTGACGCAGACGCCGATTTCCATCTGATCGTCGTCTGCCCATAGACGGGGGGGGCGATGCGCGGGCCCGGCTCCCCTTGCCACCAGGGGGGCCGGGCTGCATCGCCAACGGCTAGGCTGGGCGCATGAGCGAGATCGACCATGGCTTCAAGGAGGGCGACAAAGTCTGGGTCGAGGATGGCAACGGCAAGCACCATCCCGGCATCTTCGTCGCCGATAACGAGAGCTCCGGTTGGTTCGGCGGCGGCCCCAGCGCCTACGTCGTCCACCCCGAGGCCAAGCAGGCCGAGGTCGTCTCGACTTTTCGCATCACCCCGCGCGACGAGTAGCGTCGAGCGCGGCAGCTCAGCGAATCAACTGGACTTCGACCCCGACGTCGAGCTCGGCCCAGGCCTGGTCGGCGGTCATCACCGGCGAATTGCGGCTCGCGGCAACCGCAAAGCAGATGCGATCCGCCAGCGATAGCCCGGTGGAGCGAGTTGGCTCTCGCAGCGCAGCCGCGTACTCCGCGTGGGCGGCCTCGACGGGGATCACCTGAGCCCCGGTCGACTCGAACTCGTCGCGCAGTGAAGCGGTCCACGCGCCAAGGACCCTGGTGCGCTCGCTGACCTCGGCCCAGTTGACGGAGGGTATGACCGACCCGCCCAGCTCGGCCACGACGACCTCGCCCCCACGCTCGTCAAGGAGGTAGGCGAGAACCGCTGACGCATCAAGAATGACGGCGCCGGAACTCATCGAGCTCTCTCTCTTCGCGACGCGCTTCCGCACGCCGCTCAGCAATCAGTTCCGCAACCGGATCGCGGCCTTTTGCTGCCTCTCGGAATCGACGCCGAAGACGTTCGAACGCAGCCAAGCGGGTTTCCAGCAGCAGCCGATCGTCCTCGACGCGAGCAACGAGGGTGTCGCCCTCACTGAGGCCGAGCTCTTCGCGCTGCCGAGAAGGAATCACGATGCGCCCTTGTTTACCGACCCTCACTTCTGCCATCAAGATCTAAATGTGGCAGAAGTGAAATGAAATGGCAATAAGCCACGATATGGTCGCGAAATGCTCGCCTATGTCTTTTGGCACCAGCCACGAAGGGACATCAATCACCTGAAATACGAGGAGGCTCAGAGGGCGTTTCATGGGGCGCTGGAGCTGCCCTCGGCGTGCTTCCGCGTCTCAGAGCTGCCTTTCGACGAGAAGGGTGGTGGCTATGAGGATTGGTACCTCGTCGAGGACTGGGGGAAGCTGGGGGAGCTGAATAGCGCTGCCGTCGATTCGATTAGACGTGCTGATCACGACCGGGCTGCCTCTCAGGCTGCTGACGGCTGGGGCGCCGTTTACTCATTGGCACGAGGTCCGACTTCAATTCCCGAGGGTGCCCGGTGGCTTGACAAGCCGAGGGGCACGCCAACCGATCAGTTCCTCGCCTCGCTCGCCGCGGCCACGGTGTGGCGGCGGCAGATGGTTCTCGGCCCGGGCCCTGAGTTCTGCGCGGTCAGCCCAGGGTCGGCCGGCCGCGAGAAGATCTGGCCGGGTGACTTCTAATCAGTCGGGGAGTCGGGCCTTCCCCATATCGACGCGGTCGCCGCGGAACGGGACGCCCTCGGCGGTGAGGTGGACGCGCTGGCGCGCTCCCTTAGCTAGGGAACCGTCTGCCCGGACCACCCGCCACCACGGCAGGTCGGGGTCGTCGCACTCGAAGAGGACGGTGCCGGCGAAGCGCGGTGCGCCGGGAGAAACGTCGCCATAGGTGCGGACGAAGCCGGGCGGGATCTCGCGGACCCGAGCAAGGACTTCAAGATCGTGACTTCGTGTTTTGTCTCGCATAGCGAGAGGAAACACGAAGTCAGCCGCTGGGATGGCCCGGGCCGAAGGCGTCGATTATGCGATTCTGGAACTCGGAGAGCTCTTCGGGGGAGATGAAGTAGGTGGGCGGGGTGAGGAATAGGCCATCGGCGCGTTCTGCGGTCGCCTCCACCCTGGCCCTTACCTTGTCGAGCGGTCCCGCCGCGCAGTAGGTCTCGACCATCTCGTCGCTGATCGCGGCGGGGACGGCGGCGAGGTCGCCGCGGCGGAAGGCATCACCGGCGGCAGCGGCGTTGTCGGCGAAACCGTGCAGCTCCCAGAGCGGCGCGTACGTTTTCACCGTCGCGTAGAAGGAGATCGTACGGCGGGCCATCTCGATCGCGCGCGCCTCGTCATCGTCGATCGCGCAGCAGACGGTCGGCAGGTAGTCGAAGTCCTTGCGCTCGCGCCTGGAGCGGCTGAGGCCGGTCTCGAAGGCGTCGACGACGACCTCATCGATCCAGCGCAGGCTCTGGATCGGGTGGCCGATCAGCCCGTCGGCGACGTCGCCGGCCATCCTCGCCATCCCGGCCTGCACGGCGGCGGTGTAGATCGGCACCGACTCGCGCGGCGCCGGGTGCGGCCGGATCCAACCCTTAATGTCGATGTCGTAGTAGGAGCCCTCGTAGCGGATCGGTTCGCCGGCGCCGGCCTGCTGCATGATTAGCCGCGTCGCCTCGATCGCCTCGCGTAGATGCGGCGCCGGTTTGCCGTAGTCGGCGTTGTGCCAGGTCTCGTTGAGGCGCTTGACACCCGCTCCCATGCCGAGCCGGAAGCGACCGCCCGACATCTCGTCGATGTCGAGGGCGCTGATCGCGTGGATGAAAGGGCTGCGGGTGAACGCCCAAACGATCCCGGTGGCGACGTCGATCTTGGTCGTCTTCGCGGCCAGGTAGGCGGCCTGGGTGGCGGCGCTGCGAAACAGCTCCGGCGCCCAAACGCACTCGACTCCCGCCGCCTCGGCGCGTAGCGTCTCGGCCTCGAGATCGGTGACCGAGGTGCCGATCGCGGCGACGGAAATCCGCTCGAGCGCCCCCATCGCCGTTCGGCCTCAGGCCGGGACCGGCTCGGCGGCGCGGGAGAGCACGGCGTCGGCGACCCGTTCACGGTGCCACTTGGCGTCGCCGAAGATCGCCGCGTTGGAGCGACCGCGCTTGAGGAAGAAGTGGAGGTCGTGCTCCCATGTGAAGCCGATGCCGCCGTGGACCTGGATCGAGGCGTCCGGAACCCGCCAGCCGGCGTCGGAGGCGTAGGCCTTGGCGGTCGAGGCTGCCAGCGGCAGTGACTCCGGCTCGGCGTCGGCGGCCCAGGCGGCGCCGTAAACGGCCGAGCGGGCGTTCTCGGTCTCGAGCAGCATCTGCGCGCAGCGGTGCGAGACCGCCTGGTAGGCGCCGATCGGGCGGCCGAACTGCTGGCGGTCTTTGGCGTACTCGACCGCCATCTCCATCGTCCGCTGGGCGATCCCGGTCGACTCCGCCGCGAGGGCGACGCAGAGGCGGAAGAAGACCGGGTAATAGTCCGCCCCAGCGCCCGGCAGCGTGTCCGCAGCAGCTACGCGGACGCCGTCAAAGCGGACCGAGGAGAAGCGACGGGTCGGGTCGATCGAGGGCTCGGCGGTGACGGTGACGCCGTCGACGCCGCGCTCGACCAGGTGCCGCTTGCCGTCCGAGCTGGCGACGAGGAAAAAGTCGGCGCTCGCTGCGTCGGGGACGAGAATCTTCTCGCCGTCGAGGACGACCCCGTCACCTTCGGTGTTGGCCTCCATCGTGAAGCCGCCGGGCGTGACGGTCGAACCGGCGTCCCAGAGCGCCGGCGTGCCGCGTAGCTCACCCGCGGCCAGCGGCCGCAGATAGCGCTCGCGCAGATCGTCGGAGCCGCAGAGCGTCAGTGCCAACCCGGCGATCGTGTTGGAGAAGAGCGGCGACGGCGCCAGCGCGTAGCCCATCTCCTCAAAGAGGACGGCCAGCTCGACGATGCCGAGTCCTTGTCCGCCCCACTCCTCTGGCACGGCAAGTCCGCTCCAGCCCAGCCCGGCCATCTCGGCCCAGCCGGAGGCATCGAAGCCGTCATCGCTGGCGGCAATCTCCCGCAGCCGCTCAGATTTGAAGCGCGAGGCGAGGAAGTCGTGGGCGGTCGACTTGATCGCCTGCTGCTCATCGGTGAGGTCGAAGTACATAGCGGCAGTCCCTAACGCAGCCTCGGCAGGCCGAGCACGCGCTCGGCGATGATGTTCTTGAGGATGTCGGTGGTGCCGCCCTCGATCGAGTTGGCGCGTGAGCGCAGGAAGCCGTACTGCCAGGCGCCGTTGTCGATCGCGTTCTCCGCGCCGCGGGCCAACGGCGCGTAGGCGCCCTCGATCTCCAGCGCCAGCTCGGTCAGGCCCTGGTGGATGTCGGCCCACTGCCACTTGCCCAGAGAGCCCTCCGGACCCGGAATGCCCGACTGCATCGTCTTGGTCAAGCCGCGATAGGCGTTGAGGCGCATCGTCTCCGCCTCGATGTGGAGCTGGGCGATCCGCTGCCGGAAGTAGGTGTCCTCGGCGGCGGTGCCGCCGTTGACGCGGACCTCATTGGCCAGCCTGGCGAGCCCGGTGAGGCTGTTCTGGATCTGGGCGATCGCGCCGAAGGCGAGACCGGCGCGCTCGTTCATTAGCGTCGTGATCGCCACCCCCCAGCCGTTGCCGACCCCGCCGACGATGTTGGCGTCGGGGATACGCGCTTCGTCCATGAAGACCTCGTTGAACTCTCCCTCGCCGGTGATCTGCACCAGCGGCTTGGCCTCAACACCATCCTGCTCCATGTCCATCAGGAAATAGGTGAGCCCCTTGTGCTTGGGGGCCTCGGGGTCGGTGCGGGCGACGAGCATGCACCACTTGGCGTACTGGGCGAAGGTGGTCCAGACCTTCTGGCCGCTGACCACCCATTCGTCGCCGTCCTTGACCGCCCGCGTCTTCAGCGAGGCGAGGTCCGAGCCCGACTCCGGCTCGGAGAAGCCCTGGCACCAGATCTCATCACCGGTCAGAATCGGCTCCAGATAGCGCTGCTTCTGCGCGTCTGTGCCGTGAGCGATGACGACGGGACCGCCCATTGCCAGGCCGAGCACGTTGGCCGGGCTGGGAGCTTCCTGGCGCGCCGCCTCGCCGACGAAGATCGCCTGCTCGATCAGGGTAGCGCCGCGGCCGCCGTACTCCTTGGGCCAGGAGATGCCGGCCCAGCCGGCGGCGTGCAGCTTCAGCTGCCACTCGCGGCGAAAGGCCATCACCTCATCGAGGCCGGCCTCGGGCTCAGGCCCGGGGTTGTTCGCTTCGATCCAGGCACGGACCTCGTCGCGGAACTGCTGCTCGGAGGGCGAGAGGGTCAGGTCCATCGGGCGCGGAGCATAGCGGCCGACTGGCCGTACAGCCAGGACTTAGCGCTGGCCGCAGACCTTGAAGCCGATTTCCCCCGCCAGCTTGTCCGCCTTTGCGAACACTTTTTCGGACGAGGTGAAGAGGGTCAGCGGTTCTGCTTCGCCTTCTTCGATCCCTGCTTCGACCGCAGTGAGATATGCGCTCACCTTCTCTTCGCCATCGGGAGCACCCAGCGCCTTGATCGTGTCCAACTGTTTGTTCAGGGCCGGGATCGCGATCGTTTCGATCACTTCGGTCGCTTGGGCTTCCGCCTCGGCGTTAGAGCTTTCTTTGGAATTGATTTCTTTGATGCCTTTCTTTTTCAGAAAGGCGGCGTATTCGTTTTCGACCTGTTTTTTACCTGAGGCGCAGATTGCGTCGGCTTCCTTGATGAACGCGGCTTTGGAGATCGAAGCCACTCCGCCGTCGCCACCGCTAACGCTGCTGCTGTCGCTGCTGCTGTTGTTGTTGTCGCTGCCGCTACTACCGCAGCCCGCTGCAGCCAGGGCGACAACCAAGGCGATCACAACAGGGACAATCAGTCGCTTGCTCAAGACAAATACCTCAGAATAGATTGACTAATGCTGGAAGGTATACCGCAACTGAGCGGCTTTTGATCGTCGCCGCCAGCCCGGCGCTATCGGCTACCGCAGACTTCAAGCCCGTATTCCTTAGCCAGCCTGCTCGAGATCCCGAACACGACTTCGCTGCTTTTGACCGCCGCCTGCGGGTTGCCTTCCGCTGTTTCGAGACCTTCTTCCAGCGCCGTGAGTATCCCGTCGACCTTGTCCTCGTCGCCATCGGGAGCTCCGAGCGCGCGGATTTCCTTGATTTCCCGTTTCAGATTGGGAACCACGACCTTGCCGACCAGCGCTTCGAAGTCGGCTTCGCTCGGGTGTTTGATGTTTTTGTTCTTTTCCAGGAAGTGGGCGAAGGCGATTTCCATCCGATTGTTTCCGCGGCTGCAGACCGCGTCCGCCTTCTTGATGAAGGCGACTTTCGAGATCGTCGGTCCGTCACTCGAATCGTCGCTGCCACCGCCGCACCCGGCGACAAGCAAGGGCAGCGCAAGCATCCCGATGAGCAGTGCAATCCCGCGCGTTCTCAAAGCGATCCCCCTCCGTTCCCTCGACTGGTGAGGGGGAACCTACACGACCTCAGATCCTTTGAATCAAGGTCCCCGTTCCGAGTCCGCCGCCGCAGCACATCGTCACCAGTCCCATCTCCTTGTCGGTGCGCTCCATCTCGTGCAGCAGGGTGGTGATCAAGCGGGCGCCGGTCGAGCCGAGCGGGTGGCCGAGGGCGATCGCGCCACCGTTGACGTTGACCCGATCCATATCCGGGTCGAGCTCGCGGCGCCAAGCGGCTACGACCGAGGCAAAGGCCTCGTTGATCTCGACTAGATCGATGTCGTCCATCGCCATCCCGTTGCGCTCGAGCAGCTTGCGGGTCGCCGGGATCGGGCCGGTCAGCATGATCACCGGGTCAACGCCGACCGTGGTCTGATCGAAGATGCGGGCCCGCGGCTTCAATCCCAGCGCATCGGCCTTCTCACGCTCCATCAGCAGCACGGCGGCGGCGCCGTCGGAAACCTGCGAGGAGTTGCCGGCGGTGATCTTGCCGTCCTCCTTGAAGGCGGGCTTGAGGTTGGCCAGGCCCTCCAGCGTCGTCTCGCGCAACCCCTGATCGGTCGCGTAGGTGTCGCCGTTGACGGAGAAGGGAACGATCTCACGCTCGAAGCGACCCTCCTCGGTCGCCTTGGCGGCGAGCTGCTGAGAGCGCAGGCCGAGCTCGTCGAGCTCGGAGCGGGGGATCTCCCACTTGTCGGCGATCATCTCTGCCGAGAGACCCTGCGGGATCAGGTCGTAGCGCTCCATCAGCTGCGGCGAGAAGGGCGCGCCGTGCTCCTTCATCACCGAGTAGCCGTCGGCGAAGGAGATGTGGCCCATATGCTCGACTCCGCCGCCGATCGCGACATCGTGGACGCCAGAGGCGATCAGCGTCGCGGCGAAGTTGACCGCCTGCTGGGCGGAGCCGCACTGGCGATCGATCGTCGTCGCGGGCGTCTCGATCGGCAGCCCGGCCTCGAGCCAGGCGTTGCGGCCGATGTTGACTCCCTGCTCGCCGAACTGCTGGGCGCAGCCGGCGATCACGTCGCCGGTCTCGGCGGGATCAACACCGGTGCGCTCGAACAGCTCGGCATAAGTCTTAGCCAGGAGGTTCGAGGGATGGACGTCCTTGTAAATGCCCTTCTCCTCGTGCCCCCGCCCGATCGGCGTGCGCACCGCCTCCACGATCACTACCTCACGACCACCAAACTTGCCGCTTCCGTTCTCCGCCACGACAGCCTCCAGTTCTCGATCTATTCGCTCTCTTAGACGATAGCCGACCGATTGACTGGTCAGTCAACCAGTGACCCCGTAGCGCACGAGCTTGTTGAGGCTTGATAGGAACCCCGCCCATGAACGCAAGCAAGGGATACGAGAGTCCGGGGATCGCAGGGAGCGGGGCGATTGCCACTGGTCTCGCAGCGGTTTCGACAACCACGGCTGACACGATTTTGTTGGCCCGCAGCGAGGCTTCGGCCTGGCGCGCCGAGGAGAAAGTCGTCGCCGCCTGCGCCAAGATCGAGGGAGCTGAACCCTCAAGGCTCCGGGTCACCACCAACCCCGCCGACCTCGCCGACTGTGACGTCATCGTCGAGGCGATCGTCGAGGAGGTCGAGCCCAAGGGCGAGCTGCTCTCGACCATCGCCGATGCCTGCCCCAACGCCGCGCTTGCCACGACCACCTCGTCGCTCAGCATCGCCGAGATCGCCAAGGCCGGCGGGATCGATGGCAAGCTCTTCGGGCTCCACGTCTTCAACCCGGTGCCCCGCATGAAGCTGGTCGAGGTCTGCTTCCCCGACGGCAGCGAGGGCGCCCGCGAGACGGCGCTGGCTTGGTGCGCGGCACTTGGTAAGACAGCGGTCGAGGTCCCCGACCTGGCCGGCTTCGTCGTCAACCGCCTGCTCTTCCCCTACCTATTCGACGCCGTCCGCTTCATGGAACAGACAGGCATGGAGGCGGGTGAGATCGACACCTGTATGAAGCTCGGCGCCGGCCACCCGATGGGTCCGCTCGCCCTGCTCGACTTTGTCGGCCTCGACGTCTGTAAGGCGATCGGCGACGCGCTCTACGACGCCTCCAATGAGGAGTACCAGAGACCCCCCAAGCTGCTGGTCGAGATGGCGGGCGAAGGCAAGCTGGGCCGCAAGAGCGGCGCCGGTTTCTACACCTACGACTAGGCGTAGCCCTCGCGCAAACCGGGAACGGTGCGACAGAGCACCCTCCCCAATATGCCCTTTTAGGGCCTAACCTTCTTCGCTCACTCGCAAAGCAGCATCTGCGAGACGTTGATCCCATCCATCGAGCAAGAGGGAGATCACTCATGCTGAATAACAGGATGAGGGTGGTACGCACGGCGCTGTTCGCCGTCGCGGTCGCCACGCTCGGTTCAGCGGCAAGCGCGTCGGCTGAACTCTTAGGTGAGTTCACGCGATTCCAGCAATGCCCCTGGACCAATACCGAAGTAAAACAGTGCCTCTACATGCAGAGCAACGGGGGAACGCTGACGCTCGGCAAAAAGAAAGTCTCAATCGAAAAACAAATCGTGCTTCAAGGGGGCTTTGGCGAACCCGGAAGCGGAATTTCCCCCTTTTTCGCAGCGACCGACGGAGTCACGCTCACAAAAGCAAGCCAGTCAGTTCCTGGCGGATTGGCCGGACTCATCCCGGAAGGGAAAGCACCGCCGCTGGTCAAATCCCTGACCAAATTCTATTTCGAAAATTCGCTGACCGGCGTCACCGCGACCCTCGAATTGGCCGAACCGGCGTCCAGCATCGGCTTTGGCAAATTACACCTGCTTGACGGCGAAAGCCTGGCCTTGAAACTGCCGCTCAAGCTTCATCTGGAAAACCCGTTCTTGGGCAAAGCGTGCTACGTCGGCGCGAGTGGTTCGCCCATGGTCTGGGAGCTCACCACCGGCGTGACCGCCCCGGAAAAACCGAATGCGCCCATTACCGGCGCCCCCGGCGTCAGCAAACTCCTCGAAAAAAAACAAATCCTCGAACTGAGCGAAAACGAACTCGTCGACAACAAATGGTCTGCCCCTGGGGCAAACGGCTGCGGAGGAAGTCTCAGCTTCCTCGTCGATCCCATCGTCAACGAACAGCTCGGGGACATGACGGCCGGCCACAACAGCTCGGTTCTGAAAAACACGATCTACATCTCGGCCGCCGAAGCCGTGAAATTAAACCATGAAATGGGCTAGGCCCACCGGCACGCAAAGAGAGGATGAAACGATGAACGTAAGAGCCATACGGATCCTGATGTCGGGCCTTTTCGTGGCGCTGGCCATCAGCACAGTATCTGCCGGTGGCGCCAGCGCGAGTCCAGCCTGGAGGTTCTCCGGTGTTGAACTCAAAGGAACGGAAGTCACCTTGGGCGTTGCCGTTCCAGGCCGCCTCACGGTGCCGTCTGCGCCGGTTGTATGTGAACATTTTCTCTACAAGATGATCATTTCAAACAGCGCCGGGACCGGGAAAGGGGAAGTGACGGAATTGCCCCTTTTCAACTGCACGTCACTCGCCGGAGAATGCACGGTTGAAGCGATGACAGCGGAAAAACTGCCGTGGCCGGCGCACCTGACCACCGTTGAAGGAAATAGCTATGTCGTCATCGAAAACATCAAGGTCAGCATTCTCTACGGCGGGGCTTTCTGCCCCCTGAAAGGGGTGTCTGTCCCGGTAACCGGTTCAGCGGGAGCATTGTTCGAAAACGCTTCTGAAGCAGCTGAGTTCAGTGAAGCGAGCTTCACCGCAACCAAAACAGGGCTAAAAGCGTTTGGCTCATCGGTGCAGTGGGAAGGACAGTTCCCAATGGAAGCATTCGAGTGGAGCAGGTTGCAGGCTTTGACCGTTTCCTAGCGCTGATCTCTGACTTCGCGGGCGCCGGGGGAGACTTGGCGCTCGCGAAGCCCCCCCGCCCGGCCTAATCGCAGGTGCGACCCGCGAGGTCCCAGATCACGTCGGCTGGGGAGATGCCCTGGCGGCGGGCGATGCTCTCGATCTCTTCCCAGGGCAGCTCGGCCTCGGGGAGGTCGTCCCAGCGGGCTAGGTCGAGGGCCTCGGCGGCGCCTTGAAGCGCGGGGCCCAGATGCTCCTCGGAGCGCAGTAGCGCTCGCAGTACCTCAAGTTGCTTGTCGCTCATGCGCACAACCCACATGCGACACCTCCAGGGTTTGGTGAAACGCGGGTTGCCCGGAGAAACTAGGTGCCCTGGCGGACGGAACCGCTAATGCGGACGGCCTCGATCCGGTTCTCGCGCACCGACTCGACCCGGATCGTGTAACCGTTGGCGGTGATCGTGTCGCCGCGCTTGGGCAGGCGGCCGAGCTCGCCGAAAACGTAGCCGCCGACCGAGTTGTAGGCGTCGGTGTCGACCGGGAGCTCGATGCCGGCGTCGGAGAGATCGCCAAGCGAGACGTGGCCGCGGACGAACCACTCGCCGCTTGCCAGCTGGCGCAGGGCGGCGGCACGGGGGTCGGTCTCGTCCTCGATCTCCCCCACCACCTCCTCGAGGATGTCCTCGACGGTGACGATCCCGACCGTGCGCCCGTACTCGTCGACGACGACCGAGAGCGAGGTGCGCTGGACCTGAAGATCGTGCAGCAGGTCATCCAGCGGCCGGGTCTCGGGAACGATCACCGCGTCGCGCACGGATGGCGCGATCTCAGCCTCGGGGCCGTCGCTCATGTAGAGGCGGGCAAGGCTGTTGTTGTGAACGATCCCCTTGACCCGGTCGGGGTTGTCGTCCTCGATCACGACGAGCCTCGTGTGCCCCGAGGTGACGCAGCGCCGCAGCGCCGTCTCTACGGTCTCGGAGGCGTCGACGGTGACGACCGCCGGGATCGGCGTCATTACCTCGCGCGCCTCCTGCTCGTGCAGGTGGAAGACGCCGCCGAGCATTCCCGCCTCGCCCGGGTCGAGCGTGCCGCCCATCTTCGAGCTGTCGATGATCTGCTTCAGGTCCTCGGCCGTGTGGTGCTCTTCGATGTCGGTCGGATCGACGCCGAAGAGGCGGACGATCGCGTTGGAGATCGCACTCAGCAGGAGGATCACAGGCGCCGTCACCGCGCGGAACCAGTTGAGCGGTCGCGCGACGCGGCGGGCGGTGCGCTCCGCATGGGCGATCGCCAGCATCTTCGGCACCTGCTCGCCGATGCTGATGTGGAGCGCGGTGACGAGAATGAAGGCGATCGCTACCGAGAGGCCGACCGCGGCACCGTGGGAGAGGCTGCCGAAAATCGGCTCGAGCAGGACCGCCAGCGAGGGCTCGCCGAGGAAGCCGATGCCGATCGAGGCGATCGTGATCCCGATCTGACAGGCGGAGAGCGACTCGTCGATCTTGTCGAGCTGCTCGATCACCTCCTCGGCACCGCTTTCGCCTTCCTCGGCAAGCTGCTCGATCTTGCCGCGGCGGCTGCGCACGAGGGCAAACTCGGCCGCGACAAAGAAACCATTGATGGCGACGAGCAGCAGCAGAAGGACGAGCAGTAGGGCGCTCATCGTCTATTTGGCCCGGTACTTCGGGGGAGGTCGTCGTCGGCCATTCGGCCTAGGCAATATAGCTTTCCGGTCCGCCGGTTCAGCCATAAGTGCCATATTGATCTTCGGATGCGCATCGCAAGCCTCGTCCCTTCCGCGACCGAGATGATCTATGCACTCGGGCTCGGCGACTCGGTCGTCGCCGTCACCCACGAGTGCGACTACCCGCCCGAGGCGCGTTCCCTACCCCACCTGACGCGAACGGTTCTCGCTCCCGGCCTCAGCGCCAGTGAGATCGACATGGCGGTAAAGGCGCGCGTCGCCGAGGGCCAGGCGCTCTACGAGCTCGACGAGGACCTGCTGGCAAAGCTCGCTCCCGACTTGATCGTCACCCAGGCGGTCTGCGCCGTCTGCGCTGTCTCCTACGAAGAGGTGGTCGAGGTGGCCGCTCGGCTGCCGAGCAAGCCCCGGGTCGTTCAGCAAGACCCGAGCACACTGGGCGAGATGCTCGAGGACGTAATCCGACTCGGCGAGGCGGCCGGGATAGCCCAGCAGGCCCACGAGCTGCGCGGCGAGCTGGAGGGAAGACTGGCGACGGTGCGCGCCGCCGTCTCGGGGGCGACCCCGCCGCGGGTGATCGCGCTCGAGTGGCTCGACCCTCCCTACGTCGGTGGGCACTGGATCCCGGAGATGATCTCGATCGCCGGCGGCGAGGACGTCGCCGGGCCGCCCGGCCTGAAGTCACCCGAGGTCTCATGGGGAGAGCTCTCAGGACTCAATCCCGACGTCGCGATCGCGATGCCCTGCGGCTGGTACGTCGACGACTCGCGCGCCCAGGCGCTGACCCACTGGGAGCAGATTGACGCGCTCGGCGCCCAGCGCGTCTTCGCGGTCGACGCTGCCTCGACCTTCTCGCGCCCCGGTCCGCGCCTCGTCGACGGAGTCGAGCTGCTCGGCCACCTGCTTCACCCCGACCTGGTCGACCCGCCGGGCAACATCGGCTTCGCCGAGCTGCGCTCTCCACAGGTGTGGCCGGGCCGGGCCGGCTGACGCTCAGGCGATCGCCAGCGCGCCGAGAATCGAGAGCAGGGCCACCCCCACCATCACCGTCATCTCGGCGGGAAAGTGTCGCTGCCCCAACATTCCTCGCTCACCGGCGACGATCGCGAGAGCGCAAATGACGCCCGCGACGAGTCCACCAAGGTGGCCGCCGAGACTGATGTGGGGTCGGGTAAAGCTGAGGGCGAGGTTGATCACCAGGATTACCCCGATCGTGCCGGCAACGTTGTCGACACCACGCCCTCGGGCGATTACAAAAGTTGCACCGAAGATGCCGAACACCGCACCAGATGCTCCGATAGTGAGCGCATCCGGGCTGAGCACGAGGGCGCCGAGCGCTCCGCCGAACAACGACGCCACGTAGACGGCGACGAAGCGCGGCGTGCCGATTGATGGCTCAAGCAGCCGGCCGAGAAAGTAGAGAGCGAACATGTTGAAGCCGATGTGGATGAGATCGTTGTGGAGGAAGCCGCCGGTAATGAGGCGGTACCACTCACCTTCGGCAACTAGGGGACCGAAAAGACCGAAGTCGAAGGCAACCGTGCTTCGCCCCACATTGGCAAAGCCACCGCTGGCGCTGGCGATCTCGGCGAGGAAGGCGATCACGTTGAGACCGATCAGGATGAAGGTCGCCGGGGCGCTGGCGAAGAGGCTCGACTCGCCGACCCCCCTGACCACCTTGGTGCGCTGGCTGGCGCACTCCGGGCAGCGCATCCCGACCGGGGTCGGGGTCATGCAATCGGGACAGATTGGCCGCCCGCAGGAGGAGCAGGAGACCGCGGTCTCGCGGTTGGGATGGCGATAACAGGTCTGGGCCACGGCGATGAGCCTACAATCGCCGCCGATGGACGCCGCCAGCCCAGCCCGGCTCTACGCGACCGCGGTCGGCGCGGCGCTGATCGTGATCGGCATCGTCGGCTTCTTCTACAGCGCCTCGTTCGGCTCGCCGGGCGAGGTCGACGAGATGCTCGGCGTCTTCGCCGTCAACGGCTGGGTCAACGTGCTCCACATCCTCAGCGGAGCACTCGGCCTGCTAGTCGCCGGCTATGCCGCGCGCCAGTACGCCCTCTGGCTCGGCGTCCTCTACCTCGGGCTCGCGCTCTGGGGATTCGCGATTGGCAGCGGCGACTCGATTCTCGGCTTCCTCCCGGTCAACACCGGCGACACCCTGCTCCACCTGGCCCTCGGAGCACTCGGCGTCGGCGCCGCCCTCTCGACGCCGGCAAAGAAGAAGCAGAAGGGCGAGCCGGTTACGGCTTGACCCGGCTGGTCAGCGAGCGCAGGCCGCCTTTGGCCTGCTGGCGACCGCGGCGACGCAGCTCGAGCACGACAAGGGCGCCGGCAGCGGCGCCGCCGGCGCCGACGGCGAAGACCGGCCGCACCCAGTTGCGCGGGTCCCGCAGCGCCCTCAGCTCGCTTTCGGAGAGCTGCTCGGCCCAGACCGAGAGCTCCTCCGCGGCGGCCTGCGTGACGGCTGCGAGCGTGTCCTCGAGGCGACCGGAGAGCCGCTCCGGCGGCTCGATCGGTCGCAGCGCATCGGAGAGCAGATTCTCGACGTCCCAGGTGCTGCCGCTCAGCCGTCCGCTCGGGTCACTCATCGCTCATCTCCTCCTGAAGCTGTTTGATCGCACGATGGATCAGGACCTTGGTGGCGCCGTCGCTGCGGCCGAGGGCGCGGGCGATCTCGCGGTTGTCCATGCCGAGCGCGAAGCGCATGATCAGCGCGTCGCGGCGATCGTCGGGAAGGTGCTCGAGATGCGCGATCACCTGGCGCAGCTCCTCGCGCCCCTCGGCGATCGCCTCGGTGCCGTGGCGGGCAGCGATCGGGTCGGCGGTCTCCAGCGACGTTTGCGGCCGGCGCGAGCGGTCGCGGTAGTAGTTCGAGGCGAGGTTGTGCGCGATCCGGATCAGCCAGGGACGCAACGGCCTCCCATCGGACTCGCGGCGGGCGCGATCGAAGTGCCGGTAGGCCTGTAGAAAGGCCTGCTCGGTGAGGTCCTCGGCATCGTGGGGATCGCCGATCCGGTAGTAGGCGTAGGAGTAGACGTCGCGCAGATGGGCCCGATAGAGATCCTCGAAGGCTCGATCGAGCTCCGCCTTGGCGGCCGGGTCGAGGCTCGCCGGCTCGACGTTCTCCTTGGCCTCGCTCATCACCCCAGCCTAGCTTCATCAGGCGGCCCTTCTCGATCGCTCGACCCGCCGCAGTCCGGCAACCCAGGCATCGGCGTCAATCTCACCGCAGATCAGCGCCGCGAGGCCGCTCAGCGCCGCGGCGGGACGACCCGCGGCCGAGGTCGCCGCCGCCAGTAGTGGCACTGCATCCAGACCCTCAGACGCCTGGCCGATCTGAGCCGGAATCTCCGTCGCCGGAGTGCCCCGGCCGAGCAGCTCGCCGGCGCGGCGGTTGCGGCCGGTCGGCGCCATCACCGTCGCGGTCAGGTCGCCGACCCCGGCCAGGCCGGAGAAGGTCGCGAGGTCAGCGCCGCGACCAATCGCGTGCTCGATGCACTCCCGCCAGACCTGGGCCGCGGCAATCCCGGCCGCGTTGAGCCCGTACGGCTCGGCGGCCGCGGCGGCGAGGGCGGCGGCGTTCTTTGCCGCGCCCGCCATCTCGACCCCGGTCACGTCGCGCGAGCGCTCGCAGACCAGGCCGGCGCTGTCGAAGACGCCGCCGAGCTGGTCACGCAGGTCAGCGTCAGCGGAGCCGAGGACGAGGGCGGCCGAGCCGGAGACGGCCTCGCGGGCGTGGGCAGGGCCGCCGAGGCAGGCGACCGCTCGCGCTAGTACCCGCTCGCCGACGTATTCGGCCGGAAGCTGCCCCAGCGGCGCGATCAGGCCCTTGGTCAGCAGCAGCATTGCGGAGCGGGCGCTGACTTTGTCGGCAATTGCCCCAACCGCCTGCGGCAGCGAGCCCGAAGGGATCGCCAGGCAGACCAGGTCGAGCCCGGCCAGCTCAACTTCGGAGGCCTGGAGCACGCGCACCGAGTCGGGCAGCCGCACTCCTTCCAGGTAGCGGCGATTTTCGCGCGCCTCCTCGATCTCGGCGGCCTGAGCAGCGGTGCGGGTGGCGAGCTGGACCTCAAGACCGCCGCGGGCGAGCAGTACCGCAACCGCGGTCCCCCAGCTGCCGGCGCCGATCACGGCGGCGCGTCGCATCGGCGGCAGGCCGCCGAGGTCCTCCCACTGCAGCTCTACGTTGGGCCAGATCCGCGCCGTCACGGTTGAGGCCAGGCCTCGGGAAGGATCCTCGGCGCGGGGAAAGGTCATCGCCTTGCCAAGGCGGACTCTGACCTTGCGAGGGCGAATCCGCCAGCCGCGCCGCACGTGTTCGGTGCCGAGGACGGCAGCCGGGATCACCGGTGCTCCGGTCTGCAGGGCAAGGCGCCCGACCCCCCGCTTCGGCTCTCTGAGCGAGCCGCTGCGGGTCCGAGTTCCCTCGGGGAAGATGCAAACAGCGCCGCCACGTTCGACCAGCAGTCGCGCTGTCTCCATCGACTGCTCGTCGGACTCGCCACGGCGGATCGGGAAGGCGCCGAGCCGGGAGAGGATCCAGCCCTGCCAGCGGCGCTCGAAAAGCTCGACCTTGGCGACGTAGTTCATCGGCCGCCGCCAGGGCAGGGCGCCGCCTATTGCGAAGGGGTCGAGGAAGCTACGGTGGTTGGCGGCGACGATCAGGCCGCCCTTGAGGCGGGCGTGTTCGCGGCCGGTTCTTGCATAGCGGAAGTAGGCGAGGAAGAAGGGGGTCATGAAGATCCTCGCCAGGATGTAGAGGATCGGGTTTACGCCGTGGGCGCGGGTGTAGTCGTGGTACGACTGGAGTCGATCCGGGGTCACGCTTAGCGCTACACGGATTAGGGACAACGGTTACCTAGGCGAGGATTGGGCACCACTCCCCGCTCAACTTTTTCGGTGGTGCCGCAGCGGCAGGCAGAGGCTGAATCGCCGAAAAAGTACAAGCCGCGGGGAGCGGCGCCCAATCCTCGCTACCAAGCGTGGTCTATTAGCTGCTCTAGCTCGTCTCGGGTCGGGGGCTCCGGCGTGAAGGCAAGCTCCGGACGCAGGAGCATCGAGTCCAGGGCTTCGGGGAGCTTGCTTCGGTCCGCTCCTTGGTCGCCCAAGCCGAGTGGGTTGCCTCCGAGCTCGAGGATGCGAGATTCGATGTCGCTCGGTTGAGTTCCGAGGGCTGTGGCCAGTGGGGCTAGGCCGTCGGGGGCTCTGGAGGTCATGAAAGCCATCGCTCTGGGGAGGATTGCCGCGTTGACCCCTGCGTGGGGGGCGCCGCAGATTCGGACGATGGTTTGGCAGATGACGTGGTGCAGGGAGAAGGAGCCGGAGTCGATTGCGTAGCCGCATAGGAGTGAGCCCTGGGCCAGGGCACTGCGGTTGCGCTCGGATCGGGATTCGTCCAGGGAAGTGGCGATCAATCGGGCGCCGCGCAGGGCCGTCATTTCGGAGACCGGGTTGGCGAAGGGCGTGTAGAGGGAGTCGGCGCCGTGGGCCAGGGCGTTCATTGAGCTGGCTCGTAGTTCGGCCTCGGGGGCGCTGGTCATTGCTGCCGGCTCGGCGATCACCAGGGTCGGGCGGACCAGGGATTTGACTTGGCCCTCGGCACCGGCGGGGAGGCGGTGGATGCCGGTCATCTCCGCTCCCGACATCGTCGTTGGGATCGCGGCCACGCGGGCGCCGGTGACTGCTGCGATCGCCTTCGCCGTGTCGATTGTGCGGCCGCCGCCGAGGGCGACGAGATTGTGGGAGAGGACCGAGTCGAGAAGGGCCGCTGACGTCTCCGGCACGGCGGTTGCCGGATCCGCCGGGGGCAGCTCGTGCACGGTGGCCGCAGCGCTTACGAGCTGCGGCGCCCCGCCCAGGTGCCGCTGGGTCGAGAGCAGCTCGAAGGGCTCCATTCCGTGCTCGGCGAGCAGCCGCGGGGCGCCTTCGACCCCGCCGGCGCGGAGGACGACCGTGCGGTCGGCGTCGCGCCAGACGAAGTTGCCGTTCACCCTGCGGAGGCGGTCCGCGGGTTCACAACCGGGCGCAGGTTCGGTTCGACCTCGGCCCGCAGGTGCTCGTAGTCAGGCGGCAGCGAGAGCTTCTCGCCGAGGTGCTCGAGCGGCTCGTCGACGGTGAAGCCCGGCCCGAGGGTGGCGATCTCGAAGAGGACGCCGCTCGGCTCGCGGAAGTAGATCGAACGGAAGTAGAAGCGATCGATCACTGGGGTCGGCTGCGCACCGGCCGAGATTGCCCGCTCGCGCCACTGCTCGTGCTCGTCGATGGTCGAGGCCCAGGCGACGTGGTGGACGCTGCCCGCGCCCTGCCGCGAGCGCTCCTCCGGCGGTGCTTCGTAGACGTAGAGCCCGCCCCGACTCGAACCGCGCGCTTCCCAGCTGCCCTCGTCGACCGACTCGAACTCGAGCGCCTCGAGCAGCGTCTGACTGGCCTCGGGCTGGGCGCTGTAGGCGCAAACCGCGTGAAAGCCGCGCAGGGCCAGGTCGGCGGGGACTTCGGGGTGATCGGCGATCAATGGCTCGTCGCCGACCTCGACGACCGCCAGCTCGTGGGCAAGGCCCTCGGGGTCGGCGAAGCGCAGGCCGGCCCCGGCCCGCTCGGATTCGATCCCGCTTGCCGCCAGCCGCTCCTCCCAGAAGTCGAGTGACTCGTGCGAGCCGACCCGCCAGACGATCCGGTGCACGTCGCCCGTGCCTGCCCTGCCAGGCGGCACGCCGGGGAACTCGAAGAAGGTGAGGTCGGAGCCGGCGCTGCCCTTCTCGTCGGCGAAAAAGAGGTGGTAGACGGTCGGGTTGTCCTGGTTGACGGTCTTCTTGACCAGCCGCAGTCCCATCACTCCGGCGTAGAAGTCGACGTTGCTCTGCGCGTCGGCCGTGATCGCGGTGATGTGGTGAATTCCCTCGAGCTTCACTGCTGCACGTATAGCATCACATCCGTGAGCCGCGGTCGACGACGTTTGGTGCGGGCCCTTGTCGTGGTCGGCTCGCTGCTGGCCTTCCTCAGCGTCTTCGCGATCTGGAGCGAGCGCCAGGCGCTCAATACCGACGACTGGGTGACGACCAGCGGTCACTTGATCCAGAACGAAACGATCCGCCAAGCGGTCGGCGACTACCTGGTCGACCAGCTCTACGAAAACGTCGACGTCGAAAAGGAACTGAGCGAAAAGCTTCCCGGCGAAACCAAGGAGCTGGCCGGACCGATCTCCGGCGGCCTGCGCCAGGTTGCCGGTGACGGCGCCAACGAGGTGCTGAAGAGCTCAACCGCGCAGGAACTCTGGAAGAGCGCCAACCGGACCACCCACGAACAGCTGCTCGAAGTACTGGAAGAAAAGGGCGACACGGTCTCGACCGAAGAAGGCAACGTCAGCCTCAACCTCGGCAGCCTCGTTACCAACCTTGCCAGCCAGGTCGGGATCGGCGCCAACCTGGCGGAAAAGCTGCCACCCGACGCCGGCCAGATCACGATCCTGCGCTCCGACCAGCTGAAGACCGCGCAGAACATCGTCGTCGCGGTCAAGGGCCTGGCGCTGATCCTCTCGCTGCTCACCTTCCTAGCCTTCGGCCTGGCGATCTACCTCTCCCGCGACGGGCGCTGGGTGACCGTGCTCTCCTGCGGGATCGGCCTGGTCGCGGCCGGCTTCGCGGTGATCGTCTTCCGTGAGATCGCCGGCGGAATCGTCGTTGGCCAGCTAGTCGAAGAAGACAGCGTCAAGCCCGCCGCGGAAGCGGCCTGGTCGATCGGCACCTCGCTGATGACCAGCATCGCGACCACGGTGATCGTCATCGGCGTCCTCTTCGGCATCGCCGGCTGGCTCGCCTCGCCCACCGACTCGGCCCGGGCGACTCGCCGCGTCTTCGCCCCCGCGCTGCGCACGCACGCCGCCTACGTCTACGCCGGCCTGGCGATCATCGTCTGCATCTACTTCCTCTCCGCCCCGACCCAGAACCTGCGCTCCTTCCTCACCACCCTGGTGATCGCCGGGCTCGCCGCCTTCGGCATCCACGAGCTGCGCAAACAGGCCGTCGAGGAATTCCCCGACGCCGACTACGGCGAGGTCTTCGGCCGCACCAAGGATCGCGTAGTCGGTGCCGTCAAAGACGCCAACCTCGGAGAGCGCGCCTCGAAAATCCGCCTGCCGGAGATGCGCAAGCCCGAGGGCGGCGGGACCGAAACGCCGACTGCCGAAACCGAGGACTCCCGCCTCGCTCGCCTCGAGCGACTCGCCACGCTGCACGAGAAGGGCATTCTCACCGACGCGGAGCTAGCGACCGAGAAGGCGCGCGTGCTCGACGACGACAGGACGACAAGCTGAGCCCCGCCCAAGAGCCCGCCTCCGGAATCGAACCGGAACTCTCCCGATTACAAATCGGGTGCTTTGCCAATTAAGCTAGGCGGGCAACTCGTATTCCTTCGCCCAGCGTACGCGCTTGGCCTGTCGGTTGCGCGGGGGCGTTACTCGCAGATACATGCGCGCACCCGGGACATCCTCCGTCGGGATGACATAGGTCTTTTCCGTCTCAGGGCAGTACACGATGAAGAGATCTACCTGTCCGGCATAGCTCTGAGTCCGCGTCCGGTTCATGTTGGACTGCGTGCTCACCACTCTGAACTCAATCGCTCCCTGGCGCAGACGCCCCGTCTTGCATTGGGCCCTAAGCAGTCGACCGCCACAATCCAGCACGAGGTCGTAGCGCTGATTCACCCCAAAAGGAAGCAACACCCGATAGCCACGGTTAACCAAGTCCGCCAGGATTGCGGCCTCGGTTCGATGCCCGATGTCGACCGGATGTTTCGTCAGTTCGGGCTTGGCCAAGACGCTGGGCAAGCTCGCAACATAGCGATTACCGCAGACAGAAAACTTCGGCTAGTTGTCGGCCAAGTTCTGTGAAATGGTGCCGACCATGGACGAGGCTGGCGGTGGAGTTGAAGCGCGGTTTCGCTTTCTCGCCCCCAACGAGGGCGCAGTGCTAAGCGAGGCGATCCGAAGCGCTTACGGGGAGAGCTATGACGTGCGCTGGGTCTATGACCCGGCGGAGGTCTCGGCACGGCTGGCTGCTGGGACCTATGTGTCGTGCGTGGCCGAGACGGCTGACGGTGAACTGCTCTGCCACGAGGGGATGAGCCTGAGTAGCGCCGGTGATGCGGTCGGGCACTCGGGGCAGGCGGTGACGATGCCGGCGGCACGGGGACAGCACCTGTTCACCCGCACCAAGCGCTTCCTGATGGATTGGGCCTGCGAGCGAGGGATGGCGGGGATGTACAGCGAGGCGACCGCCGCCCATCCCTACAGCCAGCGCGCCAACGTCGAGCTGGGCGCGCACGAGACCGGCTTCCTACTGGGCTGGATCCCAGCCTCGGTGACCAACGACGCGGCCGGTGGGCGGCGTGGGCGCCAGTCGGCGGCGCTCTTTTACACGAAGCTGAACGACGGCCACGAGCGCTTCGTCTACGCGCCCGAGCGGCATCGCGGCATCGTCGGCCAGACGCTGGAGCTGTGCGAACTGCGCGGCACGCTGGCGGAGCCGCCGACCGATGCGGCGCTGGCCGAGAGGACCGAGCTGCACGTCGCGATCGACGCCGATCACAACCTGGCGCTGATCACCGTCGACGTGCCGGGCGAGGACCTCGAGGCCGCGATCGCGGCCGAGCGCCACCACCTCTTCCACCGCGCCTGCCTCGATGCCGTCTACATCGACCTACCGCTGGACACCCCCGCCACCGCGCTGGTCGCCGACCACTTGGAGCGACTGGGCGTCTCCTACTCCGGCATCTTCCCCAACACTCGCTGCGACGGCGACGTGCTGCGCATGCAGTCGCTGCACCGCGTCCGGATCAAGGCGGACGACGTCGCGGTCGCCTCCGACCACGGCCGGGAACTGCTCAACTACGTCCTCGCCGACATCCCCGCCTAAGGCCTAAAGGGGAGCCTCGCGGGAGGCAAGATGGGTGCCGACCTTGCGCTTGACCCGCTGCAGGGCGTTGTCGACGGTCTTGGTGTCGCACTCAAGGCGCTCGGCCGTCGCCTCGTAGGAGTGGCCGTCGAGGTAGAGCGAGAGCACCCGGCTCTCGAGGTCGGAGAGCACGCCGGAGACACCGGAAAGGCAGGAGACAAGGCTCTCGAGCTCTTCCGCAGCGATCACCTGGTTGACCGGGTCATGGACCGTCGGCCCAGGCAGGATCTCGTCGAGTGTCGTGTCGGACTCGCCGGCTGCCGCCGGGGTCTGACTGAAGGAGACGTACTGGTTCAGCGGCGTGTGCTTGTTGCGGGTCGCCGTCTTCACTGCGGTGATGATCTGGCGGGTGATGCAGAGCTCGGCGAAGTTGCGGAAGCTCGACTCGCGATCGGTGCGGTAGTCGCGGATCGCCTTGTAGAGGCCGAGCAGGCCTTCCTGAATCAGGTCGTCGGCCTCTCCCCCGAGCAGGAAGTAGGACGAGGCCTTGAGGCGGACGAAGCCGCGGTAGCGGCGCACGATCGCGTCGTAGGCATCGGTCCGCCCGTCCTTGGCCAGGGCGACCAGATAATGGTCATCAAGCTCTGGTTGAGGGTTAGATTCGGCCGGCCTGAGCGAGCCGTTGAGACGCCCCGAGGGGAGCTGCATTTCCTGGGAAGGCAAAGATAGAGCCACAGATCCTTCTCCTTGACGAAGGGTCGTGGCGCCTTACCTCCCCTGGCGGCGCCTGTATATGAACGGGCATCTCAGACTCAAGCTGAGGTTCACCCTTATTGGCGCGTTAGTTTACGGCTGCGCGGAGTTCTGTCAACCCCAGGCCGATTTTTTTGCAAATTGCGTTGCAGCCGCTAGCGCTGCCGGACGGCCTCGAAGAGCAGCGCAGTGGCGGCCGCGGAGACGTTCAGGGAAGCCGTTTGACCCCGTTGCGGGAGGGCGATCAGCCCGTCGCACGCGGATGAGACGCGGGGGCGGATTCCCTTGCCCTCTCCCCCCAGGACGAGCACGGTCGGACCGGTCAGGTCCACGTCCCACGGCGCCTGCTTGGCATCGGCATCAGCCCCCCACAGCCAAAAACCTGCCTCCTTTGCCGCCGATAGCCAATCGGTCAGGTTGCGGACGTGGGCGATGCTCAGATGCTCGACGGCGCCGGCCGACGCCTTGCAGGTCGCCGGCGTCACCGCTGCCGAGCGGCGCTCGGGGACAACCAGGCCTGCTGCACCGGCTGCCTCGGCGGAGCGACAGACCGCACCGAGATTGCGCGGGTCCTGCACCTGATCGAGCGCAACGATCAGCGCGTTCTCGGTGCGCAGCAGCTGATTCGGATCGGCATACGGATAAGGATCAACCTCGGCAACGACTCCCTGATGGTCCGGAGACCCACAGAGCCGCTCCAGCTCGCCCGGCGACGTCTCCGGAGCCCGCCAGACCCGGTGAACCCGGCGCCTCCCCCGTTCCACCTCGGCAACCGGCTGCTTGCCGTAGATCAGCTGCAACGCATCCGACATTCACCCACCTCTGCTGTGGTCAATATCGGATGGGCAACCCGAGGGCATGCCTAGACCCTCGGCACGAGCTTCGCGCCCTCGGCCCCGTCGCGCACTTCCCAGCCAAGCTCAGCCAATCGATCGCGAATCTGATCAGCCCGCCCGAAGTCCTTAGCCGCCCGAGCAGCTTGTCGTTCCTCGAGAAGCTTCCGCGCCCCATCGTCGGCCTCAGCTCCCTTATCTGGCTGAGTAAGGGAGCTGAGGCCGACGAGCGCGAGCATCTCCGCCAAAGCATCAGAAGCTCCAAAGACATCGCCCCGATTCGCTTCCCCGACAAGCTCAAACACCTCGGCCATAGCCCTCGGCGTGTTGAAGTCATCGGCAAGCGCGTCCCTAAAACCCTCGACCCGGGAGGCAACCGCGCGGTGCGAGGCGTCGGGGGAGGGTCCGACAGAGCCTCCCCGCTGTTGCTCTGGCGGACCCTCCCCCGACGCCTCGCACCCCATCGGGTTCTCCCTGAAGAAGTTCCTAAGCCGCTCAACCTGCGCCACCGCTTCCTCCATCTGCTGCGGCCCAAAAGCAAGCGGCTGTCTGTAATGACCTGAGATCAGATAGGCGACGACCGCCTCGGACCCGTACTGATCGAGCGCCTCGGACAGCTGAAAGATGTTCCCCTCCGACTTCGACATCTTCTCCGAGTCTGTCTGCACCATCCCGTTGTGCATCCAGGCCCGGGCAAACGGACGCCCGGCAGCCTCGGACTGGGCGATCTCGTTCTCGTGATGAGGAAAGACCAGGTCCGAGCCACCACCGTGGATCGCGAACGAAGGGCCCAGCTCGGCCTCGGCCATCGCCGAGCACTCGATGTGCCAGCCCGGGCGTCCAGGCCCCCAGGGAGAGTCCCAGGAGGTGTCCTCGCCGGGCTTGTGCGCCTTCCAAAGGGCAAAGTCAAGCGCATCCTCCTTGAGCGAGGCCGAGCCCGCCTCCTCGCCCTGGTCCATGTCCTCGGTGCGTCGATTCGAGAGCTTGCCGTAGGCCTCGAAGCTGCGCACCCGAAAGTAGACGTCCCCTCCCGACTCGTAGGCGTGCCTGGCCTCGATCAGATCGGCGATCAACTTGACGATCCCGCCGATCGTCTCCGTCGCCAGCGGCTCGGCGTCGGGACGGCCAAGCCCGAGACGATCGGTGTCCTCGAGATAGGTCCGGGTCATCCGCTCGGCAAACCCCGCCGAGCCCTCCCCCGCCTCCTTCGCGGCGACGTAGATCTTGTCGTTGATATCGGTGACGTTGACCACCAACTTCGCCGCGTACCCCTCCGACTTCAGAAACCGGGCAAGCAGGGAGAAGATGACGAAGGGCCGCGCGTTGCCGATGTGGATGCGGCTGTAGACCGTGGGTCCGCAGGCGTAGATCCCAACCTCGGCGCCCGGGTCGAGGGTGACGACGTCACCCGAAAGCGTGTCCTTGATCCGCACCGCGCGCATGGGGGCGGATGCTAGAGAGGTCTAGAAGGTTCGGTAGCCGGAGCCCGAAGCAGTCGCTTCTTTGCGCTCCCAGCTTGGCGCCGTCGCATCAGCGGCCGCCAATACCTCGCGCCGCGCCCGCGAAGTGCTCGCCTTGATCTCGTCCTCGGCGGCCCGCCTGACGCGCTCCTCGCGCTGCTCGGCCTGGGCACGGATACGGTCGGACTCGGCCTTCAAGGCCTGCTCGGCGCGCGCTCGCGCCAGCTCCGCCGCCTCGCCTTCAACCTTCTCGACCAGGGTGCGGACCCGCTCGTCGGCCTCGCGCCGGACGTCCTCGGTGCCCTGCATCACCCGCTCCTCGATCTCGGTCTCGAGCTTGATCGCCAGCTGGTGCGCCTCGGCAGCTGCCGCCTCGGCTTCAACGGCGCGCTGCTCCGCCGCCGCTACGCGCTGGTCGGCCTCGAGCTTGGCCTGTTTGAACGCCTCCTGGTGGCGCCGCTCGGCCTCCTCTTCGGCCTGCTCGATCTCGATCACGATCGATTTCTGGGCCTCGGCCTTGAGCGAGCTCATCTCAGTGGAGAGCTTTTCCCGATCGGCATCGGCGCGCTGCTGGGCCTGCTCGAAGGCTTTCTCCGCCCGGTCGCGGGCGGCCTCGGCCCGCGTCGCCCGCGCCTCGGCGTCCTTGCGCTTACCGCGCTCGCCGGCGATCCGCTCGCGGCCTTCCTCGCCGATCTTGCGCAGGGTCTCCAGAGCCCGCTGCTTGGTCTCGGCGTGGACCCGCTCCACCCGCGCCTCGGCCTTGGCGACGCGCTCCTCGCTGACGCTCACCCACTCAAGCGCCTGTTTGGCAGTCTCGTGCAACTCTTCGGTAGCCGCTCCGACCGCTTTCAACTGAACCGCAGGTTCGCCCATGAAACGGCAACCTACTACCGGCACCGGAGGCCAAGCTACCCCCGCCCGCCGCAAAAGCTCGCATTTAGCGAGTTGGCGAGACGCGCCCAGAGCCAATCCCGGTAGGGGTGGAACGTCTTGTACTTTTTGGGCGCCCACTTTGAGGCGCCAGCAGCCGCGCAACCATCCAAAAAGTTAAGTGGAACCCCTACCGGGATTGGCTCTGGGTCTTCTGCGCCTCGCGCGCCTGCAGCTCCCGCTTGAGGACCTTGCCGGTGGCATTGCGCGGCAACTCCTCGAGGAACTCGATCTCGCGCGGCGCCTTGTAAGAGGCGAGGTTGGCCTTGATGTGGGCCCGCAGCTCTTCTTCGGAAACCTCAGCCTCGGTCGTGGTAACGACGAAGGCCTTCAACCGCTGGCCGAACTCCTCATCGTCGACCCCAATCACGGCGACCTCGACCACGGCGCCGTGGTCGGCGAGCAGGTCCTCAACCTCGCGCGGGAAGACGTTCTCGCCGCCGGAGACGATCATCTCGTCGTCGCGGCCGTCAATGAAGAGGCGGCCGTCGGCATCGAAGTGGCCGACGTCGCCGCTGCTGAGCAGGCCGTCGATCGCCTCCTTGCCGCCGCCGCCGGTGTAGCCCTCAAAGGTCATTTCGTTGCCGACAAAGATCCGCCCGACCTCGCCGGTGGGCACCTCCTTGTCGGCCTCGTCGTAGAGCCGGACCACGGTGCCCCGCGGCGGGCGCCCCGCCGTGCCGGGCGCAGCCCGCAGGTCCTCAGGCGTCGCAACCGAGGCCCAGGAGACCTCGGTCGAGCCGTAGAGGTTGTAGACGTTGTCGCCAAAGCGGTCCATCCACGCGGTCGCCAGCTCGCCCGGTAGCGCCGAGCCGGAGGCCGAGGTGATCCGCAACGAGGAGAGGTCGTAGGAGGACAGGGTCTCCTCGGGAAGCCGCAGGATGCGTTGGACCATCACCGGGACGACGGCGAGCACCTGGGCGCGGTTGGCCTGTACCGCCCCCAGCGTCTCCTCCGGGTCAAAGCGGCGCCGCAGGACCATCGTCGACGCGGTCGGCAGGCTCATCACGAAGTGGAAGAAGCCCCAGGAGTGAAAGAGCGGAGCGGCGATCATCATCGTGTCGCGGGCTCGGTAGGGGATCTTGTCGATCAGCGCCGCCATCGCCAGCAACCCGTCGGGGCTGGAGCGCTGCGCCCCCTTCGGCGTGCCGGTGGTGCCCGAGGTGAGGATCACAAAGCGGGGTTTATCGGGCGGCGGCTTCAGATTGGAATCGTCGCTGGCGGCGATCAGCGCTTCGAGCGTGGGCTCATCCGGGGTCCCATCGGTCCAGGCAACGATTCGGGCGATGTCACCATCGACCCCGTCGAGCAGGCCGGCGAACTCCTCGTCGTAGACGAGCGCCTTTGGTCCCTCGCGCCGCATCACCTCGACCAGCTGGGGACCGGCGAACATCGTGTTCAGGTAGAGCGCGCTGGCACCGAGCTTGGCCGCGGCGAGCGTCGTCTCGATGAAGCCGCGGTGGTTGCGGCACATCACCCCGATGCCGTCGCCGGGGCCGATCCCCATGGCGGCGAAAGCGTGAGCCAGCGCGTTGGAACGGCGGTGCACGCGCTCAAAGCTGAGCGAGCCGCGCTCGTCAATCAACATCGTCTCGTGTGGATATTTGTGCGCCGCGGTCGCGACGCCAGTCGCCGGCGAGGCTCCCCAACGCAGGAAGGTGGTGGCGACCTTGGCCGCCTTGTCGGGTCGCACCAGTCCGACCACGCCGGCCTCGCGCAGGACCTTTGCCTCGAAGACCGAGTCGGAGACCGACTGGCGCACCGCCGTGACTATGGAACCAATCGTTCCCATCGGACCGGGAAGCCTAGTCGCTATCGACCGAGGCTACGGCGATGCAGGCAATCCCCTCGCCACGACCGATCCAACCCATTCCCTCATTAGTCGTCGCCTTGACGCTGACCCGGGCCGATGTCGCCTCGGCCAGGACACGCTCCATCTCAGTACGCAGCGGGCCGATCCGTGGCTCCTCGCAAATCAGGGTCGCGTCGATGTTGACGATCCGGCCCGCCACGGCACCGACCGCGGTGCGCAGGAGGTCGATCGAGTCGGCGTCGCGCCAGGCCTCGTCGTCGTCGGGGAAGAGCGTGCCGATGTCGCCCTGGCCAGCAGCACCGAGCAGGGCGTCGATCACCGCGTGGGTGAGCACGTCGGCGTCGGAGTGACCGGCCAGGCCGCGCGGGTGCTCGATCTCGACCCCACCGAGGATCAGGCGCCGGCCCTCGGCGAAGCGGTGGCTGTCGTAGCCGATCCCGACGCTCATCGGTTCGAATCCTCACGCACCGGGCTGGGCAACGGCTCCAGCCGGCGCTGGCGTCGCTCGAAGACGCAGATCTCCGCGACCCCAAGGTCGTCGAGGAACTCCATTGCCCGGTCGTAGCCGAAGCCGACCTGCTCGGGCAGGTGGGCGTCCGAGGAGAGGGCGAAATGCGCCCCCGCCTCGATGCACATCGCGGCGAAGTCGGGCGCCGGGTAGATCTCGCCAACCGGCTTGCGCAGCCCCGCGGTCGAGAGCTCGACCGCGATCCCGCTCTCGGCGATCGCTTCCACCGCCGGCTCGTAGTAGTGGCGCGGGTCGCGCTCCGGCAGTGGCCGGGCGCCGCCCCAGACCTTGACCAGGTCGGGGTGGGCGAGGATGTCGAAGAGGCCGGAGCGGGCGCACTCGGCCAGGGCGGCGAAGTAACGGCGCCAAACCTCGTCGGGATCCCCTTTGCCCCCCCAGACGTCCCAACCGGGATGATCGACCGCGGCATCGCCGATGAAGTGGACCGAACCGACCACGTAATCGAAATCACGCGCCTCCAGCAGCGCTGCGGTGCGGTCTTCGGCGGCGGGAATGAAGTCGCACTCGATTCCGAGCCGCAGCGGCGTGCTGCGGACGAAGTCGCAGTAGGCATCGAGGTCGTCGCGGGCCTCCTCCTCCCAGAGGGGGTGGCGCCAGAGGTCGAGGGCCTGGGTGAAGCGGTAGACGTGCTCGGAGACACCCAGCTCGTCGATCCCGGCCTCGGCCGCGGAAGCGAGGTAGCGATCGACGTTCGCGGCGGTGAAGAAGCGCTCCGCCGTGGTGTCCGGCTCGTCGGGGCGCAGGTGCAGGTGGTAATCGGTCAGCATGAGGACGCGAGATTAGGCGACCCGGGCCGCGGATACGCTGAGGCCATGGTCCACCTGCGGATCGTCGTCCCGGAAGACCGCTGCGGCAAGGTCCTCGACCTGCTCGAAGCGGCGCCGTCGGCCTGCAATCTCGTCTTCCTCGCCGGCGCCGCGCGGCAGCCGCGCGGCGACGTTGTCCTCTGCGACATCGCCCGCGAGGAAACGAGCGTGCTGATCGAGGACCTGAAGGAGCTGGGCGTGGCGCGCGACGGCTCGATCTCGCTCGAGCAGATCGACTCGCAGCTCTCCGCGGCCGCGGACCGGGCGGAGCGCGCGGCCCGTGGCAAGCCGTCAGATGCGGTCGTTTGGGAGGAGGTCGAGGCGCGCACCTCAGAGAGCACCGAGCTCGGCGGCAACTTCCTCATCTTCATGGTGCTCGCCTGTCTGATCGCCTCGGTCGGGATCTTCCTCGGCTCGCCGATCCTGATCGTCGGCGCGATGGTCGTCGGGCCCGAGTTCGGCCCGCTCGCCGGTTTCTGCGTAGCGGTTGTCGAGCGGCGGCGGAGCGTTGCCCTGCGCTCGCTGACCGCCCTCGCGATCGGCTTCCCGGTCGGGATCACAGCCGCCTTCCTCTTCACCCTCTTCGCGAGGGCGACCGGCATGCTCGACGCCGACTTCAGCGGCTCGATGCACCCACTGACCCAGTTCATCTCCAAGCCCGACCACTTCTCCTTCATCGTCGCCGCCTTCGCCGGTGCCGCCGGCGTGCTCTCGCTGACCTCGGCCAAGTCGGGAGCGCTGGTCGGGGTGCTGATCTCGGTGACGACGATCCCCGCCGCCGCCAACATCGGCGTCGCCGCGGCTCTCACCGACTGGTCGGAATGGCGTGGGGCAATGGCCCAGCTGGCGGTCAACCTGACGGCGATAGTGCTCGCCGGGGTCACCACCCTCCGCATCCAGCGCAAGCTCTACGAGCGCAGGCGCTTGCGCCACATGGACGACGGTACCCGCGCGGTCGCGGGCCTGCCGACCGATCACCGCGGAACCATGCCACCCAGGTGATCCGCCAGCTCGCGATCCTGCTCGCCGCCTTCGCCGGCGGCACCGCCATCGCCGCGGCCCTTGGCGCGGTTAGCTTTGGCGTGGCGCTGGGCGTGGGGCAGGTCTGCTTTGCCGCGACCCTGGCCTGGGTCCTACTAAGCTGAGCGTTCGGCCAGCAAGGCCTCGGCCAGCTTCAGGTCCAGCGGCGTCGTCACCTTGAAGTTCTCGGCCGGAGAGGGGTGAATCAGGACCTTCCCTCCCGCTGCCTCGACAAGCATCGCCTCGTCGGTTGCGGCGGCGACACGATCTGGATCGCCCGCCAACGCCTCGCGCAGCGCCTGCAGGCGAAAGACCTGAGGCGTCTGAGCAGCCCAGAGCACACCGCGATCGATCGTCGCCTCGACCACCAAACCTCCCTTTTCCATCTCTGGGATGGGAAATGACGGTTTCGCGCTCTCTACAACTTGCTTGATTGTGTCTGTGACCGGGGTGGCGGCGATGGCGCCGGCCGCCTCGGGGTCTGAGGCGAGGGTCGCGACCACGCCCTCGATCAATTCCGGCGTGACCAAAGGCCGGGCCGCGTCGTGGATCGCGACGAGCTCGGTGCCAACCGCCTGCAGGGCATTGGCAACCGACTGAGCCCGAGTGGCGCCGCCCTCGACCACGCCGTAGTCATGCTCTGCCAGATCGTGGACGTGCCCCGGCGGGCAGGCGACGACGATCGAGCGCACCGAGCCTGCCGCGCGGCAGGCCTCAATCGACCACTCGACCATCGGCTTGCCGGCAAGCGGCACGAAGGCCTTCGGACCGCCGGCTCCGAGCCTCTGCCCGGAGCCGGCGGCCGCGATGACCGTTGTGACGCTGTTGGAGCTAGGCGGTCGCCGTGGCGGCGTAGCGCTCCTCCAGCAGCCCGTCCAGGTATTCCTCCGCGCCTTCCTCGTCTTTGTCGAGCGCGTACATGAACTCCGAGGCGAGGATCTTCTTCGCCCGCGTGTACATCTGCTTCTCACCGGTCGAAAGGCCCTTTTCCATCTCGCGGATGGCGAGGTTACGGACGACCTCGGCCAGCTCGAAGACATCGCCGGTCTTGATCTTCTCGCGGTTGTACTTGAAGCGCCGGTTCCAGTTCTTCGGCATGTCTGACACCTCATCGGTGAGGACGCCGGTCACCTTCTTGATTTCGACCTCGTCGATCACCCGCCGCAGGCCGGCGACGCCCGCGTTTTCGCAAGGAACCATCACCGTGAGTTCGTTGTGGAGGATCTTGATCGTCAGGTACTCCCGCTCCTCCCCCATCAGCTCACGAGACTCCTTCTTCAGCACGAGGCCCGCACCGTGGTGGGGGTAAACGACCTTGTCCCCCTCTTCGAAATCGCAGACGTACGGGATGTCCGTCTCGAAGTCCACCTCCATGGCCTCCTCTACTAGCTCAGAAATCGCGTGCTCCTTTCTCTCGTCGACGGCGTCGGATCGCCGTCAGCTCTGTAGGTACCGGTCAACCAGATCGACCTCCTGGAGCCTGCGCAGGCCCTCGCGGATGTCCTTGGCTCGCGTGGAGCCAACACCGTCGACGGCCTCGAGGTCAGCGTCAGAGGCAGCGAGTACCTCCTCCAGCCCACCCAGCTCATGGATGATCTTCTGGACGACAAGCTTGGGGATGCGCGGCACGCGGCCGAGCACGCGGTAGCCCCGTGGGGCGACCGGAAAGTCAAGGGTGTTGAGCTTGCGGTCGTAGCCGAGCAACTCGGCGAGACGGCCGAAGTCGAGCACGTCCTGGTGCGGCATGCGCGCCAGCGACTGGACCACGGTGGCGAGGTTCTGCTCGGAATCCTCGACCGAGTAGTCGCGGATCAAGGCCGTCTTGTCGGCGGCGACGCCGACCATCGTCTCCTCCAGCTGCATCTCAATCAGGCGCCCCTCGGTGCCCAGCTCGACGATATAGCGCTCGACCTCGACCGCCATCCGCGTAACCAGCTCGGAGCGCTGCAGGACGGCGAGCGCGTCATAGAGGACGCCGCCGCCCTCGAACTCGAGCACGGTGAGGCGGTTGGAGACTTGGTCGAGCCGGGCGCGGTACTTGTCCAGCGTCGCCAGACCCTGGTTGGCCTTGGCAAGCACGGCCGGGATGTCCTGCAGGATGTACTTCGTCCCCTCGACGTAGAGGGAAACGACGTCGCGGCGCTGGGAGATCGCGATCACCAGCGCCTCGGTCTGCTTGGAGACGCGCTCGGCGGTGCGGTGGCGGGTGCCGGTCTCCGAGGAGAGAATCGTCGGGTCCGGCATCAGCTGCACGTTGGCCCAGGCAATCTTCGTCGCCTCGGCGTTGAGCACGATCGCCCCATCCATCTTTGCCACCTGGTAGAGCATCGCCGGCGTGTAGTCGATATCGAGCCTGATCCCGCCGGAGAGCAGGTGCGAGATATCGCCGGCATCGCCGACGACGATCAGCCCGCCAGTGCGGGAGTGGACGATGTTGTCGAGGCCCTCGCGCAGGGCGCCACCAGGCGCGACGACATCAAGAGCCCTCAGTAGCCTGGGATCTTGACGTTCCGACAACTCATGAAGCTCATCACCAGGCAGCGCTGACATCGCTCTCTAGGATGGCAAAAACCGCTTTGGAATGCGGTGTGGACAATCCCTAGTGGACAGGTCAGGATAGGGATTGTCAAGGAAACCGATCACCTAAGGGGCTTTCTATCCCCCTAAACCCGGGAACTACATCAACTTCCAGTCCTACCGAGGTTAAAAAGTTGATGCAGTTCGGCTTTTTACAACGCTCAGAAGTGGAAGCGGTGGTGGTGCGTGTGGTGCCGCAGGGCGCTTGGCTCTGGCTTACCGGCGACGGCGGGGTCGGGACCAGGCCGCTCGGGATCGCGGACGAAGGCCCAGGTGAGCACGCCGCCAAGGACGCAGAGGCCGACGGAGACCCAGGTCGAGGACGCGATCGCGTCGGTGAACGAGTCTCCCCCGGCCTGTAGAGCGTGAAAGGCGGCGCCGGTTGCGGCCAGCGCTAGTGAGCCCGCGACGATCCTGTCCATCGCCAGCACGCCGGAGGCGATGCCGACCTTCTCGGCCGGCATTACCGCCATCGCCGCGGTCGACATCGGCGCGTAAACGAGGCCGATCGCGATCCCGAAGAGCAGGTAGCCGGCGAGTACCATCGCGTAGGAGCTGCCGGCATCGATCTGGGTGAGGACGATCAGGCCGGCGGTGCCGAAGGCCATCCCCGCGGTCATCAGCCCGCGGGCGCCGAAGCGGCCGATCAGGCGACCGGAGAAGGGCGAGATAGAGACCATCGGCGCAGTCACCGGCAGGATCAGCAGGCCGCTGAGCAGGGCCGAGTGCCCGCGCGCGTCCTGCAGGTACTGAGGCTGGAAGAACATCACCGCCCAGTAAGAGCCGACGATGGCGAAAGCGGCAGCGCTGGCGCCGAAGTAGGGGCCGTTGCGAAAGAGGGCGAATTCGACGATCGGGTTGCGCACGCGTTGCTCGATCCAGCCGAACAAGGCCAGTACGACCACTCCGCCCAGCGCCAGCGCGGCTATCAGGCCAGCGCTCCAAGCGCGTGCCTGGACCAGCGCCAGGACGACCGCGATGAGGCCGATGCTCAGCGCCAACAGGCCGGGCAGGTCGACGCGAGTGCCGGCGCTGGGATCGGTCGACTCGGGCGCGGCGGCGATCATGATCGCCAGGCCGATCGCGACGATCGGCAGGTTGATCCAGAAGATCAGCCGCCAGTCGAGCGCGATCAGGACTCCGCCGAGGACCGGCCCGATCGCCAGGGCGATCGCCGAGACGGCCGCCCAGATGCCAAGGGCGCGCGGCTGCTCGGAGGCGGGGAAGGCGTTGCAGACAATCGCCAGCGAGAGCGAGAGCATCGGCGCCGCGCCGATGCCCTGCAAAACGCGACCGCCGATCAGCATCGCGGGCCCCTGGGCCGCACCCGAGAGAACCGAGCCGGCGGCGAAGAGAACCATCCCGGCGAGAAAGACGCGCTTGCGGCCGAACATGTCGCCGAGCCGGCCGGCGGTGACGACGAGCACAGCGATCGTCAGCAGGTAACCATTCATAACCCACTGCAGCGCCTCCGCGCCGGCGCCGAGGTCGGCCCGGATCGAGGAGAGCGCCAGCGCCACCACGGTCGAGTCGAGCATCAGGATGAAGAGGCCGGAGCAGGCGCCGATCAGGGTCCACCAGCGGCGGTTCACCTGGTTGAACCTATTGGTGGGGGCGGCGGAGTCTGGGGGCCATCCTCCCGGAGGCCGTTGCGCAGCAGATCGCGGAGGCAATTCGAGTCGTGGACCCTGAGCCGTCCGGAGGACGGCCCCACACTCCCCGTCGTCAGCGAAAGGCGACCAGGTCGCGAGCGGAGTCGATTCCCCAGCGCTGCCCGACCTGGATTAGGTCATCGCTTAGTGGCCAGCGGTCGGGCCGCTCCTCGCCTTCGTGCTGGGGGCTGGCGCCCTTCAGCGCCATGCAACCGGTGTTGTCGCCAACCGCGCGGATCTCGGCGACGTCGGCCTCGTTTAGCGGATTCTCGGCCGTCAGCGCGGCAAGCTCCGCCCGCTTGTCCTCGACTGGCCGCGCCCCAGGCCCGGCCTCCTGGATCAAAGTCGGCGCTACGCACTCGACCGCCGGGTGGGCGAGGTTCCACTGGCAGGCAAGGTGGATCGGGCTGAGGCCGCTGCGCTCGCGCAGCGGCTCAAGGCGTTCGAGCTTCTCCAGCCCCGCCTCGATCCAGCCTTCCGGCCGGAAGGCCCGGTGATCGCCCTTCGCCAGCTCCATACCCGGCCGCAGGTCCCCCCAGAAGAGGCCGCCGTAGTCGACGACCCGGGTGATCACCTTGACGCCGTGGCGCTCGGCGGCGTCGAGGCAGAGCTCACCGGGCCAGGGCTCGAAGGGGTTGAGGATGATCATCGCCCAGTCGATCCGCTCGCCGAAGCGCTCCAAACAAGAGATCAGATCGAGGGTGAATCCGTTGGCCGGGCCCGGTGCGACGCCGATCTGCCCGGCGAGGCCGGCCTCGCGCAGCGCCTCCATGCCGTCCCAGACCGCCTCGCTCGAGTAGCCGATCCGATCCGGGTTGTGAAGCAGGAGAAGGTCGAAGCTCTCGACCCCGAGCCGCTCCAGGCTGCGCTCGGCCGCCATCCGCAGGTAGTCGGCGTACTGATTCTCGCCGCGCAGGGGGGAATGGGTGAAGCGGGGGAAGCCGCGTGGCCCGTCGCGCTCTCCCTCGTAGAAGTCATGTCCGACCGCGCCAACCAGCGAGTACTCGTCGCGTCCGACGCCCGCGAGCGCCCGGCCGAGCAGCGAATCCGCCTCTCCCTGCCCGTAGGTGTCGGCGGTTATGACTGTGTCGACGCCGCCGCCCGGTCGCAGCAATCTCGTCAGTCGCTGCTCCTCGATCGCCTCGCCGTAGTGCAGGTAACGCCCGCCACTCCAGGTGCCTATTGCCGTCCGGCCCGGTTCGCGCATATGGGAAACGTAGCCGTAGCGACGGGCCGGCCCCGGCCCGGCGCTGCGCCGGGCCGCTCAGGGGCGAGATTCGCCTACTCGGCCTCGGGCTCGGGCTTGGCCTCGGACTCGGGCGAGTCCTGTCCTTCGCCACCGCCGTCGCCGTCGGCCTTCTTGGCGCCGACCCCAACCGTCTCGGGCTCCGGCTTTGACTTCTTCGGCCGCGCCGGCTTCTTCGGTTTGACGATCGTCAAGCTGAGCGGGCGGTCGTCCTCATCGCCGGAGGGATCGCGCTTGACCATCACGGTCGAGCCGGGGACCATCTGGCCCTGGCGCAGGACTTCGTCGGCCAGCGGATCCTCGATGTAGCGCTGAATCGCGCGGCGCAGGGGGCGGGCGCCCATCGAGGGATCCCAGCCTTTGTCGACCAGCAGGTCCTTGGCCTCGTCGGTCAGGTCAAGTTGCAGCTCGTGCTCGGCTACCTGGACGCGGACGCGGTTGATCATCAGGTCGACGATCTCCTTGACCTCCGCCTTGGCCAGCTTGTGGAAGACGATGACCTCGTCGATCCGGTTGAGGAACTCGGGCCGGAAGACTTTCTTCAGGTCGCTCATGATCCGGTTCTTCATGTCGCCGTAGGACATCCCGGTCTCATCGGCGACGGTAAAGCCGATCGAGGTGTTCTTGGCGATCTCCGAGGCGCCGATGTTCGAGGTCATGATCACGATCGCATTGCGGAAGTCGACCGTGCGGCCCTGGGCATCGGTGAGCCGCCCGTCCTCGAGGATCTGCAGCAGGATGTTGAAGACGTCGGGGTGGGCCTTCTCGATCTCGTCCAGCAGCAGCACGCTGTAGGGCTTGCGGCGCACGGCCTCGGTCAGCTGGCCGCCCTCGTCGTAGCCGATGTAGCCGGGGGGCGAGCCGACCAGGCGGCTGACCGCGTGCTTCTCCATGTACTCGGACATGTCGATGCGGATCAGCGACTCCTCGTCGCCGAAGAGGAACTCGGCCAGGGTGCGGGCGAGCTCGGTCTTGCCGACTCCGGAGGGGCCGAGGAAGATGAATGAGCCGGACGGGCGCTTGGGATCCTTGATCCCGGCGCGCGAGCGACGGATCGCCTTGGAGACGGCGGTGATCGCGACCTCCTGGCCGATCACCCGCTTGTGCAGCTCCTCCTCCATGCGGATCAGCTTCTGGGTCTCGGCCTCGGTCAATTTGAAGACCGGGATCCCGGTCCACATCGAGACGATGTCGGCGATCTCTTCTTCGCCCACGTCGGGCCGCTCGCCGTTCTCGCCCTCGGCCCACTCGTCCTCGAGCTGGCGCTTGCGGGTAGTCAGCTGACGCTCGCTGTCGCGCAGATTGGCCGCTTTCTCAAACTCCTGCGCTTCGATCGCGGCCTCCTTGTCGCGCCGCGTCGTCTCGATTTCCTCCTCGAGATCGCGGTAGACGGGCGGCGCGCTCATCGACTTGATCCGCATCCGCGAAGCGGCCTCGTCGATCAGGTCGATCGCCTTGTCGGGCAGGAAGCGATCGGAGATGTAGCGGTCGGCAAGCTCGGCGGCGGCACCGAGAGCGGCGTCGGTGATGTTGACGCGGTGGTGCTGCTCGTAGCGCTCGCGCAGCCCTTCGAGGATCTTCACCGTGTCCTCGACCGAGGGCTGGTCGACCTTGATCTGGGCGAAGCGGCGCTCCAGCGCCGAGTCGCGCTCGAGGTACTTGCGGTACTCGTCGAGCGTGGTCGCGCCGATCGTCTGCAGCTCGCCGCGGGCGAGCGCCGGCTTGAGGATCGAGGCGGCGTCGATCGCGCCCTCGGCGGCACCGGCGCCGACCAGGTTGTGAAGCTCGTCGATGAAAAGAATAATGTCGCCGCGTTGGGTGATCTCTTTCATCACCTTCTTCAGCCGCTCCTCGAACTCGCCGCGGTACTTCGAGCCGGCGACCAGAGCGGCCAGGTCGAGCGTGTAGATCTGCTTGTTCTTGAGCAGCTCGGGGACCTCGCCCTTGTTGATCCGGGCGGCCAGGCCCTCGACCACGGCGGTCTTGCCGACGCCGGGCTCACCCAGCAGCACCGGGTTGTTCTTGGTGCGGCGGGAGAGGATCTGCATGATCCGCTCAATCTCGGTCTCGCGACCGATCACCGGGTCGAGCTTGCCCTCCTCGGCGAGCTTGGTCAGGTTGCGACCGAACTGGTCGAGCAGCTTTGAAGACTTCTTACCCTCGCCGGATCCGCCGCCCGCACCGGCACCGGCACCCTGGCGGCGACCGCCGGGACCGGAGAGCATCCGGATCACCTCGTTGCGGATCTTGTCGGAATCGGCGTCGAAGTCGAGCAGGATGCGGGCGGCGACGCCCTCGTTCTCACGCACGAGACCGAGCAGGATGTGCTCGGTGCCGATGTAGTTGTGGCCGAGCGAGAGCGCCTCGCGCAGGGCAAGCTCGAGCACCTTCTTGGCGCGTGGGGTGAAAGGGATCTGGCCGGAGGTGACCTCCTCGCCGGAACCGACGATCCGCACGACCTGGGAGCGGACCCTCTCCGTGGTGATGTCGAGCGACTCGAGGACCCTGGCCGCTAGGCCCTCCTCCTCGCGCAGCAGTCCCAGCAGAATGTGCTCGGTGCCGATGTAGTTGTGCTTGAGAGTGCGCGCCTCTTCCTGCGCCAGGACGACGACTTGACGGGCTCTCTCTGTAAATCGCTCGAACAAAAAGCCTCTCTATCTACCCAACGCGGACCGGCCGGGTAAGTATCGGTAGACGCCCTTCGGTTATCGGGAGGCGCCCATGTGCCCTTTAAACGATACCGAGAGCGCCCAACCGGCCTCGGCTCGCAAATATTCGCTCAGAGCGGCTTTTTGACCGCTTCAGGAGCGCATAGCGGGGAAGAGAACGACCTCGCGCACGCTCTTCGCCCCGGTTAGCAGCATCACCAGGCGGTCGATCCCGATGCCGACACCGCCGGTCGGAGGCATCCCTTGCTCGAGCGCGCCGACGAAATCCTCGTCGTAGGGCTGTGCCTCTTCGTCGCCTCGCTCGAGCTCCTCCGCCTGCTGCTCGAAGCGACGGCGCTGCTCGTCGGGGTCGTTGAGCTCGGTGAAGCCGTTGGCGATCTCCATGCCACCGGCAAAGGCCTCGAAGCGCTCGACCAAGCCATCCTCGGAGCGGTGTGACTTGGCGAAGGGCGAGAGCTCGACCGGATAGTCGAGGACGAAGGTGGGCTGGATCAGCTTCGGCTCGACGTGCTTGGAGAGCAGACCGTCGACCAACTTGCCCCAGCCCTCGTCCGTCGCCGGCTCGGTCCCGATCGCCGCGGCCAGGACCTCGCGGGTCGGATGCTCGGCGATGTCGACGCCGCTCGCCTCGCGAATCGCATCGCGGAAGCTGACCCGATTCCAGGGCGGGGCGAAGTCGATCGTCAGATCGCCTCGCTCGACCTTGGTCGTGCCCAGAACCCGCTCGGCGACCTCGGCGACCATCGTCTCGACCCGGTGCGCGGTGGCGACGTAATCGGAGCACGCCTCGTACCACTCGAGCATCGTGAACTCGGGGTTGTGCTTGTGCGAGACCCCCTCGTTGCGGAAGTCCTTGCCGAGCTCGTAGACGCGGTCGATACCGCCGACGACGAGGCGCTTGAGGTAGAGCTCGGTGGCGATTCGCAGGTAGAGATCGCGGTCGAGCGCGTTGTGATGGGTGGTGAAGGGCTTGGCCAGGGCACCGCCGTAGAGCGGTTGCAGGACCGGCGTCTCGACCTCGACGAAGCCGCGCTCATCGAGCCAGCGACGCACCTCGCTGACCGCGCGGGCGCGCAGCCCGAAGAGACGGCGGCTCTCCTCGTTGGCGATCAGGTCGAGCTCGCGGTGGCGGTAGCGGGTCTCGACGTCCCCGAGGCCGTGAAACTTGTCGGGCGGCGGCCGCAGGCTCTTTGCGAGCAGGCGCCAGTGGTCGATCGCAAGCGAGAGCTCACCGCCGCGACGGGTGGCGAGTGCGGTGCCCTCGACGCCGATGATGTCGCCGAGGTCGAGGTCGACGAGCACCTCGTAGGGCTCCTCACCGAGCAGGTCCTCGCGCGCGTGAAGCTGAATCTGACCGCTGCCGTCCCGCAGGTCGAGGAAACAAGCCTTGCCGTGACCACGCCGGCCGACGATCCGCCCGGCTATCCGATGCCGGGACTCGGTCTCGATTCCCGGCGCCAGCCCCTCATGCGCAGCCCGCACCTCACCAATGTCCTCGCGTTCGCCGAACTCGGGCGGGAACGGATCAATCCCAGCCTCACGAAGCCGCTCAAGCTTCTCCCGCCGATCACGCAGGACGTCAGAAAGCTTCGGCTCTTCGGTCTGGTCGCTCATCTGAGCGAGCCTATAGCGCTGGGCCTGGCTCTTACGCCGTCTCGATCTTGGTGATCTTCAACTTCTTCTTGGGCCCCCTGGGGACCTCAACCGTGACCACGTCGTTGCGCTTGTGGCCAAGCAACGCTTTGCCGATCGGCGACTCGTTCGAAAGCTTGTGCTCGAGCGGGTCGGCCTCGGTCGAACCGACGATCTGGAACTTCTGCGAAACATCGGTCTTCTGGTCCTTGACGTGGACGATCGAGCCGAACTGCACTTCGTCGGTGCTGATGTCCTTCTCGTCGATCACGGTTGCCCGGCGCAGTCGCTCCTCGAGCTGGGCGATCCGCTGCTCGAGCAGGGCCTGCTCGTTCTTGGCGTCGTCGTACTCGGCGTTCTCGGAGATGTCGCCGAACTCGCGCGCCTCCTTGATCCGTTCGGCGACCTCGCGTCGCTTCGCGGTTGAGAGGTGATCTATCTCCTCCTTGAGCTTCTCGAGACCCTCGGGGGTGATTACGGACTGGCGACTCACTTTGTCCTGACCTCTCTTTGTGATTGTTACGGCTGGAATCGGCTCCTAGAGCCAAAAACGCCCAGGTGCGACGGCGTTTTGCCTGACCGCACCAGGGCCGAAGTCGCGGGATTATAGCGAGGGCGTTGGGGCGGCTAGATCGCCGATCAGGCGGCGGGCGCGGGGAAGGTCGGCGCTGCGCTGCAGCTCATCGGCAAGCTCGGGCGATGCGCCCAGCGACTCGACGTACCAGGGATAGAACTTGCGCAGGTAGCGCCCCGCCCGCTCGGGGCCGAGATGCTCCTCGGCGCGGTCGATCACCCAGAGCAGCTCGGCGGCGATCTCAGCCCGCTCGGGGGGCTCGCTGCGGCGGCCGGTCAGCTCTTCGAAAACCCAGGGGTTGCCGAGCGCTCCGCGCGCGATCATCACCGCGTCGGCGCCGGACTCCTCATAGGCCTGGCGCGCCGCCCCGGCGCTTTTCAAACCACCGGAGACGATCACCGGCACCTCGACCCGTTCGACCAGCTCGCGGGTTAGCGCGTAGTCGGGCACGCCCTTGTGGCCGGTCGTCGCGGCGCGCGGGTGAAAGCCGATCGCCGCGACCCCGGCCTCCTCCGCGAGGCGAATGGCCAGGTCGAAGCCAGAGCGGTCGCCAGCCTCGATCCCCGAGCGCAGCTTCACCGTCACCGGCAGACCGCTGCCCTCGGCGGCGCCGCGGGCCAGGGCCAGGGCGAGCTCCTGGTCGCGCAGCAGCTCGGCGCCGGCGCCGGTCCTGCGCACCTTGCGCACCGGGCAGCCCATGTTGATGTCGATCAGGTCGGCGCCGGCCTCGGCGGCGATCGACGCGCCGGAGCGCATCACCTCGGCGTCGTGGCCGAAGAGCTGCACCGAGACGGGGTGCTCGTCGGGGTGGATCCGCATCAGCTCGCGCAGGGTGCGCTCGTTGCGATGGTGCAGGCCGAAGCTGGAGACCATCTCCGAGACGGCCAGGCCGGCCCCGTAGCGCTTGGCCTGCAGGCGCACGAACCAGTTGCCGATCCCGGCCAGCGGCGCCAGCAAGACGCGGTTGGGGATCTCGATAGCGCCGATCCGGATGGGATCAGTCAGCGGCGGCTGTTGAGGTGTTGCGCTCATGGATCAGTCTCAGCCCCTTCAGGGTAAGCATGTCGTCGACCTCGTCGATCGTCTCGGTGAAGGGGACCACAGTCGAGGCGTAGCCGCCGGTGGCGAGCACATGAGGGTTCGGCAGCTCCTCTTCGATTCGTCCGACGATGCCGTCGATCAACCCGGCGAAGCCGAAGATGAAGCCGGAATGGATCGCCGCCCGGGTCGAGCGCCCGATCGCTTCCTTCGGCTCTTCGAGGTCGATCCTGGTGATCCGCGCCGCCCGTTCGATCAGGGCGCTGAGCGAGGGGGCGAGACCGGGGCCAATCGCGCCGCCGAGGTACTCGCCATCGGCGGAAACCACATCGATATTGATGCCCGTGCCGAAGTCGACCGAAACACAAGCCTCACCGAACCGCTCGTAGGCGGCGATCGCGTTGACGAGGCGGTCGGCACCCACCTCGAGCGGGTTCTCGATCCGGATCGGCATGCCGGTCTTCAGCCCCGGTCCGATCGTCAGGCACTCGGCCTCGAGATAGCGCTCGGTCAGCTGCTCGAACTGGGCGCCGAGCGGCGGCACGACCGAGGAGACGCAGACGGCGTCGATCTCGGCAAAGGACATGTCACAGAGGCCAAAGAGGCCGCTGATCCGCTCCGCCAGCTCGTCGCCCGTCGCGCCGGAGCGGGTCTGGAAGCGCCAGTGCTCGGCGAGGCGCTCGCCCTCGAAGGCGCCCAGGTGGGTTTGGGTATTACCGACGTCGACAGCTAGTAGCACGGCGGCGATTATGATGCCCTACGTGGAGGCCCGCCTATACGCCGTCCCGGCGTCGCACCCCAGCTTCGCCGTAGCGCTGATGCTAGAGCGCAAGGGCATCGCCTACAAACGCACCGACCTCTTCCCGGCAATCTCGAGGGTGATCGTGCGTGCGCTCGGCTTCCCCGGCAAAACGGTGCCCGCGTTGACGATCGAAGGGCGCAAGCTGGTCGGCTCGCGCGAGATCTCCCATGCCCTGGACGAGATCCGGCCAGAGCCGCCGCTCTTTCCCTCCGATCCGGAGAAACGCGCCGCGGTCGAAGAGGCCGAGCGCTTCGGAGACGAGGAGCTGCAGCACCCGATCCGCCAGATCTCGTGGTGGGCGATCAAGCGGGACGGCTCCTCGCTGCGCAGCTACTCCGAGGGAGCCAAGCTGGGCATCCCGATTGGACTGGCGGTGCGCACCGCGGCGCCGATCATCGCGCTCGAGGTTCGCATCAACGACGCCGACGACGAGAACGTCCGCCGTGGCCTGGCGGGCCTGCCGGCCCAGCTCGACAAGATCGATGCCTGGATCGAGGAGGGCGTGCTGGGGAGCGACGAGCTGAACGCGGCCGACTTCCAGATCGCGACCAGCCTCGGCCTCGCGATGACGCTGGACGACCTGCGACCGGCGATTGAGAACCGGCCGGCGGGTCGCCTCGCGAAACGGGTAGTGCCGAACTACCCGGGGAAAGCCGCGCCGATCTTGCCGCCCGCCTGGCTGCAGCAGCTGCGCGACACCACGCTCGCGGCCTAACTCAGGGCGCCCGCGTGGCGCGAAGTTCCCGGCGGTCGAGACCGAGCATGGCGGCAATGGTCAGGCCGGCGATCATCGCGCTCGCCAGGCCAAAGCTGAGGATGATCTCGCCGCCGGAGGTGTTCTTCCAGCCGGTGGCGATGACGATCAGCTGAAAGAGGAGGCCGCCGCCGGCGCCGCAGAGAAACCCGACGCCGGTTCGCTTCGGGCTCCAGAGCGAGCCGATCACGGTGCCGAGCAGGCCGGCCGATACGAAGATCGCCCCGAGCTCGATCTGAGCTCGCTCATCAAACTCAACCTTTGCCTCGGGGAGGAAGACCGGCAGGGTGTAGATCACGCCACCAATCAGTCCCGCGCAGGCGCCGATCAGCAGTCCCCGCAGACCAGGACGGATCGGATCGACCCGCAGGACGCGCATCGCCAGCCAAACCGCGAGCGCCGCGCCGACCAGGGCGAGGGTCTCGGTTCGTCGCAGGATCTCGCGCACGATGTGTTCCCTGGTTTCTGACCAGGCTTCGTTGTCGATTGCTTCCTGGCCACCGATCTTGACCGCGAGTGCGCGCCCAGCTGCCGCCGCAACACCGGCCACCGCCATGCCCTCAAGTACCAGGCGATTGCTGCGGCTTGGCGGCGGCGCCGGGACCGGCGTCGGTGTAGGTGTAGGTGTAGGTGTAGGTGTAGGTGTAGGTGTCGGGTGCGTGACGAGCGGCCGGGCCCCGTCGCTAGGCAGAAGCTCGTCGAGGGCGCCGAACAGGCGGCCGACGTCATAGCCCCAGCGCGCCTCGCTCAGCTCCAGGGCGTTGCGCCGCGTCAGCGGCCGCAGCGGCTCGGGCAGGAGCTCTTTCCGCGGCATTCGCGCGCCGGAGACGAGCACCGGAATCGGCATCACGTCGCCGCGTTGGAGTCCGGTTTCCACCTCCAGCCGGACGAAGTCGGCAGGGTCCTCGAGGCGCCGGTTTCCGTCCACGTCCTCCGCCGTCGCCCAGTGCGGACCGATCACCACGATCAGGGCCAGGCAACCCGAAACGACCTCGGTGATCCGCTCGACGAAATCGACTCCGGGCGCGAGCTCGACGTCCATGAACACGTTGGCCTCGCCGAAGCGGTTGACCATCGCGTCGTAGAGGCGCCCAGCGTGGGCGGCCGTCTCGTCGCGGCGATAACAGATGAAGACCTTCTGGGCCGTGGCTTTGCTCGCTGTGGCGCTGGCGGCGCTCATCACCTATCCCCCGCCATGCTGCGGTTGACGTCGTCGCGGTTGGAGACCCAGGCTGCGTGCTCTTGGGAGACAAGGCTCTCCACCCGCTCGGCGAGCAGCGCATCGGGATTCGGAGCGATTTCGTAGGGACCGGCTTTTGCCATGAAGAGGAACTGCTCGTGCTTGAGCTGCTCGCAGGTCGCCCTGTAGGTAGTCCAGTTCTGCTGGTACTGCTGGAGCTGCTGCAGGCCCTCGATCACGACGATCAGGGCGCCGCCGACGCCGACGACCCAGACCGGCGCCGAGACGCTGGCCGCGACCGGTATCGCGGCCGCGGTAACGATCTGGCAGATCTTCAGTCGTTTGAACCAGTGCTGGCTGAGCTGACTTTTCGCGTCGTACCAGGCGATCTGTTCCTGCACCCGGTTCCAGGCGGGGGACTGCTCTAACCCAGCCGGCGTTTGATCGGCTGATCTGTCAACAGTTGATGTTTCCAAAGTAATTGGGAGTGCGGTTTATCCCACCCAGCCGGCCCTGTCAAGGAACTAGGAGAGAGAACCGACTCGCCGCACCAACTGGCCCGATCCGAACTCGGCAAGGACCGCCCCCAGGCGAACGCCGTCGGGCAGGGCCAGCTCCGGGTCCAACTCGAGCAGCGGGGCGAGGACGAAGCGGCGACTGGTGACCTCGCGGTGGGGCAAGGTAAGCCGCTCGGTTTTCAGCTCGAGATCGCCGAGCAGGAGGACGTCCACATCGAGCGGGCGGGGGCTGTGTCGGGGAGCATCGAGGGCGCGGCCGCGCTCCACCTCAATCTCCTTGCAGAGGTCGAGCAGCGCTTCGGGCTCGAGGTCAGTGCGGACGCGGATTGCGGCGTTGAGGAAATCGGGCTGGTCGAGGACCTCTCCCACCGGCTCGGTCTCGTAAGCGGATGAGATCGCCTCGACCTTCACCCCGCGCTCACCCAGCAGCTTGACCGCGGCGCGCAGGTGGGACTCGCGGTCGCCGACGTTGGAGCCCAGGCCGAGATAACCGGTTCGGCTCACGCTCGCTAGCCGGCTTCCGCCTCGTCCTCGTCGGAGTCGGAGCCGCGCTCGTGGACGACCTCAACCGCGACCTCCTGGATTGCCAGCGGCAACGGCGGCTCGGGCTTCGCGGCGCGGACGCGCACCGATTCGCAGCCATAGCGTTCCATCAGGCGACCACCGACGACCTGGGCGAGTCGCTCCAAAGTGCGGTAGCTGCGCTCG